>Ga0070663_100001585_pt1 | contig 12522 bp, 11 predicted proteins | sample KBSC63metaG_FD_65646 | JGI IMG/M metagenome (GOLD analysis project Ga0070663, IMG submission 65646) | Corn rhizosphere microbial communities from Kellogg Biological Station, Michigan, USA - KBS C6-3 metaG | ecosystem: Host-associated > Plants > Roots > Rhizosphere > Soil ...
GACGTCGCGGCGGAGCATCCAGAACCAGGCAAGCAGGTGATGGCCCAACGACACCGGTTGAGCCCGCTGCAGGTGGGTGTAGCCCGGAAGCCGGGCATCGCGATGCTCGGAGGCGAGCGCGTGGATCCGACGCAGGCAATCGACGAGGAGCTCGCCGGCGACGGCGGCGCGATCGGCGACGAACATCGCAAGGTCGGTGGCGACCTGATCGTTACGGGAGCGGCCGGTGTGGATCTTGCCGCCGACCCGGCCGGCGATCTCGGTGAGTCGGCGCTCGATCGCCATGTGGATGTCCTCGTCGCCGGGCTCGAACGGGAACTCGCCCGCCTCGAGCTCTGCCTCGACCCGATCGAGCCCGGCGAGCAGCTCCTCGAGCTCGCCGTCGTCGAGGATCCCGGCCGCGCGCAGCGCCCGCGCATGCGCCCGCGACTGGCGGACGTCGTAGGGCGCGAGCCGGCGGTCGAAGCTCAGCGATGCGTTGAGCTGCCAGAAGACCGGGTCGGGATCCTGCTCGAAGCGGGGCATGGGGCAGTCAGTCTATGAACGGCCCGGCCCTGAGCCGGAGCGCCGCCCGAGGACATCGGCGAGCGCGCCGACGACCCGTTCGACGACGGCCTCGGTCACGCCGGGATGGAAGGGCAGCGCCAGCGAGCGTCGCGAGAAATCCTCGGCGACCGGGAACTCGCCGGGACGGTGCCCGAACCGCTCGCGGTAGAAATCGGACAGGTGGATGCACGGCAGGTACGGGCGGGCGTCGATGCCGCGCCGGTCGAGCTCGGCGATCGCGCCGTCGCGATCCGCCTCGGCGGGCAGGCGGACGACGTAGACGAACCAGCTCCGCCGCTCACGGCCACGATCGCCGAGCGGCAGGACGAGGTCCTCGGGATCACCCGCTCCGGGCTCGGCGGCCCCGAGCGCTCGCAGCCGCTCCGAGTAGGCGGTGGCGACGGCGGCGCGACCGGCGAGAAGATCGTCGAGCCGCTCGAGCTGGGCGATCCCGAGCGCGGCCTGCAGGTCGGTGAGCCGGTAGTTGAAGCCGAGCCGGTCGTGGTCCATGAACTTCATGTTCGGCGCGCGCCCCTGGTTGCGCTCGCTGCGCGCCGCCTCGGCGCCGTCCGGCCCGGCCGGGACGAGGACTCCGCCTTCCCCCGTCGTCATCTGCTTGTTCGGGTAGAAGGCGAAGACGGCCGGATTGCCGCGAGTCCCGACCTCGCGACCGTCGGCGCAGACGGTCCCGAGCGCCTCCGCAGCGTCCTCGACGATGCCGATGCCGCCCCCCGCCGCGGTCGCCTCGAGCTCGTCCATCGCCGCCGGCCAGCCGAAGATGTGAACCGGCAGGAGGCCCGCGGTGCTCTCTCCGACCGATGCGGCGACGGCCTCGGGGTCGACGCAGAGCGTCGCCGGGTCGACGTCGCAGAAGACCGGCCGCGCGCCTTCGAAGAGCAGGCAGTTCGACGAGGCGATGAAGCTCAGCGGCGTCGTCAGGACGTCGTCCCCGGGTCCCCACCCCATCGACCGGACGGCGAGGTGGAGCGCCGCCGTGCCGCTCGAGACCGCGACCGCGTCGGCGACGCCGAGGCGGCGCGCGAAGTCGGCCTCGAAGCGCGGCAGCATCGGGCCGAGCGAGAGGATCCCCGAGCGCAGCACCTCGAGGACGAGCTCCTCCTCGCGCTCGCCGAGGACCGGTCGCGCGAGCGGTATCCGCTCCTCGCCGCTCAAGCGTCCCCGGCGACGGCGGCGGGTCGCCCGCCGCCGCGGTCGGCGCTGCGCGGCTGGAAGGCGTACTCGAGCGAATCGACGAGCGCCTCCCAGGAAGCCTCGATGACGTTCTCGGAGACGCCGAGCGAGCCCCACGAGTCCACCCCGTCCGAGGAGTCGAGGAGGACCCGGGTCACCGAGGCGGTGCCGTGGTGCTCGTCGAGGATCCGGACCTTGAAGTTGGTCAGCTCGACCTCGGCGATCTCGGGATGCTGTTCTGTGATCGCGGCGCGCAGCGCGCGATCGAGCGCGTTGACCGGCCCGTTCCCCTCGGCGGTCCGGATGTAGCGCTCCTCGCCGACCCAGAGCTTGATCGTCGCCTCGGTCTCGACCCGCCCGTCGGCGCGCTTCTCGGTCACGACCCGGAAGCTCTCGAGCCGGAACAGCGGCTCGTAGGTGCCGGCCTCGCGACGCAGGAGCAGCTCGAACGACGCATCGGCGGCCTCGTAGGAGTAGCCGCGGTGCTCGCGCTCCTTGAGCTTCTCGATCGAGCGGCGGACCCCGTCGTCGTCGAGGTCGATGCCCGCCCCACTGGCCCGCGACATGACCGAGCCGCGGCCGGCGAGCTCCGAGATCAGGATCTCGCGCGCGTTGCCGACCTCGCGCGGGTCCATGTGCTCGAAGGTCCGCGTATCCGCCTCGACGGCGGCAGCGTGGAGCCCACCCTTGTGCGCGAAGGCGTTCCGGCCGACATAGGGCTGCGACGGGTCCGGCGCGAGGTTGCAGATCTCGTCGACGAGGTGCGCGGTCTCGGTCAGATGTGCCATCCGCTCGGGCGGGACGCAGTCATAGCCGAGCTTGAGCTGCAGCGCCGGCAGGATCGAGATCAGGTTCGCGTTGCCGGTCCGCTCGCCATAGCCGTTGACCGTCCCCTGCACGAGCGTCGCCCCGGCGCGAACGGCGGCGATCGAGTTGGCGACTCCGCACTCGGCGTCGTTGTGGGTGTGGATGCCGACCGTGACCGGCTTGCCCGCGAGCGCGGCGACGACATCGGCGGTGGCCTCCTCAACTTCGTGAGGAAGGCTGGAGCCGTTCGTGTCGCAGAGGCTGACGTTCTCGGCCCCGGCCGCGACCGCGGCCTCGAGGCAGGCGAGCGCATAGCCGCGATCGTCGCGCCAGGCGTCGAAGAAGTGCTCGGGGTCGTAGACGACGCGCTTGCCGGCCCCGGCGCAGTACCCGACCGAGTCGGAGATCATCGCCAGGTTCTCGTCGCGGGAGACCTTCGTGACGACATCGAGGTGGAGGGCCCAGGTCTTGCCGACGAGCGTGACGACCGGCGCGAAGCAGCCGACGAGGGCGGCGAGGCCCGGATCCTCGGCGGCCTCCCGGTCGCGGCGGCGGGTCATCCCGAACGCAGCGATCGTCGCCTGCTCGAGCGGGACGTCCGCGAGCAACTCGAACAGCTCGAGGTCCTTCGGGTTCGAATCCGGGAACCCGGCCTCGATCAGGTCGATTCCGAGGCGATCGAGCGCCTCGACGACGCGGACCTTCTCCGGCGCCGACAGCGACATTCCCTGACCCTGCATGCCGTCGCGCAGAGTCGTGTCGTATAGATGAACCTTGCTCAAGGGGATCGAACCTACTTCCTGAACCGCTGACCGGTGACGAGACGCCGGGTCGTTCGGGCGACGCGGCGACGCTGCTCTCCTGCCCTGGGCACGGGCAGGTCTCCGCGGGCCGCTAGGCGGCGGCCGCGGCGCCGGTAATTCGGATCGGCGCCGGCGCCGTGACACGGCGCCGGATGCGGGTTTCGAGCGCGAAGCGCATCAGGAAGCGACTTTACTGGGTTCGTCCACCGGGTCGAGCCATTCCGCGTACTCGGGAGCGCGGCCGTGCAGGGCGTCGTCGAACTTCGCGGCGATCACCTTCGTGATCTCCCCGGGGGCCTCGATCGCGTGGTCGTCGATCTCGCGAACCGGGACCAGCTCGGCGGCGGTGCCGGTCAGGAAGATCTCGTCGGCGAGGTAGAGCTCGGAACGGGCGATGTCGCGCTCGACGACCTTGAAGTCGAGATCGCGGGCGATCTGGATCACCGACTTGCGGTTGACGCCGTCGAGGATCGACGCCGTGTGCGGCGGCGTCAGGATCTCGCCGTCGCGGATCACGAAGATGTTCTCGCCAGAGCCCTCGCAGACGAGCCCGCGCTGGTCGAGCAGGATCGCCTCGTCGTAGCCGGAGTTGTGGGCCTCGGTCTTGGCCAGGATCGAGTTCAGGTACTGCCCGGACGCCTTCGCGTGCGGGATCAGCCCGTCGGGCGAGATCCGGCGCCAGGACGAGACCTTGGCGCGGACTCCGACCTGCTTGCTCTCCTCGCCGAGGTAGGCGCCCCAGTGCCAGGCGGCCACGATCACCTCGACCGGGGACTCGGCGAACAGCCCCATCTCCCCGTAGCCGCGGAAGACGAGCGGGCGGATGTAACAGGTGTCGAGACCGTTCCGGCGGATCAGCTCGTTCGTGGCCGCGCGGATCTCCTCGAGCCCGAACGGCATCGGCAGGTAGTAGAGCCGGGCCGACTGCTGCAGCCGGTTGAGATGGTCGTAGTGGCGGAACACGGCGGTGCCGGCCTCGGTCTCGTAGGCGCGGATGCCCTCGAAGACGCCGGTGCCGTAGTGGAGGCCGTGACTGAGCACGTGGACTTTGGCGTCGTCCCATGCGACGAACTCGCCGTTCATCCAGATCGTCTCGGCCTTCCTCACTTCGCCCTCCTTCTCGAATCCGCTGGTCTAGCGAGGGGGCGATTATGGCGCATGACGTAGCCGGTGTCGCGCGTCAGAGCGCGGCGATCACCGCGTCGGTCATCTCCGCCGTCCCGACCCGGCGCTCGCCGTCGGCGCCGGTGAACAGGTCGGCGGTGCGGAGCCCGCCGGCGAGCGCCGCGTCGACGGCTGCCTCGACCCGGTCGGCCTCGGGGCCGCGATCGAGTCCGTCGCGGAGCATCATCGCCACCGAGAGCAGGGTCGCGAGCGGGTTCGCGGTTCCCTCCCCGGCGATGTCGGGCGCGGAGCCGTGGACCGGCTCGAAGACGCCCGGTCCGCCCTCGCCGAGGCTGGCCGACGGCAGCATCCCGAGCGAGCCCGTGATCATCGCCGCCTCGTCGCTGAGGATGTCGCCGAACATGTTCTCGGTGACGATCACGTCGAACCGGGCCGGATCGGAGACCAGCTGCATGGCCGCGTTGTCGACCAGCAGGTGATCGAGCTCGACGTCGTCGAATCGCGAAGCGACGGCGCCGACGACCTCACGCCAGAGCCGCGAGGTCTCGAGGACGTTCGCCTTGTCGACCGAGGTGACGCGCCCGCCGCGACCGCCGGAGCGACGGCGGGCGGCCGCGAACGCCGTCGCGGCGATCCGCTCGACCTCGGCGCTCGTGTAGACGCATTCGTCGATCGCGGCCTCGGGACGACGCTCCTTGCGGCCGAAGTAGATCCCGCCGGTGAGCTCGCGGACGACGAGCAGGTCGGTCCCCTCGATCCGCTCGCGGCGCAGCGGGCTCGCGTCGAGCAGCGCCCCGAACGGCTTCACCGGCCGCAGGTTCGCGTAGAGCCCGAGCCCCTTGCGGAGGCCGAGCAGCCCCTGCTCGGGTCGCGGAGCGTCGGGGTCGGTGGTGTCCCACTTCGGACCTCCGACCGCGCCGAGGAGGACCGCGTCGGCTGAGCGGCAGGCAGCGAGGGCGTCGTCGCTCAGCGGCGTTCCGAGCTCGTCGATCGAGATGCCGCCGATCAGCTGCTCGTCGTAGTCGAAGCTGCCGAGCACGTCGAGGAGGCGACGGGCGGCCGCCACGATCTCGGGGCCGATGCCGTCCCCGGCGAGGACGACGATGCGTGGATCTGCGGTGCTCGCGCTCATCGGCTCGCGGCACCGTATCGCTTGCCGTCCGGGCGGCGGATAGGCTGCGCGGCCCGGCTGGAGCTTTCCGGTCGCAAGCGTCAGAGATCCATTGGAGGCAAGAATGCGGAAGAACCACCTGATCCTCGTGATCGCCGGCGTCCTCGCGCTCGGCCTGCTCGCGGCCGGCTGCGGCGGCAGCGACGACACCAGCTCGACGACCGCGGCGACCACCTCGGAGTCGACGAGCACGACGACCGACGACACGACCACCGACGAGACCACGACCGAGGACACCGACACGACCTCGACCGAGGGCGGCAGCGCGACGAGCGCCGACGACGTCTACAACGCCTGCATCGACGCGATTCAGGGCACCGCCGCCGAGCAGGCGGGTCAGACGGCCTGTGAGCAGGCGCGCGAAGCCTTCAACCAGTGCGCCAAGCAGGCCGAGGCGGCCGGCGGCGATGCGGCCGACACCGCCCTGGGCATCTGCCAGCAGGCTGCCGATCAGGCGGTCAAGTCGCTGGAGTCGGCGGGGGGCTGATCGACGTCGCGACCCCACGGGTCGCGACGGAGCGATCGAGGGCGGGCCCTGTCTCAGAACGAGGCCGGGGCCGCCCTCCTCCGCGCTGAGATGTTGAGGCGGACGTAGTCGAGCACCGGATCGGGGCCGAGCCGCTCGGTGACGGCATCGACGAGTTCGTCGCGGCGCCGCTCGGGCACGAGCGCGAGATGGGCGCCGAGGCAGACCGAGCGGACGAACTCGCGGGGCTCGGGCGGCCGGATCGGACGCGGCTCGAGGGCGCAGGAGACCTGCTCGAACCCGACCGACTCGAGGATCGCGGCCGTCTCAGCGGGAGCGGCGAAGTGGGTCGGGTCGAAACCCGCCAGCTCGTCGAAGCCGCGCTCGGCGACGACCTCGGCGACCGCCGCCATGAACCCGGCGACGTTTCCGGCGCCACCGCACTGCGCCTCGAGGCGGCCGCCCGGCGCGAGGGTGGCGTGGAGCGTCGCGAAGAGTCGCCGGTGGTCGGCGACCCAGTGGAACACCGCGTTGCTGAAGACGGCGTCCACCCGCTCGTCGAGCTCGAGCTCGGCGAGGTCGGAGTGGATGACCACGGTCCGCTCCGGGTCTAGGAACGCCCGCGCCTCGGCGACCATCGCGGCGGAGCCGTCGACGGCGATCACCCGCCCGGCGGGCAGCCGCTCGAGCAGCATCGCGGTGACCCGCCCGGTGCCGCATCCGGCGTCGAGCACGGTCTCGTCGCCGCGCAACGGCAGCCGTTCGACGACCGGCCGCGCCCAGTCCTGCTGCGGGGTCGAGACCCGATCGTAGGTGGCCGCGTCCCAGTCGCGCGTCCCGCGTCCGGCCATCGCTACAACGACGTCGTAGCGGTTCCGAGCGGCGGATGCGCGTCCTCGTAGGCGGCGATCGCCTCCTCCGACTGCAGCGTGACCGAGATCTCGTCGTGGCCGCCGAGCAGCCGGTGCTTGGTCTCCTCGTCGATCTCGAAGCGGACCACTCCGCCGGCGGAGTCGACCGTCTGGTCGTCGAGGTCGATCCGCACCCGTCCGGCCTCGGCGATCGCGCGGCAGTCCTCGCGGGGAAGAATCACCGGCAGGAAGCCGTTCTTGGTCGAGTTCGAATAGAAGATGTCCGAGAACGAGGGGGCGATCACGGCCTGGAAGCCGAAGTCGGCCAGCGCCCAGACGGCGTGTTCGCGCGACGATCCCGATCCGAAGTTCGGCCCGGCGACGAGCACCGGGTTCGGCTCGAGCTCGATCTCGCCGTCGCGGATCCAGTCGTAGAACAGGAACTCGCCGAAGCCGGTCCGCTCGATCCGCTTCAGGAACTGCTTGGGGATGATCTGGTCGGTGTCGACGTCCGATCTGTCGAGCACCGACACGTTCCCCTCGATCACGTCGATCGGCCTCATCGGGCACCGCCTTCCGTCGTCGTCTCCCAGCGGCGGATGTCGACGAACCTCCCCGCGATCGCGGCAGCCGCGGCCATCCGCGGGCTGACCAGGTGCGTCCGCCCGCCCTTGCCCTGCCGGCCCTCGAAGTTCCGGTTCGAGGTCGAGGCGCAGCGCTCGCCCTCGATCAGGATGTCGGGGTTCATGCCGAGGCACATCGAGCAGCCGGAGGCGCGCCACTCGAAGCCGGCCTCGCGGAAGACCTCGTGGAGGCCCTCCTGCTCGGCCGCGTGGCGGACCTGCTCGGAGCCGGGGACGACCATCGCGCGGACCCCCTCGGCGACCTTGCGGCCGCCGACCATCGCGGCGGCGGCGCGGAGGTCCTCGATCCGCGAGTTCGTGCAGGAGCCGATGAAGACGCGGTCGAGCTCGATCTCGGTGATCGGCGTGCCGGGCTCGAGCGCCATGTAGGCGAGCGCCCGCTCCGCGGTCTCGGCATCGACCGGGCCCTCCAGCGCGGCGGGGTCGGGGACGCGGGCCGCAACCTCCGTGACCATGCCCGGGTTCGTCCCCCAGGTGACCATCGGCGACAGCGTGGTCGCGTCGACATCGATCTCGGTGTCGAACTCGGCACCGTCGTCGGTGGCGAGCTGCCGCCATTCGGCGACGGCGGCGTCGAAGTCGTCCGGAGCACCGGGGCGCCCGCGGACGTAGTCGAACGTCGTCTCGTCGGGAGCGATCATTCCCGCCCGGCCGCCGCCCTCGATCGTCATGTTGCAGATCGTCATCCGTGCCTCCATCGAGAGATCGCGGACGGTTTCACCGGCGAACTCGACGACGTAGCCGACCATTCCACCGGTCCCGAGCCGGCCGATCGTGGCGAGGATCATGTCCTTGGCGCTGACGCCTTCGGGGAGTGCGCCGGTGTAGTTGATCCGCATCGTCTTCGGCTTCCGCTGGACCAGCGTCTGGGTCGCGAGCACGTGCTCGACCTCGGAGGTGCCGATCCCGAACGCCAGCGCGCCGAAGGCCCCGTGGGTGGCGGTGTGCGAGTCGCCGCAGACGATCGTCATCCCGGGCTGGGTGATCCCGAGCTCGGGGCCGATCACGTGGACGATCCCGCGCCGGGCCGACCCCAGCGAATAGAGCGGCACGCCGAACTCCTCGCAGTTGCCCTCGAGTGCCTCGACCTGCTTGCGCGAGAGCTGGTCGGCGATCAGCCGCGCCGCCGGCGTGTCGTCGGTCGGAACGTTGTGGTCGGCCGTCGCCAGCGTCCGATCCGGCCGGCGCACGCCGCGACCGGCAAGACGGAGACCGTCGAAGGCCTGCGGCGAGGTCACCTCGTGGACGAGGTGAAGATCGATGTAGATCAGGCCGTCGGCGACCTCGTGCCGCTTCCAGATCTTGTCGAACATCGTCTCTGCGCTCATCGGATCGCTCCTCTTCGGGTTCGTCTCATCGATTCAGCTCCGTCGCAGCCCGGCGGCGATGACGGCGAGGATCTCGGCCGTCGTCTCGCCCGGGTTGTGGAGGTTGTGGGGAAGGTCTGCATCGAAGGTGGCGCTGTCGCCGGCACCGAGCGGATACGGCTCGCCGTCGACGGTCAGCACGAGGTCGCCGGCGAGGACGACGACGGTCTCGCGGCTGCCCGGCTCGTGGATCGGCGGATCGTCCTCGCCCCCGGTCCCGCGGCCGGCGGCGATCCGGTGCCTGGAGACGTCGGCGCGCTGGCCCGGCAGCGGCGGCGTCAGCTCCTCGATCTCGTGCCCGGGGCGGCTGCTCCGCCGGCCCGAGCCGGATCGGATGACGACGACGTGGCGGCCCTCGTCGAGCCGGAGGAGCTGCGAGAGCGTCAGCTCGAGGCCGTCGGCGATCCGCGCCGCGACGGCCAGCGTCGGGCTGCTCTCGCCGCGCTCGACCTGCGAGAGGGTCGCGGCGCCGACGCCGCTGCGCTCGGCGAGGTCACGCAGCGACAGCCCCATGCCTTCGCGCAGGGCCTTGACCCGCCCGCCGATCGCTACCGGGTCGATCGCCGCATGCTCAGCGGGTGCTGTGGCGGTGACTGCCATCGCTGTACGGTATCACAGACATACGTCCGTGATTACGTCGTTCAGCGCGTCTGCGTCGTCGGGCGGATCAGCATCTCGTTGATGCTGACGTGCGGAGGCTGGGTCACCGCGAAGGTGATCGCACGCGCGATGTCGTCGGCGTCGAGGACGCGCTCGACCTTCTCCATCGCCTTCTTCATCCCGGCGACGACCGCCGGATGCTCGTTGTGCCCCTGCAGCTCGGTATCGACCCAGCCCGGCTCGATCGCGGTGACCCGGACGCCCGCGCGTCCGCACTCCTGCCGGAGCGCCTCCGAGAAGCCCACCACCCCCCACTTCGTCATGTTGTAGACGCCGCTCCCGAACGAGGCGGTCCGGCCCGCCACCGAGGAGACGTTGACGATGTCGCCGCTCCCCGCCGCTCCCATGATCGGCAGCGCCGCGTGGGTGCAGTAGAGGAGCCCGAGCAGGTTCACCTCGATCATCTGCCGCCATTGGTCCGTCGGCGCGCCGGCGACCGGCCCGAGCAGCATCACCCCGGCGTTGTTGACGAGGACGTCGAGGCCGCCGAGCTCCTCGTTCGCCTGCGCCACGAATGAGTTCGCCTGCTCCTCGTCGGTGACGTCGGTCGCGACCGCAAGCGCCCTGCCGCCGCCCCCCTCGATCCGGCTCGCGAGGTCCGCGACCCGGTCCTCGCGGCGGGCCGCCAGCGCTACAGCGGCCCCTTCGGCCGCCAGCGCAAGGGCAGTCGCCTCACCGATTCCCGACGAGGCACCGGTGATCGCGGCGACCTTTCCTTCGAGCGCGGGCATTCGCGGAGTCTATTCCGCTGTTGATGGCGAGCCGACCGAAGCGGACGGGCGCAGCCCGGAGCATTCGGTCGGGGTCATCTCACGGGCCCGGCGGGAACGGCGACGCCGACGCGGCGTCGGCGGCCACCGACTCGGCCTCGCGGACCGCGGCGCCGTCGAGCGCGTTGGCGAGGGCGCGGACGTAGGCCTGCGCCGAGGCCTCGATGATGTCTGTCGAGACCCCCTGGCCGCTGGCCAGCCGGCCATGAGCGCGGAGCATCACCGTGACCTCGCCGAGCGCGTCGTCGCCCTCGCCGACGGCGGCGACGAGGTACTGGCTGAGCTCGCAGCGGGTGTCGACGGCCGCCTGGATCGCGCCGAAGACGGCATCGACCGGCCCGTCGCCGCCCGCTTCGCCGCCGACCTCCTCGCCGGAGGGGGTCGTGATGCCGACGCGGGCCAGCGGATCGCGCCGGGTACCGGCCTCGACCTCGAACCAGGCGAGCTCGTAACGCTGCGACGCCTCCCGCATCTCGTCGGAGACGATCGCCTCGAGGTCGAGCGCGGTGACCTGCTTCTTCTTGTCCGCGAGCTCCTTGAACCGCTTGAACGCCTGGTTCAGCGCGTTGCCCTCGACGACGAAGCCGAGCTGCTCGAGCGCGTCCTTGAGCGCGTGACGGCCGGAATGCTTGCCGAGGACGATCTGGTTCGAGTCGAGCCCGACGTCGCGGGCATCCATGATCTCGAACGTGGTCCGCTCCTTGAGGACGCCGTCCTGGTGGATCCCCGACTCGTGCGCGAACGCGTTGCGCCCGACGATCGCCTTGTTCGGCTGGACGACGTAGCCGGTGAACCGGGAGACCATCCGGCTCGTCCGCGCGAGCTCGGTCGACTCGATCGCGGTGTCGAAGCCGTGATCGTGGCGGCGGGTCCGCAGCAGCATCACGATCTCCTCGAGCGAGCAGTTGCCGGCGCGCTCGCCGATGCCGTTGACGGCGCACTCGACCTGCCGGGCACCGGCCTGGATGCCGGCGAACGAGTTGGCGACCGCGAGGCCGAGGTCGTCGTGACAGTGGACCGAGAGGCGTACGTCGCGGAGCTCGGGCAGCAGCTCGTAGAGGCGCCGCAGGTAAGCGGTGTACTCGTCCGGCGTCGTGTAGCCGACGGTGTCGGGGACGTTGATCACCCCGGCGCCCTCGGCGATCGCGATCCCGCAGACCTCGGCCGTGAACTCGACGTCCGCCCGCGTCGCGTCCATCGGCGAGAACTCGACGTCCGCGCAGAGCTCGCGGGCATGGGCGACCGCCGCCCGGGCCTGGCCGCGAACGTCGTCGCGGTCGGTCCGGAGCTGATGCTCGATGTGGATGTCGGAGGTCGAGATGAAGGTGTGGATTCGCGGTCGCTCGGCATCCTTGATTGCGCCCCAGGCGGCATCGATGTCGCCCTTCTGTGTGCGGGCCAGCCCGCAGACGACGGGGCCCGAGACGGTCCGGGCAATCGCCTCGACGGCCTCGAAGTCGCCGGGCGAGGTGATCGGGAACCCGGCCTCGATCACATCGACCCCGAGCCGCGCGAGCTGGCTCGCGATCTCGACCTTCTCCTGGGTGTTCAGCGAGATCCCCGGCGACTGCTCGCCGTCCCGCAGCGTCGTGTCGAAGATCTCGACCCGCTCTGCTCCGTCCCCTTCGCCTCCTTCGGAGGCGGCTCGATCAGCACTCATCAGCTGACTCCTTCTCTCTCGTTCGTCGGATTCCCTTGTCTCTTGCGGCTGTCGCGCCGCCCAGCGCTATTCCCCCCGGAGGGGGAGGAGAAGGAGAAGCGCGAGGCTGGTCGGCCGGAGGGTCATCCGGCAGGGACTCTAGCGGAGACGGGGAAACCTGCAACCACCACGGAAGCTGCTTTCCCATGAACCGCGACAAGACCGATTCCCGGACCGTGTTCAGGATCGTCGCCGTGGCGATCGCGACGGCGGCCGCGGCTGCGCTGCTCGCGCTCGTCGTCATCAAGATCGACACGACCATCCGCTGGTTCGTGACGGCGGTCTTCCTGGCGCTCGTGCTCGCGCCGGCGGTCGAGCTGATCCAGCGGATCCGGATCCGCGGCCGCAAGCCGCCCCGGTGGGCGGCGATCTCGGTCACGTTCGTCGCGGCCTTCGTCGCCCTCGGCTTCCTGGTCCTCAAC
>Ga0070663_100001590_pt1 | contig 12511 bp, 8 predicted proteins | sample KBSC63metaG_FD_65646 | JGI IMG/M metagenome (GOLD analysis project Ga0070663, IMG submission 65646) | Corn rhizosphere microbial communities from Kellogg Biological Station, Michigan, USA - KBS C6-3 metaG | ecosystem: Host-associated > Plants > Roots > Rhizosphere > Soil ...
TGGCCGGATGATCCCGACGAAATTCGCCACATGCTGCTGATGGATTCACTGGTTTATCTGCCCCAGGACATCCTGCAAAAGGTTGATCGCGCGGGAATGATGTTCTCGCTTGAAGCACGCAGTCCGTTCCTCGACAAGGATCTCTTCGAATTCGTGATCCGCGTGCCTTGGCGCTGGCACTTCGATCGGCTGCGTGGCAAGCGCCTGCTGCGCGCGGCGATGCGCGGTCGCGTACCCGATTTCATCTGGGAGCGCCGCAAGCAGGGGTTTGCATCCCCGGTCAGCCACTGGTTGCGCGATTGGCTGGGCGATGACCTGCTGACCATGGTGGACTCGGGGAACGCCGGTGTAGTGAATTCCACGGGGTTGCGCGCACTGCTGGATGAGCATCGTGCCGGACGCGCCGATCATTCCCAGCCCCTGTGGCTGGCCTATTCCTACCTGCGCTGGCGGGCGGATGTGAGTTGCTGATCCTATGCTCAAGCGCGCCCAACGCATACTGATCGTCACACCAGATCTCGACATTGGCGGTGCTGAGCTGGTGTTGCTGCGCTTGGCCGAGGAGTTCGTAGCCAGCGGGCGCGAGGTGCACCTTGCGTCTTTGACCGGAGGTGGCGTATTGGCAGACGTTTTGCCTGCGAACATTGTGTTTCATGACCTTGCCGGGCGGCGCGGGTTGAACTCTAACGATGTCGCTTTGGCGCTTGCAATGTTGCCAAAACTTGTTGGTCTGCTTCGCTCTGTAAAGCCCGACGCGGTACTGAGTAGCATGACCGGCACCAACTTCCTGACTGTCGTTGCGCGCAGATGCGCTCATGGCGGGTCGAGGTTGGTACTGCGCGAAGAGTCGAGCGCTATCAACCTGAAGAGCCGGGTCAAGAAGTTAGCATTGCCCAAACTGTATGCGCGTGCGAACGACATCATTGCGGTCTCCGAGGGTATTTCATGTGACCTTCAGGGCATGGGCGTAACGGATCCGCGCATCCATGTCATCCATAATCCCATCGATGCGCAAAGGCTGCGCCAACTTGCACGGGTCGGCCCGGGATTGCCCGATGATGATCAGCGGCCTTACGTGATCGCACTTGGGCGCCTTACCGCAGCCAAGGATCACGTGACCTTGTTGCGCGCATATGCGACATCCGGTCTTCGTAAGTCCCATCGGCTCGTTATTGTCGGCGAAGGCGATCAACGCGCAACCCTTGAGCGTTTGGTGAAGGATCTCGGCATTTCAGGCCAAGTGTTGCTCACAGGTGCGATGATCAACCCGTATCGGGTGTTGGCTGGCGCTTCGCTGCTTGTATTGTCTTCTCGCTGGGAGGGTTTGGGGAACGTCTTGTTGGAGGCGATGGCGTTGGGGGTGCCGGTGGTATCGACGGATTGTCGGCATGGTCCGCGTGAACTGCTCGATGGAGGGCGGTACGGGCGCCTTGTACCAGTAGGCGATGAGATCGCGCTCGCGCATGCGATGGATGCCGAGCTGGCCGACCCGGCCGGTCCCGCTGGCGACGTCGTAGCTGCACATGATCCACGCGTGATCGCCGAGCTCCACCTTGCGGTGTTCGATGGAGAACGAGGGCCTCCCTGCCGTGAAGTTGCCTGATTGGCGCACATGGCGAACCGTGACGTACCTGCTGCTGATCGCGGTAGCCGTTACGCTAGTAGTGATCTACTGGCATGAGCTTGCCGCAATATGGCGTGATCAGGCGCTGACTTTTGTGGGTGCGATGGTGGTCATGACGCTCGGAACATTTGTGCAGGCGCACAACTTCCTGGAGTTTCTCGACACGCCCATCGTTGTACGCGTGCGGCGGTTTGCGCCTGTATGGGCTTGGGGCGCGTTGGCCAATTACGTGGCTCCCCTACAGGCGGGCGGCATTGCGGTTCGCGTTGCATGGCTCGCGCGCCATAAAATAAACATGTCCAGCAGTCTGCTTGCCACATGGCGCCAGTTGATCGTCAGTCTTTGGGTGTCACTGGCGGGTTTGGCGACGGGGCTGTTGCTCACGGGCGACCCGCGCGGCCGCTGGCCGGCGTTAGTATTGCTCGTGGCGTGGCTCGGTGCGGCCGTTCTGCGCAAGTTGTTGTTGGCGGCGTTGAGTGACTTGCGTCGACCTCAATGGGTAGTGCGTCGCAAGGACCTGCTCCATAGTGCCGCAGCCGGCATTACGTTACGTGGTGTGGCGGGTGTCGTCGTTCAATATGTCCTAGGCGCAGTGGTGGTGTATCTGGTTTACAGCCGCTTCGGGGCACCGATTGACGTAGGACAAGCGGTGATTCTCGCCTGCATTGTCTACGTGGCAACAATCGTTGCCGTGTTACCCGCAAACTTGGGTGTACTTGAGGTCATTTATATGTTGGTGGGCCACGGATTTGGCATGAGCGTAGAGCAGGTGGGTGCGTTGGCAGTCCTGCTCCGCGTGGCGCATATCGTCAGCAACGGCTTGTTGGTAATCTTGGGAGCCGTTGTATTCCGCGGGCCCCGAAAAAATACCGGCAGCGTGCTGTAGCGGCAGCATACAAGTAGGCTTGGCCGATCAATGCCGAGGAACAAAATAGTGTCCAAAACATCATTCGAACACGTTGAACTTCGGCGTGCGTTTTGGATTAGACACTTGCTTCACCGCATGACGGCGCGTCTACGGGTGCAGCAGCCGGAGACGGTGCCCTATATCCTGTGTGCGTTTCCACGCGATCTCATAGGCCGTGAAATTGCGGTTGACGGCACATTCGAAGCGGCTGGCATTGCTGCGGCGCAGTGGCTCTGTGGGCAGGGCGTCATAGTTGGTTCGGAGCGATCGACCTTTCTGGATATCGGTGCCAATATCGGCGTCTACACGGTGGCTCTTGCACCAAGTTTTTCGCGCGTCCTGGCATTCGAGCCTCATCCGGTAATCAACCAGGTACTCGCGTTAAATGTCGCGATCAATCACTTGGACAACGTTACCCCATGTAACTATGGTTTATCGGATGCCGACTCTAATGCCCAGTTGTGGGAAGGCGGCACGGACAACATGGGCATGTCGAGCGTTGAGCGCGGGATCGGGGCAGGTGCGAGTTACGCAATACGTTTGCGTCATGCATCGACTGCCGTTCGTGAGGCTACCGATATGCCCGTCGCGTTTGTGAAGATAGATGTCGAAGGTCACGAGCCAAAAGTTGTTGCGGGATTGCGCACATTGTTGGTGGAGCAGCAGCCCGTGGTGGCCTTCGAAGCCAACGATGCCGTGCACAACAACGATATTCTGGGGCAATTTCTGGATCTCGGCTATACGATGTTTCTTGCATTGAGCTACAGCCCGATGGTGAAGCCTTTATGGATACGCGTGGCCGCACTTACGGTGCTGGGTGTACGAACCACCTTGAAGCCGATATCTGATCTGCGGGGAGCCAGTTACCCTCTGGTGTTCGCGCTGCCATCGCGCGCGGCGGCGAAGTACGCCAGCATCCCCTAAGCGTTGCGTAACGGCAGCGGCCGGACGCTTTCATGGTGCGTTCCGATGGAACCGGCGGCACAAGTCGGAAATGAAGGACGCCTGCAAATCGCTCGTTGGCAGGTTATGCGTGCCGCAATTGCCTATCGGCGACTGATGAGCGTGCGCACTGACTCGATCACGCGATCGATATCATGGGGAGCCAGTTTTGGCGACAGCGGCAGGCTCACGGTCTGCCGTCCCAGTCGCGTCGCATTGGGCCACGCCTCCGGCTTCCATCCGAAGCGTTGCTGGTAGAACGGATGTTCCGGCACGGAAAGGTAGTGCACGCCGGTGCCGATTTTGCGCGCGTTCATTGCGTTCAAAAAGTCATCACGTGCGATGCCGCAGCGCGCCTCATCTACCATGATGGTGAAGAGGTGATAAGCGTGCTTCGTGTCGGGAGCAGGCGGTGCGGGCAGGCCGATTGGCAGGTTCGCGAAAGCTTCCATGTACCTGTTCCACACCGCTTCGCGGCGTTGCCGGTTGCGCTCGACACGCGCGAGCTGGTGGATGCCGATCGCGGCCTGCAAATCCATCATGTTGTATTTGAATCCGGCCTCAACCACCTGGTAATGCTTGTAGCCTTGGTCGCCGAACCGGTGCCAGGCATCCTTGCTCATGCCATGCAGCGCCAGCACCTTGGCGCGTGCGATGCGCGTTTCGTCGCGACCGGTGATCATGCCGCCTTCGCCGGTGACGACGTTCTTGGTGGCGTAGAAGCTGAAACACCCGAAGTCGCCGAATGTTCCCGCCTTGCTTCCGTGGTAGGTGGTCTCGATCGCGTGCGCACAATCCTCGATCACCTTGAGGTCGTGCTTGCGCGCGATCTCCATGATCGCATCCATCTCGCAGGGCCTTCCTGCGAAATGCACGGGCAGGATGGCGCGAGTGCGCGGAGTAATGGCCGCTTCGATCGTCGCGGGATCGATGTTCTGCGTGGCGGCATCGATATCCGCAAGCACCGGCGTCAGCCCGGCGTGGATGATCGCGTTCACCGACGCACAGAACGTCATGGGCGTGGTGATGACTTCGGCGCCGGGTTCGAGGCCTGCCGCGACCATGCTGACGTGCAGTGCCGCAGTGCAGGAATTCACCGCCGCAACCAGAGAGGGTTGCAAGTGTTGGTACGCCGCGAAGTCGCATTCGAACTGCGCCACGCGCGGGCCGGTGCCCAACCACGCCGACTCCATGCAGGCGACGACTTCGTCGATCTCGGCCTGTTCGATCAGCGGCGAGCCGAAGATCAGGAAGGGCAAATTGGGCTCGACTGTTTTGCTCATTGTGTTCCACGAACTTGGGTAATGTCGGCGCCGTTATGAGGCGCGAGGAGGCTTGGAAGGTCGAGTGCCCTGCCTACTGCGGGTGCCAGCGAGCTTGCAAAGCTCGCAGTCATATGCATGTCGTCGCGGTACACGATGTTGCCGTCGAGTTCGGCATGGCAGGTGTCGTTGGGGCAAATTTCGCTGTTCAGATCGATCAAGTGCGCGTTGGGGAATGGCCGGATCGAAGCACGCAGCCAACGCCAAGCATCATCGAATTGTGTCGCGTGGCTAGCGCTCGTGCACTTGGCTTGCGCCGACAGAGTGCGATACAGCCAGCTTCGTGGCGCTAGGCAGGAGGGACCGTCGAATGGCAGTACGGGGGTAGCCCGCATGATATAGATTTCGCGCACATGTCCTTCCAGTGCCCGTAGTACGTCGCGCGTACCATCGATCCACTGCTTCCGGGTGAACGGATATGTGAAAGTGGAACCCAGAACGACAATGTCGGGGTTCAAAGCCGCGACCTCCTTGAGCGCAGTTTGCCGCCATTCGCCGCATACAGTGTATTCCCGGCTGATCCGGCTATAGAAGAACGGCGCGTCTACCATGGGGCAGGACGATTTCGTGAGTACCAGCAACCTCCAGTCGGGCTTGTCGAAAACCCGCGCGTAGGCAGGAAACCACTGCAGGCCAACGCTGTCGCCGATTGCAACCGCCGTGTGCTTGGCGTGCGGATCGCCAAACGAGCAAATTTGTACGCGCGCGGAGTGGTACCAGTCGTCGCAGCCCATGCTGTAGATGACCGGGGCGTCGAAATGGGCTGCGACGAAGCGCAATTGCGCAGGATCTTTCATCCGCACCCGCGCCGCGTTCTGCCAGCGCAAGGCAAATGAGCCGGCCAGAATCATGATCGCCAGCCCTACGAATACCGCCATGCGCGGTTTCGCAAGCAGTTTGGAGTTGTGCCGGATCGGTGTTTCGAAGAACCGGTACGAGAGTGCGGCGATCAGCAGCGACAACAAAACCAGCGACAAACGGTTCCATCCGTTGCGAGCATCTATGAGTTCGGTACCAAGCAACAGTATGGGCCAGTGCCACAGGTACCACGAATAAGAAACTCGGCCAAGCGCCTGCATGGGCCTGGTGCGCAACCAGCCGCTCGCCTCACGCCACCCGGCCTGCCCGGTCCCGGCTGCCAACACGAGAGCTGTGCCGAGCGTCGGCAACAACGCCCAATAGCCGGGGTAAGGTACAGAGCCATCGATCAGCAGTGCCGCCGCAAGGACCATCGCCAATCCCGACCAGCCTGCGATCACCGACCATACTGGCCCGGGTCTCCACGTGCCCGTTTGGTACTTGGGCGTGCCCACGACCAGGAACACGAGTGCACCGAGGGCGAATTGCCAAGCGCGCGACGGCATCATGTAGAACGCCAAGCGTGGAGCGTGCCACGTCCAATAGAGCGACAACGCCAAGGTCAAGACGAACACGCCGCCGAATACGTGCTTGAGACGTATCGTGCTTGGCCGCGCTTTCGCGCCCACCCATGCCCCCATGGCCAGCACGACAAGCAAGGGCCAGATCAGATAGAACTGTTCCTCCACACCCAGCGACCATGTGTGCAGAAACAAGTTGGTCTCCGCACCGGGCGCGAAGTAATCCATGTTCGCGAAGGCAAAATGGAAATTGCTGAGCCACAACGCCGCACTAGTCGCGGCGAGCGCCTGTTGGACTTGTCCGTCAGCGGCCAGAAGCAGCTTGCCAAATATGCAGACGACCAGCAACATCAGCAGCATCGCCGGCATCAATCGGCGCATGCGGCGACCGTAGAAGTTTGCGAAACGAAGCTCGCGGCGCGAGTGTATTTCCTGTACCAGCAAGCCGGTGATCAAATATCCCGACAGGACATAGAACACATCCACGCCGACAAAGCCGCCGGCGAGCCATTTGACCTTTGCATGACATGCCACCACCAGCAGGATGGCGATGGCGCGCAGCCCCTCGACGTCGCCGCGATAGCCGAGTCGATAGTCCCCTGATTTATCAAGCATGCGTGTTAGTCTCCCTTGGACCGCGTTCTGCCTTGCTCAGCCATGCGTTCCAATGTTGCGATCTGTCCGTCTAGTCGCCCTGCGTAGTTCAAGTGTCGTAAAGCATCGATTTGCTCCAGCGCCAGATCGGTCTGACCGTTACGCGCGTACAGCGCCGCCAAGTCCATGCGGTAAGCGGGCTCACCGGGATCGCCCGCGACTGCAAGTGCGAGGTACTTTTCCGCCTGCATATCGTTGTGCAGGACGTCACGCTGAAAGTCAGCGTAGGCTCCTTCGAGGCGCGGAATGGGATGCGGGCGCGACAGCGCCGCTTGGTAGGCGCGGTCAAGGTTGGCGGTATTGAACTGGCAGATGCGGGCGCTGAAGCAGTTGGTCAGGGAAATCAGCGCGGAAATGTCCTCTTGGCGGGTCGGCTGGTCGCGCAGCTTGTGGGTCATCGAGTTCCAGTAGTCGGTGTCGTCACCCTGCTTGTGATGATCGGCGATCATGATCATGGCCTGGTCCGGCAGCGCGGACGCGCCGGGAATGGCGGAAGCCCGGCGCAGATATTTCCAGGCGTTGTCCAAAACCTTCCCCGGTGCATAGTTCGACGCGATGAGCAGCAGACGCCCCGCTTCGTACACTGCTCGCGGCGATTCCGGATGACGATTGGCTTCCGCTACAGCCAATCGCAGCGGGTTCGACCATTCATGCGCACGCAGGTTGGTCGCCACGGCAAACCACAGCAGCGCGACTGCAACGAGGAATCCGCGCAGCAGTGGTAACGCGATTTTCCAGCGCAGGCCCAGCAGCAACGCCCCTGCTGCCAGAAGTACGCCGATCGAAGCGAAATACATGCGCTGCTCGTAAACCAGTTCCAGCGGGATGATGGTTGCGGTCAGCAATTGGGCGGCAAAAAACCAGCCAATGCCCAACGAGACCAATGGCCGGCGGTTGCGCAGCAGCACGGCGACAACGATAAGGGCGGCCAGCAACACGATCGAGCCCAACGTAGTCCACGGCGACAGCAAGCCGGTCGAGACCACGATCTCGTCGTGATACAGGCTCAACACTATCGGGTTGGGCAGCAGCGTCCAATGCAGGTAATCCACCAGCACACGTGGCTCGGTCAAGAGCCGCTGCGTGAGGGTGAAATCGCGCCCTGACCATGAAGCAGCACGCAACGCGCCTCGCAACAACCACGCAATGCCCAGTACCGCAGGGACAAACAACGTGATAACAAAAGTCCACCAGATGCGGCGATCTGCTTTTGACAGCATCCGCCCGCGTTGCGCGCGACCCCCTTCGTGCCGAAGGGGGTGGAAACCTCCCGTTGTTGCTTGCGTGGCCTCAGACTTTTCTTCCCCCTTCGCTTGTGAAGGGCGGAGCGAAGCGAACGCGCGCGCAGCGCGACCGAGGGGGATGTGCTTTTCACGACGCCCACGCCCAAACCCGATCACGATGCATTCCGCCAGAAACGCGAACACCGGCAGCAGCACCGCTGTTTCTTTCGATGTCAGGCCCAGCACCGTGCCCAGCACGATTCCGCTGACGGCCAATGCGAAGCCATGACGATCACGTCGCGCGTTCTCGGCGGTCAGCATCATCCAGCGCCCGTGCAGATAGATCCAAAGCCCAGCCAACACGAATATCTGGCACAGGCTTTCCATGCGCTGCACCACGTACAGCACGGCCATCAGGTTGATCGGCAGAAGCATCCACGCTGCGGCGACGATCAGCGCGAGACGTGTCGCGGCGGAATCGTCGATTGCAGGAGAGCCATCCCCTCTCGCGCTACGCGCGCGTTCGCTTCGCTCCGCTCTTCGTGCCGAAGGGGGAGGATCTTCACCCCCTTCGGCAGGAAGGGGGTCGCGCGCAGCGCGGGGGTATGTATTCCGCAACGCCACCAACCGCAGCAGCGCCCGCAGCATGCAAAACACCAGCACGCCGTTGATCAGATGGATCACGATGTTGGTGACCTTGAACGGCCACGGGTCGCCGCTTCCGAAATACCAGTTGAGCGAAAACGTCAGTGAAGCCAATGGCCGGCGCAGGAAGCTGGAAGGCGAAGACAGCGCGGAATTTACCCACGCCGCCAGTGTCGAATGCCCGCGCGTGATGTGGATGGCTGCGTTGTCGATGATGTTCGGGTAATCATCGAATACCCAGCCGCCAGTCACGCCAGGCCAGTAGATGACGGCGGTGGCAATGATGACGATGGCAAGCAGAAACCAAGGTAGCCATTTGCGAGCGGGTTCGTTCAAGCGCATTGGCACGATCCGTCAGACGGGAACCCACGCATGGTAGCGACACGCAAGGCCCTGCTGGTCAGCAGACTTCCTGCCAATCCGGAGTCCATTGCTTGCTTCGGATCTGTCGTATTGCGCTTGCCAAGGTACCGACTGCCGCCTGTTCGCGGAAGGATTCTGGCTGGTCATTCCGCTGCTGACACGTGTACCCACGGATCCAAGGGGATTGGTCCCAGCGGCTGTCCCGTCTTTGCGTCCATCATCATCACCATATCCCAACGCCGTGCCTGTATCGGCAGCCACACAACGTCGTCGTCGCGGAGGTGCCGTTTTGCCAGCCAGCGTGAGATTTCACCAGCGGCCTGCGGGTGCATCTTGTGCAGACGCCTCAGCGGGTAGGCGCGTTTCAACATCGCAGGAGCTACTTCGGTATAGAGCACGTAGCGTTCGGGTAGGTCCTGGATGTCCTTGCCGCCCTTGAGCGATGAGAACATCAGCGCCTCGCGTTGTTTTTCGTTGGTGGGTAACACCGCCCCGACCAGAGTAGGTCCGGTCCACGACAGGTGCCGCCATCCCGGGCGGCTGGCCTTGGCTAGGTCGCTCGGAGTAATGTTTTCCGCGGCGACGATCACGAAGCGATCCACCGTCGCCACCATGAATACCGGTCGCGACTGCACCAGCACGTGGAAGCCGTACACCAATGCAGCAGCCTGCAGAACGCCGATCACCGCGAGGTCGAACTTCAGGCCCCGCTTGCCGCTTTTGAACACCAACAGTGTAAGTAGTGGACCGATAGATATGTCTACACCCACCACCAGGATCAGCAGCTTGGCGGCACCACCGGCATGAAAATAGGGTGGCGGGTACCACACTCCCAACAGTAATCCGGATGCTGCGCCGGCAATCACGATACTGATACAAAAGTGCAGTGCGGCAGCCTTCCAACGTGACATGCTTGACCTTACGATTTGTGCGGGTACGCCGTGGACTCCGATGCGGCATGGATTTCGCCACTCGCGAGCGCTTTGCGAAAGTTCGTCACGGCTTCATCCAGCCGTCGATCGCCGCGGCCAGTTTGCTGCGCCAGCTTGGCCAGCACTTCGCGGCAGGCCGGCACGTCACCGAGCGAGCCGTTCAATTGGAACAGTAGTATGCCGATATCACTGTTGTAACGGCTATCTGTCCACGCGCGATGCATGATTGATCGCGCTTCCTCCAAGTTGCCGCTGGCAGCGACGATACGGGCCAGAGCGCTGCGGGACATCCACACGAGTTGCGCTGTCGGTGGACTCGGAGTCGTATCAAGCCAATGCCCGACGATGGCGACGAGACGGGCGACATCGAGTCCCTTGCACGTCGACTCGGCGTCGTCGGCCAAGAAGCCCATTGCCCGTTCGGTGGGAATATCGATGCGGCCATGGGCATGTTCTGCGAGCTGATCGTATAGCTCAGCCGGTGGTGCCACCTTGGCCGAGCAGTAAGCAAGGAAACGCCAAAGCGCGGTGGCGGGAAGTTGCTTGGGTGGAACATTGCGTGCTGCGATATCGATGAAAGCTAGCGCAGCGTGAAGGTCGTGATGTTCCAATGCCAGCGCAACAATGTAGGACTGGTACCGTGGGGAGGATGGATTGAATATGTTCTGCGCGTACAGGAAGGTTTTTTCGTTCCGCCAGCTTTGTACGTGACCCCACGTTGAGCTTGCGTACAGTGCCAGCACGCCCGCAAGCAGCGTGCCACAAATGCCGCGGAATGCGCGTGTAGGCGCAGGAATCTGTTGCCAAGCCCAGACCAATAGTCCAGCGACGGCCAGCAGCACGCCGAATGCAGGCAAATAGTTGCGATGTTCGAAGTAGAGCTCCAGCGAAAACGGACCAGACTCCAGCGATTGCCCCACCAGGAAAAACCATACACCTGCCCCGAGCAGCGGGTTTTTCTTGCGCCAGACCCAACCAAGAATGGCGGCCCCGAGCCAGGCGGCCAGCGCAGGCAGCGTCGTCCAGGGCCGTAGCACGCCGGTGGAGAGCGGGAAGTTGTCTTGGAAGAACCCCATGTACCGGCCAATCGGCACCAGCAGCGTTTGCACGTAGTGCCACAAGACGCGCGGCTCGGTCAGCAGTCGCTGTGCCAGCGTGAAATCGCGTACCGAATAGCCGGCGAGTACGAAGCCCGGGTGCGTCGCTGTGTAGATGACGACGGCCAGCAAAGGCAGCCCGGTCGTCAGCACGAAGAACAACCTGATGCTGGGCGGCCGCCCCCGGCGCGACGTCTGGAAAAGGAACAGTTCCAGCACAAGGGTCAGCGGCAACGCCAGCACGCCGTTTTCTTTCGATAACGCTGCCAGCAAGGTCAGGGCTGGAACACCAATCCATAGCAGCAGCTGGCCACTCCGCCGGCCGCGCTCGATCGCCTCGCGTGCCGTCATGTAGCAGCCGAGCGCCAGCAGCATGAACAGCGCTGCCAGTTGTGCCATGCGCTGGATGATGTACAGCACCGTATCGACGTTCAACGGCAACCACAGCCATGCGGCAGCCAGCACCAATGCATACCAGCGCGCGTGTTCGTGCGTCGGTTGCCAGCGGCGGAATATCTGCACCGTCAGCCACAGCATCGCCAATCCGCACAACACGTGGATGGCGAGGTTGGTTGGTTTGAAGGTAGAACTTGCCATCGAATGCGTGATGGCCGCATCCAGCAAGAAGGTGGCCATGCTGATCGGCCGCAGCAGTAGCCCGGAGTGGTTGCCGAACACCACATACTGCCAGTCGTAACGTCCGGTCAGCCAGCCCGAGACGGGCATCAGGTTGGAGACATCGTCCAGCACCACGGGCCCGTGCAAGCCCTGCCAGTAGATCGCAACGGTGATCGCAGCAACGGCCGCCACGAGCGGGATGTAAGCGAGGACTCGCGCGCTTAGCGCGTATGGCTTGTGCATAGCCGTCTTGTCGCACAAAAAAACAAGCCCCGCAACCGCGGGGCTTGTTTGAGTTGTTGAAGCAATCATCTTGCGGCCTATGCGTGCCGCAGCGATTTGGTATCAGCGGCAGCTGCTCGGCAGGTACTTCGGATCAACCCCGTTGCTCGCGGGACTCTTGCACGTCCACGTGATGATCGTACCCGTGGCGCTACCCGTAGTCCCAACAAGCTCGACCGTCTTGGCGTGAATTGCCGCGTTGGAACTGGTGCTGTTGAAGGTGGATGTGATCGTGCCATCGGCGTTGCCAACCAAAACGTTGTTGACATACTTGCCGACGATGCTGGCCGCCGATTCGACGCCTGCCGAGGTGTTGCTTGGCGGGAACCTGGCATTATTTGCATGAAACTCGGACATGCCCACCTTGGCGCCGTCCATCAGTGTGATGCCCTCAGTGACTTGCGTGCGGATCAGGTAGTTCTGGTAGGCCGGAATGGCGATGGCCGCCAGGATCGCGATGATCGCAACGACGATCATCAGTTCGATCAGGGTGAAGCCTTTCTGCATGGATTTCATGGTTGAT
>Ga0070663_100001591_pt1 | contig 12509 bp, 6 predicted proteins | sample KBSC63metaG_FD_65646 | JGI IMG/M metagenome (GOLD analysis project Ga0070663, IMG submission 65646) | Corn rhizosphere microbial communities from Kellogg Biological Station, Michigan, USA - KBS C6-3 metaG | ecosystem: Host-associated > Plants > Roots > Rhizosphere > Soil ...
CATCTCAATGCCAACCCCAACGACCTCGACGGGCTGCGCGCGGCGGTGACCAGTGCAAGGGAACGCGGGCAGGTCCTGCTGGTGTCGGAATTGAACCTGCTGCCCAGCGGCATCCTGGAAGGGGAGTTCAACACGCTGCTGACGGGGCAGTCGGGCCAGCCGGTCGCGGCCGGGTTCGCGCTCATCGCCACGGTCAACGCGGGCTATGCCGGCCGCGAGACCTTCTCCAGTGCGCTGCAAAACCGCATGCAAATGCTGAAGCTGCGGGACTACGAGCCTGAAGAGATTTTGCCCATCGCACAGACGCGAGCGGCGAACCTGGCCGCGCGGACATTGGCGGCGAGTGCTTCCACGAGCAATGCGGGCTCATCGGCAGCCGCCTCTGCGGTGCCCGAAGGCAAGGTCCAGCAGTTGGTCGATCGGCACATAGAGTTGCTGGGCAAGCTCAGGGGGCAACCATCGGAGTTCAAGCCGGGCGTGCGGCAATTGCGCGATGCCCTGGCGCTTCTTGCACAGCAGCCCATGACGACCGTCGAGGAGGCCTTCGCGGGCCAATACGGCTTCTATTGCAATCTTGCCGAGCAATCGGCGGTGCTCCCCGCCAAGGCGCCAATCTCTCGGGACGAGCAAATCGTCAGACTATTGAACATCGCACTGGGTCTCGCATACCCCGGCATGTGCCAGCCTGCTTTGCGCGGCGATCCCACGCTGTTGGCGACAGTTCCCGTGGTCTATGACGCGAAGCGGCATGAGCTTCGCTTCCTTCCCAAGGGCCAGCCTGAGGAGCTGATCAGGTTCATGCTCGAGCAGGCCAGGAGCGACCGGCTTTTCATTGGGCGGTTGACTGACGACCCAATGTCCATGGAGCGGTCGACTGCCGACGTCGCGGTGTCGCAAGCCCCGTCAACCTCGACAGCGCCTGCCCGCCGCAGGCGCAATTTCTCTATGCGCCGCGCTGCCGCAGCACTCGCTGGGGTAGGTGGTTTGATTGCGGCGCCGCTGGCGGCCGAGGGCGCGTTGGTTTCAAGCTTCAGACCGCGGCCATCATATGGATCTGGCGTAGGCACCCCCTCACGCGCCGGTGACCTCGGTAGCGTCATCAACCTGGGCCCGCAAGACGTCAATCTCACCGTGTCTCGTCTGACCTTGGATGGGCAGGACTGGACCTGGCCAGTACGGCTCGAAGACAATACTCCTGAGTACGAGGGTCCCCTTGTCGAGCTGCGCATGGTGCAGATTGATCGCGTGGCCGGGGAAGGGCGGGTGTATCTCCCTGTGCCGGGAAATCGGCGGCCAAACGGGGTTCGACTGAACAAGCATGAGCCGGAAACGGTTCATCGTGACGAGCGGGGAAGCTGGTATGTGCTCGCGCAAGCTGACCGCCGGCTTGCGAAGTCCGTGACATACAGGCTGGTCAACGACCTAAACGAAGAGGATGAGGCAGACAACACCCCGCTCGGCCTGCCGCCCGATTTTCCTGCGCTCGCCGATGCCTTCATGCCGACTCTGGCCGAGGAGATTCGGTCCCTGTACACGAGGCGCGCTCGAGTTGGAATGAACAGCGTCGAGGTCGCCAAAGAGCTGGCGACAATATTCAAAACGACCCTGAGCTACTCAGAAGACGACGCCGATGCTCTGAATCAAACATCTTCGATCGGCGAGCGGTGCAGGCGGTTCTTGAGCGTCGGTCAGGGCGTGTGCTACGAATTCGCCACGGCCTGCGCAGCCGTCCTCATGCAGTCGTTCGACATCGAGGCACGCCTATGCCACGGCCACATGGTCGATCAAGACACCAACAAGATCGAGTTGGAAGGACATTCTTGGGTCGAGGTGAAGGGTAGCGAAGGCCGCTGGCACGTCGTGGATCCCACGCCAGCTGACTTTGGCGACGGCACGCGTCAGGTTTCACCGGTGCGTGGAGCAGGTCGCGTCCAAAGGGCCCGTGACCGGCGTGCCGAGAGTGCGACCCGAAAGGAACGAGTGCCCGCTTGGGATGGGCCAAATCTTTTCGATGAAACCTTTCAAGCTGAACTGCTGGAAGGAATTTCGCTGGATGAGTTGGGATTGAGTCGGGGCAAATTGCAGCGAGGCGCTGCCCACTACCACCCGACCACGGGCGTGCTCGATTTGAAGCGTGTGATCAGCGGGCAGCCGGACATGTTCCGGCGACCGGCGCTGACTGAAACTGCTGAGGTATGCACCCTCGTTATCGAAGACCTGCCGGCTTCAGGCAGCACTGATAGCGCAGCCTGGCCTCGGTTCTGGAGCCTGATGGCACGTCCGCTCGCCGCATTGCAGCGCAAGGGCGTGCCCATGCTGATGCGGGACAACCGAGGCGCATTGCAACCGGCCCTCTTCTTGAAAGACATTCAGTACCGTTGTATGCAGAACGCACGCCTGGCGGACTCCCCACTTCAAGATTTAAAAGACGGCACCGTGGTTATCGGCAGGCAGAGTACTGAATTGCTCGAAAAGATCCAGTCGAAATACTATGAATCATTGTTGCGAGTCAATCGGGTAGACCTTCGGGACGAAGACGAGATCAAGATCTGTATTCTTGCTGATCAGGGCGCGAGCGAGACCTTACGAGGAATTCAATTCATTGAATTTCCATTGACCTTGACTCTGCGCGGGCAGTCCATTTCAATTACCAGCAGCGATCTGCAACGGTTCAGCCGTCCCTTTTGGTCGAGGAATTTCCTGAGTTCAGATTCCTTACATTCGGACTTTGGGCAGTGGAATCCTGTGTTTGAGCCGAGTAGATTCGTTGCGGCTGTCAAAGAGAGAGGTGATGCAGCCCGTGAAGTTGAGCGCATTCTGGTGCGGGCGAAAAGGTCCATTTCTGCCAAATGGATTGCCATGTATCGGTCCGACATGGAGGATAGTCAGGATTACATTTCTTCCTTCGTTTCGCATTCCCCCGTGCTGGAGCGCGTTGAGCTGATCCAGTTGATGGAGTTCGTCGATTTTCGAAAGAGGCTCCCTATTCTGACCAATTGCTTGTTCTCTGAACAATTGAAGACATTCGAGGTAGAAGTTGAGATAGCGCTAGAAATTTCGAAAGAACTGCGCCATCTGACAACCGAGAAGCAGATGCAAGTGCTCGACTATTTGATGCGCCGCACACCGGAAATGTCGACCGTGAACAAGGACAGGTTGTTTTCGACTCTGGTGGCTTGCGTCACGGAAGACAAAGAGGACAGTTGGATGCCTTTGAACACATCGTTGGCATGTCGGACGCTTTGCAATACGTTGGCTGCATCCGCGGGTGATTTTTCCCCGTCAAATTTGCGGGTGGCGGCCATGGAATTGATCTCCACATGCTACGGCGCTCTTAATGATACGAAGACGTGGGCGTTGTCACTGATGGACAGGATCTCGAGAGCCGTGGCGGCCATTCCGTTGATTGAAGCCGACGATATATCATCTTCTCTGGCCAAGAATATAACGATGTTTTCGTCCGTCGAGCATCAGAGTGCTGTAGTTGAAATTCTTGAGCGCCTGCTGAACGATTCAAAATTTATTTTTTCTGGGCCGCGCGAAAAGATAATTACTAGCCTGGGCGACGCAATAAATAAACGCCTCATTGACGAGCATCTTGTTCCTCGATTCAAGGCGCTCAAAGCCCGTGTCATGCAGTTGGAAGTTTTCGAAGAACGGCGGCCAGGTCGATCGGATTAGCTTTCGGGCCTTGTTGATCCGCGAAGGGGGGCGGTTGTCCCTCCAGTGCGATCCGACAGCGGCGCGACGCGACACTAGCCGCCAGCTGAAGACTTGTTCAAGGCGACGGCGGCCCGAATGAGAGCCTTCAGAGCCGCGTCGTCCAGCTTGTCACCTTCATGGAAGTCGATGGCCCGCCTGACCTTGCCTTCGAGACTGGAGTTGAAGAGTCCTGACGGGTCCGGCAGGGAAGCTCCCTTGGGGAAAGTTGTCTTCACGACCTTCTTGTACGTCTCGCCAGTGCAGATCAGCCCGTCATGCGACCAGACGGGATTGCTCCATTTCCACTCTTCGGTTACTTCGGGGTCGGCTTCCTTGATGAGGGCGCGCAGGCGCGAGAGCATTTCGCCCCTCCAGTCGCCTAAGTCCGCTATTCGCGTGTCAATCAGTTTGGATGGAGATTCGGCGTTCTTCATGTGTCCGGCTTTCATGATGCGATGGCCGCGTTGCCGCCGTTCAACAGCGCCACCAGGCCGGTGCCGTCCGGCAATCCGCGGATGATGTTCACGCAGTCCGCCGCTTCGGTCTCAGAGACGCGCCACCAAACCGTGCAACCGGACAGGTCCGCTAAAAGCTTCTGCGCCGCGAACGCGTGAAGCCACTGCGACAAGGGGGCAGCGCGGCCGAGGTGCAAGTGCTGGCCGTGAGCGTCTTGCAGCGTGCGGATCGCTGCACCGCTGCCGGGCGTTGGCCACGGCGGCGCATCGAGCAATGCAGATTCCAGCGCATCCACCGACCCGTTTGCGTCGTTCAAGGTTCCCATCGCCGCTTGTGCAATGTGCTCAAACCACAGCTCGAGATGATTAAGGGCGATGCGGTCCTCCGGCGGCTTCGCGCGTGGATGCGCGATCACCAGCGGAAAGTAGCGGCCCACGCTGTCGCAACTGGGCATCAAAAGGCCGAACCACCATTGGGTGTCGACAATGCCCGGCGACCATGCAAAGCGCAGCAGCGGGGCGGTGAGATAGATTTCGAGCCAGCGCTCCCCCAGTTGCTCGCGGCCGCTGCGCATTGCGTTCGATAGCCACGTATCGCAGGTGCGCAGCCAGTGAGGTGGCAAGCGCCGCTGCGCGAAATCGCCGAGTGACGACAACTTGCCGTACCAACCCGGTACGTCGCGCGCTTCCTTCGTCGCTGGTGTTGTGGCTGGTAGGAAGGCAGTCATCGCGATCACAGACCTGATGGGCAGGAAAACTCGCTCAACTCGCGCAGGCGGAATGGGTTGCGCACACTGCTCGCCGTGACTTCGAACACGGCCTTGCGGCCGTCGACGACGTCGAAGGTCGCACGAATGCGCTCGGGCGCGTTCGTCGATTCGATCTTCACGCGATCGAACATGCGCAAGAGCGCCCACGGACCGTCGTACACCGTGCCCGATGCGCCTGCATTCAAGGGCGGGCTGACCTGCAGGCGAACCTGTGATGTGCCACGCGGCCCCGGCCACTGCACGGTCGTGGGGATCTGCGGGCCGTGGTCGTAACGCACGATCTGGCCATCGATGTCGAGGATGAATTGCTTGAGCGATGCATCCATCTCGATGGGCTTGAATTGCAATCGCAAGGACGGCACGTTGCCTGTGGGGAAGAAGGTCTCGCGGATGGCCTGGGCGCGTTGGAATTGGGGGAGCGAGCCTGTGTCAGTGCCCAGCGGAACTCCTTCGATGGCGCGGAAGCGCCAGGGCCGAGTCGTCGTGTCGACATAGGTGGCAAGCTTTTGCTGGAACAACTGATCGATCTTGCCGCCCGGCGCGAACAGCAGCGCGAAGTCAGCTTGCGTGGCGTCGCGGGCTGAGCCGCGGTCCAGCGGATAACGGCCAGCCACCGCCTGCAGACAAAACTCGCCGACCTGGGACTTGACTTCATTGCCAAGATTTTGCCGCACCAGTACCTGCGACAGGTGAGCGCTGCTCTGCGACAAGTTGTCCATCATCGAGCGAAGCGGCTCCGGCAGGCGCGCGGCCTCCGCCTTGACCTTCAGCGGCACAGGCGATGCAGGTGGTGCCGCACCACCCTTGACGGCGTTGTCGACGGCATTCAGCAGCACATTCACTTCGGCGATCAGTGCAATGCTGTCATCCAGCGGAGCTTTGCCATCCGGGGGGGCGATAACAAGCCGCCGCAAGGCGCTGAAGCGCTCATCGACCAGGCTTTCTATGCGCGGGCCAGCCTCACCCTTCTTGGCCTTCATTACCCCGGCCAGTACTTCGCGGCCACGCTTGAGCGCGTCATTCGCGCCGCCGGTGGCCTTCTCGACGAGGCTCTTGTCGCCCGACCCGAGCAGTGTCGTCTCGCGCGACATCGCCTTCAGGAGAGGCGGCAGCGGGCTGTCTGCCGCTGACAGGATTCGCGACATCTGGATCGATTGCGACAACGTGGTCATCGGCTGCAAGCGAACGTCGGCGATGAACGCTTCCCACGTTGACGCGTACTCGTTGAGGTAGATGCGGCGCACGTTGTCGATCAACGGGTCATCGGCGAGCACCGCTTCGGCGGCGTTCTTGGGCGTCTCGGCGATGCCGAGCACCCACGCCTGTTCTTCGGCGAGTACCTGCGCCACGCGCGGTACTTCCTTCTGGAATCCGCGGTGGTAGCCATCGAACGAGAAAAGACCAGGAACTCCTTTGGTCAAAGGTGCGCCGCTTGCACGTGCGAACACCAGCGGGGCGTTGTTGCCGGCGGCACGTGCGACGGTGAATTCTGGAAACTCCTCGCCCAGGCCTTGATGTCGCATGCGGTTATAGATGCGCTGTGGCAGCGACACAGTGGCCAGACGGCCACGATGAAACTCGATGAGCGATTTGTCTTCTGGCAGCGGCGACACGGCCGCTCCTCGGGCCAGCAAGGCATCGAGGTGCTCGCTCAGTTGGGCGCGCTGATCCGCGTCGATGGACCGGCCGAGTTGTGCGTCCCAATCGGCCTCGAAGTAGGCTTTCAACGCCTGCTGATCGAAATGCTCTACGTCGTGCAGCATCAGGTAGGACTTCAGCGCCTCGTAGTCACTGTCGGGCGCGTTGCCGGCTTGGCGCAACTGCTCTTCCACACGCAATCCGAGTCGTGGCAGCACCGCGTCGATCAGCATGCGCTCATAAGCCGTGCGTGCCGCGCTGTCGAGCTTTGGCCCCTGGTAGAGGCCGAAGCCGAGCTTCCACGGCACCGCTTCACCGTTGCCCGCCAGGCTGCGCGTGGCGGCGAGCGCCGGCACGACAGGGAGCACGTCGGCCGAGGCGCGGTTCGGCGTTGCCTGCACAAGCTGCCTCACTTGCTCGACGCGCTGCGCCACGGTGTCGACATAGTCGCGGTTGTTCACATAGCTGATGATCCACGCGCTGAGCGTCGCGCCCGTCACCAGCGCGAGCGCCGCATAGGCGCCGAATGTCAGCAGCCGGCGACGGCGCTCCCACTTCAGGTTGGTGCCGGCAAGACCGCTTTCTGCAAACACCACCTCGCCGAGCAGGCGCGACAGGAAATAGCTTTTGCCGCTGGACTGATTGGGCGCAATGACAGCGCGCTCGATGCGGTAATTGCGTGCAACCGCGCCGAGCACACGATCGATGGGTGTGCCTTCTTGTGTTCCGCTCACGAAGTAGACGCCGCGCAACAGGGGTTCCGCTTCATAAGGCGAGGGCGAGAACACCGTGTCGAGAAAGTCCTGCAGCATTCCGCGCAGCCCGGCGAATTGGCCGGCGAAGCCGTAGATGCGCGCACGCCGCTGCGGGTCACGCTCGAGCTGCAATCGTTCGATCAAGCCATCGTTCAATCGCTTTAGCAGGGCATCGAACTCAGCGCCGAAGCGCTGCAGGCTTCGCGCACTGCCGTCCTTCAACGCAAACGTGGTGCCCCAGGGGGTCGCGCGCTGCTCCTTGTCGAGCATCGCAAAGTAGTCCATGAAGCCGGCGAGCAGGTCGGACTTGGTCACGAGCAGGTAGATGGGAAAACGGATGCCGAGGCCTTCGTGCAATTCCTGCAGTCGCTGTCGCACCGTGCTTGCATGCTCGCGTCTGTCTGCAGCGCTGCGCGTGAGCAGGTCGGTGATGGAGAGCGTCACCACCACGCCGTTCACTGGCTGGCGCGGCCGCGAACGCTTGAGCATGGCTAGAAACCCGCCCCATGTGGCGCGATCGGTCTGGCGGTCGCTGTCTTGTGTCGTGAATCGGCCTGCAGTGTCGATCAGAACCGCCTGGTCGGTGAACCACCAATCGCAGTTGCGCGTGCCGCCGACGCCACGTACTGCATGGTCACCCACGTTTTGTGCCAGAGGAAACTTGAGACCGCAGTTGTGCAGCGCAGTTGTCTTGCCCGATCCTGGCGCGCCAATGATCAGGTACCACGGCAGTTCATAAAGGTAGCGTCCGTTGAGTTTCGCCGACCATCCTGCAAGCACGCCCTCGGCGCCGAAGCGCGTGCGGCGCAGGGTCTGCATGGCCTGCTCGAAGCGTTGCCGCACGGCGATCATGTCCGGGCTTTCGGCTTCCTTTTTGTCTGCGGCCGGCGGCGCGGCCAGCAACTGGTTGACGACGGCCGCGTTGCCCCGGCGCGCGCGCCATTGCTTCCAGGCGACGATGGCGATCACGAGGCACGCCAGAACGCCGATGGCGATCCACCGCGACGACTCGGTCTCCAGCGGCCGCACCTCGGCAATCGCCACCAGGGGGCCGACGATCCAGATCACGAGCGCGATGGCGAGCAGGAGCACCGCTGTCAGCACCCAGCGGTTGAAGATAAGGCCCAGCAGCTTCTTGATCACTTGCCAGCCGGCTTGGTTGCCGCCTCGTTGCCACGGCCCACGAACAGCGTCACCTCGACACGGCGGTTCATGGCCCGGTTGGCCGACGTGTCGTTGGCCACCAGGGGTTCTGCATCGGCACGACCCTCGGCGCGAATGCGATCTGCCACCACCTTGTGCGAGACGAGCAGATCGCGCACCGATCGCGCACGCTCTTCAGACAAATGCCAGTTCGATGGGAAGCGCGCCGAGCGTGCGATCGGCTGGTTGTCGGTGTGGCCCGTCACGAGCACGTTCCCGGTGACCTGCGCGAGTGCATCGGCGATGCGGCCCATCAATGCCTCGCGCTCCGGCATCAAGCTTGCGCTTCCGGTCGCAAAGGAACCATCGCCGCGGATCGTGACGACGCTGCGGTCGATCTCATCGCGAACTGCAACAAGACCCGCCTTGATGTCGGACTGCAGGAACTGTGCGAGCCGCGGCTTGGGAGCAGGTTGGGGCGGTGCTACCACGGGAGGTGTGAGCCGCAGGCTTTGCACTTGGGCGAAGACAGGGTCGGAGCGTGCGCCGAGCGAGGACGTGAGGGTCAGGTACACGCTCATCAGCAACAGTGCTGACACCCCCATCACTGCAGCGAGCGGCAGCCAGCTGCTTGCTCCTAGCTGCGCCACGGCTTGGCCTTGCCAATTCTGAGCCAGCGCATGTGCATGGTCGCCGCGCTGGTGCCTGATGACCTGTGCGAGTTTGTCGCGCACGGCCTCGAGTTGGGCCCGGCCGTTGTCGAGGACGCGATAGCGTCCCTCGAAGCCCAGCGTGAGCGCGCAGTAGATCAACTCGAGCAGATCGAGATTCTCTTCGGGCTTCTCGGCCAGTCTCGCCATCAACTGAAAGACTTTCTCGCCGCCTTCGGTCTCGTTGTGGAACATCGCGAGCAGGCTGTGCCGCCCCCATGTGCCCGACCCGCCCCAGGGCGTATCGGCAGCGGCCTCATCGATCATCGTGCACAGCACATAGCGTGCGGCCATCACGCGCTCCGGTGCGATGCCTTGCGAGGTGGCGCGTGCCGCGAAATCGCGAATGCCCTGGGCCAGCGAATTGCGCAGCGCCGTCGGGTCGTCCACATGCCGCGTGGCGCGCAATTGCGGCACCACAAGCAGCAAGCGGTTGGCCAGCGCCACCAACGGATTCAGTCCTTCGTCGGGCTGTGCAAGTTCGGCGTCTGTGGCGTCGGGCACGCTGGGCTGGTCGACGGGCCGCGTGATCGTCGTGCGACGACCCGGGTTGGGCTTGATGAAGGTGCGCTGCTCGTCGAGGTCGGCGAAGGGGTCATTGATCGCTGGCGGATCCATGCGTTGCTTTCGTTGTGGTCCTGGGCCGGTCATTGGCGAATGGCCCATAGCTCGAGTTCGAGCGCGGGAAAGTCACCGCCCACGTGCAGCGCGAGGCTTCCGCTGCGTTCGAGCTGCTTCCAAAGTTCGCCACCGCGATCGAGCTCGAAGTAGTGGAAGCCCGCATGGAACGGCAGTTGACGCGGCGCCGTCGGCAGCGAACGCAGTGTGACACCGGGCAGTTGCAGGTTGACGAGATCGCGCAAGCGTTCCGCCGGTCCGAGCTTGGACTGCGAGGGGAAGCGAGTGCGCAGTTGTTCGGCCGGCATTTGCGCATTGACCGCAAGCACGAAGTTGGATGTGCGTGCGAGGTCGGGGTCAGGAAACACTGCCATGCGAACGCCATGGCTGCGGTCGACCAGGTCGATCTGCATCGCATTGCGCTCGAGCACCGTTGACAACATGCGACGCAGATCGGCGATCACTGGCGTGAAGGTGGCGTGCAAGTCATCGTGTCTGTACAGCGGGTATTCGGGCGGATGACGCGTTCCACTCGTGAAGGTGGACAAGTCGCCGGCCACTTGCAGGCAAGCGAGATAGAGCGACAAGGGATGCGTGCTGGGCGCGAGCGCGAATTGGCGAAACACCGGTTCAGCGCGGTTCAAGGCCTGCAGCATGAGAAAGTCGGCCATCTCCGAGACACCATGGCTCAACTGCCCCATGCGCGATGCGAGAGCGCCTGAACGCTGGCGGATGAGCCCGTGCAGAAGCGAGGCATAGGCCGAGAGTTGCTGGCTCGCGTCGATGCGCGTCTGCGCCGCGATGTAGTCGCGGTCGATCACGACTTGGTTGTCGCTGCGGCGTTCGATGACGCGGGCCACGCCAAGCAGTGCATGCCCATCGGTTGCATCCTTGGCGCGCAGCAGCCGCAGATCCAGCGTGCCCGTTTGTACCGGCTCAGGTTCGTCGGCGGCATTGGTGTGGTCGCGCAATTCCTCGCTCACGACACGCCAGCGAAACAACTCCTGGGATTCTTCGCCGTCGAAATTGACCTGCGTGACGCCTTCGCGCGCGAGCGCCACTGCGAGGTAAACAATCTCTCCCTTCAAGTCGGCCGGTACATCGAGCGCCGCTGGCTGCGCATCGTGTTGTGGAATCGAGAAGGGCGTGCCGTCGGGCAAGATGCCGCTCGCACGGCTCAGGCCCAGTCGGCCGACGGCGAGCAAGCCCTCATCCAGGGCAAGCTCAAAAAAGCCCCAGGCGTGCGGGCCCGTGGTGCGGATGCGCATGTCAAGCAGGTATTCGGCATGCCGCGCCTCTTGCTGGAAGTGGTGCGGCAGCATGAACATGCCCTGGGACCACACGACCTTGCTGTGCAGGCTCATAGAGCAGCTAGGGACATGGCCCGGAATAATTTCCCGTTTTGTGGGCGCAGGGCGGGATGCGATGCAAGGCGCTCCGAGCGCCGTGTGGCGAGCCACACAAGCGAGGAGCAACGCCGCAGCGCGCCCGCCCTGCGCCGACAAAACGGGAAATTGTTTTGGGCCATGTCCTATCGGCTCACGGTGGCATCGACGGACAGTTCGCCCGCCTGGATGACGACCTGCTGTTTCTTGCCAGGCTGAATGGCGACGAGGCTGCGCCACCGCGAGTGTTCGAGATCGCGAAAAGCGGCCACCACGCCGAGAAAGCGCGTTTCCGAGGCCAGCGTCTTTGCAAAGCTCTTCGATTCGCCGGGCGCGAGTACGAACTCGTCCTTGCCCAGCAAGTCGGTCGACAGTTCAGTCTGGTCGCGCTGGTACAAGGACATGAAATCCGCATTGTTGAAAGAGGCGGCTGACTTCAGTTCATAGATGCGAAGCAACACCGGAGACGGGCGCTTGCTGTTGCTTGGGTTCACCTGGGCCGAGGCCTGGATCGTGCCGATGACTTGCGCCGGCTTGGGCGGTCCGCCGGCACAGGCGGCCAGCGCGAAAACAAGGCACGCCAGCGCCGCATATTTCCAGCCAAAGATTCTCACGGTGCCGTTCTCCCGTCATCCGAGAAAGAGAATAGCCAGACGACTGAGATGCGCCTCGTGACTTAGGTAATTGAATAGAGGGCGAATGCTGTCGCTCAGACACCCTCCCTATCAGGGTCTTGTTCTTGTATTGGCTCCTCTCAGAGGCTGAGAGTTCTTCGATCATGCCCGCTCATCACGCCAAAAGACCCTGCTCGTCGTTGCAAATGCTCGCCATAGCCAAGCTATGGCTGCGCTTTGCGCCTAGTGTCGCGTCAAGCCACAAGTGTCGGTTGATCGCGTCGCTATCGGAGGGCAGTGCAAGGCGCTCCGACGAGTCATAGCCGTGCTAAGGCGAGGAGGCGCAACGCCGCAATGCGCTTCGAGAGCAAGCGAGCAGCCGACACTTGTGCTTGACGCGACACTAGATCAGGCGCCTTTTGACGTGCTGCTCGGACACGTTCGAAATACTCTCAGCCTCTCAGGGGGAAAGGTTGTGTGAGGGGCTGCGGTAATGGCAACCCGTGGCTGTGTTCGCCGCCGACGAATGAAGACACGCCGGGTTAACCGGCGTGTTTCAACCACATGCCGCCCCGTGTCAAGCGGGCAGCGACAACTTGCCAGGGCAAATTCGTTCTCTGCGACTTGGCGACTTACGCAGCAGCGGTGTGGCCGGTGGAATTTTTAGTCATGCGCAAGTAGTCAAAGACCAGACGGGTTCTGGAGGCGAGCCTGCGAGT
>Ga0070663_100001594_pt1 | contig 12507 bp, 7 predicted proteins | sample KBSC63metaG_FD_65646 | JGI IMG/M metagenome (GOLD analysis project Ga0070663, IMG submission 65646) | Corn rhizosphere microbial communities from Kellogg Biological Station, Michigan, USA - KBS C6-3 metaG | ecosystem: Host-associated > Plants > Roots > Rhizosphere > Soil ...
ACGAGCCGATGCAGGTCGAACGCGACCGGCGAGTAGACCAGCAGTGACACGACCAGCGCGATCGTCACGACGAAGATCAGGTAGCCGGACAGGTCGGTGATCTTGCTCGCGATCTTGATGCCGCGGGCGTTCAGCATCGCCTGCGACAGCGTGATGACCGCGATGAACGCGGTCTGGTGCCACCACGTCAGGCTGTCCGGACTGACGCCGAACATCGGGGCGATCAGCGTCTTGAAGAACGGATCGTAGGTGCCGAAATTGATCGCGGCGATCACGAAGATCAGGCCGATCAGGTTGAGCCACGCGGTCATCCACCCCCATTTCTTCCCGCCGAGGATGGCGCCCCAGTGATAGAGGCCGCCGGCGGTGGGGAACGCCGATGCGATCTGTGACATCGACACCGCGACGATCAGCGCGAACAGCGAGCCGAGCGGCCAGCCGAGGCCGATCGATGCGCCGCCGGCGGCGGAAAACGCGAGCTGAAACGCCGTGATGCCGCCCGACAGAATGCAGATCACCGAAAACGACACGGCGAAGTTCGAGAAGCCGCTCATGCGTCTCGACAGCTCCTGCGCATATCCCATCTTGTGGAGAAGGTTTACGTCACTGTCGGTGCCTGAGTCAGGCTGGATTTTCGCGTCCATGTTCGCTCCGTCACGAATGTCCTGCATGGCAGGACCGTCATCGCTGCCCGGGCCCGACATTGCGGCCCGCCCCTGGAATTCGTCGGCGGCACGCGACGTCACGGGTGAATGACACGTCGCTTTCCGGTCCGATGCGGGAACGGTATGAAGCCAAATCTCGCGGCGCTATCGGATTTCGGCAATGCACCGGAAACTCTGGGCCGATGCACCTTTCGGGGGCATCGGGCGGGCGGTTTTGCCGATGCGGCGTGGGTCGCCGATCGCCGTTACGTGATGGACGGCAATGCGATGACGGCGACCGGCATGTCCGCGTCGGTTCGCGCGTGCTTGCGTGGGGGAATGCGTTGGCGGGTTCGGCGGCGGCGCGCCGCGCAACGTCGGCGCGCACATCAGCGCGGATGGATGGAGCGATGTGCACGACCGCACGGTTCGGATGGACCGCGCGTGCCGTTGCGACGCGCTGCCGCCCGGTGCGCTCGGAGACGTCGCGGCGCGCTACGGCGACGCGACGTCAGACTGGAGGGGCGCTACAACTGGAGCCGGCGAAGTAGCGGGGGAGAACTGGCGCGTCGCCCGACGCGAACCGCGCTTCGCTGCGCGGAAACGGCGTTACGCTCCGGCCGTTGCGGTGCGCCGCGCCGTCAGCCGGTTCCACAGCATCCCGGAGCGGCTCCCGCTGCGGCAATACGCGAGCACGGGCTTCGGCAGCGCGTCGACCAGCGCGCCGAACGCGTCGACTTCGGCATCGCCGATCCGGTCGCGTTCGACCGGCAGATAGCGCGCGTCGAGGCCGAGTTCGCGCGCGGCGGCCGCGATCTCGTCGAAGGCCGGCTGATCGGCGCCTTCGCCGTCCGGCCGGTTGCAGATCACCGCGCGAAAGCCTGCATTGCGGATCGCTTTCAGGTCCGCCGGCGTGATCTGCCGCGACGCGGTGAACCCGGTGGCGGCCGCGGCCCGGCATTGCTCGATCGCGCGCGCGAAACACGCGACCGCGAAATCGACGTCTTGCTCGGTCGTGAAGCGGCCGAAGCTGATGCGCACCGTGCGGCCGGCGGTTTCCGCATCGAGGCCGATCGCGGTCAGCACGTGGGACGGCGCGCCGCTGGTCGAGTTGCATGCCGAGGTCGACGACACGGCGAGCGAATCGCCGAGCATGAACGGGAAGAAGCCCGGCGTGTTCACCGTGAGGCTCAACGTGTGCGGGATGCGGCGCGCCGCTGCCGCGTTGTGCGTGATGTCGCCGAGCGCGAGCAGCGCGTCCTTCAGGCGCGCGCTGAGTGCCGCGATCCGCTCGGCTTCGCGCTCGAGCTTTTCGGCGGCCAGCTCGCACGCGGTGCCCATCCCGACGATCTGATGCGTCGCGAGCGTGCCCGAGCGCAGGCCGCGTTCGTGCCCGCCGCCGTGAATCTGCGGCGCGATGCGATCCGCGATGTCGCGGCGGACGAACAGCGCGCCGATACCCTTCGGCCCATACACCTTGTGCGCGGACATCGACAGCAAGTCGATGCCGAGCGCGCGCACGTCGATCGGCGTCTTGCCGAGCGCCTGCGCGGCGTCGACGTGCAGCAGCGCGCCCGCCGCATGCACGATGCGCGAGATCGCGCCGATGTCCGTCAGCGTGCCGAGCTCGTTGTTGACGAGCATCAGTGACACGAGGCCCGTATCGGGGCGGATCGCCGCAGCCACGGCGTCGATGGTGATTTCGCCGGCGGCGGTGGGGTTGATGTAAGCGGCCGTCATCCCGCGCTTCGACAGGTTCGCCATCGTGTCGAGGATGGCCTTGTGTTCGATGCGGCTCGTGATCAGGTGGCGCTTGTCGGTCGCGGCTTCCGCGTAGCCCTTCAGCGCGAGGTTGTTCGATTCGGTGGCACCCGACGTCCAGATGATCTCGTCGGCGTGCGCGCCGATCAGCGCGGCAACCTGCGCGCGTGCGTGCTCGACTTTTTCCTTCGCCAGGCGGCCGGCGGCGTGCGAGCTCGACGCGGGATTGCCGAAGATGCCGTCGGCACCGAGGCAGGCCGTCATCGCTTCGATCACGCGGGGATCCGCAGGGGTGGTGGCTGCGTAGTCGAGGTAGTGCAGCGGGGTGGTATCGCTCATGTCCTTCTCGTGCTCTTCTCTTCGGAATGGGAGAAATGATACGAGGTCGGGTGGGGAAAAAGGATCCAAAAGGGACTGAGAATTCAGCTTGATATGGAATATGGATCTATCTGAATCCGATATTGGGGGATGAATTTCTTTCTTGGGGTGGCGGGCATCGGGGATTGGTCATACGGATGCCCCCCATCGGCCCGGCGCGGCGTGTGGGCCCGCCTGTGACAAACCGAATGCCGTTAGCGCGTCGGCGCGCGAATCGGTCAGGCCGGCTCGTCTTGATCGGGCCGGTTCGATAAACGATGCGCGTCCTGCACCCATGCGTGCAGCGCGCGCTCGTATTTCGCCGGGATCGTGATCGTGACCGTGGTGAGGCGTGTGACGTTACCCGGCAGGTCCAGATACCGCTGCCACGCCTTGCGAACGAGTTGAGACATTGCCGAGCGGTTCATGCCCAGCTTCGCGGCCAGTTCGCGCTGCGGGCGGCCCTTCACGAAAATCTCGTGCAGCGCCCACTGGTTCACCGGCTTGATGCGGGTATCTTGAAGCCGCAACAGCCGGAACTGTTCGGCGGTCATGCGTCGTGTCTTCTGCATTCAAATTCGCCCCGAATTCGGAAGTGAAGAAATCAGTTTCGCGCCGCAGGTCGTCTCATGACCGTCGAACGCGGCGGCTTGGCCTTCAATGTTGAAGGCCGGGTCGCCTGCTGCAATCGTGCAGGCGCCGTGGATCGGACACGAGCACGCGTCGCCGAAGCGCGCGACCGCGCGCCCCATGACCTTGCTGATTCCGGCGCCGGAATCGACCCGGCCGCCGTGGGTATGCATATCGCCTACGCGGATAATTCCTCGCATATGACTCGTCCTCCGAATGATTCGCGTGGTGGTCGCGCGTTGCTCGCGCTGTGCCGCGGAGCTGGTTTGCATCACCACGAATAGCCCTGCATGCCGTAATCGACATCGTGTCTGCGTCCCCACCACGGCAGGTATGCATTGTTTCCGCCGCGCGCGCGGAACCAGTCCTTGGTTGGGTCGATCGGCGTGAGCTTCGATGGCGGCCTGACGACGACGGCGACGGGGTGTTCAGGGTCGGTCGTGCCGGCGACCAATGCGTTACCGCCGAAGTGGTTGATCCGGCCGATCGCGAGCGCGACGTCGGTCAATGCGCTACCTGTTCCCATGTCGCCGAGCAGGGCGGCGGTGTTGAATGTCTGCTTCTTGTGGTCGTATTCCGGCAGCGTTTCGGTCAGGGTTTGCGCGAGAGCGGCGACGCGTGACGACGCAGTATCGCTGCCGTGGCCTGCATCGTGAACGATGTAATTCAGGTCAGTGACCGCGACGCCGGCATTGCGGGCCGCTTGGGCGATGGTTGCCTTCCACGCCTGCACGGCGCGCGTCGTGCCGACCTTCGGCGAGAACGCTTTCGTGTCGCCGGCCGCAGCCTTGCCGATCCACGCGAGCGGCTCGCGCTCGGTGTTGAAGTTGGGGCCGGCGAGAAACAGCACGACAAGGTTTTCGTTGATCTGCGCATCCGTGGGCGGGAAGTTCGGGGCGTCCCAGTTCATCGCCCACGCGGTCTTGTCGGGGTTCGCCTGCAAGTAGTCCAAGGCCTTGTTCAGCGATGTAAAACCGGCGTTCGCGCCGCCTTGCGTGATCTGAATATCGGGGGGAGTGTCGCGGCTCCAGAGCGTCTTGGGTGACGGTGGGCCGATTTCGAAGCATTGGAGAAACTCATTGGTAAAGTACGTCTTCGCTTCGATCGGATCGAGCCTTGGAGGCAGAGCAAGCTCGATATGTATTCCGGCAAGCTCGCGCCAATCTTTGGGATTCTCGGATTTCACGGTGTAGAAATAGCTCGCGTTCGAGAAGTAGCGTGAACGCATCAACACGAGAAACTTGCTTACGTACTTGTGATAGAAGCCCTTGAATGTTTCAGTGCCACGATTGCCGTACACCAACGCTCCGATCGACTTAAGTGTCGCAAAAGACTGCGGATCAGTGCGCACCATGTCATCGTTTTTGTTCGGTGCTGCAAACCCTTGCGTCCACAACAATTGCCATTCGGTTGGATAGTCCATGCGTTGCAACGGATTCAACCACATCAACCCGACAACCTGCGCGACGAACGGCTTGGCCGGCTCTTCGGCTGCTGGCGCTGCAATAACCGTGGACTCTCGAACAGGGGCGGCTTGTGCTGGACGCATGATGGCCGTGATGAACAGAAACACCGTCAGCGCGGCCAAGCCAGGTACGACAAAAAATCGTTTCATCCAATCTCCTATTTCCAAATGTGCGGGGTCGGGTTGTTCGACGTGAGCCATCAGCGATGCCATGAGCACGGTGGTGATGAGCCATGTCAAAACCGCGACGGCGACGCGTCGCGGCCGCGTGGCGATCAGTGCCTTCATACGAAACCCCCGGCCTTCAGATAAAACTCGCCTTCACGTTCGTCCGTGATCGCCTCGGGAATTTTTCCTTCGCTATTCGTGGCATGCACCCATTCGTGCATCGACATTCGATCAAGCGTTCCGTATTTGAAGTAGTTGGCGTACGGCTTGTTCGGATTGGAATCGGGAATGCCGTCCCCCATCCGCCAATCCGCCTCGATCCGCAAGCCGTAAAGTTGATCGGGCGTCAGGTAGCACAGCCCTACCGCAACGTCATAGGCAAGCGCGTTCTCGGCATGCTTCGGATTGGTCATCGTCGTGGAGTGGTTGGTTGGGCTATTGGTCGCACCGCGATCGAGCCAGTCGACAATCTGCTTGTCTCGCCATTCCTTGTAGCCCTCCGGCATCGCGCTTTTGCCGTCCTCGCCGATCACGTGGCCCTCGCGATCGAGCCATTCCGCATTCAGTGTTCGACGCGCTTCCATCCTCATCAACGCGCGATCTTCATAGCGCTGTCCGGCTTCCGTTTCGGCTGTACCTTGCGCGACGCTATCCGCGTTCTTCGCGTTGTACTGGTCGTACGGATCGTCGGCCCGCTTGTCCGAATCGGTCTTGCTCGCGTCGCGCCAGGCGGCCGGTGGATCGTTGCCTTCGTTGAAGTCGCTGACTGCGTCGCCATCCTTCGTTTCAACGGGCTTGCCGAATCGCAGCGCCTTCGGCGGAAACGGATCGTCTAGTGCCGGCGCATCTGCCACCACGGTCCAGCCCTTCGGCGGATCGGCATTTACACGCAGCATGTTCAACGCGGAGCTGATACCCGTCACGACGAACATCAGGGGCGCTGTCACGAGCGTAGCGGCCACGCCCAAGACAGACTCATTACCCTTGATCGCGCCGATCAGATTGAACTTGGCGGGTGGGGATGGCGGATACCAGAAGCCCGGCTTCGTTCCTTGCTTGCCGTGCCGCCAATCGTCTTCCCAATACCGGTAGGGTTTCTGCACGCCGACCAGGAAACCCGATGCGAACACCCGCTGCGTCAGGATGCCGGCCGCATCGATATCGTCGAGTTCGTGCTTGCTGATCCCGCGCCATCCGATGCCTTGCACCGTCACCGCTGAAATCACCTGATCGTGCGGACAGCAATACGCGGTGACGCGCCCATACGTGGACCCATTCAAGCCGTGCCGCGCGCGATCCTCTTGAGCTGCATAAGAACGGTTGCTCGTGGGCGATACCCGCTCGTTTGCCATGTCATCATCGATCTTGTCCGCGGAAAGCTCGCATGCTGTGCGAGCGCCGATGATCGATAGAAACTTGCCGAGCGTCTTCGTGCGTGCAACATAGGTCTGCCGTCCGCGATGACCGCTCGCGTCTTTCGTCGCGCGTTGCGACCATGTATCCATGAACGTGTCGGATTTATACGGGCCGTCCGCATTCGCCAGGCTATACGGCGCATTCGCCAGTACGTAGGCATCCGCCACGCAATGTCCGGTGCGTCCCCACGGATCTTCGACATCGGGGAAGGCGTCACCGAAGAACGCCGCCGTGAGGCCCACGATGTTGCCCTGGCTATGACACACGACGGTGATCGGTACATCAGCCTGCATGCGGCGAATCGACTCGATCAGCCTGGCCAGTCGCAACGCAGCGAGTACGCCATACGCGCGAGGCGGCGCGCGGTACAGCGGCCGATTGGTTGGATTGATGCCTTGCACCGTCATCCACCCCATCGTTCGATCATCCAGACCGCCGTGCCAGAGATCGGGCAGGCTTGAACAGCCGTTCGTGAACGGACCGCCTCCCCAATAGTCCTTCTCGTTCAGAAAGATCTTGTCGCCGTATTCCTTCAGTTCTGCCGCGGTCGCCCGGTAACCCCATCGGAAATGAATGACGGGTGAGAAAGACGGATCGGGCTTGACGTAGTTGTTCGCAAGCAGCTTCGGATTCAAGAACCCATCCGGCGTCACGCTTTCCGTATACTTCGCGGGCGTCAGCTGCCCCGCATCGACGCCGTGATACATCATCTGATCGTCCAGCCGCCCGAGCCGGCGATTCAGCCCTTTGCACAGTCCTTGCTCCGTTGCATCGAACCATTCACCCTCCGAGTTGACGCCGTGCACGAAGATCACGATGCCGGGCAACGGCAATTGCTTGATGCAGATCAGTGGCGTGTTCTTTGCAAACATCGTCACGCCTTCGCCGCGGCCGACGACGATCTGTGGCGGCGCCGGCCGCGGCGCAGGAACGTCGGGAGCATCGGCTTTCGTCGCAGGTTCGCCGCCAGGCGCGACCGCTACCGTCGCCGAATCAAGAAACGAATCGGTCATTCAAACTCCTGCGCATTCCTATACGTTTTTCTTGATGAACCGCACCGCCAGTCTCTCGAACTGGTCGGCATCGACGGCGGGCAGTTGGCCGGCCACGTCGCTCGACACGTTCGATACCGGCCCGGATGGCTTTTGAATTTCGCCTTCGAATCCCGCGGCCGCGTGGCCGTCCGTCGCGCGGACCAGCTTTGGCACGCGGCCAAGCGTGTCCTGCGCGAATGTCGGCATGTCTGCGCTCATGCTCGCCGGACCATCCCAAGCATGACCAGCCGACTTCACCGTGAACGTGCCCGGGCAACCCAGCTCGATATCGCCGCCGCGCAGCCGGAGATACGCGCCACCGGACGTAACGAGCACGACTTCATCGCTCGCGGTGCCAACGAGCTTTCCGCCCGCCGCGGTCAATTGAATGTTCTTCGCCGACTCGACGCGCGTATCGTCGTTCTGCGACTGGAGCGTGACCTTCCCCTGATTCGCGATCGCCGACACGCCGTCGCCGTGCGCAAACATCGCGACGCCGCGACCGGCATGCAGATTGATGCGCTCGCCGCTCGTGACCTGCACATGTTGCTGCGCGACCTGATCGATGTTCTCGCCCGCATGGATGACGTGCGTTTTGGGCGTGACGTGGAGCGCCCCGGACTGCGCGCCGAACGCGAGCAGCGCGCACGCATCGCCGGCCGCGCCGGAAGGTGCACCGCCGGGCGTCCAGTTACGGAACGCACTGGCGACGTTGTCCTGACCGCTGGTGTCGGCGGACTGCCCGCCGTGCTGGCCGGCGTAATCGCCGAGCGATTTGAAGAGTTCGGTGCATTGATCGAGCAGGCGAATCAGTTCATCGCGATCGAGCTGACCACCGGTGGCCCGTGTGCGCGCATAGGTCGACAGCAGGATGCCGCGGGCGGCGCGCAACGCGGCGGCGGCATCGGTACGCAGCTCCGCGCCTTCGCCGCGCGCCTCCCCATGTCCGTTTTCTCGCGGCTGCGTCAGATACCCGAGATTCAATTCGGTATGCGCATGTTCGCTCGCCAACTGCGCCGAGATTTGCGACGGCGTGTCGTCCAGGCGAAGCTGGTTATAACGCCTGCCGTTGATTTCCTTGGTCTTGATGCCGGAAAGGAAACGGTTGCCGGGAAGCGCGCCGGTATGGCTGAAGGTCGCAGGCGGGTTCGCGCCATTGCTCAGGACGCCGATGATGACCAGCCGGTCCGGGTCGCCTGCAAGACATCCCAACAGGACTTCCATGCCGACGCGGGGCAGGAAGAGCGTCCCGAAGTTGCCGCCCGCCAGATTTGCCCCGACGCGAATGGGTGCGCTGTCACCGGCCCGGCCGTTCGTTCCGGCGCCTTGCGCGTGCGTATGATCGGCCGGATCGTAACCATGAATCCGCACGCGCACGCGGCCGGCGCTGTCGCAAAACACTTCCTCGCCCTGCGTGCCGACGATCGTGCCGGTCAGCAGGTGAGCCGGCGGCACATCGATCTTCGGATCGTAGGCGGGTTTGAGCGGCACGCCGCGCCGCACGCACGTGAAGCGGTTCTCGTAGCGCGTGTCCGCTTGTTCGGCAACATCGGCAGGCGTCGGCCCACCGGTTTGCGCTAGGTTACGGCTCGCCGCGAAGAGTCCCTGCGTCCGACTTGCGAGCTGCGTTGGCAAGTTGTTGTGGATGTCGTGTCGAACCGACGTGACGACGAACCGACGATGCTCGATCGGCTTCATATCCAGCTCCGGGTCGCCCGTCAGCGTGAACCAGTGGCCAACCGGCAAATCGCGCACGTTGCTGATCCCGTCGTATCGCTCGGCTTCGAACTGGTGAGCCAGTATCCGGTCGCGCGTGATGCGGTCGTGGTCGTTCCACGAATCGCCGACATGCGGGATGTCGATCGCGGCGTCGCTCAGCAGGTGTGCCAGATCGTTTCCCGATTCACCCTGATGGAGGTTGGTGACGGCCATGGAATCGTCGATGCGAGCCGTCTTGTAGTCCCACGACGGACGGCGGACCTTGCCCGACGACAGGCGCTGGCGGTGCGCAAAGAGCGTCACCGTGTCGCGCTGCGCAGCGCCCGCATCGCGAGGGTGAAGGCGCAGCGCACCGGCCGGTGCCTCCTTCAAACAATGCGGATCGTCGCAAAATACGAGCGTGTGAACCGGCGGCTCGTCGGTCGTGCCGTGCACGCGGCCGACCGGCTCGGCCTGCGCGAAGACCGTGATGCCTTCCCGGCGCAGCAGACGCCGGATGAAGCGCGCGTCCGATTCGTTGACCTGCCGCGTGAGCTCGCGCACCGGATAGCGATCGGCCTGCAGCCCGGACAGGTCGAAATCGAATGCGCGCGCGAGTGCGTAGCTGCGCTGTTTCCATTCGTTCATCAGCGTCGTGAGGATTTCCGTCACGCTGCGCGAGCGGAACACGCGGGCGTTCGTGCGGCCCTCCATCAACGACAGCGCGTCACACACCTGCAATTGATAGACGGTCAGCTCGCCGTCGGATTGACCGGCCCGCACTTCGCGCACGATCGCATTGATCGCGCGTACGCCGCCCCGATCGGTCGTCACACGAACCGACACGGGCAGGCCGAGAAACAGCGCAGGCGACAGATGGTCGTGGGTGGACACGCAGGTCAGCTGCCCTTCGATTCCGGACGTCAGCCCTTCGGAGATATCGGCGTGATGGAGCGCCAGCAGATGGCCGACCGCGCGTTGCGCGCGCCCGAAATGGAGATCGACTGGCCGCGGGTTCCCGTCAATCAGACCAGACGCAAAATTACGGAGCGTTTTTGCTATCGACATCACGCTAATCTCATTGCTAGATTTAAGAATTCGGATTTATATGAAATTGAATATCGGTATGGTTAAGCGCGGGAATCCGCTAAATCGCGCGGCGGAGATTAGCAAGTTTTTCTGGATCCGAGAATGTATTTTTATTTTGGGATTGTGCGATTTATCTTTAAGAAACAGTATTTTGCGTTTGTGGCGATCTGTTGGTTTTTTAAAAATCTTATGTCGGAATGGGATTGATGCTGTCTCGACAATTGTTCGATGAAGGGCGAGGGCGCAGTTAGTTTCTTTTGTCCGATTAAAGCAGGTATGGGTTTTTAAAAACTCGATTCGCCAGACATGAAAGCTGTCGACCGCATGTTGCAGTATCGGAAAAGACGCGAACGGGGTCGCGCCCGAGCCTGCGCAGGCAATGCGCGGGAACTCACGATGTCTATGAGGGATTCCCCCGTAACACGCCGGTGAACGTCACGTCGACGCCCGCAGCCCGTCGCCCGGCGCTTTCCCGCCGACGCTTCCCACCCCCCGGCTCCCGATTATTTGCGTTTCGCGAATGGCGCGTTCGCCGGTTGTTCCATACCCGAGCGGCGGCCCCGCACCTATCGTTCGGGCGTCGGCTGATTGAATTCGACGCCTGCAACCGGAAAGGCGGCCGCCACTTCCTCGCGACTCGCGTCGCATCGCACAACAAGACAACGGACCTGGCTTCATGCACCGACGCTGCGGCGCGTGCACGCGGACCAATCCACGGAGACAGACATGAAAGCAAACGAGTGGGATACCTCCTATGAGTGGAAGGCGGTGACGCTGCTGGCGCTCGGTTTCGGGCTGGTCGGCCTCGACCGCTGGCTCATCGCGCCGCTGTTCCCGTCGATCATGAAGGACCTGCACCTGACCGCGCAGGACGTCGGCAACTGCATCGGCGTGCTTGGCCTGTCGTGGGGCATTTTCGCGGCGCTGATGGGCGGCATCTCGGACAAGATCGGCCGCCGCAAGGTGCTGATCCCCGCCATCGTCGCGTTCTCGCTGCTGTCCGGGTTCTCGGGGCTCGCGGGCGGGCTGCTCGGCCTGATCGCGATCCGAGGGCTGATGGGCGTGGCCGAAGGTTCGTTCTGCCCGACCAGCTTCGCGGCGACCGCCGACGCGTCGCACCCGCGGCGGCGCGGCCTGAACCTCGGGCTGCAGCAAAGCGGCTTCGCGCTGTTCGGGCTGGCACTGTCGCCGATCATCGCGACCCAGTTGCTCAACGTCGTGTCGTGGCGCTGGGTGTTCGCGCTCGTGGCTCTTCCCGGGCTGATCCTCGGCGCGATCATGTTCTTCGTGATTCGCGAACCGAAGCGCACCAAGGAGGTCGTGTCGGAACATGCGCCGGCCTTGCTCGGCCAAGTGCTCCGGAGCCGCAACATCCTCGTCGCGATGGCCGCGCTCTGTTGCGCGATGACCGGCGTGTTCGTGCTCGGCGCGCTGCTGCCGCTGTACCTGACGGACTACCTGTCGCTCGGCACGCAGAAGATGGGCCTGGTAGTGTCGGCGATCGGCTTCGGCGGCTTTCTCGGGCAGTTCGGGCTGCCGGGCCTGTCCGACCTGGTGGGGCGCCGCCTCGCAAGCATCGTCGGCTTCGCCGGCACGGCGGTGATGCTCTACATTTTCCGTGGGCTCGGCCCGCAGCCGTTCGCACTGTTTGGCGTCCTGTTCGTCGCGTCGTTCTTCACGCTCGGGCTGGTGTCGCTGCTGTCGGGTCCGGTCGCGACCGAAGCCGCGCCCGTCGGCCTCGTGTCGACGTCGATCGGCGTGGTGGTCGGCTGCGGCGAGATCTTCGGCGGCGGCATCGCGCCGGCTCTGGGCGGCTACGTCGCCGCGCACTTCGGGATCCAGAACATTCTGTGGCTGCCGATGATTGCGGTGCTGCTCGGCATCGTGGTCAGCATGCTGCTGCGGGAAACCGCACCGGCCGTGCTGCAGCGCCGCGTGGGCGTGCAGCCGGAGCTGACTACGGGCGAGCAGCCGTAACATGCGGCTCGGTCGCACCCGCACCCGCACCCGAACCCGCACCTGCACCCGCCGAGCCGAAGCCTATGCCGATCGCCGGCCAGGGCGTGCAGCCGGGCCACGTGCCCGAGGGTGACGTGCCGCCGCAGGCGCGCCCGCCGATGGATGCGCGCATCGTGATGCCCGGCGACGCGCCGTATGCGAGCCCGGCGATCCGTGCGTTCGCGCGCGAGCTGGGCGTGGACATCCAGCAGGTCAAGGGCAGCGGCCGCGGCGGCCGCATCCAGCG
>Ga0070663_100001599_pt1 | contig 12488 bp, 10 predicted proteins | sample KBSC63metaG_FD_65646 | JGI IMG/M metagenome (GOLD analysis project Ga0070663, IMG submission 65646) | Corn rhizosphere microbial communities from Kellogg Biological Station, Michigan, USA - KBS C6-3 metaG | ecosystem: Host-associated > Plants > Roots > Rhizosphere > Soil ...
CGAGGGCGTGGCACGGGTCATCACCACCGTCGGCGACCTGCACCTGGTGGAACCCGGCGAGATCCTGGTGTGCGGCGGGACCACGACGGAGTGGACGCCCGCGTTCGGGATCATCACCGCGTGCGTGTGCGACACCGGCGGGTCCCTCACCCACGCGGCGATCGTCAGCCGCGAGTACGGCATCCCCTGCGTCGTCGGCACCGCCATCGCGACCCAGGTCGTCAAGACCGGGATGAGGATCCGGGTGGACGGCCGGGCGGGGACGGTTCAGGTCCTCGCGCCATGATCGTTAATAAGAGATCCTTGGCGTTGCGGCCGCCAGGACCGCCGGAACGCCAAGAAACTTTTGCCGATGATCTTGGGGAGTGGCACAGGCTGTGACGGTTGTCGATCTGAGTGACATCCGTGGGTCGGACGCGGAGAGCGTGGGGCCGAAGATGGCGCGGCTCGGGCAGCTCGCCGCGGACGGCTGGCGGGTGCCCGACGGGTACGCGGTGACCGCGTCCGAGCTCGACGGCTGGCTGCCGGCCGCGGCGCGGTCAGAGCTGGCCCGGCTGTTCACCGGGCCGGCCTCCGGGCGGGGCGAGCAGCCGGAGCTGCCGCTGCCTGAACTGGCGGCGCGGGCACGGACGCTCGTCGAGTCGCAGCCGCTGCCGTCGCGACTGGAGGACGCGGTCGCCGCAGCGCACGCGCGCCTGGCGGAACGGACCGGGCACGGCGGCGCGCTGCGCGTCGCCGTCCGGTCGTCGGCCGTCAGCGAGGACGGGCACGCGGCCAGCTTCGCCGGGCAGTACGAGACGTACCTCGGGGTGTCCGGCGTCGCTGACGTCCTGCTGCACATCAGGCGGTGCTGGGCGAGCGGGTTCTCCGCGCACGCCCTCACTTACCGGCGGCGGTTCGGCGGGGCCGCCCCCGTCCGCGTCCACGACCTCGCCGTGGGCGTGCTCGAACTGGTCGACGCGCGGTCGGCAGGCGTCGCGTTCACCCTCGACCCGGTCACCGGCGACCGCGGCGTCTGTATCGTCGAGGGGAACTGGGGGTTCGGCGAGTCGGTGGTGTCCGGGCATGTCACGCCTGACCACTGGGCGGTGGACCGCGCGACAGGCCGGGTGCTGACGCAGCGGGTGGGCGCGAAGCTGACCTGGGCGGCCTACAGCGAGACCGCCGGCCGCGTGACACTGTCACCGCTCCCTGACGACCTGATCGGGAAGGCGTGCCTGACCCCAGAGGAGGTCCGGTACATCTGCGAGCAGGCGGTGGCGATCGAGTCCGCCGCGGGCGGGCTGCCGCAGGACGTGGAGTGGGCGGTTGCCCGGGACCTGCCGTTCCCGGACTCCGTGTACATCCTGCAGCACCGCCCGGAGACGACCTGGGCCGCTCCGCCGGCCGCTCCGGAGCCCCGATCGCCGGAGGGCACCTCGGTCGCGGTCCCCGCGCCCGAGCCTGGCAAGCCGGCCTTCGACCCAGTGCAGTACGCGCTCAGGAACGTGTTCAAGGTGCCGGGCACATGACCGATGTGCTGCTAGCGGCGGAAGTCGCGGAAGCGGCGGCGCGCGCGGGCGGCGCCGTGCTCACCCGCTACCTGCGCGAGCCCGCTGACCTGGAGATCGACTACAAGGACACAAGGGCGAACCTGGTGACGGCCGCCGACCGCGAGTCGCAGCGGGCCGTCACGGAGACGATCCTGACCGCCTTCCCCGGCCATGCCATCGACGGCGAGGAGGGCACGGCGGGCAACCTGGACGCAGCGGACGTCTGGTACGTCGACCCCCTCGACGGGACCACCAACTTCACGCACGGGGTGCCGTTCTTCTGCGTGTCCGTGGCCCTGCGCAGTAACGCCAGGACCGTGGCCGGGGCGGTCTACGACCCGAGCCGCGACGAGATGTTCGTAGCGGCGCTGGGCGGCGGCGCGACCTTGAACGGGACCCCGGTCGGCGTGTCGGGCATCGCGCGGCTCGACCGGGCGCTCGTGGTCGCGCAGGCGCAGACAGTGGACCCGGTGGAGATCCGTGCGTACGCCCGCCTCGTCGAGCGCCTGATGTCCGTGTCCGGCGGGGTCCGGTCGCTCGGGTCGCCCGCGCTCACCCTGGCCGCGATCGCGGCGGGGCGGCTCGAGGCGTACTGCGAGTACACGATGGACGCCTGGGACATCCTGGCCGGCCAGCTGATCCTCGCGGAGGCCGGCGGGACGCTGACCCTGTTCGACGGGCGGCCGCATGTCACGGCCGACCGCGCCGACGTGGTCGCGTCGAACGGCTACGTCCACGCGGAACTGATCGACGCGCTGCGGCACCTCGACCGGGTGACGCCAGCACCCGCGCCTGAAGGACCCGAATGACCGGGACTGCGTCCAGCACCCGCGGCGACTTCGAAGACCTTGGCTGATTCTTGGCAACGGAGGGCACGATTATGAGTGAGTACCAGTACCCCACGCAACTGCCGGTCACGACCACGGGCGGCTGGGCGCGGCCCGGGTGGTGGGATGTCGTGGCGGACGGGGAGAAAGCGGGACGGTTCGGCCCCGCCGACCGGCAGGAACTGCTTGACGACTACTGCCAGCTCGCCATCTACGACCAGGAGTCGGCCGGTCTTGACGCCCTGACCGACGGCGAGCACCGGCGGGGCGGCTGGATCGAGGGCATCACGGGCCGCATGGCGGGCCTGGCCCTCAAGCCCACGCCGCGCAAGCTGGGCGCGATCGGCTGGGACCAGTTGCCCGTCTACGAGGTGCGCGAGCCTTTGGACCAGGTCGAGTCGATCTGGGACTACACGGCCGAGTACGAGTTCCTGCGGGCCCGGACGAGCCGGCGGCCCAAGATTGGCATGCCCGGCCCTTACGGGATCACCACCGAGCTGGACTTCTCCCCCACCTACAAAACCCGCCGCGAGTGCGCCGACGCGCTCGTGCCCGCGATTCGGTCCGACATCCAGAAGCTGGTGGCGGCGGGGTGCGACTACATCCAGATCGAGGAGCCGCTCACCCCGTCGCACGCGGCCGAGGACCGGACACCGGAGAACCTGGTCGAGACCATCAACGCCGTCGTCGACGGGATCACCGGGTGCACGTTCATCGTGCACATCTGCTTCGGTTCGTTCCGGCGGCTGCCATACGCGAAGCGAACCTACCGGTGGCTGTTCCCCGCCCTGCTCGACGCCAACGTGCACGGGTTCAGCCTGGAGTTCGGTGCCCGCGAGATGGCGGAAATCGACCTGGTTGGCAAGTGGGACCGGGAGCGCATCCTGTCCGCCGGCCTCATCGACATCAAGACGCACTACGCAGAAACGCCTGAGGACATCATCGAACGCGTCCGGACCTGCCTGGAGTACCGCGACCCGGAACGGCTGGAGATCTCCACCGACTGCGGCCTGCGCCGGATGCCCCGCTACCTGGCGATCAGCAAGATGTCCGCCGCCGCCGAGGCCGCCCGCCGCCTTCGCGAAACGGGCTGAGAGAGCGGACATAGGGGTACAGGAGGCGTCCCTATGAGAAGCTTTCGTCGGGGCTGGCGGGCCTGATACGATCGCGGTTTTCGCGATCAGGCCCGCCAGCGCCGACATCGGGGAGACAGGCGGGGGGTCGTCCCCGTGAGAAGCTTTCGTCGGGGCTGGCGGGCCTGATACGATCGCGGTTTTCGCGATCAGGCCCGCCAGCGCCGACATCGGGGGGTACGGGGGGTCGTCCCCCCGGGAGATAACAGCCAGGCGGGCAGGGCCGGGGCCGCCGCGAGCTCGGGCGGGCGGCCCGTGAGGTAGGCGGCCAGGTCGGCGAGGGGGGCGCTGACCGGGAGCGGCGCGCCCGCGCCCGCGACCTCCCAGGTGTGGCCGGTGTCGGTGGCGGCGATGGCAAGCGCCGGGCCGCCGCCCTTCGACGAGCGGCGGGCGGTCACGTCGTCGAGGAGGTCGGTCAGGAACTCCGCCGGCAGGTCCGCCCAGGCCGTGCCCGCGGCCAGGTCGATGGCGTGGATGTAGACCTCGCGGACGCGCATCCACGGGATCTCGCTCGCGGACCTGGTGAGGCCCTGGGCCGTGCTGATCTTCGCGTCCCAGGCGTGGTCGGGCAGCGTGTCCAGGTCCGCGGCCAGGGCCCGCGCCGACGACTCGAGCCGTGCCCTGAGCTCGGCGGCGGGAAGCTGCGAGCCCTTGGCGATGTCGGCGTCGCGCTGCTCGGGCGAGGAGTACATCCGGCGTTCCTCGCCGGTGCGCGCCCAGTGCACCAGGTTGCGCAGCGCGTCGGCGTTGGCGGCGACATGGGACAGCAGGTAGCGGCGCGTCCAGCCCGGCAGGGCGGTCGGCGCGTCCAGGGCCTCGTCAGGCAGTGCGGCCACGTTGGCAAGCAGGTTCCGGGTACCGTCGTGCATCCAGGCCAGCGTCTGGTCCGGCTTCATCGCCGCCACCCTTCCGTCGCTACGTTCTCGTCAGCGCACCCGCGCGCTGACGCCATCATAGAGTGGCCTCGGTCCGCCCCCAGCACCGGCGGTACCTGAACTTCGCGCAACCATCGCCGCTTCGCTGACGTCTAAGGGGCGTAGTCCACGGCCGGGGCAAGGGGATCGATGTTCAACAGCGGGAGAAGGCGCGGCAGGTTCGTCGCGCTGGCGACGGTGGGGGCGGCCGGCGTGGCCGCCGCCGGGGTGCTCGGCACGAACATGGCGCACGGCGCGACCGCGGCCGGCGGCATGACCGGGGTAAGTGCCGCGGCAACGAAGGCAGCGGTGCCGTGGAAGTCGGTCGGGCCCGGATGGGTGCTCGACACCTACTCAACCAGGACCACCGCCAAGGCGGCGCCGGCCACGCTTTACCTGATCAGCCCGGCCGGGGCCAAGTACCCGCTCTACACGTGGAAGGCGTCCAAGACCTTGGCCCCGCTGCTGGTGGCATGGGCCGGGAACAAGACCGAGGCGCTGTTCCAGCTGTACTCGCCGGAAAACACGTTCAGCGGGTACGGGGAGCTGAACCTGCTGACCGGCAAGATGACCCGGATCGCCTTCGCCAGCCCGGCCTCGTCGACGCTCAGCTATACCCTGCCGACCGGCCAGCAGCTGCTCGGCAGCACCGCGAACGGGAAGACCGCCACGGTCGCCCGGTACACCCGGGCGGGCGCGCTGGTGAAGACCCTCGTCACCGAGCCCGGCTCCTCGACCAACGGCCTGCCCCTCACCGTCAGGTACTCCCCCAGCGGCGCGGAACTCGGCGTCGGCGCGCCGAACGGCCTGCTGCTGGTCAGCAACGCCGGCGGGGTGCTCAGGAAGCTGCCCGTGCCCGGCACCGACACGCGGATCGGCTGCGTCCCGGTGCGCTGGTGGAACACGGCCACGATCCTCGCGAGCTGCCTGCCGGCGAATACGGACACCGAACGGCTGTGGCTGGTCCCGGTCAGCGGCGCCAGGCCGTCCGCGCTGACCCCGGTCCGCAATCCGGCCAAGGCACCGAACGACTACGGCGACATCGACGCCTGGCGGCTGCCGTCCGGCCTGTACCTGCAGTCGCTCGGCGCGTGCGGCACGCTGGAGCTCAACAAGCAGGCGGTCAACGGGTCGGTCACCAGGGTGACCGTACCCGGCATGCCTGACAGCCCGGTCGTGGTGACCGCCGCCGGGGCACGGCTGCTGGTGGAACAGCTCGGCTGCGACGGGGCCGGCGGCCAGCTTGCCTGGTACAACCCGGCCACGAGGGCCGAGCAGTGGCTGCTGCGGTCCGGGGCAGGCGAGGCCGTCGCCTACAACGACCCGCGCAGCGGCGCGATCAGCTAGCCGGACGCTACCCGCCGACCGACTCGTAGCGGCGCAGGGCCCGGTACCAGGCGTATCTCGCCAGGATGTACAGCACGAGGCCGACGGCTGGGCTGGCGTACGCGAGCCCAGCCGGGACGCCCGTCGTGCCGGCCCTCCCCATGAGGACCGCGGCCGGGAGGTAGGCGACGAACGCGACCGGCAGGACGTACGTCAGGACCGCGCGGGCGGCGAGCGGGAAGATCGAGAACGGGTAGTTGCCGAACGTGGCGATCATCCGGTCGAACCACATGTAGATCGCGAGCGGGATCGTGTGGCGGAAAGCCAGGATGGAGACGGCCGTCTGGATGGCGGCCTCCAAGAACATGCCGCCGATGACCGCCGCTATCAGGTACAGGACCGTCAGCGGGGTCCAGTGCAGGTGGACCCGCGTGACGGCAAAGGCGAACAGGAGCAGCGCGGAGAAGGAATCGCCCAGGGCGTTCAGCGGGAAGGCGTAGAGCAGGACCTGCCGGTAGACGGGCATCGGGCGGATCAGGTACCCGTCGAGGGCGCCCTGCTGGACGATGTACGGGATCATCATCAGCGGGTTGAAGATCAAGACCCAGGCACCGTGGGATAGCAGCCTGATCGCGACGATCAGCAGGACGCCGCCGGAGGTCCAGCCGCCGAGGCCGGGGAACCTGGTGAGCAGCACGGTCGCGAACACCAGCACGGAGGTCTGCCAGGCCAGGCCCATCGCGAGGGCCGTGAGGAAGTCGCCGCGGTACTCGATCCGCGCCCGGAAGTTGACCCTGGTGATCCGCAGCGCGACCCGCCACTCCCGCAGGAAGCCCCGCACCTGGCGCGCGACGGCGGCCCGCATGCCGGTCACCCGCCCAGGACCGTGACGCGGGCGGCGGCGCGGCGCCAGAGCCACCAGGTGAACAGGGCAAGCCCGACGCACCAGGCCACCTGGACCGCCAGCTGCGCGCCGAGGGCGGAAACCGGGAGGCGGCCGACGTACAGGGACAGCGGCGTGTTGAGCGTGGACTCGAACGGCAGGAAGGCGTCGGCGCGCTGGAACCAGCCAGGGAAGAACCACAAGGGGGCGAACGCGCCGGACAGCAGGCTGGACGCGAACTGGACGGCCACGACCGCGCTGTCGTTGACCGTGGACCAGAAGCACATCAGGTCCACGATGAGCTGCAGGTAGTACGTGATCACCAGGCCCAGGGCCAGGGTGAGCAGGGCGGCGCCCCCGGCCGCCCGCGACGGCGGCCCGGCGACCACCCCGGCCGCCCAGCAGGCACCGTACGCGGCCAGGGCCCAGGCGCCCCCGTAGGCCAGGTCGCCGCACATGCGAATCAGGTACCAGCGGCGCGGCGACACCGGGCGGGTGAACCAGTAGGCGATCGTGCCCTCGAACATGAGCTGCACCATCGAGTCGCCGTTAGACCAGCGGTCGACGGACTTGAACTGCAGGTACAGCACGCCAAGGAGCGCGTACGTGGTCGCCTGGGTGACGTTCAGCCCGGCGCTCACCCGCACCCCCGCGTAAAGCGCCCGCCACAGCCACCAGGTCAGCGCGAGCTGGATGACCACCATGGTCAGCTGCGGAACGTACCGCGTCGGCTGGCTGAGCTCGGTGATCAGGGTGATCCGCATGCCCCGCCACGGAAGGAGTACAGAACGGGGGCTTGACTGCGCCATCACCGGCCCGCCCGAAACGCCTGGCGGACCACGTCCTCCAGGTCTGGCTCCTCCACGCGGATATCGGTCACCGGCAGGTGCTCGATCAGGCGGCGCACCGCGTGCCTGGGCGTAAGGTCGCCGGCTTCGGCGCCGGGGACCGGAGCGAAGGTAAGGCGGGTGCCTTCGGCTCTGGTCAGCCGCAGACCCGGGATGTCGACCAGCGCCGGGACGGTCTCCACGGTGACGTTCGCCTCCCAGGTCACGCCGGCGAGGTCGCGCAGCCCGGCGGTCTTGCCGTCGTAGGCGAGGGCGCCGTGGTCGATGAGGGCGACGCGCTCGGCGAGCTTGGCTACCTCGGTCATGTCGTGGGTGGTGAGCAGCACGGTGCGGCCCCGGCGGCGCACCTGGTCGCGGAGGAACTCGCGGACCTGCTCCTTGACGACGACGTCCATGCCGATCGTGGGCTCGTCAAGGAACACCACGGGCGGGTCGTGCAGCAGCGCGGCGGCGAGGTCACAGCGGACCCGCTGCCCCAGGGACAGCTGCCTGGCCCGCTGATCCCAGAACTCCTCAAGCTCGAGGATCCGGTTGAACTCCCTGATCCGCTCCCGGTAGTCCGCGTCCCGCAGCCCGTACATGTCGCGCAGCACCTCAAGCGACTGGCGGCCCGTCAGGTCCCGCCACAGCTGGGAGCGCTGGCCGAAGACCGCGCCGATCTGCCGCGCGTTGGCGATGCGGTCGGCGTGCGGGACGACCCCGTTGACCTCGACGCGGCCGCTCGTCGGGGTGAGGATGCCGCACAGCATCTTGATCGTGGTGGACTTGCCGGCCCCGTTCGGGCCGAGGAGGGCGAGGAGCTCGCCCTGGTCAACGCGGATGCTGACCTGGTCCACCGCGACCTTGGGCACCCGCTCGGGCCGGACGAGGTCTTTCAGCGCGCCGCCGAGCCCAGGCCTGCGGGCCACGGTGTGGAAGACCTTGGTGAGCCCCTCGGCCACGATGGTCCCGGCCGACATGGCTGACCTCCCCGGCTGGCTTAATCGGTTCACACCGTAGCCGCCGCTCCGGACCGGCTCAACGGGTTTTCCGCGGGCCTGCCGGGGACCGCCCTCCGGCCCGTATGGCGATAATCGTCGTCGCCTCGCGGCACCCGGGCTATATTCGCTCTGGCCTTGTGGCGCACAAGGCTATTCGCGTATTGGCCCGGTGGCACTCAAGGCCACTAGATGCAGCCTTGTGTGCCACAGGGCCATGACCGTAGTGGCCTTGTGTGCCACAGGGACAGAACGTTACGGGCCTTGTGCACCCCGGGGACAGCACCGCTCTAGCCTTGTGCGCCCCGGGGACAGCACCGTTTTGGCCTTGTGCGCCCCGGGAACAAAACCTCGGCTGGTGAACCGGCCCCTGGGAGATAGGTGGCCTGGGATGCGGAGCACGCGGTCGTTCTGGAGGGTGCTGGGTTTGATTTTGGCTTTACTGGAGGTTGCCCGGGGCTATCGGGCTGCCGTCGCGTTCGTGGGTCGCGTCCAGGTTGTCGTTGGCCTTGTACTTGTCCGCCGCCGGGCCCTGGGAGAAGGCGCGCAGGACGTTGGTGGTTACCTGGCGGACGAAGTCGGGGGTCTTGCCGCCGATGCCGTGGGGCTGGTCGCCGTAGATCGCCTCGACCCAGCGCATCGTGCCGGAGTTGTAGACGCCGGCGCCGCCGGAGTGCGTGTAGTACGCCGAGTCGCCGTAGCTGGCCACGCCGTTGCAGGTCAGCGGGGAGTGGGACAGGACCTCGATCGGGCGCTGCACGGGGTAGGCGGGGTTGACCCGGTCGTACTCGACGCCGACCAGGTGCGGGAAGCTCGCGCCCGCGGGGACGCCGGTGCCCGCGTAGACCCAGCTCTTCGGGGAGGAGACCACGAGCGAGGCGTCGACCGGGTAGCCCTCGTAGATCGTGCCGATGAGGGTGGACTCCGGGTCGGAGTTCGGGGCGTCGCGCCAGTCGCTGGTGACCTCGGCCGGGTCTTTCTTGTACTCGGGGTCGCGCGTGTAGGCGGTCTTGTAGCAGACGACCTCGCGGGCCTGTCCGAGGGCGGTCGGCTGCAGGCGGGTGCGCCGGAACAGCGCGTTCGCGCCGAAAAACGCCAGGTTGACGCCCTTGTTGCGGGCAGCGGTGACGTTCGCGCGCTCCTGCGGGCTCCAGTACTCGTCGTGGCCCATGGAGACCAGGGCGCTCGCCCCGTCCAGCAGGTGCGGGTCGGCGTCGATGTCCATGCTCGTCACGTACGCGAGGTCGAGGCCGCCGCGTTGCGTGGTGAGGAACTCGGCGAGCTTGACGATGTTCCGCTCGTAGGTGAGGAACATGTTCGCGCCGTTGGTGTCGTAGGGGCGGTCGAGGCTGACCACGTAGGAGCGGTCGGCGTAGGCGCCGTTCGGTCCCTTGTAGAGGTCGTAGCCGCCCCACATGTTGTAGGCCTGCCAGGTCTGCACGCAGTTCTTCAGCACGACCTTGCCGGCGCAGTCCGGCGACCGGACGGTGACGGGCACGTACCGCTGCCCGCCGGTGTCCGCGTCCAGCTTCACCAGGTACGCGCCCGGCGGCCAGTCGTCGGTGGGCACCTGGAGCAGCGGGTCCCAGTCGGTCGTGACGGTGTTGGTCGCGCCCGTGACTGTCGCGGCCTGCTGCGCGCCGCCGCGGACCGTCCTGGACTTCCAGACCTGCCGCGCGCCGTGCCCCTGGTACCAGCCGAGCCGGTAGGCGGTGGCGGTGAAGCCGCGCGCGGTCGTCGACACGAACAGGGGCAGCGGCTCGCCTTGCGCGAGGCTCGCCGTGCCTGCGTAGCCCTCGATCTCGTGCGTGCCGCCCAGGTGGCGGATCACCCAGCTGGAGGTGCCGGGCAGCGAGTTCTCCGGCACCGGGTTGCGCCACGGCCGGGCGGTCGCTGCGGCACCCCGTACCCCGGCGCTGCCCGCGCCGGCGCTGCAGGCCGATACGGCGCCGGCCACGCCGGCCGCGGCCAGGCCCAGGAAAGCCCGCCTGCTCGTCTCTCCGTTCACCGGGGTAAGCATCCCACGCAGTTAGCTGCGCATGCGCAGGTAGCCGGAATCCGGGAGCCTTAACCGAGGGCGTCGAGCAGCGGGCTGACGTTGGCCGGGTCGTCTCCCGCGGCGGCGATGACCACGCCGCCGACCAGGGGACGGGCCTTGGTGAGCAAGGCGGCGGCCAGCTCAAACCCCACGGCGCGGGCGCCGGCGCGCCCGGCCCGCTCCATCGTGTCGAGCGTGGAGCCGGGTATCGTCACGCCCGGCACCTCGTGCGCCAGGTAGTCGGCTTCCTCGAACGAGTTCAGCGGGGCGATCGACAGCAGCAGCGGGACGCCGGTGCCGTCGAGGTCCTCGACGATCCGGGTGAGCGCGTCAAGCTCGTAGACCGGCCGGCAGACGAGGAACTGGGCTCCCGCGCGGATCTTCGCGTGCGCCCGTGCCAGCTCGGCCTCGTGGTCCCGCGCGCCCGGGTTGACCCGCGCGCCGAGGCAGAACGAGGTCCGCGACGTCAGCGCGAGCCCGTTGGAGTCGCGCCCGGCGTTCAGCCCGGCCAGCAGCGCGGCCAGGCCGACCGAGTCGACCTCCCACGTGCCGTCGACCGCCGGGTAGTCGCCGAACACCGGCGGGGACCCGGTCGTCGACACCACGGAGCGGATGCCGAGGGCGTGCGCGCCGAGGAGGTCGGCCTGCAGCGACATGATCGTCTTGTCCCAGGTGGTGACCGTGGCGATCGTCTCCACGCCGACGCGCTGCTGCAGCGTGAGGGCCACGCTGAGGGAGTCGATGTGCGTCCGGGCGTTCTCCCTGGGCTGCACGAAGATGAGGCCGATGCCCTGGTCGGCGAGCCTGGCCGCCGTCCGCTCGGCCTCGCCGGCGTACCCGGCGGCGGGCGGCGTGATCGAGGCGGACACCACGAACCGGCCCGATGCCAGGTGGTCGGCGAGAGACCCGGTGCCCTGGCCGACCGCCGACGGCTCATCGAGGCGAGCGGAAACGCGCGCCGTGACGCGCGCCTGCGGGCGCTGCTTAGTCCCCTGCTGCGCGCTCAGCGCGTCGGCGACGGCCTGGATGTGCGTGGGCGTGGTGCCGCAGCAGCCGCCGACCAGGGTCACGCCTGCGTCGGCGAACCGGCTGAGGTACCGGGAGAAGTAGCCCCCGTCGATGGCGAACTCGAACGAGCGCGGCCCGGTCCGGCGCGGCTGCCCGGCGTTCGGCTGGGCGCTGACGGGCACCGCCGAGTACCGGACCAGGTCCTCGGCGACGACGAGCATCCGCTGCGGGCCGATCGTGCAGTTGGTGCCGATCACCGCGACGGGCAGCGAGGACAGCACGGCCGCGACCTCGCGCGGCGTCTCGCCGCCGAGGGTGTGCGCGTCGTCGGCGAACGTGGCCTGCGCGATCAGCGGCACGCTGGTGACGGAGGCGGCCACGGAGACCGCCTCGACGAGCTCGTCCAGGTACCCGAACGTCTCCAGGATCAGCAGGTCCGCGGCGCCTTCGGCGACAAGGGCGAGGATCTGCTCGCGGAGCACTTCCATGCGCTCGGCGGCACCGACGCGGCGGCGCTGCGGCGCGGTCACCGCCGGCGACACGGAGCCGGCCACCAGCACGTTCCGGCCGGACCGGTCGGCGGCGGCCCTGGCGAGCCGGACGCCGGCCCGGTTGATCTCCGTGACCTTGTCAGGGAAGCCGTGGTCGGCGAGCCAGAGCCGGTTCGCGCCGAACGTGTTGGCCTGAATGATGTCCGCGCCCGCGCTCAGGTAGCTGTCGTGGATGGTCGCGACCAGGCCGGGGTCGGAGAGGTTGAGCTCCGGCAGCGACCTGTCGAGGGCGGCGCCCGCTGCGTGCAGCATGGTGCCCATGGCACCGTCGCAGACGAGAACGCGCTCGCCGGAGAGCACCTGAGCCGCGCTCGGTGACGGCTTTGATGGCCCGCTCATGCCAGTTATCCCCTTACGACTGTGCCTCTGGCAGCGCGTCGAGGATCTCGAGAGCCACCTGGGCGATCAGCCGGTCCCTGTAGTTGTCCAGCCGGAGACCCGTTATCTCCTC
>Ga0070663_100001600_pt1 | contig 12484 bp, 8 predicted proteins | sample KBSC63metaG_FD_65646 | JGI IMG/M metagenome (GOLD analysis project Ga0070663, IMG submission 65646) | Corn rhizosphere microbial communities from Kellogg Biological Station, Michigan, USA - KBS C6-3 metaG | ecosystem: Host-associated > Plants > Roots > Rhizosphere > Soil ...
GCGCAGACCATCGTCGTCGCGCTGCCGGCACCGCAGCTGGCCGCGCCCGCGGCGGTTGCGGTTCAGGACGGACGCCGGGCCGAGCGGCTGCGCGCGCCCGACCTCGCTGCAAGCGAAGTCGCGGTCCGCTCCGATCCTCCGGCGGCGACCGAACAGGTCACGGTGAAACTCCCAGCGCCGTGGCTCGCCGACCAGGCGGGCGTGAGCCTGCGGTCGGGTTCCCTGCCGGTGCGGGGCGGCAGCCTCGACCAGCAGGCCGGGATGACCGTCGACCTGTCGCCGAACATTCCGGCGCCGCGGCTCGGCAACTCGGCGGGGGTCAAATTGGGTGCAGTCCCGTTGTCGATGCGGCGCAGCGACCTCGACCAGCAGGTCCGGATGACGGTCGACCTGTCCCGCGACATTCCGGCGCCGCGGCTCGGCGATCGGGCGAGCGTCAGCCTGCGCGCGTTGCCGTTGCCGCTCCGCAGCGGAACCCTCGACCGGCACGCGCGGATGAATGTCGATCTGACGAACGACATCCCGACGCCGCGGATGGGTGAGCGGTCGGCGGTCAACCTGCCCGCCGATCGCGCTCCGCGGCTCGAGCGCCTGTCGCTCGGCGAGGTCGCGCTGCTGACCGGCAGCGGACCGGTGTGGCGCGGCCAGGTCGTCACCCGGACCCCGCAGAAGCTGACCGTACGCTGGGTGCCGCTGACCACCGCGGCGGCGCGGCCCAACATCCGGCTGCTCAATGCTGCGCGCTGGCAGGGCCTGGCCGCGCGGAGCCGGTCGTACCTGTTCGATCGCGGCTGGCGACGGATCGAAATCGGCGATGCCGGCCAGGCGCGCGACGAGACCCTCGTCCTGTATCCGGCCGCGCACGCCGTGATCGGCCGCCGGCTCGCGGCCCAGTTCGGCTGCCGCTCTCGCCCGGTGCAGGGCGGCGAAGTGTTCCTCGTGCTCCTTGGTCGAGACTCGCGCCTGAGGCCGGTTCCGCTGCGGGGATGATCGCGGCGCTCCTGATCGCGGCAAGCGTCGCGGCGGCGAGCCCGCCCGCGGCAGCGCCGCCTCCGGCCCTGTCAGAGATTGAGCATGCCCTTGCCGCCGGCCGCATCGAACAGGCGCGGCTCATGATCGGCCGCGCCGTCGCTGGCGGAGCGAGCGGGCCGCAGGCCGAGCGGCTGCTCGCCGACCTCGCGTTCGCCTCGGGCAAGAATGCGGACGCGCTTCCGCGCTATCTCCAGCTGTCGGCCGCCGAGCCCAAGGATTCGCTGCTTGCCGAACGAGCGGCGATCACGGCGCTGCGGTTGAACAATCTCCCGGTCGCCGAATTGCTTGCCGTGCGGGCAACGAGCGCGCCGGCGGCGACGTGGCGCGCCTGGAATGCGCGCGGCGTGCTGGCGGACCTGAAGCAGGACTGGCCCGCGGCGGACGAGGCCTACGCCAGGGCCGCGGCGCTGGCGCCGGGCGAAGGGGAGGTGCTCAACAATCGCGGCTGGTCGAATCTGCTGCGCGGGAACTGGAGCGCGGCCCTGGACCTGTTCGAGCAGGCCGCGGCGCGTGATCCCGACTCGGCACGGATCGCCAACAATCTCGAGCTCGCCCGCGCGGCGCTCGCCACCGAGCTTCCGAAGCGCCGTCCCGACGAAGACGACCGCGCCTGGGCCGCCCGGCTCAACGACGCAGGAATCGCCGCCAAGCTGCTCGGCGACCGGCAGCGCGCGATCGCCGCCTTCACCCAGGCGCTCGAGGCCAGCGGCAGCTGGTACGAACGCGCCGCCAACAATTTGCAGGCGACCAAGACGCAATGAACCTGGTTGCCGGCTCACCCACCTGGCTGGTGGCGATTCTGTTCGTCGCGCTTGCGGCGGCCGCCGTCGAGGATTTCGTTCGGCTGCGGATTTCGAACGTCACGTGCCTCGTCGTGCTGGTCACGGCGTTGATCGCCATGGGCCTCCACGGTTTCCCGCTCGCCTTATGGCAAAACGCCGTGGTGTTCCTGGTGCTGCTTGGCGCCGGCTTCCTGCTGTTCGCGACCGGGAAGATGGGCGGGGGCGACGTCAAGCTGATCGCCTGCCTCGGCCTGTGGGTGAACATCAGCGACGGCATCACGCTGCTCGTGACCACGCTGGTCGCCGGCGGCATCATCGCGCTCATCTACCTCGCGTCGCGCTTGCTGCCCTCGTCGCGCCCGCGCGAGAGCATCAAGAGCCGCCAGATCCCTTATGGCCTGGCGATCGTCGCCGGGGCCTCGCTCGTCTTCGTCGGGCAGCTGGGCCTGCTCAAAGCGAAGCCCGAGCACAATCGGGCGCTGGTGATCCGGCCGCTGACCTAGCCGGCCGGCGGACCGAGCAGGGAGTCGCCGCCGAGCGACTGATAGAGGTCGACGCGGTTCTGGGCCGCCGTCAGCTTCGCCAGGACCAGGGTCTGCTGCGCCGAATAATAAGACCGCTGGGCGTCGAGGCTGTTCAAAAAGCTGTCGATGCCATTCTGGTAGCGCGCTTCGGTGAGCAAATAGACGTCGGCCGCGGCCGCTTGCTGCCGCTGCCGCGCGGACAGCTCATCCGCGATCGTGCCGCGCCGGGCGAGGGCGTCCGAAACCTCGCGGAACGCCGTCTGGATGGCTTTCTGGTAGCTCGCCAGCGCGGCCGCCTTTTGTGCCTCGCTCAGCCGGACATTGGCGCGGCCGGCGCCGGCATTGAAGATGGTGTAGCTGGCGTCGGCCGACGCCTGCCAGCCGAACGCTCCGCCGGTGAACAGCTTGGTCAAGGCGCTGCTCGCAAAGCCGAGGAGGCCGGTCAGGGAAATGCGCGGGAACAGCGCCGCGCGCGCCGCGCCGATCTCGGCATTCGCCGCCCGCAGTTGGTACTCCGCCTGGACCACATCGGGCCGACGCAGGAGGACATAGGAATCGAGACCCGCCGGCAGCTCGGATATGGTCGGGGCTGCGTCGTCGATCGATCCCGGCAGCAGCGTCGCGTCGATCGGCGCGCCGACCAGCAGCTGCAGCAGGTTGACGTCCTGCGCTACGGCCGTCCGTTGCCGCGCGAGGTCCGCCTGGGCGGCGGTGAGGACCTGCTCGGCTTGCCGCAGGTCGGTGCGCGGGGCGATTCCGCCCTCGAGCCGGGCGCGGGTCAGGCGCACGCTTTTCTCGGCGTTCGCAGCAGTCTGCCGGGCGATCAGGAGCAGGCTCGAATCCGCAGCGTGGTTGAGCCAGGCGTCGGCAATGTCGGCGACCAGGGTCAGCCGGATCGACCGGGCCGCCGCTTCCGTCGCGAAATAGCGTTCGAGCTGGGCATGGCTGAGCGAGCGCAGCCGGCCGAACAGGTCGAGCTCGAAGCTCGGCACCCCGATCCCGGTCTGATAGTTCGCGCTTACCGTGTTGTCGCGATCGCCGGAAACCGTGACCCCGGCGTTGGCGTCGAGTTGAGGAAACTGCTGTGCGCGCTGGATGCGGTACTGCTCGCGGGCCGCGCCGATGTTCGCCGCCGCGATCATCAGGTCGCGGTTGTTGGCGAGCGCCTGGCCGATCAACGCCTGGAGCCGGGCGTCGCGGAAGATTTCGCGATAGGTGACGGCGGGCAGGTTCGCTTCGCTCTGCCGCAGATAGGCGTCGCCGGTCGGCCAGGACGCCGGGATCGCCGCGTCCGGCCGGACATAGTGCGGTTCCATCGTCGCGCAGCTGGTCGCGACCAGCGCAAGAAGCGTGACGGCGCGCTTCATGCCTGCGCTTCCTTGCGCCGCCGGATCCGCTCGCGGACGTAAACCAGGCCGTCGCGGACGCCGCGCCGGACCAGCACGAAGAACAGCGGGATGTAGAAAATCGCCAGAATCGTCGCGGTCAGCATCCCGCCGATCACGGCCGTGCCGATCGCAATCCGGCTGTTGGCGCCGGCGCCGGTGGCGATCGCGAGGGGCATTACGCCGAAGATGAAGGCGAAGCTGGTCATCAGGATGGGCCTGAGCCGGATCCGGGCCGCTTCGAGCGCGGCGTCGATCACTCGCTTGCCTTCCTTTTCCGCCCGCTCGGCGAACTCGACCATCAGGATCGCGTTCTTCGCGGCGAGGCCCATGGTCGTGATCAGGCCGACCTGGAGATAGACGTCGTTCTGGAGGCCGCGCAGGGTGACCGCGAAAATCGAGCCGACCAGGCCGAGCGGGATCACCAGCAGCACCGCGACCGGAACCGACCAGCTCTCATAGAGCGCAGCGAGGCACAGGAACACGACCAGAAGCGAAACGGCATAGAGCAGCGGCGCCTGTCCCGCTGCCAGCCGCTCCTCGTAGGATTGGCCCGACCAGGCGACTCCGACGCCGGGAATCTGACTCGCGAGCCGCTCGATCGCGTTCATCGCATCGCCCGTGCTCTTGCCCGGCGCCGGCTGGCCCTGGAACTCGTAGGACTGGACCCCGAGGAAGCGCGAAAGGCTGACCGGTGCGGTCGACCAGCTGGTCCGGGCGAAGGACGAGAAGGGCACCATCTCGCCGGCATTGTTGCGCACCGACCATTGGTCGATGTCTTCCGGCTTGGAGCGAAACGGGGCGTCGCCCTGGACATAGACCCGCTTGACCCGGCCGCGATCGATGAAATCGTTGACGTAGCGCCCGCCCCACGCCGCGGAGATGGTGCTGTTGACGTCGCCGGTGCTCAGTCCGAGGGCCGAGATTCGCTCCTGGTTCACATCGACCTTGAGCGTCGACACGTCGGGCAGCTCGGCCAGGCGCACCTGCTGCAGATCGGGGTCGTCCTGCGCCATCTGCAGCAGACGGTCGCGTGCCTCCTCAAACTTGTCCTGGGGCATGCCGCTGGTGTTTTGGAGCTGCATGTTGAAGCCGCCCGACTGCCCGAGGCCGCGGATGGCCGGCGGAACGAGGGCAAAGACCTGGGCGTCGCGATAGCCCGAAAAGGCAGTTCGGGCGCGCTGCACGAGGGCGTCGGCGCTGTCCTTGGTGGTGCGATCCTTGAAATCGGCAAGATTGACGAACGATTGGCCGGCGTTCTGGCCGGTCGCGCCCTGGCCACCGCCGGCGACGATGAAATAGGTCTTGAACGCCTTCTTGTCGGGCCCGTTCATGAGATAGTTCTCGACCGCGAGCTGCATCTCCTTGGTGCGCTCGAGGGTCGCTCCGGCCGGAAGGCGGAACTGGATCTGCATGGCGCCCTGGTCTTCGGTCGGGAGGAAGCCGGTCGGGAGCCTCAAGAACAGGACGGCGAGCACGGCGCAAACCAGCGCATAGCCGCCGAGGAAGCGCCATTTCCGGTCGACGACGAACGTGACCGACCGAACGAACCACTCGCGGAACTGGTTGAAGCCGGCGTTGAACTTCTCGCGGGCGACCTCGAGCCCGTGCGCGACGCGCGGAAACGCCTTGCCGAACCGTCCTTCGTCGACCCGATGGTGGTTGCGCCGAAGCACGCCGGCGGCGATGGCCGGGCTCAGGGTCATCGCGACGAAGATCGACAGGACCATCGCCGAGACGATGGTCGCCGCGAACTGGCGGTAGATGACGCCGGTCGAGCCGCCGAAGAAGACCATCGGCAGGAACACGGCCGACAGGATCAGCGCGATCGCGACCAGCGCCATCTGGATCTGTTTCATCGACATGATCGTCGCTTCGCGCGGCGCCAGGTCGGGGTTCTCCTCGAGTAATCGTTCGACGTTCTCGACCACGACGATGGCGTCGTCGACGAGCAGGCCGATGGCCAGCACGAGGCCGAACAAGGTCATGGTGTTGATCGAGAAATCGAGCGCGTAGAGGATCGCGAACGTGCCCAGCAGGACGACCGGAATCGCGATCGCCGGAACCAGAGTCGCGCGCCAGCTCTGGAGGAAGACGAACATGACGATGATCACCAGGATCATCGCCTCGACGAGCGTCTTCACCACTTCCTCGATCGACAGCTTGATGAAGTCGGTCGTGTCGTAGGCGTAGGCGTAGCGGTAACCGGCGGGGAAGCTGCTCGCGAACTGGGCAACGCGCGCCTTGACCGCGTCCGCCGTCGCCAGCGCGTCGGCGCCCGGAGCGAGGAAGATGGCGATGCCGGCGCCCGGCTTCCCGTTCAACCGGCGGTCCGAATTGTAATTGTCCGCGCCGAGCTCGACCCGGGCGACGTCGCTGAGCCGCACCCGGGCGCCGCTCTGTTCGGCCTTGATGATGATGTTGCGGAACTGCTCGGGCGTCTGGAAGCGCGACGAAGCGGTCACCGTCGCGTTGAGCATCTGCCCGGGGGGCGCCGGAGTTCCGCCGACTTCGCCCGCCGCGACCTCGACGTTCTGGGCGCTGATCGCGCCGATAACGTCGCTCGGCATGAGCGAGAAGGAGCGCAGCTTGGCCGGGTCGAGCCAGATGCGCATCGCATAAGGCGCGCCGAACACGTTGACGTCGCCGACGCCCGGCACCCGGGCGAGCGGATCCTGCATGTTGCTCGACAGCCAGTCGGACACGTCCATGTCGGTCGTTCGGCCGGTCTCGTCATAGACCGCGACGATCAGCAGGAAGTCGTTCGACGACTTGGTCACCCGGACGCCCTGCTGCTGGACCTGCTGGGGCAGGCGCGAGACGGCGGCCTGGACCGCGTTCTGCACCTGGACCTGGGCGATATCGGGGTCGGTTCCCTTGCGGAAGGTGACGTTGATCGTCGCCTGGCCGCGCGAGCTCGACGACGACTGGAAGTAGAGCAGCCCGTCGAGACCGGTGAGTTGCTGTTCGAGAATCTGCGTCACGCTGTCCTGGAGCGTCTGCGCCGACGCTCCAGGATAGGAGGCGCGGACGTTGACCTGCGGCGGCGCGACGTCCGGATATTGCGCGATCGCCAGCTGGTTGATCGCGCCGATACCGAGCAGCATGATGATGATCGCGATCACCCAGGCGAAGATGGGGCGATCGATGAAGACCTTCGACATGCGTTAACGGTTCGCGCCCGGGGCCTTGCCGCCCGGCGGGCCGGTCCGGATCCGCTGCGGGCTGGACGCCGGAACCGGCTTGACCGGCGCGCCGTCCTTGAGGTTCGCGAGGCCTTGGGTGATGACCCTTTCCCCGGCGGCGAGGCCTTGGGTCACGACCCAATATTGCCCCTGCGTACGGTCAGCGACGACCACGCGCTGGACCGCGCGGTTCCCGGGCCCGACGACGAACAGGGTCGCATTGCCCTTGGGATCGCGCGTGATCGCCGCCTGCGGCACGAGGAAGGCGCTGGTATCGACCGCCTGGGCGAAGCGCGCGGTGACGAACATCCCCGGGAGCAACACCGCTTGCGGATTGGGGAAGCGCGCGCGCAGCGTCACGGTGCCCGTCGCCTGATCGACCAGCACCTCGCTGAACTCGACGACCCCGCTGAAGCCATATTCGCTCGCGTCCGGGAGCTTGAGGCGGACCTGGGCCGTCGCCGGAACGGCTCCGCCCTGGCTGAGCGCCTTACGCAAGGCGAGCAGGTCGGCCGCAGCCTCCTGGATGTCGACGTAGACCGGGTCGAGCCGGGTGATGGTGGCCAGCGGCTCAGCCTGGTTGGCTGTGACCAGCGCGCCTTCGGTGAAGCTCGACAATCCGATCCGGCCGCTGATCGGCGCCGGCACCCGGGTGAAGCGGACATTGACCTGGGCGGCCCGCAGCGCGGCAGCGTTCTGCGCGACCGCAGCGTCGGCCTGGCGCGCCTGGGCCAGCGCGTCGGTGTAATCCTGCTTGGACACCGCCTCCATCTCGGCCAGCGGCTTGTAACGCGTGGCGCGGGTCCGCGCGGCCTCGGCGCTGGCCCGGGCGCTCTGCACGTTGGCGGCCGCCTGGGCGGCCTGGGCAGCGTAGATGCTCGGGTCGATCTGGTAGAGCGTCTGGCCCTGGCTGACGAGCGAGCCTTCGCGGAACAGGCGGCGCTGGATGACCCCGGAGACCTGCGGCCGGACTTCCGACACCTGGTAGGCGGCGACGCGGCCGGGCAGCTCCTGCTCGATCGGCGCGCTGCCCTGCTGGACCACGACATAGCCGACGGTCGGAGTGCCGCCGCGCCCGCCGCCCGAGCTGTTTTGCGCGTCGCCGCTGCCGCAAGCGACCAGCGCAGCGCAGGCAGCGGCGATGGCGAAAGATGTCCAGGCGTGGCGCAAAAGCGGCGTCGGCTCCGTGTTGTGGTGCAGTCCGTGGCTCGCCCCACCGGCCGGGAGGGGCATTTGAGCATTTCACGGGGATTTGCAACCGGAGTGTGAAAGCATGAAGACAGTCGAAGCGGCGGCTTTCGACGAACAGGGTCGACTCGCTCGACGAGCGTGAAATGTCGCGCCGGTCATTCCCGCGGCGCAACAAAGGGGCTGCCGAAGCCGCCCTGGAACGGCTAACGACGCTGACGTGTCTGTGAAGGCGTCGACCCTAGTGCTGTTCGGGGCGACCGGGGACCTCGCCCGGCGCATGCTGCTTCCGTCGCTCTACGGGCTCGATTCCGACGGCCTTCTGCCGCCGGACCTTAGGATCATCGGCACGGCCCGGACGGTGCTCGACGACGATGCCTACCGACAGCGCGCCGCCGATGCCCTGCAGCAATTCCTGACCGATGGATTTTTCGAGCCTGAGGCCGCAGACCGCTTCCTGAAGCGGCTCCATTATGTGCCGGTCGACATCACTGACCAACGCAGCTTCGCCCGGCTGGCGGACACGATCGGCGATCCGTGCCACGGGGTGGCGATCTTCCTGTCGACCGCGCCGTCGCTGTTCAAACCGACCATCGACGGGCTGCAGGACGCCGGGCTGGCGTGCCCGACCGTGCGCATGGCGCTCGAAAAGCCGCTCGGGACGAATCTCGAATCGAGCCGCGAGATCAACGACGCGGTGGGCGGCGCCTTTCCCGAGGAGCGCATCTTCCGCATCGACCACTATCTCGGCAAGGAGACCGTCCAGAACCTGCTCGCGCTGCGCTTCGCCAACGCGATGTTCGAGCCGCTGTGGAACGCGGCGCATATCGACCACGTCCAGATCACCGTCGCCGAGACGATCGGGATCGAGGGTCGCGCCGATTTCTACGAAGCCGCCGGAGCGCTGCGCGACATGGTCCAGAACCATATGCTGCAGCTGCTGACCCTGGTCGCGATGGAGCCGCCGACCGACTTCAACGCGACCGCGGTGCGGGACGAGAAGGTCAAGGTGCTGCGCGCGCTGCGCCCGATCACCGCCGCCGAGGTCGAGGCGCTGACCGTCACCGGACAGTACACGCGAGGTGCGATCGATGGCGAGCCGGTGCCCGGCTATGCCGACGACATCGGCCATGACAGCCAGACCGAGACCTTCGTCGCGGTGAAGGCTCACATCGACAACTGGCGGTGGAAGGGCGTGCCTTTCTATCTTCGCACCGGCAAGCGCATGCCCAAGCGCGACACCGAAATCTTCATCCAGTTCAAGGACGTGCCTTATTCGATCTTCGCGTCGCGCGGAGCGACGACCAAGCCGAACCGGCTGGTGATCGGCGTTCAGCCCGAGGAGACGATCAGCCTCTATCTGATGGCGAAGACCCCGGGTCTCGACCGGCAGGGCGTGCGGCTGCGCGAGATCCCGCTCGACATCGGCCTCGCCAATGCGTTCAGCGAGTACCGCCGCCGGATCGCCTATGAACGGCTGCTGCTCGACCTGATCGAGGGCGACCCGACGCTGTTCGTCCGCCGCGACGAGGTCGAGGCGCAATGGGCGTGGATCGATCGCATCCGCGCCGCCTGGGCCGAAAAAGGCGTAACCCCGCGGCCCTACGCCGCCGGGACCTGGGGACCGTCGGCGGCGATCGCACTCACCGAACGCGACGGAATCAGCTGGCACGAGTAGGACGAGGCATGGCGCTCCATCCGACCATCGCCGCCGTCACCGACCGGATCGTTGATCGATCGGGCCCGACCCGTCGCCGCTACCTCGAGCTGATGGCCGAGCAGAAGGAGCGGGGGATCAGCCGCCCGCGGCTCAGCTGCGGCAATTTCGCCCACGGCTTCGCCGCGTCGGGCGAGGACAAGACGGCGATCAGCAGCCTCGCCGGGCCCAATATCGGCATCGTCACCGCCTACAACGACATGCTGTCGGCGCATCAGCCCTACGGCCGCTACCCCGAGCAGATGAAGCTGTTCGCGCGCGAGGTCGCGGCGACGGCGCAGGTCGCCGGCGGGGTGCCCGCGATGTGCGACGGCGTAACCCAGGGCCAGCCGGGCATGGACCTGTCGCTGTTCAGCCGCGACGTGATTGCTTTGGCGACCGCGGTCGCGCTCAGCCACGGCATGTTCGACGCGGTGGCGTTGCTCGGGATCTGCGACAAGATCGTGCCCGGGCTGCTGATCGGGGCGCTGCGCTTCGGCCACCTTCCGGCGCTGCTGGTCCCCGGCGGGCCGATGCCGTCGGGCCTGCCGAACAGGGAGAAGCAGCGCATCCGCCAGCTCTATGCCGAAGGCAAGGTCGGCAAGGACGAGCTCTTGAAAGCCGAATCCGCTTCCTACCACGCGCCCGGCACCTGCACCTTCTACGGCACCGCCAATTCCAACCAAATGATGATGGAGCTGATCGGGCTGCACATCCCCAACTCGGCCTTCGTCAACCCGGGGACGCCGCTGCGGCAGGCGCTGACCCGCGCGGCGGTCCACCGGCTGGCCGGGCTGGCGGTGAGCGGCGAACGGCCCCTGGCGCAGGTGGTCGACGAGCGGGGAATCGTCAACGCGATGGTCGGGCTGCTCGCGACCGGCGGGTCGACCAACCATATGATCCACCTGCCGGCGATCGCGCGGGCGGCCGGGATCAGGATCGACTGGCAGGACTTCGAGCAGCTGTCGGGCGCGGTCCCGCTGCTGGCGCGGATCTATCCCAACGGCGCGAAGGACGTGAACGACTTCCACCAGGCCGGCGGGATGGCGTTCGTGACCCGCACGCTCAGTGGGGCCGGGCTGATCCACGCCGACCATCTGACGGCCGGCGCCGACACTATGGGCGCATGGGCCGGCAACCCCCGGCTCGATGGCGACGAGCTCGTCTGGACACCGGCCGAGGAGAGCAACGACCTCGACATGCTCCGCCCGGTCGGCGCACCGTTCCGGCCCGACGGCGGAATGAAGCTGGTTCAGGGCAATCTCGGCCGCGCGGTGTTCAAGACCAGCGCGGTCGACGAGGAGCGCTGGACGGTCGAGGCGCCGGCGCGTTGCTTCGCCAACCAGAATGAAGTGCTCGAGGCGTTCAAGGGCGGCGAGCTCGACGGCGACGTCGCCGTCGTCGTCCGCTTCCAGGGCCCGCGGGCGAACGGAATGCCCGAGCTGCATAAGCTGACGCCGACGCTCGGCGTGCTCCAGGACCGCGGCCACAAGGTCGTGCTGGTGACCGACGGCCGCATGTCCGGGGCCAGCGGCAAGGTGCCGGCCGCGATCCACGTCTCGCCCGAGGCGCTGCCCGACGGGCCGCTAGCACGGCTGCGCGACGGCGACCCGATCCGGGTCGACGCGCGGAGCGGCCGGCTCGAAGCGGTCGGCGTGGACCTCGCGTCGCGGCCGCCCGCCAACTCCCCTCCGCCCCCCGCCGGAACCGGCCGCGAGCTGTTCGCGCTGCTGCGCAACCACGTCGACGAAGCCGAGGCGGGGGCGTCGGCGCTGATCGCGGCGATGGAGGCGGAGCAGGCGTGACCATCGATGACGTCATGACGGCAGCGCCGGTCATTCCCGTGCTGGTGCTCGACGGAAGCGTGGATCCGGCGGTACTGGCGGAAACGCTCGTCGGCGCCGGCCTGCCCGCGCTCGAGGTCACGCTGCGCACGCCGCAGGCGCTCGACGCGATCCGGGCCATGGCGAAGGTCCCCGGCGCGATCGTCGGGGCAGGGACGGTGCTGAACGCGATCGACATGGACAAGGCGATCGACGCCGGAGCGCAATTCCTGGTCTCGCCGGGCCTGACCCAGGCGCTGGCCCGGCGGGCGATCGAACGGCGGGTCGCCTACCTGCCCGGGGTGGCGACGGCGAGCGACATCATGCGCGGGCTCGCGCTCGGCTTCGACCGGTTCAAATTCTTCCCGGCCGAAACTGCGGGCGGAGTCGCGGCGCTGGCCGCGCTCAGCCTGCCGTTCGCCTCCGTTCGCTTCTGCCCGACCGGCGGGATCACGCCGCAGTCGGCGGCCGCCTGGCTCGCGCAGCCGTCGGTCCTGTGCGTCGGCGGCAGCTGGCTCGCCCCGCCGGGCGAGGCGGACCTCGCGGCGATCGGCGCCCGGGCCCGAGCGGCTGCGGCGATCGCGCATTAACCCCCCGAGTCCCGATTTGGGACGGTTCCGAAACTAACTTATTGTCGCCACGCATAAATCGAGGTTAGGTAAACGGTTGGTTAACGACTCGACCCGGGAAGGCGAGTCGTCCGGGTTTTGCGTATTCGGGGGGAATGGTAGCATGGCGGGCGCAAGCGGAGACACGACGTCGTCGGGGACGTCGGGCAGTGACAATCTGGTTGGCGGATCGGGCAACGACACGCTTAGCGGCGGGGCCGGCAGCGACACTCTCAACGGCGGTTCGGGCAGCGACACGCT
>Ga0070663_100001603_pt1 | contig 12478 bp, 8 predicted proteins | sample KBSC63metaG_FD_65646 | JGI IMG/M metagenome (GOLD analysis project Ga0070663, IMG submission 65646) | Corn rhizosphere microbial communities from Kellogg Biological Station, Michigan, USA - KBS C6-3 metaG | ecosystem: Host-associated > Plants > Roots > Rhizosphere > Soil ...
TCCGCTCGCCGGTCGACGGCTACGTCGGCAACCGTACGAGCCGCGTCGGGATGCTCGCGAATGTCGGCGTGCCGCTGCTGACGGTCGTGCCCGCGTCGGGGCTGTGGATCGACGCGAACTTCAAGGAAGACCAGCTGCGCAAGATGCGCGCGGGAGACCGCGTCGACGTCACGCTCGATGCGTCGAGCACGCGCCTGCACGGCCGCGTCGACAGCCTCGCGCCCGCGACCGGCGCGACCTTCAGCGTGCTGCCGCCCGAGAACGCGACCGGCAACTTCACGAAGATCGTCCAGCGCGTGCCGGTGCGCGTGCATCTCGATCCGCAGCCGGGCCTCGAGCACGTGCTGCGCCCCGGCCTGTCCGCGGCCGTGACGGTCCACACCGATCACGCGAACTGAACGGGAGCCGACCATGACCACCGCGTTTTCCGGCGACCCCGCGTCGCAACCGACGAAGCAGCGCGTCTTCGCGTTCGCGCTGATGTGCGTCGGCTTCTTCATGGCGACGCTCGACATCCAGATCGTCGCGTCGTCGCTGCGCGACATCGGCGGCGGCCTGTCCGCCAGCCAGGACGAGCTGTCGTGGGTGCAGACGGCATACCTGATCGCCGAGATCATCGTGATCCCGATGTCGGGCTGGCTGTCGAAGGTGATGTCGACGCGCTGGCTGTTCGTCGCGTCGGCGGTCGGCTTCACGATCACGAGCATGCTGTGCGGGCTCGCGTGGGACATCAACTCGATGATCCTGTTCCGCGGGCTGCAAGGCGCGCTCGGCGCCGCGATGATCCCGACCGTGTTCACGACCGCGTTCGTGCTGTTCCCGGGCAGGCAGCGGCTGATCGCGTCGACGACGATCGGTGCGCTCGCGTCGCTCGCGCCGGCGATCGGGCCGGTGATCGGCGGCTGGATCACCGATCAATGGTCGTGGCACTGGCTGTTCTACCTGAACCTCGTGCCGGGCATCGCCGTGGCCGTGCTGGTACCGCGCTACGTACATATCGACGAACCCGACCCGAGCCTCCTCAAGCGCGGCGACTATCTCGGCATCGCGCTGATGTCGGGCTTCCTCGGCTGCCTCGAATACGTGCTGGAGGAAGGGCCGCGCAAGAACTGGTTCAGCGACGACGCGATCGTGATCTGCGCGTGGATCTCCGCCATCTGCGGCTTCCTGTTCATCGTGCACGCGCTGACCGCGGACGATCCGGTCGTCGACCTGCGCGCGCTCGCCGTGCGCAACTTCGGGATCGGCAGCCTGCTGTCGTTCGTGACGGGCATCGGCATCTTCGTGACGGTGTTCCTCACGCCGCTGTTCCTGTCGCAGGTGCGTGCGTTCAGTTCGCTGCAGATCGGCATCGCGCTGCTGTCGGTCGGCGCGTTCCAGCTGGTCGCGCTCTGCGCGTATGCGTTCGCCGCGCGCTACTTCAGCATGCGCGCGCTGCTCGTGTTCGGGCTTATCTGCTTCGGCCTCGGCTGCTACCTGTACACGCCGATCACGCACGACTGGGGCTGGCGGGAACTGCTGCTGCCGCAGGCATTGCGCGGCATCGGCCAGCAGTTCAGCGTGCCGCCGATCGTGACGATGGCCTTGGGCTCGCTGCCGCAGTCGCGGCTGAAATCGGCGAGCGGCCTGTTCAACCTGATGCGCAACCTGGGCGGCGCGATCGGCATCGCGGTGAGCGCGACGATGCTCAACGACCGGCTGAACTTTCACTACCTGCGGCTGAACGAGCACGTGAGCGCCGGCGAGCCGCAGGTCGCGTCGCTGCTCGATCGCCAGGCCGCGTACTGGACCTCGGTGGCCGGCAACACGCTCGATACCGCCCAGGCCGGCCTCGCGAACCTGCATCGCCTGATCTATCGCGAAGCGCTGACGCTCACCTACGCGGATGCGTACTACGCGCTGTCGCTGTGCTTCATCGTCGCGCTGATCGCCGTCGCGTTTTCCCGTCCCATTACCCTGAACGCGCCGCCGCCGGACGCGCACTGAAGCCGAGGTCATCGCCATGAAAAAGCTACTCGTCGCGCTGGCCGTCAGCGCGCTCGCCGCCGGCTGCGCGGTGCAGCCCGCGCAGCACCCCGCGCTGCACGATTCCGTTCAATCGCTCGCGCCCGCCGCGTGGGACACCGACGTGCCGCGCGCGGACATCGACGCCGCCGCGTGGTGGGCGCGCTTCCACGATCCCGTGCTCGACCGGCTGATCGCGACCGTGCTCGACGGCAATCTCGATCTGCAGGCCGCCACCGAGCGCGTGAAGCAGGCGCAGGCGCTGACCGTGCAGAAGCGCGCGGCGCTGCTGCCCGAACTCGACGCGACCGCGCATGCGTCCGACGCGCGCCAGAACACGCCGCCGCCGCTCGGCTACGTGCGGCAGGCCGGCATCGGGCTCGCGCTGAGCTGGTCGCCGGACGTGTTCGGCGGCGAACGGCTCGACCTGCTCGCGGCGCAAGCCGGGCTGGTCGGACAACAGCATGCGGAAGATGCAATGCGGCTCGCGCTTGCGGCCGATGCGGCGTCCGCGTACATCGACCTGCGCTGGGCGCAGCAGGAACTGAAGATCCTGCAGGACAACGCGGCGATCCGTCAGCATGCGCTCGAGCTCACGCGCAAGCGCCAGGCGTTCGGGCTGTCGACGGAACTCGACGTCACGCGCGCGCAGAACCAGCTCGATGCGCTCGAAGCGCGGATTCCGCCGACGCAGGCGCAGATCGCGCATCAGCTCAACCTGATCGCCGTGTATTCGGGCCGCACGCCCGAGTCGGTCGACCGGCTCGTGCTCGCGCAGGCCGGCGCGATTCCCGCACCGCCGGCCGGGTCGCCCGCCACGCTGCCGTCGCAGGCGCTGCTGCGACGGCCCGACGTGCTCACCGCTTACGCGCAGGTCGAACGGCGCGCGGCGCAGGTCGGTGTCGCGAAGGCCGAGCGGTATCCGAAGTTCTCGCTGAACCTGGCGGACGGGATTCTTGCCGCGTCGTACCTCGGCTTGCCGACGCTGACCGACAACCTGTTCAGCGCGGCGCTGAGCGCGACCAGCCCGATCTTCAACGCGGGGCGGATCACGGCCGACATCACGCAGAGCGAAAGCCGGATGCGCGAGTCGGAACTCGGTTTGCGGCAGACGATGCTGCAGGCGCTGCGGGAAGTGGAGGATGCGCGCGCAAACCTCGTCAGCAGCGATGAAGCGACACGGCGGCTCGATAGCGCGCTCGCGGCGTCGGACAAGGCGTTCGGGCTGGCGAATCAGCTCTACAAGGGCGGCGCGACGGATTTTCTGGACGTGCTGTCCGCGCAGGAGGTCTATCTGCGGGACTCGGATGCGCTCAATCAGGTGAGGCGCGAGCATGCGCTGGCCGCGGTCGCGTTGTATCGGTCGCTTGGTGGCGGGTGGAGCAGGAACGATGCGGCGGGCGGGACGGACACGCAAGCGGTGGCCGTCGCGGCCGCGATCGCGAAGGACTGACCGCGGCAACCCTGCGGCGCCGGCTCTGTAGCCCGGGCATGCATCGAGTGCGGGGCCGGCGGCGCGCTCAACCGGCGTCTGGCCACCGGTAGCCGATCACCTCGCTCAGCGGATACGCGAGCTCGCGCACCTCGTCCAGCTGATTGCCGCCCAACAGATGCACGTGCTCGTCGTCATGACGCAGATAGAACCCGACGTGGCCCTTCCAGCTCGCGGGATCGTCGCGCGTGAGGATCGCGATGCAGCCGTACACCGGGCGCGTCAGCGGCCGCCCCCACTCGAGCCACGAACGCGCGAGCGCCGACCCCGTGCCGCGGATGCCGGCATGCGTCATGCACCAGTTGACGAACGACGAGCACCACGAAATCTTGTCGTCGTAGCCGACGAGATTCGTGTGGTTGTTGTATTCGACGATACGCGGATTGATGCTGCCGGGCGGGAAACGGCGGATGCCCAGCTCGGCCAGTGCGACGGACATCCACGGTGGATGACCGGATTGCGGATGGTCCTCGGGATTCGATCGGATCACGACGGTCTCGGGTTCGGTGGTCGGATGGAGGGTGAATGTTCGCACGAATGGCGGCGTTGTGAGTGCACCGCTTCGTGAGCAGCCCGCGATATCCGACCAACATCGTCTACTCGATTTCCGACACAGGCGCGAACAATGGGCCGGATTTTTTCGCCTTTCGCATTCATGCGAATTCCGGATGCGGGATGCGGGATGCGAGCCATTCCGCGAGATCGACTAACATCTGATCAATCGTCGATCTCCAGAACACCTCCTCCGGAAAAGGGCCACGCGCCATGACCACCCGCTCAGACGGCACCCTGTCGTCCGGCATCGCCGACACGTCGAACCCATCAAGACAGGGCACCGGTGCGAACCCGCGCGTCATTACGCTACCGGCGCATCTTCGGCAGATTCCGTCGTGTGACGGGATTCCCGACCTGTTCAATACCTATCTGGTCAATATCGGCTTCCTGCTGTTTTTCGGCACGATGTTCGTCGGGCTGCTCACCGCGCCCTTCGGCGATGCGTCTTTCGCGCGAGGCGGCGTCATTGGATTCGTTTTGTGGCTCGGCATATTGGGCTGCCTCGCGTGGGCGGTGGTCGTCGTCATTCGGGCCATGAGGAATACCGGCGGCTGGTTTCATGTCGATGCAACCGGCTTCCGATATGGGATCGGCAAGCGCTCGAATGCGGCGGCCCTGCAGCAGGAACGTCACATCGAATGGCGCGATGTCGTACCCAGCCAGGACCTGCGCTGCGATGTCGAATACGACACGGCATCCCGAGTGGCCATGCGCCCGGCGAGTTTCCAGTTCTGGCGACGCGGTGCCAAGAGTGAACCGGCGACGCGATTCACGCTGCGCACGAGTCTCGTGGATTACGACGCCGACAGTGCCATTCGCTGCGTTCGCTTCAAGAATCATCACGAACTGGTTGTCGCGCTGCTGTGCGGGCTGGCGCATCAGGGGCTGCGTTTCAATCCGAGGACGTTCATCGCCGCGGGGATTCACCCTGAAACCTGGCAGCCGCTCGCAACAGCGCGACGCCCAGTGATGATCGCTTTTTCGATTATCTGCGCGCTCGGGCTTCTCGCCTTCTGGGCATGGGGGCGCATGTCGCTGCCCTTTTCATTTGCGATCCTTATCGTTTCCTTCGCGTATTACTGGGCCGAGGGCAGGTACGCGCTATCGCCAGATATCAAGGACTATCCACGCAATCCGATCGTGTTCCGCATCGACGACGACGCTCCAGCCGACGACGCGAAATCGTAACGGACCGGGCGGCCGTGCACGAATCGCGTCGATTTGCCGGCTGCCATTCCGAGGCCGCTCCGCACCACACCGAAGCAGCCCTGTCGCGCCCCCTTCCCGTCACTCCACCGTCACCGATTTCGCGAGATTCCTCGGCTTGTCGATATCCGCGCCGCGCAGGCACGCCGCGTGATAGGCGAGCAACTGCAGCGGCACGACGTGCAGGATCGGCGACAGCAGCCCGTAGTAATCCGGCATCCTCAGCACCGACACGCCTTCGCCGTTGTCGATCCGCGTATCGGCATCGGCGAACACGTAAAGCTGCCCGCCGCGCGCCCGCACCTCCTGCATGTTCGACTTGAGCTTCTCGAGCAGCGCGTCGTTCGGCGCGATCGTCGCGACCGGCATCGCGTGCGTCACGAGCGCGAGCGGCCCGTGCTTCAGCTCGCCGGCCGGATACGCTTCCGCGTGGATATATGAAATCTCCTTGAGCTTCAGCGCCCCTTCGAGCGCGATCGGGTAATGCAGCCCGCGCCCCAGAAACAGCGCATTCTCGTGCCGCGAGAACTCCACCGCCCAGCGCTCGATCTGCGGCTCCAGCCCGAGCACGTCCTCGAGCGCGTCCGGCAATCGTCGCAGTTGCGTCGCATAGCGGGCGAGCTGCGCATCGTCGACATAGCCGCGCAGCCGGCCGAGCGTCACCGAGAGAATGAAGAGCGCGACGAGCTGCGTCGTGAACGCCTTGGTCGACGCGACGCCGATTTCCGGGCCGGCGCGCGTCAGGAACCGCAGGCTGGTCTGACGCACCATCGCGCTGGTCGGCACGTTGCAGATCGCGAGCGTGTCGACATGACCAAGCGCCTGCGTGTACTTGAGCGCGGCAAGCGTGTCGGCGGTCTCGCCCGATTGCGACACGCTGACCACCAGCGTATTCGGCAGCGCGAGCGCGTCGCTGTAACGGTATTCGCTCGCGATTTCGACTTGCGCGGGCAGGCGCGCGATCGTCTCGAGCCAGCGGCGGCCAGTCAGGCCGGAATAGTAGCTCGTGCCGCACGCGAGAATCAGCACGTTGTCGATCTGCTCGAACGCCCGCGCGGCATCCGGGCCGAATGCCGCCGGATCGAACAGCCCCGCATCGGGAATGGTCGCGGCCACGGCCTGCGGTTGCTCGAAGATTTCCTTCTGCATGAAATGCCGGTACGGTCCGAGCTCGACCACGCCCTGCGTCGACGAGACGGTCTGGATCGGGCGATCGACCGGCGTGCCGCCGCGCTCGAGAATTCGCACGCCGCCCGGCGTCAGCTCGACGATGTCGCCTTCCTCGAGAAAGATGAAGCGATCGGTGATGCCGGCGAGCGCGAGCGCGTCGGACGCGAGAAAACATTCGTCGTCCTTCAGGCCGACGACGAGCGGCGAGCCGACACGCGCGCCGATCAGCCGCTGCGGCTCGTGCTTGCTGAAGACCGCGATCGCGTACGCGCCGTGCAGCTGCGACGTCGCATCGCGCACGGCGGCGAGCAGGTCGCCGCGATACTTGCTGTGGATCAGGTGGGCGACGACCTCGGTGTCGGTCTGGCCGTCGAATTCGTAGTGCTCGTCGGACAGTTGCCTGCGCAACGTTTCGTGATTCTCGATGATGCCGTTGTGCACGAGCGCGATTTCGTCGCGCGAGAAGATCGGATGCGCGTTGCAGGTGGCGGGCGCGCCGTGCGTCGCCCAGCGGGTGTGCGCGATGCCGGTGGTGCCGGACAGCCCGGCGCTGCGCACGTGCGCGTCGAGATCCGCGACGCGCGACACGCTGCGCTCGCGGCGCGCGTGGCCATCGACGACGGTCGCCACGCCGCATGAGTCGTAGCCTCGATATTCGAGGCGGCGCAAACCTTCGATCAGAATCGGAACAATGTTCCGTTGCGCGACCGCGCCGACGATGCCACACATGACACGTCTCCTTCCCTTTGTCCGTTCATGAACCGCGGGCCGAACCGTGCGCCGTTGTATCAGCGCGATCCGGTCACCGTGACCTCCGCCGTGGTGAACCCGCATTTGGCGGGCGCGAGCGGGTCGGTCATCCTGTTTTCGAATGCCAGGTACAGTGCCTCCTCCAGTACATTCCAGTGCGGGCCGTGACGATACGGGCCCGAGCGGGCATACCAGCAGGCGACGGTGTTCCAGTCGTTCATCTTGTATGCGACCAGCGCGATCAGCCCCCACGGAAAATCGGAGCCGGCGAGTTGCATCCAGGTCTTGCCGTACTTCTGCATCCACTGCGCATAGATCCGGTCGTTCGACTGGTCCGGCACGTGGATGCCCGACAGGATCGGGAAAATCTGCGCGACTTTCGCCGGATAGAAGCTCGCGTCGCTGATCTTCTGCGTGCTCGCGCGAAAGCCGGATTGCGAGCCGCGCCAGAACACCTTCACGATCGCCGACGACAGCCGGTCGGCGCGCTGGCTCCACGGCGCCGCACGCGCGGAGTCGCCGCGGCGCATGTAATACGCGGCGAACGCCTGGAACGCGCTGTGCACCTCGACGTTGTCCATCAGCAGCGCGACATGCAGCGACGAGGAGATCTGATAGACGCCGCTCGGCTTGTCGAGCAGCGCGTCGAGGTGGGCGCCCGCGCGGTTCAGGCTGAGTTCCCACGCGGCCGGCATCCCGTCGGGCGGGGCGAAGCGCGCGAGCAGCTCGATCCAGGTCGCCATCATCGCGTCGTCCGCGTCGGCTTCCGCGCACCGGTTCGTCATGCCGTCCTTCACGCAATAGCGGTCGAAGCCGCCGTCCGGGCGCTGGCGCGGCAACAGCCATGCAATCCACGCGAGTGCCGATTGACGGGCGTCCATCCGCGTATCGGCCGCGGCAAGCAGAGCCTTCGCCGCGAAATAAGGATCGATGCCGGCCCCGTTCAGGCGGACGGTGATCGCGCCGTCCGGGCGTTGATACAGCCCGTTGAGCTGGAGTTCGGCGGCGCCCGCGTGCAGCACGGAGCAGCACGCGGCGACGCAGCAGGCAACGCGCCACGCATGGCACAGCCTGACGGTGGCCGCCACGCACGTGCGTGCGGCGGGGAAAAGCGCGGGCCAGTTCATGATGTGGGGCTCCTGCGCGGTAGTCCTGCGCAATCGTCGCCGGGCGCGGCGTTGGCCGCGTCGCGTCCGGCGAACGGGTCGACGGTGCGGCTCAGTGCAGCTTGACGCTGCTGAACTTGAGGCTGGTGCCGCTGGTCGCGGTCACGAGCCAGTACGTCGAGTCTGTGATGCCGATGGTGCCGGTGCCTTGCGTGATGATCGGCGTCCCGAAGCTGGCCTTCGGCAGCAGCCACGTCATTTTCGCGAGGCTCGTCGGGTGGCTGGCCGAGAATGCCCAGCCGCTGCCCGTGTCGGTGGCCGACCACGTGACGTTCAGGCGTGCGCGGTCGAACACCGTGATGTCGGTCATCGTGTACCACCTGAACTGCCCGGTCAGCTTCAGCGTGTTGGCCTGCGAGAAGATCGCGGACAGCGTCGACGTGTAGGATGACGCGCCAAGCGGGTGCGCATAGATCAGCCGGCTCGTGCGGTTCGCGACGACGAAGTTCATCAGCGACGCGTACCAGTTGTTCACGTCGCTCGTCGGCACCGCATACTGCTGGAACTCCTCGAACGTCGCGTACTTGCCGAACGGCATCACCGGATAAGCCCACAGGCCCGGGTTCAGCATCGCGCCGTTGCGATATGCGCGGGTCGGCGCCGAGCCGGTGTGGCCGGTGAAGTAGTACCCGTTGAAACCGTTGCTTTCGAGCCAGTTCACCGACCAGGTCGGCGTGTTGCCTTCCGGCGCCGCGTATTCGACGTCCGGCTGGGCGGTCACGGCCTGCACGGCCTGGTGGTTCATCACCAGGTATTGCGTGAACGTGCTCGCGTTCGTTTCACTCGCATTCGCGCCCCAGTAGTCGTGGATCCAGCCGCCGTGGCTGCCGACATGATGCCCCTTGAGCAGGAAGTACTTGAGGAGATTCTGCGCGGTCGGATTGTTGGCGAGATTGATGCCGTCTCCGTCACCGAAGGTTGCCTCGTCCGGGCCAGCCGTCACCACGAGCGAGAACGGTCCGTTGTTCCACACACCGAGGCTCTTCAGGTAAAGCGCCGGCTGGATCTGGTCGCCCGCGCAGAAGTGCCAGTTGAACACGAGCCCGGCCTGCGCGTTCGGCAACGGCGACAGTGACGGCAGGTTCAGCAACTTCGTGCCGAAATAATGCAGGTAGCCGTGGATCAGCATCCCGTCGGTCTGGCCGTCGAGGTAGGCCAGCGGCAGGTTGACGAACAGCACGCCGCCGTTGCCGTACGTGTTGTAGCCCGATACCAGCCCGAACGTCGGCGAGGTCAGGATCGTGGTGCCGGTGTACGTGCCTTGCGTGACGAAGCTCGGATAGGTCAGGAAGCCGTATACGTAGCCGGAGATCCCTTCGAGCGTGTCGGTGGTGGTCGCCAGCGTGGATGCCAGCGTGTTGGCCGTCGTGCCCGTCGCGGTGCTCAGCAGCGACCCGGCGCTATACGAAGTGGTCTTCTTCAGCTTGCCGGTCACGGCGCCCGTGATCTTCGGGAGGGACTGGCTCAGCACGCCGCTGCCGGTGGGCGGCGTCGAATACTGGAACCACGCGCCGTGGTTGTAGTTCGCGAGGCCGCCCGGGTTCGACAGGCTTGCGGGCAGGAACAGCGCGCTGCCGGACGGGGACCCCGTCGATGCCGAAGTCGTCGACGTGCCGGAGCTGCTCGTCGACGCGAACGACGTAGCGGGCCCGGCGGTCGTGCCCGACGCGGTCGTCGTCCAGGCCATCGACTTGCCCGGAGGCACCTGCAGCGTGCGCAGCCAGCTGCTCATGCCGGTCACGGTGCCGAGGCCGATCATGTTGCCGCCGTATTGGTCATACAGCACGTAGTCGACGCCGGCCATGCTGCTGAAGCGCGATTTCGGGCTCACATAGAAGCCCGCCGAGTTCAGCACGCCGAAATCATAGACGAGCATCACCTTGCCGCCATTCAGCGCGTAGTTCTGGATTGCCGTCACGAGCGTGTCGGCGGCCGTCGTATGAATCTGGTCCGGCAGGATCAGGCCTGGATACTGCGACAGCGTCGAGCCGGCGGCCATGAACTGACTGTCGGTCATCACCGTGATCTGCAACCCTTCTTCCTGCGCGGTATCGAGCCACGCGGACACGCGCGGATCCGGCAGTGTCAGCGTGTCGGGCACCAGTAGCAGCAGCTGGTTGGTGGCCGCCCGGACGACGCCCGGACTGAATGCGATCGCGAGCGCGAACAACGCAAACAGAATCCGCAAGAACTTGCCTGACTTTGCCAACATGGTGTGCTCCTCGCTTCAGGAATGAGTGGCGCGCGGCGGCAGCGCTGCGCGTGCCGTCAGGTCAACCAACCTTGCCCGGTGGATGTGTGGGGCTGCCCGGTTCGTCGAGCATCGAACGGCATCTGCCATCGGCAGCCCGACTGATGAATCCGTCCCGGCGTGCCGCGCCGTCTTCTCCGTGGAAAACGAATCGATGCGACGAAGGAGAAGAAGCGAACAACGTGCCATTGGCGCCAGAGCCGCGGTCGCGCTCGCTTCGTGCGCCGGGCTCCCGACAGGCCGGCCGAAAACGCGGCCGAATCGTTTCATCGCTGATACGGCGGCGTTTGCGCGCGATCTCCGCGCGAACCATCTAAGGATTCGTCAGCGAGCCGGGCCAGCTCGCGCAGTAGGTGTAGAGCGTGACCAGCAGACCGATCAGCAGCGGCCCACCGAGCAGGAAATAGCAGAACGGCAGAAACAGCAGCGAGCCGTGATGGATGATGACCGCGTGCAGCAGCATCACGAACGGCAGCGCGAACACGAAATAGCCGACCACGAGCACCGATGCGACGATCTTTTGCAGCAGCGAGAAGTCGAGCGGGTAGTAAAGCGCCGCCATCACCAGCGGAATCACCGCGATCGCCGCGCCGTGCAGCACGAACATGTCGCGCAGATGCAGCATCGGCACGTACGGAAACGCACCCGGCGCCAGCCAGAAATACGCGCAGATCAGCAGCTGCGTGAAGCTCGCGATACGTAACAGATATGCAACGGGCAACCAGTTTGCCCGCCGGAAAAACGACGCGCCGAAGCCGATCGCGCAAATTGCCGCGGTCACGGCAAGCTGCATTGCGCTCGGCATCCGCGCGGCAAGGTCGATCGACAGCAGCAGTACGCGCGGCGCATCGGGCGGGTAGCCGAGGGCGATCACGTGCAGCGCCGGGTCGAGCTCGTGCGCGCCCCATGCGAGGACCGCGCGCCAGTAGCGCCACGCCATCGGCAGGCCGAGCCACAGCAACGCATAGAGCGTCGGTGTCAGCAGCACGATCGACGTCAGCCAGCGCTGCGGGTGCGGGTGGATCCGCAGCGAGCGGTCGACAGGAGGACGGACGGGATGCGTCTGCATGGCCCCCGTCCCCGCTACCAACGATAGAACACGCTCAGCTCGCCGCCGATCCGTGAATAGTAGGGGTTATGGTAGTAGTCGAATTCGAGTTGGGTACCCCACTTGCGCGTGAACCAGTAGCGCCACTTCGCGGAAAGCTCGTGACTGCGGAAATCCGCGATCTGCGAGCCGGAGCCGGTGATCTGATACGCCTCGCGGCCGAACCCGCCGCGCAACACGATCACGCTCTTGCCGACTTCGCCGTAGGTCACGGCGCCGTAGTACTGGGGCGCCTTCACCGAACCCGGCGAATCGACCGTATAGTTCGCGCCCGCCTCGAAGATCCACTTCGGCAGCGCGTACCAGATCACGCCTGCGTGATACAGCTGATCCTTGTGGCCGCTGCGGTTGCGTGCGTAGCCGGCGCCCAGCGACACGATCAGCGACCGGTCGGGCAGCAACTTGCGGTTGATCGACAGATCGACGCGCGCGCTCGGCAGGATCGTCCCGGACGTGGTGCCGGCAAAGCCGATGCCGCCGAACCAGTTCGGTCCCATGTCCTGCACGTACGTCAGCGAGCCGAGCTGCGTGTTCTCGCCGAAACGGTGCAGTTGCGCCAGCTCGCCGAGTATCGTGCGGCCGCCGTCCTGATAGATGCCGCGCACATGCACGCCGTACCAGTTGCCATACCCGTGCGTCAGGTGCGCGCTGGACACGCCGAGCGACATCTCGGCATGCGATTCGCTCGGCGCCTGCACGTGCGCGATCACGGCGTCGGGCAACGGCGGCCGATTCGTATCCTCGGGTGTGAATTCGGCGAGCGACATGCCATCCGG
>Ga0070663_100001604_pt1 | contig 12477 bp, 15 predicted proteins | sample KBSC63metaG_FD_65646 | JGI IMG/M metagenome (GOLD analysis project Ga0070663, IMG submission 65646) | Corn rhizosphere microbial communities from Kellogg Biological Station, Michigan, USA - KBS C6-3 metaG | ecosystem: Host-associated > Plants > Roots > Rhizosphere > Soil ...
GGGATGTAGGCTTCGGGCTGGTAGTAGTCGTAGTAGGAGACGAAGTATTCGACGGCATTCGTGGGGAAGAAGGACTTGAACTCGTGGTAGAGCTGGGCGGCGAGCGTCTTGTTGTGCGCGAGGATGAGAGCGGGACGTTGCAACTCCTCGATGATCTTGGCCATGGTGAAGGTCTTGCCGGAGCCGGTGACGCCGAGCAGGACCTGGTCCTTCTCTCCGGCGTTGATTCCGGCGACGAGCTCGGCGATGGCGCGGGGTTGATCGCCCTGGGGTTTGTACTGGGTGGAGAGCTGGAAGTCCATTACACATAAGATAGTGGAAATAGGTCGGAGGATGCGGAATGAGTGGAGCGACGGAGTTGTGGCTGGTTCGGCATGGGGAGACGGAGTGGAGTTTGAGCGGGAAACATACCAGCCGGACCGATGTTGCTTTGACCGAACATGGGAGGCAACGGGCGGAGGAGTTGCGGGATTATCTTGCAGGGACGACGTTTGATGCGGTACTGGTGAGCCCAATGCGGCGAGCTCAGGAGACTTGTGCCATTGCGGGGTTTGGAGATGTTGCCGTGGTGGATGAGGGGTTAAAGGAGTGGGACTATGGGGCTTATGAGGGACGGACGACCGCGGAGATTCGAGCGGAGATTCCGGGGTGGTCGGTGTGGAAGGATGATATTGTCGGCGGGGAAAGGGTGGAGCATGTGGGTGTGCGGGCCGATGGGGTGATTGCTCGGGCTGTGGCTTTGGGTGGGGACGGCGGCAGGGTGGCACTGTTTGCCCATGCGCATATCTTGCGGATCCTGGCGGCGCGGTGGATTGGGTTGGCGGCGGATGGGGGACGCCTGCTGGCTTTGGGAACTGGGAGCGTGAGCGTGGTCGGGTGGGAGCGGGAGACGCGGGTGATTGTGAATTGGAATCGTGGGTTCGAGGGGTAAGTTTGGTGATGCTTAGTGAGCGATGCCGAGGATCGTGAGCCAGTCGGTGGGGGTCTGGGCGAGATCGTCGGGCTCGACGGTGGCGAGGGATTGGGGGGCGAGGCCAAAGGTGCAGCCGATGGAGCGTGCGCCAGAGTTACGGGCGGTGAGGATGTCGACGTGGGAGTCGCCGATCATGACGGTTTCGGCCGCGGCGATGGGGTAGCCGGTGAGAGCAGAGGCTTCGGCGATAAGGGTTTGAAGTCCGTGGGGGTCGGGCTTTTTGGTGTGGAAGCTGTTGCCGCCGTAGTTCTGGAAGAAGAAGGGGGCGAGAGCGAGGTGGGCGCAGATATCGCGGGAAGGGTTGACAGGCTTGTTGGTGAGTACGGCCATGGGGAGGCTGGGATGGGAGGTGCGGATGGCGTGGAGTGAGTCGAGGACGCCGGGGTAGACGTAGGTGAAGTCGAGTTTGTGGAGGCGGTAGTAGTCGAGAAAGAAGCTAACTGCTTCGGTTACGTACTCTTCGTCATGGCGGTCGCCTTCCGGGTCGCCGAGGGCTCGGCGGACGAGCATGGAGACGCCGTCGCCGATGTAGGTGGCGATGACAGCGTCGGGAAGCCGAGGCTTGCTGAAGTGGGCAAGGGTGGCGTTGACGGAGTTGCAGAGATCCTGGCGAGAGTCGATGAGGGTGCCGTCGAGATCGAAGACGAGGAGGCGGGGGAAGGCGTGTGACATTCTTTGAGGATAATCGACTGCGATAGGAGTAAGCTCGGTGCCAACATCAGGAGGATGCGATGCGCGCTTTGACTGGAATGGAGTGGAACCGGCGTCAGTTTATGACTTCCTTGACGGCGGCGGGCCTGGCGGGTGCAGCGATGATGCATGGTATCGAGGCGGCGGCCCAGTCGCCGCTGGGAGCCGATGCGGCGATTCGGGAGTTGATGGCTGGCAATGAAAGATTCGTGGCGGGAAAGATGACTTCGTTCGACCATGATCTGGCCATTCTGAAGGAAGGGACCGTCGAGAAGCAGGAGCCGTTTGCGGCGGTTTTGTCGTGCGCGGATTCACGCGTACCGGTGGAACTGATCTTCGACCAGAGCATTGGACATTTGTTTGTAGCGCGCGTGGCTGGGAATATGGTGACACCGGAGATCATCGGAAGCCTGGAGTATGGCGTGGCGGTGCTGGGAGTGAAAGCCGTGTTGGTGCTGGGCCATGTAAAGTGCGGAGCGGTGAGCGCGGCGATGAAAGGTCAGGAGGTCCCGGGACAGATCAGCGTGCTGTATCAGCACATGATGCCGGCGATCAAGGATATTCACGATGTAACGGCGGCGGTGAGAGCGAACGCAGCGTTTCAGGCACGACTGCTGGGGGAGAGTTCGACCGTGATTGCCAAGGCAATGAAGGATGATGGAGTGAAGGTCGTAGCGGGTTGCTACGACCTTGGGTCGGGACGGGTGACGTTGCTCTGATTACTTGATTTCGATGTCGCCGGAGCCAGTGCTGGCGCGGATGATGGGGCCTCCGCCGTTGACGGAGCCATTGACGTGGTGACGATTCATGCTGCCCTGCATGGTGATGGGCTGGGCGATGTTGATGCTGCCGGAGCCGGTGTCGGCGTCGAGATTGAAGTGGGCAGTTCCGACAGAGAGATGGATGTTGCCGGAGCCGGTGCCGAGCTTCCAGTCGGAGGTGGGCTGGCCGTCGACGGTGATGTCGCCGGAGCCGGTGTTGGATTTGAGGGCGCCGGAGATGCCGCGGAGGATGATATTGCCGGAGCCGGTTTCAGCTTTGATGTCACCGGGGGCGGTCTGCTGGAAGTCGATGTCGCCGGAGCCGGTGCCGAGAATGGCGGGGCCGTGAATGCCCTGGGCATGGACGTTGCCGGAGCCGCTCTGGGCTTTAAGGCTGGCGCCTACGTTTTCGATGGTGATGTCGCCAGAGCCAGTAGTGGTCGTGAGGGCAGAGGCGTGGGGGAGAGTGACATCGTAGTCGATCGAGATGTTGCGGTAGAGATCCTGATTGTGGCGCTCGCCGATGGTGATGTCGTTGCCAGTCTGAACGATGGGCGGGTTGTGAACGATCTGCTGAATGCGCGAGTCGACGTCGCCGCTCATCCAGCCATGACTGGAATGAACGCGAGCGAAGATGTGGATCTGGGTGTCGGAGCCAGGATGAAGATGAATGTTGCCGGAGCCAGTAGCGACCGAGACGTTCGGCGTACTACCGGTCGTAAGAGTGCGGTCGAAGGTGGCTTCGGCTGCCGACGCCGTGGCGACGGCCAGAGTAAGTGTGGCAGCGGTAAAGATAGCTCGGAGGTTCACGAAAGCTCCTTGAATGTGGGTCTGTGCAACGAATTCATTTCTTCATTCTCTATTGCTGGAGGATGACGGTGTCACCAGCATTAAGACCAGCGAGAACTTCAGTCTTGGTGCCATTGGAGATACCGGCCTTGATGGCCACGACGCGGCGACCCTTTTTCTGCCTGGCGTCGGGGACTTCGACGGTGGCGTTGCGATCCTTGTCGTAGATGACTGCCTGTTCGGGCACGGTAAGCGCATTCTTGTGCTCGTCGAGAATGATCTCCGCATTGGCAGTCATGTTGGCCTTGAGCTCTTCGCCGGGATTATCGATCGAGACGCGAACTTCAAAGGTCGTGACATTGTCTTTTTCGACGCCGAGGGGAGCAATACGGGTGACCTTGCCGAGGAAGGTCTTGTCCTTGAAGGATTCGACTTTGATGCGGGCCGTCTGGCCAAGATAGACCTTGCCGATGTCGGACTCGTCGACCTTGCCTTGGACGTAGACGTGCTGAATGTCACCGACGGTCATGACAAGTGTGGCTGTGGAGCCCATGACGAGAATGGAACTGACTGCATCACCAAGCTCGACGTCACGGGAGAGGACGACACCGTCCATGGGTGAGGTGATGATGGTGTAGCTGAGCTGCTCCTGAAGCTGCTTGAGGGAGGCTTGCGCCTGGGCGACCTGGGCCTGCGCCTGATGGAGGCGGGCAGTATCAACGGTGATCTGGGCAACGGCTTTATCACGAGTGTTGGCTGCGGAGAGGTACTTCTGCTCGGCGTCGTCGAGGGACTGCATGGAAACGACGCCTTCGGAGGACATCTTCTTGGCTCGCTCGTAGGTGTTCTTGAACATGGGAAGATCGGGAGCTTCGGCGTTGACCCTGTCGTATTTGATCGCTGCTGCGGCGGCGCGGGCGTTGGATTCGGCGGCGGCGAGCTGGGCACGCTGAGCGGCAACCTGGGCGAGGATCTCGATCTGATCGAGCTGGGCGAGGACGTCTCCTTGCTTGACATGGGCATTAATGTCGACGTTGAGCTTAGTGACGATGCCCGAGGCTTTGGACTTGACTTCAACCTTGGTGATGGGTTGGACCTTGCCGGTGGCGACGACCGAACGGGCGATGTCTGCGCGCTCCGCCTTGGCGAGCTGCGAGGGCTCGAACTTGGTGGTGTTGCCGCTGGCTTTGACCGCTACGCCGAGGATGACGATGATGACGGCGGCGATGATGCCGGTCCAGATCCAGAACTTCCGTTTGCTTTTGCGCTGTGTAGCCAAGGGTTTAGCTCCCTATGATCCTGTTGAAGGTGAAGCTTCTCGAAGTGTGGTTACGCAGAAAGTCTCGCTGCGGTTCCATGCTCGGAAAAGAAAGTCTGGACCAAAGCCCAAACCAGGGCCTGCCTGAGGTTGGCTCGGTGGCCTGGAGCCATTGTCTTCTATAGAGAAAGGGTTGAGTAGTACACGGAGGTGTTACCTCGCCGGCGGGAATCCGGCTGAGCGCTATTCCCTGCCCTGGCGGCAGGTTCAACAGATTGTCCCCGCTAACTTGGCCTTAACGGGGACAATCGGCGATGCTCTGCGAACGGGTTATTGGAGATAGTCGAAGAGATTGGTCTTCTGGACGGCGCTCATGACGCTGAGAAGCGCCTGATGCTGGGTTTCGGCGGAGGAGAGCTGGGTGGCGACGGTGGCGGTATCGGCCGCGACGAGACTGTTTTGCTGCCCCTTGAGCTGGGCTTCCTGAGTCTGGGTATAGAGACTGGTGGACTGAATCCTGCTGAGCGAGCTGTCAAGAATGCTGCGCTGGTTGGAAACCTGTCCGATGGACGTGGTGAGGGCGGAGGTGTCGGCGGTGAGGGTAGCCGAGGCCGCGCCGCCAGAGAGATCTGCAATCAGTTGATTCAATGCGGTGAAGGCTCCGGAGGCTCCGCCGAAGATGTCGGAGCCGGGGAGGTTGACCTGGATCTTCTGGCCGCTGGGGGTCTCGATGCTTTGCAGGCTGGCGTCGCCGTTGTAGATGGTGGTGGCGGGGGTGGTGGAGGTGTCGAGGGTGAAGGGCTGCACGGAGCCCTGGCTCCCGCTGAAGAGATATTGTCCCTGATAACTGGTGTTGGCGAGCGAGAGGACCTGGTCGCGGATTCCGCTGAGCTGCTGGGTGACGGTGGCGAGGTTGGAGGCGTTGAGCGTGCCGCTGTTTCCCTGCACCGCGAGGGAGAGAGCCGAGGTGAGCTGTTTGACGACTTCGCCAAGGGTGGTGTCAGCGACTTGCAGGAGGGAGGATTCGCTGGAGGCGGTCTGGACGTAGCGGTCGTCTTTGGCGATGGCGCTGGTCATGAGGGTGCTCTGGGCTACAGCGACGGGGTCGTTCTGGAGCGAAGAAACGCGCAGACCGCTCGATAGCTCATCGGTCAGGGTGTTTTCGTTGGCGCTGGATTGATCTACGGCTGCCGCAAGATTGACGACGTAGTTCGGATCGACTCTCATACTTTTCCCTCTTTCCTGCGGGTGTGGCAACGGTTCGGTCCGGGCGGTTAGGCTACGGTGGTTGGTTCGCCGAGGTTGATGGCGCTGGCCATGAGGGTGTCGACGATGGAAAAGACCTTCGCCGCTGCCTCGTAGGAGCGCTGATACTGGGTCAGGCTTGCCGCTTCTTCATCGAGGGAGACGCCAGAGAGCGAGTCGCGCTGTGTTGTGAGCTGCGTGAGCGTAGCTTGCTGGGCTGCGTTGTTGGTGGAGGCTCCGGAGGCGTCGCTGCCGATCTGGCCGAGGAGCGCGGAGTAGAAGCCGGAGGCAGTTTGACCGGCAACGAGCATGGTTCCTGAGAGATCGGAGAGAGCCAGGGCGTTACCGTTTCCTGAGGTGCCCTGCCCAACGGCTGCGGCGGCGATGGCGGCTGGATCTGCGGTTGCGACCTGGATGGCTGCTGCGGCTCCGGGGGCAGTGCCGGGAAGGGTGAAGAGCGCGGCGCCGGGGTTTCCGTTGCCATCGAGGCCGGCGGCGTTTTGCGTGTTGACCTGCGTGCCGATGGCGTAGGCGAGGTTATCGAGCGCGGAGGTGTAGGCAGGGAGTTGCTGATCTCTTGCCTGAAGTACGCCGCCGAGCTGGCCGCCTGTGATCCCGGCGGTGACGTCCTGTCCAGTGGCTCCCGCGATGAGGTGGGTGACGCCTGCGATCTGCGTGGTCTGGAGGGCAAAAGATTGATTGCCGCTGACGAGAACGGCTCCGTTGGTGGTGGTGAGGGTGATGCCATTGCTCTCGGTGGTGATCTGGTCGAGGCCGACGAGTTTCGAAAGCTGGGTGATGGCAAGCTGGCGCTGGTCTTCTAATGAGCCTGCGTCGGCGTTGGGGCTGACACTGCCGATCTGCTTGTTGAGCGAGGCGATGGTTGTGCTGAGGGCGTTTACCTGTCCGACGATGCTGCCGGCCTGAGTATTGAGGCCCGCGGAGATCTGCGCCATCTGGTTGGCGGCGGAGTTGAAGGCCGAGGTGAGGCTGGTGGCGGCGGCGAGGACACTCTGTCGCGTGGCGGTGTCGGATGGATTCGCAGTGAGGGCGGAGAGCGAACTGAAGAAGGAGTCCATCGCTGTGCCGAGTGCCGTGGAGCTGGCCGACGTGGACGTCGAGCTGAGGGAGAAGATGTTCTCGACTTGCTGGAGGACGGTTTCGAGCGCGCTGCTCTGAGCCTGGGCCTGGGTCTGCTGCTGCACGCGCTGCTCGAGGACGCGATCTCGCTGTGAGACGGCGGTGGCGCGGATGCCCGCGTTGTAGGTGACGCCACTGAGGGTGACCGCATCGGTGTCGGTCCACGCGACGACTTCGCGGGTGTAGCCAGTGGTGTTCTGGTTCGAGACGTTGTTCGCGGTGACGCTGAGCGCCTTCTGGTCCGCGATCAGCGCCTGCTGCGCCATATCCATGAGTGAGGTCAGTGAGCCCATTGGTCTCCCGTGTTTCTGCCGTGCAGGCGGTGGAGTGCGTTCAGATTCGAGCGACAGTTTTCGAGGATCATGGCGAAGAGATGCTTCTTGGCCATGATTGTGCCGTGGTTGCCGCTCGGATCAACAGAGTCTGCGGCGGCGATTTCAGCGATTTGCTGTTCGAGATGCTCGAGCTTATTGAGGTCGAGAAGCGTGAGCGCCCGGGTGGCTTCGTCCAGAAGTTGGGTGATTGTCTGGGCGCTCGGCATTATTTTTCCAACAAAGACTGAATCATCTTGTCCGCGACGTCTGATGAGGAGACGTTGTAGTTCCCGGAAGCAATCGCCTGTTGCAGAGCTTCTACCTTGGCGGTACGAACGTCCGAGCCTGCAAGAGAGGTTGCAATCAAACCCGCAGCTGTGCTGAGAACGGCTTGGTCCGTCTGGACCATGGCAGAGGCTGCGGCCGGTTGTGCCTCATGATTTGTTGATGCGGGTACTTGCTGGGCCGACTTTGCCGCCGGCGTAGCCGCACCGGCCACCTGCGGCAGACTGCCGATCCCATCTGCGTAACTCATGGCGTTCCTCCGTCTACTTCAATGTATCGGCGGGCAAATGCCAAACTTTAGTACCGGGTTGATTCTTTTCAGCGTCTCGCCGGTGCTCCAGAGTAACCTGCTGGATGACCTGGCGGGCGATGCCTAGACCGCCCCCCTTGGCGATGGCTTTGGCGACAGCCTCGGTGCCAAAGCTGCTGATGGTATCGGCAGAAGGGTCGTCGTTCTTCTCTTCACCGCCCCAGCTATCCTGCCCGGCTTGCATCGGCTTGAGCAGCTCCTGCATGAGCATCGCCTCGAACTGCTGGGCAGCGTCAGTAAGTTTGGCTAGCTTCTGGGTCTCGCTTGTTGTAGCGATCTGTGCAGTGGGCTGCGCTGCGATTCTCATAGGACTTCGATCTCCGCTTCGAGTGCGCCGGCGGACTTCATCGCCTGCAGGATTGAGATGACGTCGCGTGCCGTAGCGCCGATGGTTTGCAGGCTGCGAACAAGGTCGTCGACCGTGGCGCCTTGCTTGAGTTCAATGCGGTTGACGGGCTTGTCGATGGCGTTGATACGCGTCTGCTGGGTGACCTGGGTGGTTCCTGTGGAGAACGGGCCAGGCTGCGAGACCTGGAAGTCGCTGACGACGTTGACCGCGAGGCCGCCGTGCAGAATGGAGACGGGCTGGAGAACGACCGTGCCTCCGATGACGACGGTTCCGGTACGCTCGTTGACGACGACTTTTGCGCGGGGATAGACGGGGACTTCGACTGACTCGACGCGGGCCAGAAGTTCGGGCACGTCTTCGCCCTTCGCCACGGAGAGATCGATGCGGCGACTATCGAGAACATGGGCAGCAGTACGGCCGAGTTCGTGATTGATGGCCTGCGCCATGGCTTCGGCGCTGCGAAAGTCGGCGTCGTTCAGCAGGAGGGAGAAGTCGTTGCGGCCATCGATATCGAGGGGGACGCCGCGTTCGACCATGGCGCCGAAGGGAACGCGGGCGGTGTTGGGGTGGTTGGATTGCTTGATATTTCCGTTGACGTTGATCGAGTAGCCTCCTACGACGAGAGGACCCTGCGCCTGCGCGTAGATCTTTCCGTCGGCTCCGTAGAGGGGCGTCATGAGGAGAAGGCCGCCTTCGAGACTTCTGGCGTCGCCCGCGGAGGAGACGGTGATGTCAAGCTTGGTGCCGGGCCGGGCGAACGGCGGCAGGGTGGCGGCGACAAAGACGGCGGCGAGATTCTGCACGCGGATCGCTGTGGCGGGAACGCTTACGCCCATGCGGAGCAGGGTGGCAGCGAGTGTCTGCGCGGGGAAGGTGGTCTGCTGGCTGTCGCCGGTGCCTTGCAGGCCGACAACGATGCCATAGCCGACGAGCTGGTTGTCGCGGATTCCCTCGATCGAGGCGACATCTTTGACGCGCGCTTGCCTGTGTGTCGGCGCGGGAGCGTCTGACGCGAAGGCCATGCCCCAAGGCAATAGGAGGATCGCGATGACGCAGAGACGAAGAAGACTGTTCCCGGTTGCTGCTTGCGCTAACTCGTTTGTTGCTTCAATTTTCCCTGTTTCAGACTGCATGGTTCTCCCACTAAAAGATCAATAGCTGTTGCAGGAACCGGACTATAAAGTTGGGGCGGTGGGTGTAGTCGGAGATGATTCCCTTCCCGCGGACTTCGAGTTCAAGACTGGAGATGGCAGTGGAGAGAACCTGATTCTGCTGCGAGATGTCCTCGGGGCGCACGAGACCGCGGAGGACGATGGTCTGAGTCTGCTGGCTGAATTCGACCTGGCGTGCTGCTTCAATGACGAGCATTCCGTTGGGGAGAACATCTACGACCTGGCCGCCGAAGACGGTACTGAGGCTGGAGTTCGTGGCGGTGGTTCCCTGTGCGTTCAGGTCTGCCGCCGAGGACTGATTGACCAGATTCTGCAGGGCGTTTCCGGCGTGGAGCTTGCCGATCAGAGAGGAGATCTGCGAGTTGGCACTGGAGGCGCGGGAGTTCTTGACGGAGCCGTCGGTCGAGGCGGCGAGGTTTTCCGTGACGACGACAGAGATCAGATCGTGAGGGCGCATGGCGCGCACGTCGGTGTTCATTCGCGTGAGACGGCCACTGTCGGTCCAGATGGAGCCGGGAGCCGGTTGGATGTTGGAGCTTTCGGTGCGGACGCGCTCCAGATAGGAGTCCAGCGAGGCGGAGGCTACGTTGGTTTTTACGGTGAGTGTCTTCTTTCCTTTCGGCTGGGCGCGAACGGATGAAGCGGCGAGGAGTAAGAGGAGAGCGAACGTGACCCAGAGCGCGAACTTGCCCACGCCTTCACACTCGGCACGTTCGGCGGCGATCGGTCGAAGGAAGTTTCTGCATTCGGGGTCCGCGGACCATTCGGCTGCGCCTGTCTCCAGGGAACTCATCATCGCTGCATCTCCACATCATGCGGGCCTCGGACCACGCCGTTGAATTGTTCCTCGATCTGCTGGCCCAGGGTTGCTCTTTGCATCAGGCGAACGCGGACGGGCTGACCAAGAGCGCCGCTCTGTTCCGCGATGGCGGCAACCTCGATCCGTAGATCGTCTTCCCGGCTCCAGAGCTGGACGATATCGCCGGCATGTACGACCGGCAGCATGGGCAGGACACTTTCTGCGCTGGGCTGCTGTGCCGATTGCTGTGACAGGTTGCTTTGCAGCGAGATGCCGGTGGGAAGTTCAACTGTGGGCCACTCTGGATGTGCGCAGCTTGCGACCTGCGCCCAGCGTTGATGCAGAATGGGGTCCCAGTGGATGGAGATGACGCGAAATCCTCCGCGCTCGCCCATGGCAGCTAGCGGCGCGGGCATCACCGTCGAGCTTGCCGCTGCTTCCGCTCGCGTACTGGCACAGGCGGCGTGAGCTGGATTCGATGCCAGCATCGCTCCCAGGCTCGCTGCTGCGATCCAGGCGGCGCGTGCGATCGTCTGCGGTCTCTCGTTGTTGCACATTGAGGCTCCTACCGAATCAGGTCGTTGATCTGTGAGTACATGTCGTCGGCTACGTGGACGACCTTGGAGTTACTCTCGTAGGCGCGCTGGGCGAGGATCATCTGGACGAACTCGGCGACGACATCGACGTTGGAGTTTTCGAGATAGCCTTGCTGGAGCGTGCCCATGCCGCTGGTGCCGCCGGGCGTGTCCGTGATGGGATTGCCGGAGGACATGGTCTGCTGGAAGAGATTGCTTCCGACCGATTCGAGACCGCCGGGATTGGCGAAGGTGGCGAGCTGAAGGGTGCCAAGCTGCGCGGCGTTCGTCTGGCCGGGCAGCGTCGCCGTGACGACGCCGTACTGCGAGATGGTGATCGAGGTGGCGTTCGAGGGAATAGTGATGGCAGGCAGCACCGTATCGCCGTCGGACGTGACGATGGTTCCCTGATTGTTGAGATGAAAGCTGCCGGCGCGGCTGTAGGCGATGGTGCCGTCGGGCTTCGAGACCTGAAAGAAGCCTGCACCCTGGATCGCCATGTCGAGGGGATTGCCGGTCTGGTTGAAGTCTCCCTGGGTCATGATCATTTCGGTGGCAGCAGAGCGCGTCCCGAGGCCGATCTGAAGGCCTGCGGACTCGGTCTGCTGGCTCTGCGCAGAGCCTGGTGTGATGAGGTTCTGGTAGATCATGTCCTCGAATTGCAGGCGGCGGCGGCGGAAGCCCGCTGTGCCGGAGTTCGCAAGGTTGTTGGCTACCGTGTCCAGATTGGCCTGCTGGGCGCTCATGCCGCTGGCCGCTGTGTATAAGGCTCGAATCATCTTCAGCTCCTTTTCAAAAATCGATAGGCGTCTATTGCGACAACGTTGCCTGGATCAGACTCGGGGGAGATCTTCCGCCGCGGTCTTGTCGAAGTCGTTGTTGAAGACGCTGAGGGCCCTCTGCATCATCTCGGCCTGACGCTGGACGAGAACCATCTGCATGGTTCCGTGGATGGCGTCTTCGTTGGAATCCTCTACGGCTCCTTGCTGGACTTGCGCGGGCGCGGGAATCGGCTTGGCGCCGTCGGCAGTGAAGCGGTTCGTTCCTTCAGCAGTAAGAGTGTTCGGGTCTGTGAAGTCGAAGACGCCAACCTGCCCGGAGATGGCACTGCCTTCGGGCGTGGCTACAGAGATGGTTCCGTCGGGACTGATCTGGACGGTGCCGGTGGGGATGGTGATGGGCTGCATCTTTGCATCGAGGACGGGCTCGCCGTGGCTGGTCTCCAGAACTCCCGTCGTCGAACGAGAGAAGGAGCCATCGCGTGTATATCGGACGCCGTTAGGGGTTTGAATAGCGAAGAATCCCTGGCCTTGCAGCGCGAGGTCAAGCGGGTTGCCGGTGACGGCGAGTTGTCCCTGGCCGAGATCGATCCTGTTTCCGCCAAGAACGCCGAAGCCGTTGACCGCCTGACCGACCTGCGAGGAGGTGGCGAGGTTCTGGTCGAGTCCACCGGCGAGTACGCCGCTGAAGTAGTCACGCTGAGCACGAAAGCCGTTGGTGCCCGCGTTCGCCAGATTGTTGGCTGCCGTGTCGAGGGCTTGTGTGCGTGCGAGCAGTCCCGTGTATGCCGCGTAAAGTCCGCTGTCCATGCACAAGGCTTATGCAGTTGGAGGGCCGAAGCGAGACAGCGCAGGGTTAGAGGAAGCTAAGACAGCCGTGCCAGGCACTGCCGCTCTCAAGATTTAGAGACGGAGTGCCGATACAAAGGACAGGTAAGATTTGCTACCTGGAGGGTGGGTTTGCGAGCTTTAATTATTGACGATTCTGCAGTGATGAGGAAGGTCATCGAGAGGGCGCTTCATCAGGCCGGGCTGGAT
>Ga0070663_100001608_pt1 | contig 12461 bp, 9 predicted proteins | sample KBSC63metaG_FD_65646 | JGI IMG/M metagenome (GOLD analysis project Ga0070663, IMG submission 65646) | Corn rhizosphere microbial communities from Kellogg Biological Station, Michigan, USA - KBS C6-3 metaG | ecosystem: Host-associated > Plants > Roots > Rhizosphere > Soil ...
GCAGCATTCTTCGAGAAGTTGGCTGTTCTTGCCAAAAAATTTCCGCCGCTGCCGGGGGACATGCCCCATCTTGCTCGATTTGCTCCCTTGGGATTGGGGTCGCGCACGGTTCGTCCTTCGTCACTTGATCCAATCTTGGCTGAGGCGGTTATCGAAGCCCATGCGTTGATTGCTGAACGCTTTCAAAACGACACTATCGAGACGAACGGATGGCGAACCAGGTATGTTCCCGCATTTTTCCAGGACCCCCCTACTCGCGCGGGAGCCGGCTATCTTGGGCCCGGGACCAATGTAGCCGAAGAGGCGCTGTATTTTTACGCGTTTACGGGAGCGGACGGTCAGAGGCTTAACGCAAGGAATAAGAATTACAGAATTCACTTTCATGCTGACAAAGCGCCGCCGGTATTCGCCTTCTGGTCTTTGACGTTGCAGGACCGCAACTATTTCCTGTTTCCCAATCCGCTAGAGCGCTACATGCTGTCAAGTAGCGCAGGGCTGCGCACTCGTTCCGATGGATCTCTGGATCTGGCTATCCAGGCGGATCCCCCTGCCGATCCGGACGTGAACTGGCTACCCGCACCCCGCGATGAATTCTCGGTGGCGCTGCGAATGTACCTGCCTCGGCCGGAAGTGCTTGATCGAAGCTACCAATTGCCGCCTATCCAAATCGTGTCGTGATCTAATTCGCAGGGCGCGAGCAAAGATCCCAAGACTCATCGCATAGCATTGGGAGCTAGCCGCCTCTGGTCCAACCATTAGTCCGCCAACGTAACCGGAGAAGGTCGATGAGCATACCAAACGTACAAGAGTTGATGCGCACGGCCGAGATGGAGACCAGTCTCTCTGACTGGACTCTGGATCACGTCGGAACGCCTGAAGAGGCTCTTGACATAATGGTTGGTGATTTGAATCGCCACGCGGGTCTTCATTCAAAGGGCGAAGCGCGGTTTTATCGCTTGCTCATCGAAGCGCTCATCGCCCGTCTCAAGTATGTCGCGGATCGCAAGCGCCACCCACAATGGCGTGACGAGGTGATCAATGCTCCGATTTTCATCCTCGGAATGCCTCGCGCTGGAACCACTTTTCTGCATAATCTGATGGGCTCCGACCCCGAAAGCCGCACTTTGCGCCTCTTCGAGTTGCATTGCCCGGCACCGCAGCCTTCTGATACCTTTACGCGGGAACTGAAAGTAAAATATTGCCAGGAATTCCTGGCCGACCTCGGCTTGCTGGATGAAGATTGGCTCGGCGTTCATCCAATGGGAGCCGATCGAGCTGAGGAATGTCTATTCTTCTGGGAGCTTCTATTTCTATCTATGAACTTCCCCCCAAGGGCTGAAATGCCGAATTATCAAGAATTTCTTTACCGGCAGGATTTTAAACCGATTTATCTAGAGCACCGGGATTTTCTCCGATATATGCAACATCGGGGCCCTAAAGGGCGCTGGATTCTTAAGTCTCCGATTCATGTCCGTTTTTTGGACGAAATCCTTGATGTGTTTCCTGACGCGTCTTTCGTCCATTGTCATCGCGATACCGCAAAGATATATCCTTCGGTTGCCAGTCTCGCCGAGATACTTCACAGTAAATTTGCCAATGTGCGGCCGGCTAGCCGGACAGTAATCGGTGATTATGACGGCAGCTGGCAGAATGCGATCAAGTTCCGCCAGAAGCCCGGAATGGCAGGGCGCTTTGTCGATATTCATTTCTCTGACTTCCGCGCGGACCCTATAGGGACCGTGGCGATAATCTACAAGCGACTTGGCCTATCATTCTCCACACAGCGCGCGGCAAAGATGAGCGGTTGGTTGGAAGCGGACAATGTCGAACGCGCCTCTCAAAAACACCATCAATATTCTTTGGCAGACATTGGGATGAGCGAGGCCGAGATAGATCGGCTTACGGGTGATTATTTGCGGGCCTTTGACATAGCGCTGGAACGCTAGCGTCCTTGGGGCTAGTCGGAAGGTTCCATTATAAAATTTAATGACGGAGGGGAACGCCATGAAACTCAGATCGATCCATCTTTGTGGAACCGCCCTCGCGCTCGCCTGCGCTACCAGCGCGATGGCGCAGGAGGCGCCGCCGCCCGCCCAGACGGCCACACCCGGGAGGGGCCTCGAGGAAATCATCGTCACCGCGCGTCGCGTCGAGGAGAACCAGCAGAGGGTACCGGTGGCAGTGACGACGCTGACGCCGTCGGCGATCGAGCGCCGCAACATCAACGCCGTCAACGATATCCAGTTCAACGTTCCCAATCTTCAAATCAAACCCAGCAACATCCAACCGTCTCGTCCGGAGTTCATCATCCGTGGTCAGCGGCAGGTGAATCTCACCGACGAGAACGTCGTCACCTACGTCAATGGCGTACCGCAGAGCACGCGTGGCCTCACCCTATATGACCTCGACAGCGTGCAGGTGCTAAAGGGCCCACAGGGCACGCTGTTCGGCAAGAATTCGCTCGGCGGCGCGATGGTGTTCACCACCAGGCGGCCCACCTTCAAGCCGGAAGGGCAGCTCTCCGTCGAGCTTGGCAACTTCGACCGGCGCCAGTTCACCGGCATCCTCAACGTGCCGTTGATCGACGACAAGGTGGCGATCCGCTTCGCCGGCCAGATCGAGCGGCAGCGCGGCTTCTTCAAGAACGTCACGCCAGGCCAGAAGGATCTTAACAACCGCCACAACGAGAGCGGGCGCGTGACACTGCTGCTCAAGCCCACCGACCGGCTCGAAAACGTCACCACCTTCGACTATATTCATCGTGACGAGATTCCGACCCCGTGGATCGTCGAAGCGGCGCCGCTCAGTGGAAACTTCTTGAGGGGAGTTACCCAACAGGAAGTGACGCAGCAGAGCGCGCTAGGCGGGGCGACACCTTTCACCGACACGGCTCGTGGCCTGTTGGTGCGGCGCGGCAACCCATTCGTTTCACCCGCGTTCACGGGCATCGGACCCACGCTGCCCGGATATTATTTCGTCAATGGCGTGCAAACCAGTGGCTCACCGCAGGTGCTCAGCGGCTACGGCGCACGATCCACGGTCTATGGTCTGGCCAACACGACATCCTACGAGCTTAGTGACACCATAACACTGAAGAACATTCTCGGCGTCCGCTATGAAAAAGCACTTGACGATCAGGACCCTTCCGCCATTTCCGGCTTCATCCTCGATTTCTCGGGCTTACTTGGTGGTCCAATCAGCGGATACGCGACCAACAACGATACATACTATTACAACCGCTACAAGGCTATATCCGACGAGTTCCAGATCATTGGCAATGTTGGAGCACTGAAATTCATTGCTGGCGGGTTCTATTCCTATAGTAAGCACCGATATTCTGTTAACTCCTCGTTCGTAGTCGGCCCGCAGTCCTTCTACCGGCCGTACCCAACCCGGCATGGTCAGATGAACGACACCAACGAATCGAAGGCCATCTTCGCACAGGGTATCTATGATTTCAGCAGCCTTGGGCTTGACGGGGTGCGCTTGACTGCCGGCCTGCGCTACACCGACAACAGGAAGAAGGACCTCATCGAGAACTTCTATACGCCGAGCACGGCTCAGCTGCAAAGCTGGAACACGAGCCGTCCGCAGGCGGCATGTGCCCAGCTTAACGGCACGTTCGGCAGCGTCGTGGCGATCAATAACGGCACGCAATGTCAGCTCGGCGGCAACCGCACCTACCGCGCGCTCACGTGGACCGCCTCGCTGGAATATCAGGCGACGCGCAATACGCTTGCCTATTTCGCAACGCGCCGCGGCTTCAAAGCAGGCAGCCCCAATCCTTCGACGCGGTTGTTGCAATATAATCTGTTCGGAGCGGAGCGAATCACTGACTTCGAGCTTGGCCTGAAGCATCAGGGCATGATCGGCGGCGTCGCCTATCGCATCAACGCCGCCGGCTTCATCGGTCTTTACAAGGACATCCAGACCCCGGACATCCTCCAGTTCTGCTCCAACCCGGCGGCCAATCCGGCGAACGGCCCTGCCTGCGGCACCTTCACCGACTCGATCATCCTCAACGTCGGCCAGGCGACGATCAAGGGCATTGAGCTCGATGCTTCGATCAAGCCGTTCCGCCAGCTCGAGCTGAATGCCGGCTACTCTTATCAGGTCGGGCGGTACGGGAAGGGTTCGATCGTTCCCCAGGCGGCGAATCCGACATTGCCGATCGCCAATTCCAACCCGATCAATCTCAACGGTGGCGTCGATCTGACCGGCGCGGAGTTCGCGGGCGTACCGCGCACAACACTCAACCTGTCGGGCACTCTCGACATGGAATTCGTCCCCGAGAGCTTCGCCAAGACGACGTTCAGCCTCAACTATTTCTATCGCAGCAAGAGCAAGGGGCTTGCTGTGCAAGGCGTCTTCCCGACCCCCGGCTTCGGCACCTTCGGCGGCCGCCTTTCCTTCGATGAGCTGTTCGGCTCGCCCTTCGCGCTGGCGGTATGGGCCGCGAACATCGGCAACAAAGCCTACAGGCTCTACTGCTCGAACAATCTCAACAGCATTGGTTACGCGGCGTGCCGGTGGGGGGATCCACGCACCTACGGCCTCACCGCAAGCGTCAAGTTCTGAGGCCTGACAGGTGGAGGTGACAAAGTTTCCGGATTCCCGGTGGACCGTCAGGTCACCACGAGCGCGCGCCGAACGTCGCGCGCCGGATCGGAATCGATGGATCGTGGCATGGGTTTTTGGCGAGGATTGTGATGAAGAAGGTTCGCATCTGGTCTAAGGGATGGGTGATCGCGCTGCTTTCGATTGCAGCGCCGTCAGCGATGGCTCGCAGCACCGCGTCGCCGGTGCCTGATGAGCAGGCGGTGCCCATTCGCCGTCCGGTGCTCGGCACGCCCGAGCAGATTGCAATAGAGCAACTACTTACCCGCCTGCTGGGTGATCCCGACATCGCCGCCGCTCGACGCGCGATGGCGGCGGAGTTGGCAGCGACACCCACCGGACAGACGACGGACGGCGCCGCGATGCTCGATCGTGCAGTCTGGCAGTGGACCTCCTCCGATATCGTTGGCGAGATCACCTCGCACCGGGCAGAGCCCGCATTCTTCTGGTGGGAAGATGCGCCGCATATGTTGGCCGGGCAGACGGTCTGGGGTACCGGCATCGGCAGCGATCTGCCCGACAATATCTATAGGCGCGTCACGCTGGACGGCAGCGGCCAATATGAGATCACGGGACGGATCGACCTCGCGAACCGTCCGGCGATCCTGATCTTCGAGGTGATGCGGGGCAAAATCGGCCCAACGCCGCTAAACGACACCATCAAGAAGAATGCCGATATGGGCAATTTCGTAAGCTCGATAACGGACCGCAAGATGACGATCGCTCCCGATGGGAGTTTCCGCATCATGCTCGGTGGCCCCGGCCTCTCTTCCAACTATCTTGCGACCGCGCCGGGCGACCTGACCGTGATGGTGCGCGAAAATCTGACCGACTGGAACCAGCGCCCCTCCGAGTTGCACATCCGCCGGGTCGGTGGGGCCGCGCCGAAGCCGCCTTCCTACGACGAGCTCAAGAAAAGGGTGCTGGCAGGGCTCGCACCCTATATCCGGTTCTGGAGCAGCTGGCACGTCGTGAACATGGGCGGCTTCGCCCCAAACACTTATAAGAAGCCAGTCGCGCGCGCAGGCGGCTTTGGCTACGCAGGCAAGCTGCGCTTCCAGCTCGGCGCAGACCAAGCGATCTTATTGACCCTCTCGTCGGGCAACGCGCGCTACTTCTCCGTGCATGTCAGCGATCCGTGGGAGATCACCGCAGATTCGCGCCACTATCAGATCAGCCTGAACCCGACGCAGGCCAGACCGAACTCGGACGGCACCTACACCTATGTGATCGGCCCGAAGGATCCGGGCGTCGCGAATTGGGTCGACACCGCTGGTCTTCACGACGGCTATGCGATCCTGCGATGGCAGGATGCTCCTCCGGGCTTCTCCACTGATGACGCGGTGCGGGACTTTCGCGTCGTGAAGCTTTCTGACCTCGCCGACATGCCGGGCATGATCCATGTTTCGGCGTTGCAGCGCCAACTAGAGCAAGCCGCCAACTTCGCTGCCTACGCTCGGCGCGTGACCGAATGAGGCCGCCCGGTGTATCACGGACCAAGTCCGCAGAAAATGACGGCAAGGGTCTTCTGCAAAGCCGAGGTAAGCAGGTAGGGGCATCCCTTGTGGCAAAGGACGTTTCGTCAGCGGCAGTGAGGCCATGCGCTATCACAGCCGTGGATCGAATCCGGTCCGTCCGGAGACGAGCGCGACCTTCGCCGCTGGGGCGAGCCGACAACAACGACGGCCTTACAGGAAAGGGCCCGCAATGACATGGGAAGCCCTCGCGTCGGCGCATTCGGCTAAATCATTCGCGACATCGAGCGCCCGAACCGCATCACGCTGGCCGCGATCGGGCCGGCTGCTCAGCCCGCTGATCGCGGGCGCCTGCGCGTGGGCGAGTGTTGGCGCTCATGCTGCCGGCAGCCCCACTACGCCACCGGTCATCGCCAAAACCTATGAGGCATCGAGGGAAGGCACGCCCCCGAGCCCGATCATCGCCGTGGGCGCGCCCAACATCATCTGGATCATGCTGGATGATGTCGGCTTCGCCGCGAGCAGCGCCTTTGGTGGGCTGGTGCCGACACCCACGCTCGATAGCCTCGCCGCCGGCGGCCTGCGTTATACCAACTTCCACACGACGGGCATATGCTCGCCAACGCGTGCAGCCCTGCTCACTGGCCGCAATCACCACGAGGTCGGCATGGGGATGTTTCCGCTTCCGTTCATGTCGGCGGAATTTCCCGGTTACACGGGCCGCATCGAACAGAAGGACGGAACTGTCGCCGATTATCTCCACAAGGCCGGTTACAGCACTTATGCGATCGGGAAATGGCATCTCACACCTGACGGCGAACAAACACCGGTAGGACCGTTCGACCGCTGGCCGACGCACATGGGCTTCGATCATTTCTTCGGATTTCTAGGTGGCGCAACTGATCAATATAAGCCGCATCTTGTCGAGGATACCCTCGACGTCAAAGCCGACGGCCGCCAGCTCAATGCGCAACTCTTCGACAAGGCAATCACCTATATCGATCATCAAGAGCAGTTCGATCCGGCGAAACCATTCTTCATGTATATCGCCCCCGGAGCAACGCACGCGCCGATCCAGGTCGATCGATCGTGGATCGACAAATATAAGCACAAGTTCGATGATGGTTGGGATGTGTTCCGCCAGCGGATCCTGACACGGCAGAAGAAAATGGGGATCATTCCCGCCAATGCACAGCTCCCGACCAGCGATCCTCGCATTCCTCCGTGGAGCAGCCTCAACGCCGATGAGAAGAAAGTCTTTGCACGTTTTATGGAGGCATATGCCGGATTTCTCGATTATACCGACAGCGAGATTGGGCGTCTGATCGATCATCTCAGGCAGACGAAGCTCATCGACAATACCGTCATATTCGTCATCGTCGGTGACAATGGTGCGAGCAAGGAAGGCGGCAGAAACGGTACTCTCATCGGCGAGATGCAATCCCTAATTGGCGATAACAAGGGCCAGATCAAATATCTACTTGCACACTACGACGAAATAGGGACTGGGACCGCTTACAGCAACTATCCGACCGGGTGGGCGCAAGCGGCGGACACACCTTTCCGAAAATTGAAGTCCGACGCCGATGCCGAGGGTGGAACCCGCAACGGCATGATCGTCTATTGGCAAAACAAGCTGGCAAAAGGAGAATTCCGGACCCAGTATGGGCACGTCATCGATATGCTGCCGACCGCGCTCGAACTCGCCAAGGCCACGATGCCGCAGAGCATCAACGGCGTCAGACAGGATCCGCTTGAAGGCATCAGCCTCGCCTATTCGTTCAAGGATTCTGCGGCGCCAAGCCGGCATCTGGAGCAATATTACTTCTTGTTCGGCAATGGCGCCATGGTGAAGGATGGATGGAAAGCAAGTTTCTCCTATCATCCCGATTTCTGGGATCTTTATCGGTCCTGGCCGATTCCGACGAAAATCGCTGATAACGCGGGCAAAGAAGTCTGGGAACTCTATAATCTCGATACAGACTTCAACGAACGAAACAATCTTGCCGCCCGCTATCCAGCCAAGCTGAAGGAGCTGAAAGCCTTGTTCGATCTGCGGGCCAAAGAAAATAATGTCTATCCGCTAATAAACTGGACGGACGTATATTTTAAGACAAAGGCGTTCTTTTATAGCCCAAAAGGTGCTGCATGGGTCAAGGCGAACGCTCCTTGAGTGAACAATTAGAGCATCTTGACTCCCGGAAGCCTATTTGAGGGAATGGATTTAGTCGACCGTGAAGAACGCCGATCTTGTTGATACGGTGGGATTTTCCGAGCGCGCGAAGTAATGGGGTTTGCAAGAAAGCGAGGGTGCGATCCAGCAAAGCTTGCGATTTGGCTTCGCATTTTGGGAAGTCCCAAACGGCTGATTTTGTGATTCAATGGCCGTATCGGGGAGGTTCCGATGCGACCCAGGAAGACACGGTAGAGCGGTTCAGGCGACCTGTTCCGGGCCCGGCTCGACCAGATCATCGACATGAGGCACGCGCTGGTGCGGTTGGCGCAGAAGATCGATTGGAAGTGGATCGACTCCGAGTTGGCGGACCGGTTCAGCGACAAGGGCCGACCGGCGACCGAGACCCGCTTCATGGTCGGGCTGCTCATCCTCAAGCACATGTTCGCGCTGTCAGACCAAGGCGTGTGCGAGCGCTGGGTCTATGATCCCTATTTCCAGTACTTCACCGGTGAGGAGTTCTTCCAGCACGCCTTTCCGCACGAGCGCTCGGGGCTCGCGCATTGGCGCAGCCAGATCGGCGACAAGCTCGAGTTGCTGCTCCAGGAGAGCCTGCGGGTGGGGAACGATAGCGGCGCGCTCAAGCGCGACGACCTGACCCGGACCACCGTCGACACCACGGTGCAGCCGAAGAATGTACCCATCCCACCGACGCCAAGCTGATGCTCAAGGCGATCGAGCAGCTTGGGACGCTGGCCAAGCGCCACGGCGTGGCGCTACGCCAGTCCTATGCGCGGGTGACGTAACTCGCTCTGTTAACTGACCCTGACAACCGATCGGACTATCGATCGCCGAAATGATAGGTCAGGCTAGCGCCGTACATGCGCGGTTCGCCGTAGACGTTGGTTGTAAAGCCTAGGCTGTAATAATAGTCACCCTTTCCAACGATATAGGTTTTGTTGGTTAAGTTGGTTACGAACGTCGACAGATCGAACGCCGAGCCCATGACGCCGTACCAGCCCGCGTTTAGGTTGAGCAGGCCGTAGCCCGGCACGCGCACATCGGGATCGACGACGTCGAGATTGCGATAGGAGCTCTGATAGGTGTAGGTGGCGCCAAGTTTCAGCGAGCCCCGGTTTGCGCCGAGATCCGTATCGTAGTCGGCTGAAAGACTGAGCTTGTTCTTTGGCGTATAGGGTAGTGGGAAGCCGGTGAAATTGCCCTGTGCCGTGTTGAAGCTGCCGTATTTGGAGTGATTATAGGAATATGTTCCCGACAGCGACAGACCGACGGGCAACCTCACCCTCGCCTGCATCTCGACCCCTTTGATGGTGGCGCTGGTCGCGTTCACCACGTACACCGAAACGCCCGACGGAGTGCTGACGAGCAATGGGCGCTGAACATCGGAATATTTATCACGGAACACGTCAATGTTAAACAGCATCCCGACCTTGCCGACATTGAAGCTCGATTTAGCTCCGATCTCGACGTCCTTGACCTTCTCCGGATCGAACGAATTGAGGCTGGCGACCGGCGGGGCGCCGAGGTTGAAGCCGCCACTCTTGAAGCCGCTGCGCGCCGTCGCGTAGATCATCAGTGATCGATTGACCTGATATTCCAGCGCCCCGGTATAGGTTCCCGCCGAGAAGTTGCGGGCATAATCGATGCGGCAATTCGGGAAGTTCCCGGCCGTGAGCGCGCAGGCGCCACCGCTGGTAAAGAAATCGCCGACCTGGAGATAGGTGTCCGTATAGTCCCGGCGGCGATCATGGCTATAGCGATAGCCGCCGGTGAGCCGCAAACCCTCAAGCGTAGCAATCAGCTTACCGATGTCGATCGTCCCCTGCCCGTAAACCGCGGTACTCGTTAGCCGGTCGCCGCGATCGGCAAGCACCGGCGGGCCGCCGAACACGATCTGCTTCTGAAGCGTGTGGAGCGGTGCCTTGTGCTGATAATAGCCACCCGCCGTCCATTGGAGCGTCTTGTTTCCGACGTCACCCGAAAGCTGAAGCTCCTCGGTGAACTGGTTGGTCGCCGGCTCGTTGGTCGATTGGCCACCCCCGCCCCAGCCTGGCGAGTAGGCGAAGTAGAGGAGCGGCAGCGCCGTTCCGCTCACATCGAGCCGGATGTTAGTTCGATACATCGAATAACTGACGATATTCTTCAACGCGATCGTATCGGATAGCTTGACGGTAGTCGTATTGATAAATTGAACCAAACGCTGATAGTCGTTGACGTCGGGCGTTTGCTCGGTCCTGCGCGGCCCGCGCAGAGCCTGGGCGGCGGCGATATCGACGACTTCCGGGAAGATCGCCGCCGCCGGCCCGGCCGGATTGACGAGCGAGATCGTAGTGCCGGTGCCGTTCTCTTTGCTCCGCCGGTAATTGAGAACGAACAGGTTCTCGATGGCACCGTTTGGCTTGAATAATAGAGAAAGGCGCCCCGCGCGAGCGTTGATGTCGTCATAGTCGCGCCCATTGGCCACGTCGCGCGTAAAGCCGTCGCGGGTGCGGTTGAACATGGCGAGACGGAGGATGAGCTTGTCGCCGATGAGCGGGACGTTGAAGATCGCTTCCTGTTGGAAGTTATTATAGTTGCCGATGCCCAGCTTGACGCTGCCCTCGAGCCGGTTGATCGGCCGCGTCGGAGTGAACAAGATTGCGCCGCCTACCGAGTTGCGTCCAAAAAGCGTGCCTTGCGGACCGTTGAGAACCTGGACGCTTGTAATGTCGAACAGCGCGGCGTTGCCCGCGCCGCCGCCTGGGATCGGGACTTCCGAAAAATAGGCTACCACCGATGGATCGGTACCAAATGTCGTCCCTTGCCCACGAAGCGTATAATTGTTTGAGCTGCGATTGGAGTTAGTCGTTACGCTCAGCGAAGGCGTCAGATACTGGATAGCCTGCACGCTCGAGAGGTTCTGGCGGCTGATCGTATCCGCACTCACAATGTTCACGGCCACCGGAACGCGCGCCAGATTTTCGTCGCGCCGACGAGCCGTGACTACGATCTCCCCAACCGGAGACGCCATTTGCGCCTGCGATTGTGCGAGGGCTGGCATCGGACCGAAGACGGTGCACGGTGCGGCGACAAGCAGCAATGCTCTGGAGCGAATAGCCTCGGTTTTCCACGCCACGTCCCATCCTCCCTTTATATGTCTATTCGAAAACCTATCAGGGGGAGGTACTGTCGCGCAACCTCATAATTGAGTACGCCCACGCCTAACAGGCTGTTGAAGAAGCCCACCTGCGGGCGATGAAGAGCCATTCATCGCCTTTGTTGTAGCAGATTTCGCCATGGAGGGAGCCGTCGGGCTGGAGTTCGGCGGAGCCGTCTCCGCTCACTTCGTCCATCTCGTCGTTGCCGCTCCAGGAAAAGTCGATACTGGTCGCATCGGTGCTGCTCGCCTGCCAGATATGGCCGGTGCTGCAACCGAACGCGAACTCGCCCGAGCCGTTCTCTTCGAACAGGATATAGGCCGGCTCGACCATGTCGGGATAGTCGGCTTCGAAGTCTGGCATCTCAGTGATACGCCATCTGCCCTTGAGGCTCATACCAACGCTCCCAGCAGCTTGGGCAGGCGGATCAGGTTGTAGGCGGCCAAGGCGAGGGTGAAGACGGCATCGACCTTGGCCTGTCCTCGCAGCTTGACCTTGGCGAGACCGGCCGAGCCCTTGGCCCATCCGAACACCTCCTTGATGCGCTTGCGGCAGCGTTGGCTGATCTCATAGCCGGGGTGGCGGGTGGTGCGCTGGTCTATCGCCGTTGTCCGCATCTTGCTGGTCTTGGTGAGATGCCCGTCGATCGCGATATGCGCGGTGACGGCCCGTTTGCGCAAATCCTCGACGAACTGACGCACATCATAGGCCTTGTCGGCGCCGAGCGTGACGCGGCCGCTCCTCTTGCGCCGCTCCACCATCGCCAGCGCCGCCACGCGCTCGGTGGTGCCCCAGCCTGGGTGATGCCGCCATCCACCGCCAGGCCGTTGCGATTCTCCATTAGGATATGGCCGATATAGCAAAGCCTGGCTGGCTGGCCGTCGCCCTTCTTGTAGAGCCGCGCCTCGGGATCGGTCGTGCTGGCATGCGTTTCGTTGGAGCGCTTCTCCTTGTGGATGTTGCGCTCGGCGTTGGGCCCGGCCCCTCGGGATCATCGTCGCCCCCATCCTTGCGGCGGAAGCTCTTGATCGAGGCCCC
>Ga0070663_100001612_pt1 | contig 12451 bp, 9 predicted proteins | sample KBSC63metaG_FD_65646 | JGI IMG/M metagenome (GOLD analysis project Ga0070663, IMG submission 65646) | Corn rhizosphere microbial communities from Kellogg Biological Station, Michigan, USA - KBS C6-3 metaG | ecosystem: Host-associated > Plants > Roots > Rhizosphere > Soil ...
GGCGGGGATGAAGGATTCCAAGACCATCATCGCCATCAACAAGGATGAGGATGCGCCGATCTTCCAGGTGGCGGATGTCGGTCTGGTCGGCGACCTGTTCAAGGTTGTGCCTGAGATCATGGCGAAAGTGTCCGCCCCGCGATTGTGACACGTCCCGGCGGCAGGATTGAACGTGCCGGTGGGCCGGCAATCATTGGAGAGGATGATGGAGAATATTCTCATTCAATAACCATCCATCCAGACACTTTCTCTCGAATGAGATGCATGTCTGCAAGTCACCACCGATTGTGGCGCCGGGACGCTTTCTCTCTCTCTGCCAAACACAAAACGGCACTGTGCAGGATCGGCATTTCATAAGTTTCGAATATGCAGGATTCCACATTCTGTGGGAACGCCACACGGAATCTCTGAGCTACACAGTCATGCGGCGTGGTCCATTCGACCATTCCTTCGATCATGACGCTGGAGGATCTTACCGATCGTCGCCTGTTGCCGGCGGTCAGAAGATGTATTTCCTTTTCTGGTCGACTGGAGGATCTTTCCCAGCGGGTGGCCTGGACCATGGCCTTTCTGCGGACTCGTGTCGATACGGCCCTGTCGCAGCAGAACCGAGATCTACTCAAATCGATGGATCGGCGCACCCAGTTGCAGCTACGGCTTCAGGAGATTGTCGAGGGGCTCTCGGCTGTCGCCATATCCTATTATCTGCTCAGCATCGTTGGCTATATATTGCGCGGCGTTGAATATGAAATCGCCCTCTCACATGACTTGGCCGTGGCGATAGTGGCGCCGGTCGTATTTCTGGCCCTGTGGCTGATAAAATATCGCATCTGGCAGGGTTTGTCAGATAGAGGATGGCCAACCCAAACCCAGGCTTCGCCCGATCGCCGCTATCAGGAAAGTAAGAAAAAAACTGCCGATCCTGCCTTTTCGGCAGAACCGGCAGCCATACCCAACAAGGCATGATCAGAAGCTGAAGTGTGCCCGTGCTCCGATGGTGCGCGGACGGCCCCGGAAAACAATGTCGCCCGGCTCGACATAGCGCCGTTCACGAATGTCGGTAACGATCGCCTCGTCAGTCAGGTTGTTCACGAACACCCCGAACTGGACCTGGCCCAGATCGTACATCAAGCTGGCGTTGACAATGTTCTGTGAAGGAATTTCGCGGGCATCAGCCGCATTCTTATTGAAGCGAGTATAGCTGTTCGACCGATAAGTATAGTCCACATGAGCGATGAGATTGTCTTCACCGACGGGTAGTTTAAGATCGGTAGCGACGTTTAGGATGTGTCGGGGGAAAAATGGCGCCCGATCGCCGTCCCGTGCGCCGGCATTGGGAATCGGGCCATTAGCGGTCGCGTCCGTGAAGCTGTAGTTGCCCGACACGGTCCAGTTCGGGGTCAGCCGGAAAGAGCTTTCCAGTTCGACGCCTTTGCTCCGCAGCTTGCCCGCATTCTGGATGAAATAATAGCCACAGCTCAGATTGTTGCGCGTCTGGACATCGCTCCAATCGATGTAGAAGCCCGTGGCGTTGAAGGTCAGGCGCCGATCAAGGAAGCTGTTCTTGGTACCAACAGAATAGTTCCACAGGCTGTCCGCACCGAAGGTTGCCGGAGAGGAGGTGAGGCCTTGCGCCGCAAGAGCGGCGCCGCAGAACAAGTCGGGTGCCGGCTGGTTGACGCCGCCATAGCGAAATCCCTTGGCCGCCTCTGCAAAGATCATGTGGTTGTCGCTGATCTTGTAGGAGGCGTTGAAGCGGGGATTGAAACCGTTTTCCTTTGCGGTGTCCAGGACGGTCAACGGCCGGCCCACGCCCAGCGCACCAGCTACGCCCCGGAAGCTAAGATCGAAATCCTGTTTCCAGTTGAAGTAGCGCACACCCGCCGTCAGATCGAGCCCATCGGCCAGGGTGTAGGTCGCTTCGCCGAACACTGCGAACTGCCGTTCCTTGATGAATTGATCTGCGGTGAAGATGTCGTCGGTCGTCAGCGCCAGATAGTCGAGGCTGCTGAAGGGGGCGCCGATCACCGCCGAGAAGTTGGCGTCGAAGCCTGGAGAGGGGCTGTCCTGGAAGTAATGCCGCTTGAGCCGCTCGTAAAATATGCCGGCGCTGACCTTCAGTGGGCCGCCATTGTTGAAGTTGATCCGGTTTTCCTGGGTGAAGTCCGTAACGTCATTATCGATGAAGGACTTGGACGGGGCCAACGGCGTGCCCAGCAGCGTGCTCGTCAGGAAGTCAAAAGATCGTGTACTGGTCGAGAAACGATCGATATAGGAGGTGGACGAAATCAGATCGAAGTCCCCGGTCTTGTAATCGAGCGTTAAATTGTAGATCCTCGTCCGGTCCCGATAGAGTTCAGGGAAGAAGGATGCATATTCGAATTCACCCAGGCCAGAATATGTGGCATTGCGTTCATTGACGTCGAGGTCGGCAAAGGTGACCGAGGCATCAACCGTCAGCTTTTCATTGGGAGTGAAGCGAAGAGCCGCGCGGAACTGCGTCGTCTTATCCTCGTTCGTGTTATTCTTGTTCGTTCGCACATTGCGAATGTAGCCTGAGTTGGTGCCCTGGTAGCCGCTCACCCGCAGCGCAAGCGTATCGGCGAGGGGAAGGTTGAACATGGCGCGGGCATTATAGTTGAAGCCGCCGCCTTTTGTCCCGGAGCCAAGAATGTCGAAGCTGCCGAAAGTCTTCGACGCATCCGGCTTGGCCGTGATGTAGCGGATCGTTCCCGACATGGATCCGGCGCCGAACAGCGTACCCTGAGGGCCACGGATGACTTCTACGCGCTCAAGGTCGAGCACCTTGAGATCGGGGCTGTTACCCTGAAGGGACAGAGGCGTATCGTCCAGATAGATGGCAACGAGCGAACGGTCCTGCGCGTCGCTGGTGTCGAGCGCCCCAGCCGTAACGCCGCGCATGTCGATCTTGTTGGTGCCGGGCTGCTGCTCTGTGACGTTGAGCGACGGCACGGTATGGGACAGGTCGGTAAGCCCGCCGACGCCGCGGGTCGCGAGATCCTCACCGGAGACGGCCGAAATGGCGAGCGGCGTCTTCTGGATTGATTGCTCGCCGGAGCGGCTGGCGGTCACGACGATCTCGCCCTCCGTGCGATCTGCTTGGCTTGCGGTGGAGCTGGTCTGAGCGAAGGCGGCGCTTCCCCCCGCAATCGCGATGCTGGTGGACAGAAGCAGAAGGCGCCGCGCGCCTGCGAAAGAAACTAACGGCAACATCGTGTCTCACCCCTTTTCAAGAATAGGTGTACTGCCGTTGAACGGCAGCCGGCCTGCGTTCTTCAAACCCCATGTCGCAGTCCCGTTTACCCCATTGGTCCTTATGTTGGTTGCGGAAACGAAGCTAACCGGCGTGAATTGTCTTCGCCATCATCGCCGCTTAGTCTGAAGCCTCAATTTTTTAGGCGAATTCATAATTTCATCTCATTGCCGCATCTTGACGCTGGGGTTGCCGGTTGAGGGTTATGACTGAGGAGAGTTTTCCGGCGGCGGAGATTCGGTTGCTCGAGGAGCTACGCGGCAGGCGCCTCGGTCTCGCGACTGATGAGGACGAATTGCCTACCGCGCTGCTGCCAGGCGTAATCCTTCCGGGATGACGTGGGAGGCCATCATCACGCTCCGTCGTGCTCGGGGCCTTAAGGTCGCTGAACGACCGAACGGCGGTCAGAAGTGGGTAGACGGTGTCCGGTCGGGCAAAATCGCGGAGGTTTTCGCTTGCGGGACCCCGCTGCCATTCAGGCATCAACGGCTATGGGACATCCCATCTTCTCGCTCTCGATGTAGGCCATGGCGGTCCTGCAATACCAATCGACGAAGTTGATGACGAACGGTTCGTTCAGCTTTGAATAGGGTCCTGGCACATAACCGATGCTGTTGACACCGCGTTGGTTGTTCTCCGCCAGATCCTTGTCCTGACGATTTGTCATGTCCCACATGTGGATCAGCTTTTCGACGTCATAGTCGACCCCTTCCACCGCGTCCTTGTGGACGAGCCATTTCGCGGTAACTTTGGTTTTGAGCGGACCAGTGGGATTGCAGTTGAACATGAAGGCCGAATCCGCCGTTACATGGCAGAAATTATTGGGTTCGATCGCCCAGCGCAGTGAACCGAGATTGGCTTCTCCCACATCGATGAGTGGCACCTTCACCAGCGGGCCACCCGTGACCGAATAGGATGTCCGGCCTTCATTGAACGGAAAACGGCTGATCTGGAACCAATCGGCGATGGTCGTCGGCACGTCCAGCCCCAGTGCCTGCAGGCGAGCGCTCAAGGCGACACTTTCGGCCGAATCATAGAAGTCGTTGTCGCCGATTTCGATCGGAAAGGCGGATTTCAGCTCAGGATGGCAGGCATTGCAATGATGGCATTCCCGACCATTTTCCATTACCAGCTTCCAATTCGCGTCTTCATTCAGTTCGACGACATGCGCGATCTTGGCATCCTTGAGGTTGAATGGCGCGATCGCCGGTTCCAGCGCCGTTCGGAAGGTGCTGAAGTCGGGCGCCAGCTCCGCCAGGCAGACGTAGACGCAGCCGGCGACCAATTCCACATGGATGGGGCGCAGTCCGTGTCCGTTCAATTCGAACGTCTCATCCATGCCCGGCGCGCGCTTCAGCGTACCAGTCAGATCATAGCTCCATTGATGATAGGGGCAGACGAGCAGCGGTGCACGTCCTGTGCCCGTCGGACAAATCTGCGCTCCGCGGTGGCGGCAACTATTGTGGAAGCCGCGGATCTCGCCCGTCTTGTCCCTGATAACGACGATTTGCGATCGGCCGACCTGCGCCGCCAGATAACTGCCGCTGGACGGCAGTTCACATTCGAACCCGATCATGACCCAGTTGCGCTCAAAGATTGCGCGCAGGTCAAATTCGTAGGCGGCGGCGTCAAGATAAAGGCCTTGAGGAAGGCTGTGAGCGGGCTTTCGCTGCGAAAACAGATCGTGGATATGGTCGATTTCAAGCATGGCGTCCTCCTGCTGACGCATTCTAACCCAGGGCGGGGCGATGTGACCCATCTTGAATTTATGAAAGCCATCTAAAAATTAGATCGCTTTGGAGAGGATTTGGTCCATAGTGCCGCTGCGGTCAGCAGGATCGCACCTGTGGGACTGATGACCTTGGCCAAACTGAGCAGAGCAAAATTGCCGCTCAACGCCCTCCGCGCGTTCGAAGCGGTTGCGCAGGCAGGCAGTTTTCGCGCCGGTGCAGAGCGGCTTGGCGTGACGCAGAGCGCGGCAAGCCGCCATGTCGCTATCCTGGAGGAAATGATCGGCAAGCCGCTATTTACCCGTCATGCGCGGGGCATCGGATTGACCGCGGAGGGCGAGCGCCTGCTTGTCGCTGCTCGCCGGGGCTTTGATATTCTTCAGGATGGCATTGAAGCACTACGCGGCAGCCCGACACTGCGCATCCATATGCCCCCAACCTTTCTGCAGGCCGGTGCCATGCCTTTCCTGAAGGATTTCAGACAGCAAAATCCGGAAATTCACGTGATGGTCATGAGTAGTTTCGGGGAAGGCCTGACTTCTGACGGCTATGATCTCGCCGTCGTCTTCGATGCCTGCGGCCGGGAAACGGCGTATCGGGAACTGTTGTGGGAGATCGAACTGACGCCGGTGTGCAGCGTCGACCATGTAGCAGATTTCAGAAAAAGCGGTCTGGCATCGGCCCTTGCATCGGCAGAACTTCTCCATGTCCAGATCCCTCATCAGCCTACGGACCTACTCTGGAAGCGCTTTGCAGCTCGCTATGGTCATCAGCTTAAGAATGACCGCGGACTGGTGTTCGAATCGATGTCGCTCGCCGTGGAATTTGCGGCGCAAGGATCGGGCCTCGCGCTCGCCGATGTCGACATGTTTGCTCCCCAGATCGCGCAGGGCGCCATCGCCACACCCTTCGCCAACCGCGCCACGGTGGGCTATGCCTATTATCTGCAGGTGGAGCCGGCCGCATTGGGCAACAGCGCAATCCGCATCTTCAGGAATTCCATCGTGGAGGCAGTGCGGCTGCGGCGTGCAAGGGCCGGCTAATTGGCGGAGCAAGCGATCGGGCGGGGCGGGGCCGCATCGATCTCGCTAGCGATGTTGCTCAACCGGCCCGATCCGGCGTCAGGCGACGCGCCTTTGCTCGGCCTCTTGCATCGATCGCTCTGCGGCGGTGATGGTGTTGGCGAGTAAACAGGCGATCGTCATGGGACCCACGCCGCCAGGAACGGGAGTGATAGCGCCCGCGATCTGCACGGCTTCGTCGAAGGCGACATCGCCCACCAGCCGGGTCTTACCCTGGCTCGCCGCTTCAGCATCGTCCACCGCAACGCGGTTGATGCCGACATCGATCACCACCACGCCGGGCTTCAGCCACTCGCCCCGCAACAGTCGGGGAACGCCGACCGCCGCGATGATGATGTCAGCTTCCGCGCAGATTGTCGGCAAATCTTCCGAATAGCGATGCGCGATTGTAACGGTGCAGTCCGCTGCGAGCAGAAGTTGGGCCATCGGTCGGCCCACAATGGTCGATCGGCCGATGACCAGGGCGCGTTTACCACGCAGGGAGCCAAGGTGATCCTCCAGTAACATCAGGCATCCAAGTGGCGTGCAAGGAACGATACCTTGCTGTCCCGTTGCCAGCAGCCCGGCATTCACGACATGGAAACCGTCCACGTCCTTTTCCGGTGCGATTGCGGCGAGCACCCTTTTCGTATCCATTTGGGGGGGCAGGGGAAGCTGCACAAGAATCCCGTGAACATGCGGATCCAGGTTGAGCTGAGCGACCAGTGCCAGCAAATCGGCTTCGCTTGTTTCCTCCGGAAGGTGATGGGAGAAGGAGGCCATGCCGATCGCGCGCGTCTGCTGGCCCTTGTTGCGGACATAGACCGCGCTTGCAGGATCGCTGCCTACCATGATCACGGCAAGTCCGGGGGTGAGGCCGTGGTCACGTTTCAACCGCTCCACGTCCCTGGAAAGCCGCTCTTGCAACTGGGTTGCAAAGGCCTTTCCGTCAATCAGCTTGGCTGCCATCTGAAATTTCCTTTGGCTTAAAGGCTATAGCGCAACCGCATCGATTCAGCGCTTGCGCACTCATAGCGTCTCCATTATGCCATGCCAATACACATATGTATCGTGACAGCGAGGGCGACCGTGCAGGGCTATTCGGGATGGAAAGTCTTCAAAGAAGGCCTGCGCCGGCAAATGGGCTGGCGTCAGGCCTGGCGTGATCCGGTGCCGCAGGAATCCTATGATGTCGTAATCGTGGGTGGTGGAGGCCATGGTCTCGCAACGGCTTATTATCTTGCGAAGAATTATGGTATCAGGAATGTGGCAGTTCTGGAGAAGGGATGGATCGGTGGAGGAAATACCGGTCGAAATACAACAGTCGTCAGATCTAACTATTATTATCCTGCCAGTGCCGCACTATATGATCATTCGGTGAAGCTATATGAAGGTTTGGCCACAGAGCTGAACTATAATGTCATGTTCAGTCAGCGCGGCATGATAACGCTGGCACATAGCCGCCACGATCTGGAGGCTGCGACTCGTTGGGTCGGGGCTATGCAGCTGAATGGTGTCGACAGCGAAATGATCTCGCGCGAAGAAATCGCACGGCGGGTGCCGGCGTTGGATATGTCGCCTGCTGCCCGCTATCCTGTCTGGGGCGGCTTCATGCAGAAGCGCGCAGGCACGGCGCGCCATGATGCGGTGGCCTGGGGCTATGCCAGGGCTGCGGACTCGCTTGGGGTCGACATCATCCAGAATTGCGAGGTTACCGGCATGGTGCGCGACGCGAGTGGCCAGGTGGTCGCGGTCGACACGAGCAGGGGGCGCATCCGTGCCGGCAAGGTTGCAATGACTGTCGCAGGTCATTCAACGGTGCTGGCGGATATGGCGGGCTTTCGTCTGCCGATCACTAGCTATGCGCTTCAGGCGTTCGTGTCGGAACCACTCAAGCCGGTGATTGACACGGTCATCCTGTCGCTTGCGACCGGTGTCTACATCAGCCAGTCGGATAAAGGTGGCCTGGTGGTCGGCGGATCGCTCGACCTCTATCCGTCCTATGCGCAGCGGGGCAACCTGCCAACGATGCGTAACGTCCTAGGTGCTGTAGCGGAGCAATATCCGTCGCTTGGCCGAGTGCGATTTCTGCGGCAATGGGCCGGGATTGTCGACATTTGCCCCGATTCTAGCCCGATTATCGGTCAGAGCCCGGTGCCTGGTCTCTATCTCAATTGCGGATGGGGCACCGGTGGCTTCAAGGCAATCCCGGTAGGTGGAACGCTTCTGGCCCATCACCTTGCGACCGACGAGCCGCATGAACTGGCAAGATCCTTCTCGCTGGAACGCTTCACCACGGGGGCGCTGATCGATGAGGCTGCCGCCTCGGGCATTGCGCATTGAGATGAGGTAAGGCCATGTTATTGATCCATTGTCCTTGGTGCGGGCCAAGAGACGAAATTGAATTTCAATGCGGCGGGCAAAGCCACATCACCCGACCAGGCCCGCCCGAAGAAGTATCCGACGAGCGATGGGCGCAATATTTGTTCGAGCGGATCAATCCCAGGGGATTGCACCGGGAGCGCTGGCTGCATGCTTATGGATGTCGACGCTGGTTCAATGTCGCGCGCGACACGGCAACCCATGCGATCTTGGAAATCTATCCAATGAATCATGCCAGCGCACAGGCAGTTGAACAGGAGGGGCAAGGGTGACCAGCCAAACGTTCAGGTTGAGGTCGGGCGGCTATGTCGACCGGTCGCGCCCGGTGACCTTCCATTTTGGCGGGAAAACCTATCAGGGTTTCGAAGGCGACACATTGGCTTCGGCGCTGCTGGCCAATGGCGTGCGGTTGTTTGGCCGCTCCTTCAAATATCATCGCCCCCGCGGATTAATTGGTGCGGGAGTTGAGGAAGCCAACGCGCTGGTGCAACTGGGAAGCGGTGGTCGGTCCACGCCCAATGTGAGGGCGACTGAAATCGCGCTCTATGACGGGCTGCAGGCCCAGCCGGTCAATTGTTGGCCCAGCCTTGGTTTCGATGTGGGAGGCGTCAATAACCTGGTGTCGCGCTTCCTGGCGGCGGGCTTTTACTACAAGACCTTCATGTGGCCAAACTGGCATCTGTACGAAGGCTTCATTCGCAAGGCCGCCGGTATTGGCAAGGCGCCGACCGAGGATGATCCCGACCGCTACGAAACGCGCTTCGCCCATTGCGATATTGCGGTTGTTGGGTCGGGCCCTGCGGGCCTTGCGGCGGCGCGGGCAGCCGCCCGTTCGGGCGCGCGCGTCATGCTGATCGAGCAGGACAGCGTCGTCGGAGGGTCACTGCGAACCGACGAAGCCCAGATCGATGCGATGTCAGGAACGCTGTGGGCGGAACATATCGGCCGCGAATTTGCAGCCAGTCCCGACATGCAGATCCTGACGAAGACAGCCGCGGTAGGCTATTTTGACCATAACAGTCTGGTGCTGCTGGAAACGATCGGCAATGAAGCCTTGTGCGCTGCCGATCCTGCCGTGGCACGCTATCGTCTGTGGCAGGTGAGAGCACAGCAGGTGATTCTGGCCACTGGCGCGATCGAGCGGCCTATCGTTTTTTCGGGCAATGACCGACCCAACATCATGCTGGCGGGCGCCGTGCGCCATTATATTGCGCGGCACGCGGTACTGCCGGGCCGCAAGGCGGTGATCTTCACCAATAATGACGATGCCTACAGGACGGCGGTTGCCCTGTCGGACGCGGGTGCCAGGGTCGTTGCGCTTGTGGACGTGCGGTCGCATATTGCCCCCGATCTTGCGCAGCAGATGGCATCACGGGATATACCGGTTCATGCCGGCTCGGCGATCATTGACACGAAGGGCGGGAAGGCGGTGCGTGCCGCGCGCATCCGGACCATAGATGACCGTTCCTTCTGGATAGATTGTGATCTGGTAGCCATGTCCGGCGGTTATAGTCCGGCCGTGCATCTCTTCTGCCAGGCGGGAGGGAAGCTGGGCTTCGATGAGGAGCATGCCTGTTTCGTTCCGGGGGGGCGTGCGCAGCAGGCGCGATCGGCCGGGGCGGCGGCAGGGCGTTTTACCATCAGCGAGGCGGTGTCGGGAGGGCATGAAGCCATGGTCGACGCGCTTGCGGAACTGGGTTTCGCCTGCGATCGGCCCGTCCCGGCATGCGCGGAAGAACGGCAGATCATGCCGCTGGCGCCTGTCTGGCATGTTGCTGGCGGCAAGTCCAAGGCCTTTGTAGACTTCCAGAATGACGTCAGTGTGGATGATATCGCCTTGTCCGCGCGAGAGAATTTTGTGTCAGTCGAGCATCTCAAGCGTTATACGACACTTGGCATGGCGGCCGATCAAGGGAAGACATCGAACGTCAATGCGTTGGCGATCATGGCTTCGTTGACCGGTCAGAGCATCGAATCGACCGGCACAACGCGCTATCGTTTCCCCTTCACCTCGATGCCCATCGGCAGTTTCGCTGGCCGAGCGCGGGGCGCACTGTTCCGCGCCATGCGTCATTCGCCTGCACATGACCGGCATGTCGAACTCGGAGCGCATTTCGAGGATTATGGCGGCTGGCAGCGGCCAAGCTGCTACCCGCGCTCTGGCGAGACCCTTGAGGCGGCGGAGCGGCGCGAGGCACGGACCGTCCGCCAGGCAGCGGGGATGTTCGACGGATCGCCGCTGGGCAAGATTGAGGTGGTTGGCCCCGACGCCGGGCGGTTCCTCGACCTCATATACGCTAACACCATGTCTACGCTTAAGGTAGGAATGGTCCGCTACGGCCTGATGCTGAACGAGCTGGGCGTGATCATCGACGACGGAGTGGCGACGCGGCTGGCGGAGGATCGGTTCCTCATCTGCACCTCTAGCGGCGGGGCGACCCGTATCGCTGCCTGGCTGGAGGAATGGCTCCAATGCGAATGGCTCGATCTTGACGTCATTGTCGCCCCCGTCACCACTGCCTGGGGGGTGATCACCCTGACCGGGCCCAAGGCCAGGGCAATCCTGACCGATGTGGGGACAAACATCAATTTGAGCGCTGATGCCTTTCCCCATATGAGCTACAAGGAAGGTAAGGTCGCTGGCATCGATGTTCGCGTTCTGCGCGTCAGCTACACAGGCGAACTCTCTTACGAGATCAACGTGCCTGCGTCCCTGATGGCCTTGCTTTGGGACCGCATCGCTGGAGCCGGAGTGGTCCACGGCCTGACGGCGGTAGGCGTGGAGGGCTGGATGCTCCTGCGCACGGAAAAGGGCTATCTCCACATTGGCGGCGACACCGATGGCACGACTACGCCTCTCGACGTGGGCTGGAGCCACGTTCTTAAGAAGAAGTCCGATTTCGTTGGCCGCAGATCACTCCTGCAGGTTGAAAACCAGCGGTCGGATCGGTTAGGTTTCGTGGGTCTGGAGGCAGTCGAGGCCGATGTCGTGCTGCCAATCAGCGCACATATCATAGCCGAGCGGCCGGGTGGAATTGAAAGCGACGGCTATATCACCTCCGCTGGTTTCAGCCCGACCTTGAATCGCGGCGTCGCGCTCGGGATGATCCGCGGCGGAGACAGGCGGATGGGCGAGATCGTCAGTATCCGCACACCAGCTGGCATCCGGAAGGCGAAAATCGTTAATCCCGCAGCCTATGATCCGGAAGGGGAGCGCCTTCGTGCCTGATAAAAATTGGAAGCTCGCCTGCTCCTCTGTTCAAGTCGAGTGGACCTTCGATGACAGTATCTGGGTATTGCGACTGCGCCAGCCGTCTTCGCAACTGCTGGAAGCGGTTGCCGATGTTATGGGCCAGCCATTGCCGCAGCAGCCCAACAGCGTAGCGGAAGGCAATCCCTATATCGCTTGGCTTTCGCCCAGTGAATGGATGATTGGTGGGGAAGGGTTCGACGTGCGGGCATTGTCGGATGCTCTGAATGGTGCCACGGCCCATCTGGCCGATGTCGGGGCCGGTCGTGTGCAGTTTCATGTCACCGGCGAATACGCGCGCGCTCTGCTAGCCAAGGGCACCAGCCTGGATCTTCATCCGCGACAGTTTGGTCCAGGTCAGTGCGCCCAAACTCTCTTTGCGCAAACACTTGCCTTCATTAAGCCCAGCGGAACGCCAACGGGAGGCTTCAATATTGTCGCCGACATCAGTTATGCAACCCATCTCCAGCTCTGGTTCAGCGACGCTTCAATCGAATTCAGTCAGAAAGGGTAAAGTCATGACTTCCCAGAAGCCGCAATTTGTAATCGTTCTACGTTGCCCCGATAAGAAGGGGATCGTTTCCGCCGTTTCCAGTTTCTTGTCAAAACATAATCTGACTATTTCGGAATCGAGCCAATATCAGGATCCGTCGATCAACACCTTCTTTATGCGCGTCGTTTTCGAACCAGAGCAGGGAATCGCGACGAACATCGACCTCATACGCGTCGGGTTTGAAGAGATAGCGCAGGCATT
>Ga0070663_100001617_pt1 | contig 12445 bp, 11 predicted proteins | sample KBSC63metaG_FD_65646 | JGI IMG/M metagenome (GOLD analysis project Ga0070663, IMG submission 65646) | Corn rhizosphere microbial communities from Kellogg Biological Station, Michigan, USA - KBS C6-3 metaG | ecosystem: Host-associated > Plants > Roots > Rhizosphere > Soil ...
ATTTCGGACCCCCGGCAATTCGCGCGGATCACTTGGAATGATGATCGGCATGTAAGTGCGTGACCGCTGACGACCAGATCGATACCGATCACGGTTCGGCGACTGCGGCTTTATCCGCCCTGACCTCGATCAATCGTGGCTCGGCTCACTACGCGCGAGCCGCGCCGCAGCCGTCCGATCAGGCCTGCGCCGATTTGCATGGAGATACCGAACACCCACCAGGAGCCGACGACGAATTCCCAAATCCGTTGCGGGACTTCGTCGAGGACGATTGCATAGACCGACACCAGCGCCGCGATGACGCTAAGGAATGTGCCGGTGGCGCTGAGCAATTCGACCGGATCGACTTTCGGCCGCTCGCCGGCGGTCGTTGCCGGCAGCCGTGGGATATCGATTCCCAAATAGAATCCGATCATGCCGGCCAGCACCATCGACGCGATGAACCCGACCGAGTCGAATATCGCGACATGCGTTTTCGTCATTTGCGCGGCGACGAACGTCCCGCACATCGCCCCCGCCATGGCGAGCGCGCTTCGTTCGATCACATGCGCGATCCGGCTGATCAGGTAATAGTCCTGCATCGCAGTATTTCTCTTGTTCGACATGGCGGGAATCCTCGCTTCAGAACGGATAGTAACGGAGCTGGGTCATGACGATATGATCGTCGGTCTTCGGCGCGCCGCCGACCCCTTCGAAAGCGAAGCGCTGGTTGTATGAATATTGAACGCCGGCCTTGATGGTCCCGTATGCTCCCTGCAGAAGCGTGTCGTAGAATCCGACGCTGTACTGCCTTATCTCGGAGGTGTTGCCGTTGCAGGTCGCGGCCGGCGAGTTCTCGATGTTGCAGCCGGTGTTGTTGTAGAGCGGATTGCCGTAGCCGAACGGCACCGTGCCGACGTTGGAGAAAGTGGCGCGGGTTTTCTCCAGCCCTGCATAGGCATAGAGGTCGAGCGACGGCGTCGTGTGCCAGACGGCGCCGGCCAGCAGCGCCGTGATCGGTAAAGGCTGGATCGAGCCGTCCTGCCGCAGCGTCGCATCCGGGAACGGGCTCGCGGTAAATCGGCCGAGCGAGCCATGGGACACGGAGAACTGCGCTTCCAGCGTCTTTGGAATGATTTCGGCAGCGATATGTCCGCCGAAACTAACCGTACTCAAATCGTGATTGGCGAAATTGAAGCGATCGTAGAAATCGCGATAGAGCACCCATCCCTCGACGTGAAGCTTGTTGGGCCCGAGACGTGGATCCCATGCCGCCTTTGCCGTGAAATCCGGGACGTGATTCAAACTCACATTGTTCGCATTGTTGAAGAAGCTGCCGCCGGGACCTGTCAGATTGACCTGCAGGTTGGGGTTCAGCACGCCTTGCGGTCCGACCGCAGGCGTTCCGACCAGCGGCGTATTGCCGCCGAAGAATGCCGTCTGGGGATTCTCGGCGGAGATCGCCAGTTTGAATTCGGGCCCAAAGTCCTTCCACACGCGAATACCCGGTTGTCGCGCGGCGAGAAAGCCCGGCACGGATTCGAAATCGATCACGCCGGGCGCATCGACGCCGCGCGGATCGATACCCATTTTGCTCGGCGCTATCAGCGACCATGATTGCCCGGCGAGAACGTGCAGGCCGAGATCGGTGCGGTCGATTTCGAGACTGGCCTGACGCATTCGCGGATTGAACGAGTTGGTCGCAACCGAGTTCGCAGTCTGCGCCGCACCCTCGAAGTCGATTTCACCATAGCCCGCGAGATGCGTGCTCTCGCCTGCATCGGCTTCCGCCAGAACCGAAAAGCGGCTCTGGCGCGCGGAGAAACGCGCTTCCTGCGTATTGAAGTTCTTGCTCTGGGCAAAAGGAATGAAATTGTAAACCGACCCGGTATCGGAAGCGAGGTTACGGCTGCGGTAGATGCCGGTGAGGTCGACCCAGCCGCCGAATGTCAGTGTGACGCCCTTGTAGCAGACCTTCCCCGCCGGGCATGGATCGAACGCCGACGGCGCCTTGACGGCTTGCGCTTGCACCGGCGTACTGCGCCGCTGATTTTCGACACGTTGCTCAAGCTGCTTCAGTCTCGCCTGCAGCTCACGAATTTCCGACGAAGTATTTTCTGCAAAAGCCTGGCCTGCCCAGATCACCGTGCTGCCGAGTAACATGCCCCTGAGTATTTTCACCTGAACCTCCCACGCGAGGAAATGTTTCCTCTGTGTGACAGGAGCGGCGTTCACGCCCGGATATTCAGCAACCCTCGATGATTTCGTTTCACATTTTGCTCACGGTCACGTGCTGGAATTTTTTCACAACGGTTCCGATAGCATCGACCAAATGAAACGGGTTCAGCCTTCGGGTGGACTGAACCCGCTTCGGGTCCGGAAGTGTTGGTTACTTGCTTGAAGATGCCGAGGACCTGAACTATCCCTCATGGTGAGGAGCGCCGAAGGCGCATCTCGAACCATGAAAGCCCCGATGCCGCCATCCCTCGATACGCGGCGAAGGCGCCGCTCCTCAGGATGAGGACCGTGATTCAGAGCAACAACCGCGACATCGTCAACAAGATGGTGCGGCTCGCCGATCTCACCCGTAACGCCTTCGCCAATGGCGATTTCGCGGCCGCACCGACAGCGGGTGACTCATGATGAGCCGCGGGGCCTGGATTTGGGCATGGGCTTCGGGTGCCAGCCGCGTCGAGCCGATGCCGAGATCGCCGTCGGGGTGGACGAATGCGAACATGCCCGGCTCTTCGATCATGTGCTGCGCAGATGCCGGTGATGCGATCAGCGCCGAAACAATCGCGACCGCGCCAAGAAGCTTGAACCTCGTCATTGTCTTCTCCTCTTGCGACCCGCCGCCGATGTGCGGGTCTTCAGGGAGAAAGACTGGACTTGCCGCGCCGGCATTCCGGCAATTGCGATCACGCTTCGGCGATCAGGATTGCACCAAACGTGAATCAAAACAGCGGCGGCACCTGACCAACCTTCAGGGGTCCGAGAAACACCGCGCCATCGACGAAGCGCAACGGGAAGGCGCGCGCCTTCTTGCCTTCGAGCACCGCTTCGGTTCCGAGCGAATTGATGCCCGCGGCAACGCCGACATTGGCGTTCTGCTTGACGGCCTTGCCGAACCCTGGAATGGCGCGATCGAGGGCGCCGAACAGATTGTTGAGATCCTGCGTCTTGACGCCGGGCGCGACGCGATCGAGCGTGGCCTGCGGCACGCCCTCTTCCAGCATCTTGTCGATGCCGAGCGCCGGAATCACCTTCTCGATGCCCGCGACCGTCATCTGCAGTTCACCGTCGATCCGGCCGTTCGCATTGAGGCTCAGCGTGCCGGCGGACACGGCGATCAGATCGCCCTGCTGAATCCGCGAACGCTCGATCTCGACATGGCCGCCTGCGGCCTGCATCTCACGGAAACGTTCCGGCCACGGCTTTGGCGAAAAATCCTTCAAGCCGCTCAGCTTCGTCTGGATATCGGCATCGAAGGGCTGCGCGAGCAGCGGATGCACTTCCAGCACGCTGCCGCCCGCGATCTGCAGGACGGTCTCGATCACGGGATTTGCCGCGGCCGATCCGTCCGCGAGCCTGCCATGCAGTTCGACGTGATTGGCGCGCGCGAGCGGCGTCTGCACCGGCCCGTTGACGCGATCGATCGAAGGATTTTCGAACACGATGGAAGCGCGCTGCGGAACGGCGGGCAGCCCGACCACGCTGCTGCGGCCCTGGCTCCAGTTCACCTTCAGCGCCGGCGGCTGGCCGCGATCGGCGATCGTAGCCGGCGCCTTGAATTCGGCGATCAGCAATTTCGGATCGTAGATTTGCGCCACCACCAGGATTTCGCCAAGCCGTGCGGTAAAGGGCGCCTGCGCCGCCGCGGTCTGCGAAACCAGCGACACGCTGGCGTCGCCACAACGGATTTCAAGACGGAACGGGAAACCCGCGACCGTGCGCTGGCCGCAATCATAGACGCGGCCGGATTTCGCCTCCTGCGCCTGCCAGGCATCGGCGCGCACGCCGACTTCGGAAGCGGCATAGAACCAGAAACCGCTCCATGCCGCGGCGGCGACGAGAAGCAGAGCGGGCATGATGAAAAGGCGCCACAGCGGGCGCCGGCGCGGCGCAGGGGTCATGTCAGGCATTCAATGACCTTTGGCTGACGATTTTGTCAAATGTAAGCGACCGGTCCCCGCAACAAAAGACGTTGAATTTGCTTCGCTTCGTCCATTTGTTCTGATAGCGCACCGTTTCCGATTGTATCGGAACCGGGCTTCCGTATTTTATTTGGACGCGTTTTCCCAGCGCGAACCGGTACCCTCCCCCGGATCAAGTCCGAGGGCATGCTTCGCTCGAAAACGCTATGGCCGCCCGATGTCCGCTATTACCTTGCCCGATACGGAATTCTCGCCAGGCGACCTTTGGGTGTTCGGCTATGGCTCGCTGATGTGGCGGCCGGGCTTCGAATTCGTCGAACGGGTGCCGGCGCGGCTGATCGGCGAGCATCGCGCGCTCTGCGTCTATTCCTTCGTCCATCGCGGAACGCCGGAAAAGCCCGGCCTCGTGCTCGGGCTCGATCGCGGCGGCGCCTGCCGCGGCATCGCGTTCCGGGTCGCCGAAAGGAACCGCGCGGCCACCGTCGCCTATTTGCGCGAGCGTGAACAGGTCACTTCGGTCTACCGCGAGGTGAAGCGATCGGTGTGGCTAGAGAACGAGGCGCGGCAGCGCGTCAGCGCGCTGGTCTATGTCGTCGATCGCGGCCATGTTCAATATGCCGGCCGGCTGTCGCTGGCGGAGCAACTGCGTCACGTGCAGCAGGGTCACGGCCAATCCGGCGTCAACCGCGACTATGTCGTCGCAACCGTGAAGGCGATCGAAGCAGCGGGTTTTCGCGATGGCCGGTTGCATCAACTGGCGATGATGCTGCACGATTCCCACGCGTTTCAAGCCTTGCCCAAAACGGATCAGTAACGGCTACACTTTGGACGGCGCTTTGGATGGTGCGGTGTTCGGCACCCTGCCGAACAATTCCGCCTGTTCCTTGCGGGCGGTTTCGACGAGCCGGCCGGTAGCCTCTTCGATCACCGTGCGGATCCGATCGATGAACTCGCGGCGTTTGAGCCCGGGCGGCAGGGGATCGAGAAATTCCACGACCAGCGTGCCGGGGTAGCGCATGAACGTCCGGCGCGGCCAGAACAGCCCCGAATTGAGCGCAACCGGCAGGCAGGTCACCCCGCAATCGACATAGATCTGGCCGACGCCGGGCTTGTACTGCGGCGGTGCGTCGACCGGGGTTCGTGTGCCCTCGGGGAAGATAATCAACTGCCGGCCCCGGCGAACCGACTCGCCCGCACGGCGCGTCATGTTGATCAGCGCGCGTCCGCCGGCGCTCCTGTTGATCCCGATCATATTGGCCTTGATCAGATACCAGCCGAAGAATGGAATCCATTCCAGCTCGCGCTTGAGGATATAGAGCGGCTGTTCGAAGAACTGCAGCAGCGCAAACGTTTCCCACATCGATTGATGCTTGGAAGCAACGATCAGCGGTCCCTTCGGAATCTTCTCGAGCCCACGATACTCAACCTTGGTGTTGCAGATCACCCGCAGCAACCAGATGCTGCTCGCCGCCCAATTTCTCGCGATGCTCAGGATCGCCCAGCGCGGCATCACGAAGGTCGGAATGGCGACGATCAGCCAAAACACCAGCAGCATGTAGAACAGCACGTTGTAGATCAGCGAACGCAAGAAAATCAAAACCATCGAATACCCAGATCGGTTGGCAAAAGTCAGTTGGCAAGCGCCGTCGCCGGCCGGCGTGCGAGCGAGCCGCTCGGCTGATCCGCACCTTCCGGCGCCAGGTCGATGCCGGCATCGGCCAGGCGCACCCGCAACTCCGCGGCGACATATTTCACATATTCCGATAACAAGAGCCGCAGCGTTGCGCCACTCGTCCACCACGGCTCGTCGCGCCATTTATCGCCGACCACCGCGAATGGAATGAGCTGAGTGTCCGGCATCGCATGCGACAGTTCCACGATAGCACGCGGCATATGGTAATTCGATGTCACCACGATCAGCGACTTGAAGCCGCGCTCGCGAACCCAGCGCCGCGTCTCCGCCGCGTTGCTTCGCGTATTGACGGCCGAGCGGTCGAGATCGACGCAGCAGCCGAGCAGAGACTGGTTATCGGGCAGCGACCTTGAAATGTCGCTGGCAGCATTGGTCGGATGCACGCCCGAGATCAACAGCCGCTTGCCGTACCCGCCTGCCAGCAATTCCATCGCGTCGGACACGCGCGACGAACCGCCGGTCAGCACCACGATGCCATCGGCATTGCGCGCCGGCTTGATCTCCACGCCGCGCAATTGCGAGAGGAAGACGATGAAACCGGCCGCTGCGGCGACAAACAGGACCGCCAGCGTCGCAACGACAGTCGCGCGCAACCATCCGCGCGGCGGCGCGGCCGGCGCATTGTGCGACGAATCGTCGATCTGCAGACTCATGTGGTTCTGGTGGTCCTCTCCCCCGCCTAATTCTAAAACGTTTTCAGGCAAAGTGGATACCGGTTCGCATAAAGAAAACGCGCCAAAATATAAGACTAACGCGTTTTCGGACGAAGTGGGGTCCGCTTTATGCCGTCAATCGATGTCATCCAGTGTCGCGAACAGCGTTCGCCGCGAGGCCCAGGCGGTGATCGCGCCGATCAACACGGCCTGCAGCGCCAGCACCAGGTAACCCGACGGCGGCAGCGAAAATGTCCCGAGCAGGGCTGCGAACTGATCGCCGACAGGGGTGCCCGAGAACCAGCTGGCGATCGATTCGGAGAAGCCGAAACCCAGCATCGCGACGCCGCCGCCGATCAGGCCGCCTTCAAGACCGAGCCGGAGAAAATGCCGCAGGAAACGGTTGGCGATGTAAGTGTCGCCGGCGCCGACGAAATGCAGCACCTCGACGATCGGGCGGTTTGCGGCCATCGCACCGCGGGTGGCAAACGACACCGAAATGATGGTCGCCACAATCACCAATGCGAGGATGCCGATGCCGGCAAACACGGTGGCGCCGGTCATCGAACGCATGCGCTCGATCCAGGCGCGATGGTCGTCGACGGTTGCCGTTGGCGCAGCCAGCGTCACCCGGCTGCGCAACGTGGCGAGGTCGAGCGTCGTTCCGGGAGCAACCCGCGCCACGATGACGCGCGGCACCGGCAATTCCTCGATCGACAGCCCGCTGCCGAGCCACGGCTCGAGCAACTTCGCGGATTCGTCCTTGGTGAAGGGCCGGACCTGGACAATGCCGGGCTGCGTCCGCATCGCCTCCGCGGCGGCCACCGCATCGCGCTCGAGATCGCGTCCTGCCTGCGGGCGCACCTGGATGGTGATTTCGCTGGCGACTTCAGACTGCCATTCCGCCGCCGACGCGCTCACCAGCAGCACGGTGCCTGTCGTGATCGAGGCGAGGAACGTCATGATGGCGACGACCGCGACCAGCGCGCGGCCGGAGATCGAGGCGCGCGGCACGATCGGCGACATGTTGCGCGCCCGCGCCGGCACCTGCGGGCGTTCATGCCCGAGATCCATCAGCGGACCATGCTCGTCGCCACTTCTACTCATAGATGTGCAGCCGTCCCTGATGCAGCACCAGCCGCCGCGCCTCGTACTGATCCATCAGCGTGATGTCGTGGGTCGCAATGATAACGGCGGTGCCGGACTTGTTCAGTTCGATGAACAGCCGCAGCAGGCGCCGGCCAAGCGTCGGATCGACGCTGCCGGTGGGCTCGTCCGCCAGCAATAATTGCGGCCGCGAGATCACGGCGCGCGCGATCGCCGCGCGCTGCTTCTCGCCGCCGGAAAGAACCGGCGGCAGCGCATCCATCCGCTCGCCGAGGCCGACCCACTTCAGGAGATCGATCACTTCGCGGCGGTAGCTCGATTCGTCGCGGCCCATCACGCGGAACGGTAGCGCCACGTTCTCATAGGTCGTCATGTGGTCGAGCAGCCGAAAATCCTGCAGCACGATGCCGATTCGTTTGCGCAGGTCGGCGACCTTATCCTTGCCCAGCAGCGAGACGTCATGCCCGAACAGATTGACCAGGCCGCGGGTCGGCCGCAGCGACAGGAACAAGAGCCGCAGCAGCGAGGTCTTGCCCGCACCCGATGGTCCGGTCAGGAACTGGAAAGAGTGCGCCGGAATCAGGAAAGAAAGGTCGCGCAGAATCTCCGGGCCGAGCCCGTAGCGCAAACCGACATTTTCGAACCGAACCAAGCTCAGCTCCGCTCGAATTGGGCCGTGGCCGGGAACCCCGGAGCCTTGCCGGTTTCCAGAGTCCTGTTTAGACGCGTTTCCTTCACGCGAACCGGGATCCACTTCGCTCGAAAACGCTCACGGCCTCGCAAGCTCCAGATTTGGCTGCGATCCCGACAAAACGGTTTTGCGTCGGTTATGGTTTCCGATTCGTTAACGGTCGCTATGTAGCATCCGGGCAAAGACACTGTGGAGATGGGCTCCATGCACATCGTTTGCCCCCATTGTACAACATCTTACGCCATCAATCTGGCCACCCTGGGTGCCGCCGGCCGTACGGTCCGCTGTTCCCGCTGCAAGGAGGTCTGGCTGGCGCGGCCGGAGGACGCGATCGAGGTCGCGGCTGCGGAGCCCGCCATGGCGGAAGCCGGTCAATCGGCCGGGAACGCTGACGCCGCCGCCGAATGGGAAGCGCTCGCGCGCCAGGAAGAGGCCCAGAAAGAGGGCCAAGATACCCCGGTCGTCGACAGCCCGTCGATTTCGGCCGATTTGCCGGAGGGCGAAGGCACGCCTGAGAACGGCCACACCGGCTGGCCGACGGCTGCGCGGGACGATGCCGAAGGACATGAGGGCGCCGTGTCGACCCACGCTTCGCGGCTCGCCCGCATTTTCAGGCTGCCTTCCCTGCCACGTTTGCCGGCCATCCCCGCATTCGGCCTGCCGACCGCCTGCGGCGCGATGGGCGCATTGATCCTGGCGCTGGTCATCTGGCGTGCCGAAGTCGTGCGGCTGCTGCCGCAGACCGCTACGTTCTACGGCATGGTCGGGCTCGACGTGAATTTGCGCGGGCTGGCGTTCAAGGACATCAAGGTCACCAACGAGACCGTGGAAGGCAAGCCGGTGCTGGTGATCGAAGGCAGTATCATTGGCGAAACCCGCAAGCCGGTCGAATTGCCGCGGCTGCGCTTTAGCGTTCGCGACGCGCAGGGTGCGGAGATCTACGCCTGGAACGCGGTGCTCGATCAGCCGGTACTGAAACCGGGCGAGCGCGCCTATTTCAAATCGCGTCTCGCCTCGCCGCCGCCCGAAGGCCGCAATATCGACGTACGCTTCTTCAACAAGCGGGATCTGGCCGGCGGTCACGCCTGAACGAGAAGCCACCGCGCCCGAAGAGATATCAATGCCCCGCGTGCTGATTGCCGACGACGAAGATTCCATGCGCTCCCTGGTGGCGCGCGCCATCGCCATGGATGGCCATGAAACCGTCACCGCCGAAGACGGTGCCGACGCGCTCGACATCCTGACGCGCGAACAAGGCGCGTTCGACCTGCTGCTCACCGATATCCAGATGCCCGTCATGGACGGCATCGCGCTAGCACTGGCCGCGGCGCGCGATTTCCCGGACCTGAAGATTCTGTTGATGACGGGTTTTGCCGATCAGCGCGAACGCGCCTCCGGACTCAATGCGATCGTGCATGATGTGGTCACAAAACCGTTCTCGGTGGCCGACATCCGCACCGCGGTTGCAGATGCGTTGGCGGCAAGGAAGGCGTAGCCAGCGATACTCAAGCCGTCATTCCCCGCGAAGGCGGGGAATCCAGTACGCCGCGGCCCTTCGATTCAATCACAGACGTCTCTGGAATACTGGATCACCCGCCTTCGCGGGTGATGACAGTCGCACAGCGGCCGATAATGGAAGCGTACTGAACGCCGCTCAATAATCCTTCAGCAGCCGCTCGATGTAATCGAGTTCGATCTGCGGGCGGGCGGGATCGGCGAGGCGGCGGCGCAGTTCTTCCAGAATGCGGCGGACCCGCTGCACGTCGATTTCGCCGGGGATCTTGACCGAGAAATCGTCAGAGAATTCGTTGTGGCGCATCGGCCGTCCGAGCGGATCGGTGCCGTTGGCAGCGCCCTGCTGGCGGCCCTTGGGATTGCCGGGGCCGTCGCCCGGCTGATCGCCGTCGCCCTGCTGCATCGCTTCGGCGAGGCTCTGGGCGCCCTTGCGCAACGCTTCCAGCGCGCGGCCTTGCGAATCCACCGCGCCATCGGCATTGCCTTCACCCAACCGGCCAGTGGCATCGCCCATCGCCGAATCGGCCTGATCGAGCCCGTCCTCGCCGTCGCCCTGGTCGCCTTGCTGGCCCTGCTGTCCCTGTTCGCCACGTTGGCCCTTCTCGCCGCGCTGGCCGGGGCCCATGCCGCGCTTGGCAAGTTCTTCCTGCGATTTCTTCAGGCGGTCGCGCAGACCCTGCTGGTCCTGCTGCAGGTCGCCCATGCTTTGATCGCCCTGCTTGCCGCGCATGCGGTCGCGCCGCGAATCCTGGCCCTGCTTGAAGGTCTTGTCGCGCAATTGCTGCTGCTTGCGGATCATGTCGCCGAGTTCGTTCAGCGCCTGCTCCATCTCGCTGTCGCCGGACTGGCCGGGCTGCGCCATCTGCAGATTTTCCAGCATCTGCTGCAACTGCTCCAGCAATTGCCTTGCGGCATCCTTGTCGCCGGAACGCGACAGCCGCTCCAGCCGGTCCAGCATGCTCTTGAGATCCTGCTGGCTCAGCATTTTAGTGTTGGGATCGAGCGGACGCGCCAGTTGCTGCGGATTGTTGCGGAACTGCTCGACCAGCTGACGCAGGAAATTATCCAGCGCCGCGCGTAGATTATCGGTGAGCTTCTTGATCTCCTCGTCGCTGGCGCCGCGTTCCAGTGCCTGCTTGAGCGCCTCCTGCGCCGCACGCAGCGCCTTGTCGACATCGCTGATGTTGCCGTCTTCAATCGTCACCGCAAGCGACCACAGGCTGGCGACGACATCGCGCATTGCCGCATCGGTGCGGGCAGCTTCCAATTGCCGGGCGACGCTGTAGAGGCCGAGATAATGGCCGGCCTCCGGGGTAAACAATTCCGGCGCGATCATCAGCGCATCGAGCGCCGCATAGACCTGCGAATTCTGGTTGGCGTCGAGCGCCAGGATCCGGCGCTGTTCGATCAGCGCCCGCGCCAGCGGTTTTGTGAACAGCCGCTCCGGCAGCCGCATGTTGAAGGGCTCGCTCTTGCCTTCATTGCCGGCCTCGTCTTTCGCCGTCAGCGTCAGCGTGACATCGGCGCCCGCATAAGGATCCTCGCTGAGATCCTTCACGGTCTGGCCGACGCCGTTGCGGGTGCGCGCATTCGGCAACACCAGCGGAAACTGCGGCGCATCGAACAGCGGGCGCGGCTCTGCGGCGTTGCCTTTGTCATTGGCCACTCTGTCGTTGGCCATTTTGTCGTTGGCTGCGTCCGCGCGGCGGGCGGCGAACTGGGCACGTGCTTCGGAGACGCCGTAATCGTCCTCGAGCTTGTAGGACATCTGCAGCGAGCCGCGAGCCTGACGTTCCGGGTCCTTTGTCAGCGAAATGGTCGGCGCGCGGTCAGGCGTGGCGGCGAACTTCCACAATGGCTGGCCGGCCGGCGCGCGGACATGCGCGGTGCCGTCACCGGCGATTTTGAAATGACGTTCGTTGGTGCCTTTGGGGGCCTGTTCGCTTGGCGCGACTTCGGTCACGCCGCCACCAACCACAACATCGATCGTGCCGCCGCTCGAGCGCACCAAAAGCGTGCTGCCGGCCGGAACCGGCAAGGGCCCGGCGTCGGGTGCGCCGGCGTCCTTGTTGGCGGCTGACAAAATAATCGGCGGCTTGCCGGTATAGGCCGGCGGGGTCACCCAGGCATCGACCCTGATATTGGCGGGCGCGAGCACGCCGTTCCAGTCGAACGCCGCGGCGATCCGCATCGCGCGCTCGTCACCGGCTGCGAAATAGGCCGCCACCATCATGACCACGACCAGCGCACGCAGCGCCCAGGGATCGTGGATCGGCAACCGTGGCGACGGCAGGCCGGCGCGGATGCGCTTGATCGAATTAAGCGTGCGTTCCCGCTGCTCGCGCCACAGCGCCTGCGCCACCGGGTCATTCGTCGCGAGAGTATCGGTCAGCGCGGTCGCCGGGCGATGGCGGATGCCGGTGCCGCGGTCGAGGCGATTAAGCGCCTCTTCGCGGGTCGGCCAGCGAAAGCGTATCAGCGGGAACAGCGCTCCAAGCGTCAAAGCCGCGAACAAGGCGACGCCAATGACACGCGCAACGAACGGCAGCGCCAGCCACAATCCGGCCCAGGAGACCACCAGAAACAGTCCGACGACGCTCAAAAGTCGCGCGAGTCCAGGCCAGGCGCGCTCCCAGGCGATCGCGTATTTGGC
>Ga0070663_100001618_pt1 | contig 12429 bp, 10 predicted proteins | sample KBSC63metaG_FD_65646 | JGI IMG/M metagenome (GOLD analysis project Ga0070663, IMG submission 65646) | Corn rhizosphere microbial communities from Kellogg Biological Station, Michigan, USA - KBS C6-3 metaG | ecosystem: Host-associated > Plants > Roots > Rhizosphere > Soil ...
GGTGATGTCGAGCGCCCACAAACGCCACCCGAGCGTCGCGTATTCACGCACGAGCGCGTCGAAATACGGATCATCGAAACTCGCGAGATCGATGCCGGGGCGTGCAAGCCGGTTGTACCACCAGATCGCGACCGCATCGCGCTCGATCAATTCGAGCATGCCTTGAAGAATTGCCTCGTCGATGCTCGAACCCGCCGCGCAACCGTTCGGGTTGTGCACGCACGCGGCCGGCGCCTGCGCACTGTCCGGCGTTTCCGCATAGCAGTAGCTCAGCGGCACGAGGCGGCGCCCGCCGCTCACGAGCGACCATGCAGGCGTCCAGTCGATCACGTCGCGCGACGTGAAGCGCGGCGGCACCTGCTTGCGGACATCGCGGGTCAATGCATTGATCGCGTCGCGCGCATCGAATTGCCGTTCGCTGAACTGCTGAAGCTCGTTCACGTGGACGGGCTCGGCGTCGCAAGCCGGATCGGCGAGCAGGCTTTCCATGCTGCCGGTGAACTTCGCCTCGTCGCCCTGGTACACGCTGCTGTATCGTTCGAGCGCTTCGCATAGCGCGCTCACGCGGGCTTGCTCGTCGGTGCGGCCCTTGCCCGAACAGATCCTGTCGAACCGGTTGCTGCCCGGCACGGCGGCCGGGCACACCAGAAAGCCCGACGCATAGACCTTGCGCAGGCCCGCGTGCCGCTTCGGCATCGGATGCAGATAAGCAATCGCGCCGCTAACCGGCGAGATCAGATGCGCGTGACGTTCGAACACCTGTTGCGGATCGGCGGTCCGGTAGCCGCCGTCGGCGTGCGTCAACGGCGCATGATCGGCGAGACGCGGCGCACGCGTGGCCTGCTCGCGCATCCATGCGGGATTGCCGCAGCACGGGCATTGCGGACGCCTGATCACGCGGTGCCGTTCGACGGTCAACGTATCGATGCGCTGCGCCACGAGATGCGTTTGCGAACGTTCCGCTATCGTGCGGTTGACCGCGATCTGCTCGATCGTCGCCGCAACGAGCGCCGCGGCGGCCGCGGCGCCGGCACGCGACGCGGCCGGCGGCAGACGCGTTGCCGCGCTGCCGTGATGGCGCGCAAGCAGCGCCTCGACCGGCCGATTGAGGCGAATCCAGTAGCGCACGCATTCGATGCACGGCGCATCGGCCAGCGCGCCGCCGCCGGTCAGCAACGGCCCGATCAGCGTCTGCACGCCGCCGGCCGCCACGACGAGCAATGCACCGCCGCGCGCCGTCACGCGCGCGGCGCACGCGGCGAGATCGTCGCGGTCGTGCGTATCGGCGATCGCGACGGTCAGTTCGGCGTCCGGCACGACATCGATGCCGGCCGTGTCGAGCGCGCGCCTGAGCGCCGCATCGTCGGCGCCGAACGCCTCGACCGCGACGCGCAGTTGAACGACGCGCGCACAAGCCGCTTCGCCGTCGAGTCCGGCGCGCTCGAAGAAGCCGCGCGCCGCGTCGTCGTCGTGCGGCGGATCGGCGCGCACGTAGCCGCGGCGCACCAGGTGGTCGAGCCGCGCGAGCACGTCCCATTCGCCGAACGTGCCGGCAAGCGTCGTCACGATCTCGGCGGTCGTCATGCGCGCCCGCAGGCACGCGGCGATCCGCACGAAGATCGCGCCGGACAGCATCGTGCGCTTGAACTCGTCGACGACGAACAGGGTCTCGGGCCCCGCATCGAGCACGAGCAAATGCGGCTTGAAGCGCAACACGCGCGAAAGGTCATCGAGCATCGTCTGGTTCCGTGCGGCGGGTCGGAAAAACGTCGCGCGGCCCGGGCAACCGCCCCCGGGGCCTCGCGTGGGTACGCGGCTCGGCCGCGCCGGATCAGCAGCAGGTGAACAGGTAACACGGCCCCGCGTCGCAGTACGCCGCGAGCGCAACGGCCTCCTCGTCCAGGTTCGTCGGCTGCTCCGGTATGCCGACCGTCATCACGTTGCGCGGCAGGTTCCAACTCCCGCCGCCCTTCCCGTCACTCGTCCAGCCATGATCGCCGTGCGTCTTCTCGATCTCGATGTCGAGGATCCACGGACACTGGTAGCCGAAGTATTTCGCGAGCGTATCCAGCGGCTTGCCCAGCAGTTCGCGCTTGAATGCCGGGTCCCGCCATGAAAGCGCGATCGCACGCAGATAGACCTTCTGAAACTCCAGCATCGATTCGAGCGTCGGATTAGCGTTGTCCTTTGCCATGTCGGTTTCCCCGAGGTCATTCCATGATGGTGATGTGGTTCGCGTTGTACGCGGCCAGCGCCTGCGCGAATTGCGCCTCGTCCGCCGGCGCGGGCGGCAGATACAGCGTCAGCTTGTTTTTGTGGCCGGCCGTCCAGTCGCCGTTGACGGTCGGCGTCCACGCCGACGATTTGATCTGCACCTTCAGGTCCAGCTTGAACGGAAAGTGATAGTCGAAATGCTCGCGCAATGCGTTGACCGGATCGCTCTCGAGTTCGGCGAGAAATGCCGGCGAATGCCATGCGAGCGCGATCGCCCGGATGACGGTCGCGCGGTATTCGAGAAACTGATCGTACGTCGGTAATCGAAGATCCTTGCTCATCGGTCTGTTCTCCTGAATGATGAATGGAACTGCTTACGGCAACGACTGCAACGTGGCTTCGGCGAGCGTGGCGATGCGGCTCATGCCCGCCGTCGTTGCAATTTCGACTGCGCGCCGGCACGCGTCCAGCGCGGCCACTCCGCCGCAGCGCGGATCGGCCCGGCGCAGGTACTCGCACTCCTTCAGCAACAGCTGCGCTTCGTAATACCGTTCCCCGGTCGATTCACACCATGCGAGGCATTGCCGGATCTGCGCGAGCGCGGCGTCGTAGTCGCCGCACCCGGCATCCAGCTCGGCAAGCAGCGACGCGTAGTAGGTCAGCCCGAGCAGGCCGCCCGACTGCCGCTGCGCATCGAGATGCGCGACGACGCCCGCGCGATCCTCTTGCGTCCACGCATGGATGATCGCGGCGTAGTGCCCGACCGCGCGCAGCCGATGCGCCTCCGACAGGCGAAGCAGCGCTGCCGACAACGATCGCGCCGCGTCGCGATCGCCCGCGAGCTGGTACGTGCGTGCGAGGTACAGCATCGTGACGCCGAGTGTCGGCAGATGGTCGAGGCAGGTCGCGCAATACACGGCTTCGCGCGCCATCGCGAGCGAGGCCTGCGGGTCGTCGTCCATGCACCAGCGCACGCTCGCGAGCGACGCCATCGTCCATGCGCGCGTATCGAGCCCCAGGATGCGCCGGTGGCCCGCGTCGCGCCGCACGTCGTAGCCGGCCAGCACCGCGTCGAACGCGTCGCGGGCGCGCGCATAGTGGCCGTCGACCCACAGGCTCATGCCGCGCATCGCATCCGCCGCGACCTGAACGCCGGCATCGCCGCGCTCGGTCGCGAGCGCGTCGAGCCGCAGGCCGATCCCGCGCACGGTGGGACGATCGCCCGCGACGTGGTAGTAGGTCGACAGCGTCCATAACGCGCTGATCTCGAGTTCCGGATCGTCGAGCGTCTGCATTTGCCGCAGCAACTGCTCCGCATGCTCGCGCACCTGCGGATCCGCCCAGCCGAAGCGCGCCATCGTCGCGTGCGTCAACGTGGCGCGGATACGCGCACTGTCGTGCTCGCGCTGCGCGTAGTCGGCTGTGCCGAGCCACTCGAACACGGTCTGCCCGTAGCGGATCGCGTCGTCGTACCGGGAACGTTCGAGTGCGCGCCGCGCCGCGTCGATGCCGTGGGCGATCGCCTCCGCCCAAGCGCCTGCGCGCGCGAAGTGCCCGGCGACGGCGAACGCATGCGCACCGGCGCCGCGATCGGCTTGCGCGACCAGCGCACGGCCGACGCGCGCGTGATTGCCGCGCCGCACGGCCGGCGGCATCGATTCATACGCGGCATCGCGAATCAGCGCATGGCGGAACGAATAGAACACGCGATCGCGCCGATGCTGCGCATACACGATCCGCTCTTCGAGCAGCAGCCGCAGGTGCGCGTCGAGCGTGCCCCGATCGTGGGGCGATGCGTCGGCGAGCAGTTGCGCATCCACCTCGAGCCCGATGGTCGCGGCGAGCTGCGCGGTGTCGCGCGCGCCGTCGATCCGGTCGAAGGCAAGAGCGAGCATGCCACCGAGACTGAGCGGAAGCGGATAAGGATCGGTTGCCCCCGGGGCCGCGGGCGAGCCGTCCGCGCCGCTCATCGTCAATTCGCGCGCGACGGCCTCGATAAACAGCGGGATACCTGCCGTGCGATCGGCAAGCTGGTCGAGCCACGCCGGATCGAACGCCCCCTGGCCCAGATGCGCCGACAGCAGGCGCTGCGCGTCGTCGCGCGGCAGGCGGCGCAGCACCACGCGGTCGGTCGTGCCGCGCCAGCGCGCGAGCTTGTCGGGGCGCGACGTGAGCACGATGCACATGGCCGTCGCGCGCGGCGAGCGCTGCAGATACGCGAGAAAGTCCTCGGTCGAGCGGTCGAGCCATTGAACGTCCTCGATCACGAGCAAGACCGGCGCGCCGTTGCCCAGCGACACGATCAGTTGCTCGAGGACATCGAACAACGCGTGCTGCTCGCGCACGCTCGACCACAGGAGCCCCTTCGCATCGCAGGGCAGCCCCAGCCAGGTCGCGAGCGCGACACGGGCGGCCGCATGATCGCAATCGAGCGGTGCGATCATTGCGTCGATCGCCGCGAGCGCGGTGGCGGGCGGGCTATCGGCATCGATATGCCAATGCGCGCCGATGAACCGCAGGACCGGAAACAGCGCGTGGTTCTCCCGCTCGGGCAGGCACCCGCAATGCGCGAACGCGTGGCCCTGGTCCCGAACGGCCTCGCACAGCGCGTGCACGAGCCGCGACTTGCCGAGCCCAGCCTCGCCGACGACGAGCCGCGGCACACCGTGCGGCGCCGGCTCGCCGCGCATCCCGCGACGATGGCGCCCTTGCGTTTCCCGCCACGCGTGCAGCAGCGCGTCGAGCTCGCGCGCGCGGCCGACCATCGGCGCACGCATGCCGGCGTCGAGCGAATCGAACGGCGTATCGGCGTGCCGCTCGCCGAGCAACTCGTGAACCGGCTGCGGCGCGAGGCCCGCCCGCGTCAGCCGCAACGCGGTCGGCCGGAAATCGGCATGCCGTTCGAGCGCGAGCCGCGCATCGTCGCTGATCAGAATCTGTCCGGGCCCGGCCAGCCGCAGCAGCCGCGACGCCGCGGCCGGCGTCGAACCGCCCGACATGTGCGACGCATGCGCGAGCGCCTGTCCGACGTGGATCGCGGCCGCCACTTCGACCCGCCAGCTGTCTCCTGCCGCGGCAACGCGGCCGCCGGCAGCCGCCGGCACCGGCAGCCGCGCACGCCCGGCTACCCGCACGATGTCGAGCGCCGCACGCACCGCGCGGCGCTCGGGCCGGTCGATATCGCCTTGCAGGCCGAAATGGAACAGCAGCGTGTCGCCGAGCCGTCCGCCTGCGTGCGCGCCGTAACCGACGGCGATATCGGCACACTTCGTCAGCCACTGCTCCTCGTAGCCGTCGAGCGCATTCCCGTGCTCCGTGCCGGCATGGCGTTGCCGCCCCTCTCCGGCGATCGTCACGCAACAGCACAGCGTGGTGATCTGTCGGAACTCGCCGAGCGCGGCGATCGTCTCGCCATGCGGCGCAAGCGGACGCGGAGGCATCTGCCGGCCCGCGCGACCGGCATCGAACTGCCCGACGAGCGCAGCGAAGTTGAGCGCGCGAAACTGCGCCGCGAGCGCATCGGCCGACGCGGCGCGCTGCTGCGGATTCTTGTTCAGTGCGTGGCGTAGTACCGCGCCGAGCGGATGCGACGCGATCGATGGCGGGAGCGCGACATCCACGGGGCTCAGCTGCTGATAGAGGATGTCGGCCACGCTCGCGCCCTGCATGACGACATCGCCCGTCAGGCATTCGATCACGATCAGGCCCCACGCATAAAGATCGCTTGCCGGTGTCGGCGGCTCATTGCGCAATTGCTCCGGCGCGCAATAGGGCGGCGAGCCGAGCACCTCGGTCGCCAGCGTCGCGGTGTCGCGCGCGACGTCGTCGGTACCGAGCAGCAACGCACCGATGCCGAAATCGAGGAGCTTCGCGTGCGGCCCGTCATCGGCCATCGCGATCACGATGTTCTGCGGCTTCAGATCCCGATGCACGATGCCGCGCCGATGGGCGGCCGCGAGCGCGTCGAGCACCTCCGTCATCAGCCGCCCCGTGTCGACGGCCGACAGCGGCCCTTGCGCCGCGAGCCGGTCGCGCACGGTCCTGCCCTGCACCAGTTCGAATACGGCGAACAGCCGCCCGTCGGGCGCTTCCCCCTGGTCGAGCAGGGCCACGATGTTCGGATGCCGCAGCGCCTCGCAAAGGCTCGTCTCGCGCCGGAAGCGCGCACGCCGGCGCGCGCGCTCCGCCGCGCTGAGCGCGGCATCGTCCCGCATCAGCTTGATCGCGACGTCTTGCCCCGTCTCGTCGCAGATCGCGCGAAACACCACGCCGTTGCCGCCTTCGCCGAGCAGCGCGCCGAGCCGGTAATGCCATTTGCCGGCAAGCGCCGCGAAAGGTGCGGCATGCTCGCGCGGCGCAGCGGCGTCCGGCCCGGCTGGCGCGTGGAATGAGGTCGGCAATACGGCCGGTTCGCGCGCGTTCACGGGCAATGGACAACCGGGGCCGGCGCCGCACGCTGCACGCCGAGACGCGGCCCGACGGCCGGCACCGACTGGCATTCGAGGTGCTCGCCGCGCATGACGCGGAATGCAAAATCGCCGAAACGGACGCTGCCGCGCCGGCGCTCGACGAGCTGGCGCGCGCCCAGCCCCGGCAGCGCCGCGAACTGGCTCCGTGCGCGGTGAATCTGCACGTTGACATGGGACGTATCGGTGCCGAGCATGCGTGCCAGCCGGTCGAGTTCGATCCATCCTTGCGTGGCGGCGTCGTAGCCGGCCTGCATGTCGGCCGCGCGTGCGCGGGCGAGCGTGACGAGGCTGTAGTGATGGGCGCGCTCGCCGAGGTCGACCACGCCGCCGCGGACATGCAGCAGCATGTGCACATGCTCCTCGTTCCGGCTGACGAAGAATTCGAGCAATTGCGCCGGCGTGGCCGGATCGGCGGGTGCGGCGAGCATCACCGTCGAGCCGTGGCGCACGAGTGCGAGGCGCCACGCGAAGTCGCCGGTCGACACTTCATCGCCGTCGCGGAGCGCGCGCGGCGGCAACGTGTCGTCGCACAGCCATTCGCCGGCCGGCGATCGGACGATCGTGACCGGCTGCGCGGCCGGGGCCGGCAGGATCTGGCGCGGTGCGAGCACGATCGGGGCCGCGGCGCCTCGTATCGGCCATAGCGTATCGGCCGGGTCGTCGAGCGTATCGACACGCCAGGGTGCGATGCCGGCTCTGCCGAACCGGATCACGTCGCCTCGCTGCAGCACCGCGTGCTCGCCATCGCGCAGCGCGACGCCCGAGACCGACGTGCCGTTGCTGCTGTGATCGTGGAGCTCCCACAGCCCGCCGACCCAGCGGATATGGGCATGGACACGCGACACCGACCCATCCCGGATGACCGTGTCGCAGCGCGCGTCGTCGCGGCCGAACACGTGATACGCGCGGAGCAGGCATGCTTCTCCGGAAGAATCATTCTTGAGTATCGCCATGGCCGCCCCGTGTCGGATTCGCCCGGATCGCTCGCTCGCATGACGCATCGACGCCACCGGACAAGCGATTGATTCAATGATCGCGAACGGTACCGACCGTTCGCCGCCTCTTTAACCCGTTTTTCTGGTCAGCTTCCTTTCCAATCGTTGCCCGATGCGCCGCGTGTTATTTCGGCAAATTGAATTGTCGAGCGGTTTGTTGTTTTAAACTCGGACAACCTGATGAAAATCCTGCCAAATAAAATCACGCATCGCAACCGGAATACCCGGCGCGGGGGCTTTATATTGCAATGCTTCACAATTCGACGAAATTTCACGGTTGCGAATAAAGGGTCGAAATTCTTCATCGTCACGCAAATGACCACGGGACAAGTGCTGCAACGGCATGGCGTCATTGAATGACGGGTTGGATTCGATAGCCTTTGCTGTCGCGGACAATTTGTTTGATCGGGCGATGATTAAATTGAATAATTTCCGGAATTTAAACAATGGTCGTCGATATTTTTATAATTTATATTGATTAATTTATTCACAAATCCTGTCGCGTCACTCGGAATGTTTCGGGAGATCAGCGGCAAGCACGGGCGTCACGGTCGATTAATTGAATGAACGCAACACCGACTCCGCCAACGGCCCCCCGGTTGCCGGAGCGGGCCGACGACGGCATCGACGGAACATGCCGACGGGAATCCGCGCCGCAGCCGGTCAGCACAGCTTCACGTCCCATCCCGCCCCCTAATCCCTCCTTGACACCCTATCTTTCGATATATATCTTTAGATATGTTTTCCGATATATAGGACACGATCATGCGACACAACCCTTCCCGCGGCCATGCCCGATGCGACGGTCATGGTGCGCATGCCGGCCCTGACTGGTTCGCCGGCCTCTGGCACGCGATCGGCCGCCATCGCCGCGGCCACGACCCGTTTGGCGGTGGCGGCCCATTCGGCGGCCGGGGCGGACGCGGCGGCTTTGGCGATTTCGGCGACGACGGCATGCCGCGCGGCCGCCAGTTCAGCGCCGACGATCTCCAACTGTTGCTGCTCGCCCTCGTCGCCGAGCAGCCGAGCCACGGCTACGAGCTGATCAAGGCGCTCGACACGCGCTCGAACGGCTTCTACAGCCCGAGCCCCGGCATGGTGTATCCGGCGCTCACGTATCTCGAGGAAGTCGGCTTCGTCGCGTCGCAGGCGGAAGGCAATCGCAAGCGCTATGCGCTGACCGATGCCGGCCGCGCGCACCTCGACGCGCAGCGCGAACGCGTCGACACGCTGTTCGCGCGCCTCACGCACCTCGCACGCAAGATGGAATTCATGCGCCGCGCATTCGCCGGCGAATCGGCGAGCAGCGACGCACCGGACGACGCACAGCCCGGCTGGCTTCCGGAGTTCGTCGAAGCGCGTCTCGCGCTCAAGCGGGCGCTGCTGCACAAGAGCGCTGCCGACGCCGACGAACAGCGGCGCATCGCGGCGATCATGCGCCGCGCGACGGCCGAAATCGAAGGCGGCACCGGCGCGTAATCCGCGCCGCCCCGTCAAACCCCAAGGAGTACGGATTGATGCAGACCACATCCGAGCGCACCGTGACCCGCGTGCGCCATACCCTCAAGTTCCGCCTGCTGCAGGTCGTGCGCGTGCACGCGGTGACGCCGCATCTGCTGCGCGTCACGCTCGGCGGCCCCGACCTCGCCGATTTCGAATCGTCGTCGTTCGACGACCACGTGAAGGTGTTTTTCCCGCCGCCCGGCGCCGAGCGGCCCGCGATGCCGACGCTCGGCGCGAACGGCCCCGAGTTTCCCGAAGGCGAACCGAAGCCGGTCGCGCGCGACTTCACACCGCGCCGCTTCGACCGCGCCGCCCGCGAACTCGATCTCGAATTCGTGCTGAATCATCCGGGCCCCGCATCGCAGTGGGCGGCGCAGGCTCGCGTCGGCCAATGGCTCGGCATCGGCGGTCCGCGCGGTTCGTTCGTCATCCCGATCGATTTCGACTGGCATCTGCTGATCGGCGACGATACGGCGCTGCCGGCGATCGCGCGGCGTCTCGAGCAGTTGCCGGCCGGCGCCCGGGCGGCGGTCGTGCTGGAAGTCGCGGATCGCACCGCGCAGATCTCCTTCGATACGCGCGCCGACGTACATGAAATCTGGCGCTTTCGCGCCGAAGCCGATGCGGCGGACGGCGACGCGCTGCTGAATGCGGTGCGCGAGCTGCCGCTGCCGTCCTCCGGCGACGGTTATGTCTGGGCGGCGGGTGAAGCGCAGTCGATGCGCGCGGTGCGCCTGCACCTGACCGGCGAGCGCGGCATCGACAAGTCGCGCATTCGCGCGGCGGCATACTGGAAGCGCGGTGCGGCGGCCGTGCACGAAACGCTGGAAGACTGACGCGAACCGGCGCCCGCGCATCGGCGGGCTTGGCATCGGCGGGGCGGCTGGTATATATGTATGTCTGCGACGCCGCTGTCGGGCGACAGCCGCCGCAGCCCGCCCAGGAGCGCCCGGTCATGACAAGAGAAAGCCACGCTTCGCCTTTCCTTCGCAACCTGAAGATCGCCGGCTATTGCGGCCTGGCGGCCGTCGTGCTCGCGCTGTTCGTCGCGATGTGCGCGATCTTGAAGGAAAGCTCTCTCGAACGCGACGCCACCCGGCACCCGGGCGAAACGCCCGAACTGCATGAAGCAGGCGGCAGCACGTCGGCATCGACCGAATCGGCCAAGACGCCCGATTGACGGCGTCCGGCCTGCACTTCTCCCGCTTGTTTCTCTCAGGGTGCGCGCTCGCGCCCCATCATCACCGCGTGCACCACGTCGGCGATCCGTTCGAGCAGCTCGACCAGGCGTTGCCCGTACAAATGCGCGGCCAGCGCGCCGGCCGTGCCGACCAGCACGCCGCCGGCCATGTCGAACGGCCAGTGCACGCCCGCATACACGCGACCCCATGCAATCGCGACGGCCATCGCGGCCATCACGAACCCGGTCAGCCGCGTCGTGCCGGCAAGCATCATGCCGACGGCGAGACTCCACGCGAACGTCATGTGATCGCTCGGAAACGAGCTGTCCGGCACATGCGGAATCAGTTGCGTGCCGACGCCGGCCATGAACGGCCGCGGCGAAAACCAGAAATGCCCGAGCACCTGAGCGAGCGCCAGCGCCACGCAGGTGCCGACGCCGGCTTCGACCGCCTGGCGCCGCGTCGCGCGCTCGCCGAAGATCCAGGTCAGCAGCAGCATCGCAGGCAGCGCATAGACGAGCCAGTCGGCGGCGAAGATCGCGAGGCGGGCCACGCCGGGGTGCGGCGCTGCGCCGGCATTGATGGCGGAAAACAGGGTGAGATTGAGGTTCTGCATGAATCCGGTTGCGTGGGGCGTAATGATGGACCGGCCGTGCCGGTCGGAGGCGAACGATGCTAGGGCGCACCCGCTTAAGCGTTGCTTAATGCGTCGGCCCCGGAAATGAGGCCCGGCCGGTGCGCCGCGCGCGAACGCACTTAGAACCCGCGCTGCAACACAAGTTCACACAATTGTCACATCGACGCGCGACCGTCTCCCGTAGAAGCTCACCAACTCTCCCGTAAAACCTCACCTTTTCGCATCGTGGCTTCATTGATGCGCATGAATATCGGGTCACCGGGCGCCGTGCGCGCTGTTTGTGCCGCTTGTCTCAATATTTAAGCGGCAAATGAATCGAAATCGGCAACAATTAATTCCATATGCGGCATCGCACAACGGCGACGCACAGGCATACGATTACGACCAATCATCCACGAAGCGATCAACAACAAGGAGTCCGCATGAAAATCAGCGATGTCCGATCGAAAGCGTTTGCGATGCCGTTGACGAGCCCCGCTTTCCCGATGGGGCCGTACCGTTTCGTCGATCGTGAGTTTCTGATCATCACGTATCGCACCGATCCGGACCGCCTGCGTGAGATTGTCCCCGAGCCGCTGCAGATCACCGAGCCGCTCGTACATTACGAATTCATTCGCATGGCCGATTCGACCGGCTTCGGCGACTACACCGAAAGCGGTCAGGTGATCCCCGTCGAATACAACGGCCAGGCCGGCGGCTACACGCTCGCGATGTATCTCGACGATCACCCGCCGATCGCCGGCGGCCGCGAGCTGTGGGGCTTCCCGAAGAAGCTCGCGTCGCCCACGCTGCACGTGAACACCGATCACATCCTCGGCACGCTCGACTACGGCAAGGTGCGCGTCGCGACCGGCACGATGGGCTACAAGCACAAGGACCTCGACATCGAAGAGCAGGCGAAACGCCTCGCCGGCCCGAACTTCCTGCTGAAGATCATCCCGCACGTCGACGGCACCGCCCGCGTGTGCGAACTCGTGCGCTACTACATGCAGGACATCAAGATGAAGGGCGCATGGACGGGCCCCGCGTCGCTCGAGCTGGCACCGCACGCCCTTGCGCCGGTGGCCGACCTGCCGGTGCTCGAGATCGTCGAAGCGCGCCACCTCGTCGCCGATTTGACGCTGGGTCTCGGCGAAGTCGTCTACGATTATCTGGCTCAATAACACGTCCGCAGTCCTTTCTCCCTGTCAATCCTTTCACCACGGGAATTCGAAATGAGCAACCTGAATGGCAAGACCGCAGTCGTCACGGGCGCCGCAAGCGGCATCGGCAAGGAAATCGCACTGGAGCTCGCCAAGGCGGGTGCGGCCGTCGCGATCGCCGACCTGAACCAGGACGGCGCGAACGCGGTTGCCGACGAGATCAACAAGGCAGGCGGCAAGGCGATCGGCGTCGCGATGGACGTGACCAACGAGGACGCCGTGAACAGC
>Ga0070663_100001625_pt1 | contig 12404 bp, 15 predicted proteins | sample KBSC63metaG_FD_65646 | JGI IMG/M metagenome (GOLD analysis project Ga0070663, IMG submission 65646) | Corn rhizosphere microbial communities from Kellogg Biological Station, Michigan, USA - KBS C6-3 metaG | ecosystem: Host-associated > Plants > Roots > Rhizosphere > Soil ...
GTGCGATGAAACTATCTACTGAGTTGGCTACTACATACCCTGCCTCGATGCAGGCCTCAGCACTCTCTTCTAAAAACTCCTCTACAAAGTTCCTTAAAAATTCATTGGGTATCGCTTCCACAGTTTCTTCGAGTTTCATAGCTAATGACCAGGGCTTATTCCTCTCAGCCAATTGCTTTTGAATCTGCTGAGTGTTCATGCCCTGACTCTTAAGACGCTTCACAAAATTACTATCAGGCTCTCTCCAAATTCTCCTGATGTTCTTGTACAGCCAAGTCACAGTAGCCTTAGCCCCTGTGATGAAAGTCATTCGCACTAAATTAGCAACGTTTCCCGCTAGTTCCTCTAAAGCTTCCTCTCCTACCTCCTTCAATACATAAGCCCCCATCGGTTCATTGAATGCAAAGATGACCGTCCCTGGCAGCACTCCACAAGCCAACCACCCCATAGCACTGCCCAAAGTCCCTCCCAGCATTCCTCCCAGCGAGTTGATGCCCGATGAAATCTGACGGTCTAAATCTTGATCTGAAGCATTCCAGTTAAAAGTAAAGATGAACTGAGCTAGGGAGACTATCGTTGACCATATCAAAGAGAGCGTGAATGATACCCCTGAAACCAGCGTACTAATAACTTTAGAAACTAGAAAACCGCCAAACCGAGAGAATCCGTTCCAAACTTTTTGTACGATGTTCTCTTGATCGTCCCGCTTCTGTTGGAGGCCGTTAGCGGCAAATCGACGCACACCGTTAGACCCGATCGCCTTCCGAGCTAGCCGACTGCCCAAGTTTTCTAAGTCAAGATTGATTGCCATTTAGGAACTCTCTGCTTGATTCTCGCCAATCTCTTTGATGCGGGGTCGCTCGCTGTAATTCCGGCCGTATGGGTTGAGCGCGTCAGTGATGCCTGGTGTGTTTGTAAATCCTAATTCAACATCTTCTAGGAATCTATCAAAATCATCCTTGCCATCGACTTTCTCACGCTTGTTAATTTTGTCAGCTACCGTTACTTGCTTTTTGATCATGTCGATGATCTGCTGTTTCAGATCGCCGTTAGCATCCAACTTCCGGTAATGCACAGCCCTTGTAATTGCGGCCGCTTGCAGTAGATCCGTCAACGCTCTACTAAGAGGCGTTTTGTCGGACATCTCAATAGTCTTGATATCTAGCTCAGATTCAACCAACATCTTGCTTAAATCCTCCTCCCCAGCTTTAAAGCTTAGAGGCATCTTTTGAGATGTTTCTTTAGTCTCGAACCCTAAATACTCAATTAATGCCTCTAGCTGGAAATAGGCTTTAGTCTCAAGCTGTTTAATTTGACCCGCTTCTAATAGTGTTCTGGTAGCAATATTGGTTAAGAGTTCGCCATTAATAGCGGTCTGAAGCGACAAGCCCATTAACTCAGCTATCCCTTCAGCTATGTTCGGAATGCGAATCCCTAGTGGCTGATCACCGGGCGTGTTGGGGTCTGAATCTTTAACCTCAATCGGGATCTCAAACTGCCCAATCACCTCATCCAGCCGTTCAAAAGTATAAGCAATTAGCTTTGCAAGATTGGGAACAGATGCATTTCCATTAGAAATGAGATTCCCTAAAAATCCCTCATCCTTGCTAATTAATGAAGCTGGAAGCGTGGCAGGGAATTCGTCTATCCCAATAATGTCCCCTATCTTATTGAGCTTGGCTTTAATATCACTATTCTTAGCCTCGCATTGATCAATCATTAATTGAGCTAGCTGTAAATGCGGCGCTGCCTGAGCGTATGCAGTGTCAGCGCTGTTTGCAAATACAACAATATTTTTATAAGTAACGTTGGCTTCCCAATTACCAGCGGTATTCTGTCCACAACTAACCACTGGGATTGTCGCGGTGTATTGCAATGAATCTACTGTGTACTGCATCAACCTAGAAATGTTAAAGCAAGAACAACCGCTCATATCATCTGGTTCCTTTTGTCTTTTTTTCTTCGGTTTGGGTGGAGGTGGTGGATCAGGTATCGGATAAAAATTATCTGGCAGGGGTGAAGGATGGCTAGAGGGATTACAAAATGCAGAAATGCCAACAACTCTGAACCCAAACAAATTATTTACAAAATAGTTAGGTCTGATTAACTCTAATCTATCTCCTAACTTCCATCCGCTCATCAGTCCCACCCCTAAAGATTGAACACGGATTCCTTTTTTAACAACAGCTACACCGTACTCATTGACAGGGTAATGCTCATTTAAAATTGTGACTTCGTTAAAAGTCCATCGTTGACTATCATTACCCCCTCTATTTTCAAATTGGACATTATTAGGGATAAAGCCCGTAGGGGTTCTATTTCCATACATATCGGCAATATAAGAATCAACCCACATAGGGTTTATTCCTTGTTGCCACGTTTCAATAAAGGTTGGATCACCATTAGTATTGAACTCCTCACTCCGGTATCGCATCAAAACTACAGTGACATAACAGCCTGGAGAGGCAGTATAGTCTTGTTGTGAATCTTTCGGCTTTCTGCGTGGAGGTGAATAAGGGGCGCGATAAGGTTCTGGGTCTGGGTCTTCAAAGTCTCTGTTGACTGGTCTTTTATCTTCAATCTCTGGTAAATCAAAGTGAATCTTGGGAATCGGAATATCAGGTAAATTAAAATCAGGTCTGTTATTCCAGAAATCTTTTAAGTCGTCTTGTGTTCCCCTAATTGCATAATTTACTTCTTTAAAACCTGAACCAATAGTATTTCTTAAAGCTTCTCCTACCTCATAGGCTCCTCTAAAAGTTTCCCTTGCATCTTTATTGAAAGCAGGATTGTCTATCAATGTATGTTGGCGTTCCACTCCCACCAATCCGTCAACGAATCCTGGTACAACATGATTGACTGGGTTTTGGGTAGCGTTGTAAATACCAAAAGCTAAACCAGCGCCTTGCCTTGCTCCGGTAGCTCCTGAACTTCCCCTAGGGCTTAATCCTGCTTCTGCCCTATCAAAATCTTCTGTAGATAATCCAGCGTTTCTAACTGCATTTCTATGGGCTTTCCGTTCCTCAACTTCTCTGTTGAATCCTTGAACATTTTCGACAATTTGTTCAATAGGATTTTTACTTTTAAGATTGCTTCCACCATACCCGCTAACAGTATTTTTAGGACGTTCAATCACATCCTCTACAGGTAAGTTTCTAATAGCATCTTGTTGAATTTGCGTTGGAGGCTTGGGAAATCCAAGCTCATCCCTGGCAAAATCTTGGAGAGGTGCTGACCTCGTTAGTTCTATAGGTACAGGTCTAAAGTTTGAAGAATCCCTTTCCTTTACAAAGATTGGGATATCAAAATCCTTAGCTAATACCTCAATTTTTAATGGCTGGTGGTTTACCATTTTTACTGTCTCTATATTTGATAATCTCCCCAGACCTGCATTTCACCCAAGCAGATGAAATAATACCCATCCGAAGTTTCGCCATTCTGAAGAATGCGTAAATGAGAGAAATATTGAGCTTGTGGGGGTATAGGCAAAAGAAGCCATTGATCAGGTGTATCGTGATTTGTATTGTTAGTTTGTGTGTCCAAATCAACCCAGTCTGCCCCACTTAAACCTTGAAATTTCCAGCTTCTTAAATAGTATCTAGCTTCACTTCGACTTTTTAAAGCATAATGAGTCGGCTTAATTGCTCCTTGTGCCAAGCTAAATTCAACAAAAGCATTGGGATTGCTAGAAGTATAAAAGCTCCCAGGTTGCCTATCAGTTAAATAGATAAGTGCCCCTCCATCAATTCCAGATGCAGTAAAGGTTACTTTCCCACTCGTTTGTGGGTTCTCAAAAGCCTGAGTTCCGTTGTTTGTTCCCAACTTGTAAAAAAGATCAGAAGTATCTCCAGCTACTGGTGGTGTCGTTGTAGTTCCACCTGTACCTGTACCTGTACCACTGCCACCTGTGCCACTACCACCTGTACCACTGCCACCTGTACCACTGCCACCTGTGCCTGTAGAAGTACCCCCAGAACAATTAATATTAAATGTTGGCGCTGGGCTGGGGACTTCATAATCTGAAGTTTCAATTACGTTCCCCCTTACAATCAACATATCGGTAGCAGTCAACAAACCTTTACCCAAATCTTTTAATTTCAAATAAATTGATTCATCACTGCTAACAGTTGCATTGTTAGCGCTTGTAAGTAGTCGAAGCAAATCAACATAATAATAAGGTGGTTGGCTCAGCAGCCACACATCATTGAGTTCTATTGGCGTTTCGTTGTCAGCGTTGCCAATTAAAATAGTTAGTCCTATCTTTTCAGCATTATTTAGGGCTGTTTTGTTCTTTGAATTGGCTACAAAATCAGAATCTAAAGGCGAGATATCTGGAGGAACAAATTCAGCTATAGAATTAATTTTTACTATTAATCTTAAACTTGCTATAAAGCCATCGTACTTTGCTTCAGCTACCTTGGTTGCTAGATTCAATGTTCCTGGTTGGTAGATTTTAATTAAATTTGTGCCACTACTTGAGTCAATTTTTTTAAGGATACCTACATTGCGAGTTGATGCCATTTCAAGAGCCTTCCTTTTGTAATTATTTTATAATTGGTTTAACCAAGTAAACCGGGAGCGTTGTCAGCATGGCTGAAAGAATAGTTTTAAGAGGTAGGAGTGAACTATTAAAGCCAGTTATTACTGAGCTTTTAGCCATGCATCAATTGATTGATAATAGGGATGTAGGTCAAATTATTGGCAGGGTAGTAGCTAGCGACGAAAAGATTAGAGCTAAGCCCATGCCTCTAATGATGACTATTCAGTGGTCTTCGATTGCAGAACCTCCTTTTAATAAAGCTAAAACTGAAGCTAGTTATGACATCCCAGATGTAAAGCGATCTGCTTTGGATTGGGAGAAAATCAAACAAGTTGCTGGGGGTGCAAACGGGTATATGTGGGGTAGGTTTCGGGCTACGGCTCAACTTAGCAATCAACGCCAGATGCAAGTCTACGGCGCAACTGGAGAAGAAGCAGAAGAACGTTTGTTAGCTATGGCTACTTTGAGCGAGGCTACAATTGAAACGCTGACAACTGCTGAAGAAAAGAAAGTTGGAAGAAGAGCGAAACATAAGAAACTCTATAAAGAAACTACAAGGGTTTATCCTGCCTACGTATCTTTTCTTCATCAAGAAAAACTGCTAGGCGAGAATGATGCTGGAGTCGCAACTCTTCAAGGGATTTATGCCAAAAGTGACGCAAAGCTGCCCTTGTGGACTAGCACTAAGCCTTATGATTTTGAGGCACGGATTCAAGAAATGTTGCGCGTTCGCGGAAGTGTCTAACCAGCTTTGTTCTCAAGTAAAAATTCTCTCTCTTTCATTAATTGGTTATACGCCTCACTTTTTGAAATGTTTAATTTAGTACTTAGTCTTTCTAGTAAATTACCTCGCGGCGAATACATATAAGGCTTGCCAAATCTACCTTGACGTTTCCGAATAGCGCGACGACTTCGAGTAGATAGCAAGGGGTAGCATTTTAATACCATGTGCTAAGCCTTAATTAAAATTAACAAGAGAGAAAATAGGGCAATGTGCTAAAAGAAAACCCATAGGTTCTCAACAACACTTATTAGCATTTTAGACCTTTTTAATAGTTCCAAGCAAGCTTGACTTTATCAAAAAGGTTAATTACTTTGAAAACAGTTCTTTACCCGTTAATTTTTTATGGCTGCTGTTTTGCCTCCTGCTTTATTACCTGGATTTACTCTTTTAGATGCTGCCGAAGCTGCACCTTCTCAAGGAATCTTTATTCCATTGGCTAGCTTGCCAGCTTTAACTGCTGGCGAAGCTAACGAAACCACTGGTGATGGGCGTAAAGTTGCCTATGAATTAACCAAAGCTTTACAGACGAATTATGCTGCTTTGGCTGATAATGCCAAGCCTGCAAAAATGGCAATTACTAAAGCAACTCCAACCGGAATTAATCCAACTACTGTAAGACAAGCCTTTACTGCTAGTTTTGACCTCGACTTCAGCGCTGCTGATGTCGCACCGGAGGCTTAATCTCTATAGGATCTAATTCCCAAAAACCTATTTATAGGGATAAAAAATGTCAAACAGATATAACACAAGAGTTGAGGTTTATGTCAATCCATTTCCTAATAGTGGCATTGCTTACGGCTTTCCTTCTGCTATTAGTGAGGAAGGGAAAAGGACTGCCTTGGGTCAGGTATTGGTCAACCGTGCTGCCTTGCCACCAGGCTTGGTTTTTGGAGCCAATGCCCCAAAACCAGGACGGGCAACAAAAACTTTTGCCACTGAAACAAATACTAGTTTCTATTCAATTGAAAATGCCGCTGCGTTGGCGGCTGATGGTTGGCGGCTGAGTTTCCCGACGATCCGCCGTGCCAGAGCCGGAGCCAAAACCGTCGCAGTTTACGTAACTATTGGCACAATCAAATATGCTTGGATGATGCCTGATGAGCTGCACACTCAAATCCTTGATGATATGGCGGCGCTGGGAGTTCAGGAAGCAGATATTAATGATCGTAATTTGGTCTGGGGTGCCCGATACCCGAAACCACCTAGAGGCGCATCTGTTGTCATAGGTGCCCAAGGAAGAAACATTCTCTCAACGTTTGTTGATCCCGATAAAGCCGACTCCCTCCCCCCCGGTTGGTCTATGACTGGAAAGGAATACGCTTAATCATGTTGATTTTGCCAGGTGATCCTGAATTTGATATTTCCCTATCGGCTTTGCCGCCGAACTGGAAAGATATCACTCATGCTTACTCTGGTCAGGTTGCGTTTGTTGCGGATGCCGATACTGGCATCCTGCGACCCGCCAACATCAGAGAAATGGATGACTATTTATATGGCGGCGAGTATGAAGACCGCTTAAAGGTAATAGGTGACGATGGATTGGGCTAGAATCGGTGCCCCCATTATTCCTGATCTAAATTGGCAATTTTTTGATCAACCTGTGATTGGGTCGGAAACCTTCAAAATAACGAACACTTGGAGCATCCGCCCCTATTACAAAATGAAAGCTTACCTGGGGCAATTCTGGGCTAATAGCGAGGAAGTCTCTGGGGTTCGTCGGATTTATCCGATAAAAGATACAAAGCAGATCATCACTCTAGAAATTCCAGAAGAATTTAAGGATGAGGGTTTAATTTTACGGTATATCGGGGTGAAACTAGCGCGTCCATTGCCTTCTACCGCTTCATACGATTGGCGGATTGAACTAGAGGTATTTCAGCCGATGCTCTTTTCTTAGTAGTCTGAAATTATATAAGAAATAAGTATTGGGACAAGTCGATGTCCGGTTGTAAATCCCCCCTAGGACTGAGCGAACGGCTAGATCGGATAGATCAGGATAAAAATACCGAGTTTTTATCTTGTCCTATGCCAGTTCAATCACCAGCTTTTTTTCTAAAAACCAAGAATTATAATCTCGATTCCCTGGCTAAGTTGCAATGGGAAATTCAAGCCAACTTAGAAAGGGTTGTAAATCAACTCCTCAAAGCTGATCACAATGGCTCAGATACCCAATGAAGAAATCATTACCCTGTTTACTCGCTTGGTCGGTGCCCAGTCGATTGCCAGCAATGAGCTAGGAAGGGTCAATCAACGGATTGATGAGAGCATTGTGCAATTCAAGGAACGGATCGATGTTCTTGCCGCTACCGATAAAGCTTCGACGGATCAACTCAAGAAAGATATTGAAGAAATTAAAGATAGTCTCAATGCACTAGTTACGCAGATGACCTTGATCCAGCACACCAGCCCCACCGCCCAAATGGAAACGCTGAGGCTTCAACAAGCTGAGCATAAATCCCAATTGGATCGATGGAGTGGTCAACTGGCGGCGGCGGCCTGGTTCGCTGGTGCCATTGGGCTGAGCGGTCTTGGCACTGCGATCGGTGCCTTTATGAAAGTTTCAGGAAAATAGTCTAGCTCTGTCCATTGACCTTGGTTTCAGCCTCTTGATTGCTCAAATATTCAGAATAAAAGGTGAAGTCAGGGTATAAGTCCATTAACTCAGCTTCAAGCGCTGCAAAAGCTTCTGGAGGCGTATCAGTTCGGCTCTGAATTGCAAAAGTGCCGTTGGTATAGGGCTGTATCCGGAAAAATTGACGAAACTCTTCTGGTAAAGACATAGTTTTTTGTAGTAGGTGAGCGCGATCGCACTTTTTTTAAAAAGGTATGTAGTCCTGACAGGTGAAGTGATGGCGGCGGCTGTAAGCGTTTAAAATCCATGCAAAATGTTTCCCGTTTTCCTCACTCCGGAACCATGCACAATCCTCTTTCAGGTGTGCCCCACATAGCCAGCACATAAGCACTACAGGCAGTGATGGCTTCACATCAACGCCCCAATGCCCATGAGAGCCTTCAAGCTCTATAACCACTGTCCAGTTAATCCACGGGCTGATCCTTAGTCTTCTGTTGTAGAAGAACAAGCCTAAAGCAAGGCCATCATGATGCCAATAGCTGTACATCCTCATTGGTTGTCCTTTGTGTTCCAAAAAAATTCTAAAAAATGTCCGGTTTTTCCCGGTAGGCTCAAAAAAAATTCAAACCTCTTTTAACAACCTCATAGGAACATCATTGTCCCCATGTACCCTCCGTCGCGACCTCACATAAGTTAGCCTTATCGATGGCGGATGCAATTGGGGGGTTTTGGCTTATTAGACTTTTATATCGTTGGCGACTTCGCCGCATGGAGTTGATATGGTGGTTAAGTGCGTAAAGGTTGCATCTTTTGAGCCAAGTTCGTCCTCTGTAGTGGAAGACTTGACCCCGTGAAACCTTATGCCCTTCCTGTCTTCTGGATGAGGTAATCCCGTTACGCTCAAAGACTCTTGCCTGTGGGCTGCGGAAATCCCCTTCACCTTGAACAGAGAAGTCGTCCTCTATTTGCCAATAGACATCTGTAGCCCCTTCATCTAAGAAGTGCTTCAGCCGCCCATACTCCTGCTTACCCTGTGCGATTTGCCTGCGTGGAACATCCCGTAGGGTTAAGTGCCTCCGAACAGTCCGATCGCTCACTTGCAAATGATCTGCGATCGCCTCTTGTGAAACTCCAAATGGAATGAATGACTTGCTGACAAAAACAAATTTACGACCAATGGCTAGAACAGCAGGAGGTAGTACCCCGCGATCCGGTATTTGCGAGGGATTGCTTATCCTTTCCAGTAGCTCGACAGGTTCTAAAAATCGGTAAAACTTTCTCTCTCTGGTGTTTAGACTCCTCCTTGCTGCGGTACGACTGCGATTTTGCAACGCTTGTGTAGCGATTGACGTTGCAACTGTTCGGAGGGATTTTAAATCTAGTGGATCAACTTCTCCAACGTGCCCAAAAGATTCTAGTCCCAAATTTTGACAAATCTTGAATAAGCCACCGAGCCAAACTCGGATAACCCCATTTCTGACCGTATATCTTCTAAATGCCCCTACCTCTCTGCCCTCAAGCAACCACTGGTAAAGGCTAGCAACCTTTCGATCTAATAGTGCTGCTGCATAATCAATAGATACTTCAACATAGCCTCTGCCCCCAGCATCTAAGGATCTGCATAGATACCAAAGTTTGAGCCATGCCCTACCCTTATCCCCTACCAGCGCAGTGTGAACCCGGACATAGGAAAGCCGAGGCATCAACAATAAAGTTAGTGCCTCGACTGGTGCCAGTAGGAGAAACCTAAACAAGCGGCTCGATCTCTCGAACAAAGAAGATCAACCCGCAGTCATAGAGCGCGTTGCTGCTTCCCTGATCGTCTAGCCTGATTCTGCATAGATGAGCGCCCTCATACTTGAGAAATTTACCCTTCAAGCCGTTGAAGGTGCTTGCCTTTTTAACAATTTGGACGCGATCGCCCTCCTTGAAAGTTTGGTTGCTTGGGGATGGTGTACCGTACATCTGTACTATCTCCCCGATCCGCGATTGGATCTTGGTGGCCGGATTTTTAGCTCACGGCTACCAAAGCAGTTTAAGCAGTGTGCGCGAGTATATCTCGCTTTAGATCGTGGGTTGATTTGATAGGTAGAAAGGATTGCTAGTCCTGAGAAATCCCTTCCACAAGTCCCACACGGCGCGTTCGCATAGAGTCGTATAGCACTGAACTTGCAGCACAAATCATTGTGCTGCTGTCGACTTCCTTGTGTTAACATTCATTTACCGCCCCTCCAAAAGCCCAGCCACGAACTCAGCTTTTGGGGGGGTTCCCCTTTTTTAATACAAATAAATTGTAGGGGGGGAGTATATCCCATAGAATAGGATCTAGTGGCTGCCCGGATGAGCCACAGCCCCCGAAAGACACGTATCTTGCTGTGGTAGCGTGTGCCGTGCCTTAGGGGGTTTTTAATTTTTTTAGAAATCAATGCGTGTTGTGCAACGATTTCTTGCTGTGGTAATTGCCATTATATGCCGTCTCGCTGATTTATTAGCTTTCCATGATGAAAAGTCAATCTGGGGATAAATATTCCTTTAGATAGACGCAATCCACTGTTCCACACTGCCAGAGCATTTTCTAAAACATATTGACACTTCCCGATAGGATATCGTTATACTGGCATATATACGATAGGGTATCCGATATGTCTAAGAAAATTCAGTTTGAGTTAAAAGCGTCCCTGATTACCCTCTTAGAAGCCCAAGCCCTTGAAGGGGAAAGCCTCAACCAAGTTGCCAAGCGGTTGGTATATCATGCGTTGGGAGGTGATCAGCTACAGAACGATACCCTATCCGATGTGGTAGATATACCTCCGTCACAGGTAGAACTACTCATAAGTAGAATTCAATTCTTGGAATCGCAACTTGAACGCCTGCCTGATCTATCCCTAGTTGATGTACTCATTGAGAAAACATCTTTTTTGATAAATGGTGGCTGTGTGGTCAAAGGTCAGTTGATGAGGGATAAGGCGGAACTTAAAACTGATATCCAAAGTTTAACTAGCCGATTTGAAAAAACTACCAGCGAAACCCTAAAGGAACTAAAGCGGGTCAATAAGGCATTGAAGCAATTAGGGGTGGACGCGATCGCAATCCCTAGCAGCCCTAAAGATGATGATGTAATAGATAGCCCTGCCGCTGTCAAAGTCTATGTAGAGACAATTGATGCTTTTCAGGGTAGATGGTGGAATGCTGAGAAAGACGATCCTAAAGCTGGTGAGGTCTGGCTATATTGCACTAAGAACATGCAACGCCCAGCAATAGTTGATATAGGCTTATCTGAATCTTATTATCTTTGGAAAGATAGAGCCACCCGATCGTCTGGAAATTGCACCCGCCAAGATTTGCATATTAGGCTACTCCCCAATCCTAGTAAACCTTCATTAGACACACTGTCGGATACGCTACCCGATACCCCAGCCGATACGGTAAACTCTCCCCTATCAAGCAACAATCTACCCGATATTATACCCGATACCTTACCCGATACGGTAGAGGAGGAGCATTTCCCAATCCTAGAAGTAATTGCCTCTATTAATACAGATAACACTGACCAGGAAGAAGCGAGACAGGACAAGGTTTATCAGGTTTTGACCCTAGAAAGGGATGTTGATGATCCTAGACCATGGACAAAGCTAAATGAAGACCCCTTTGCCCTCTGCCTGATATCCAAGGGGAATGATTCAATGGTCAAAGGGGAAATACAAACCTGGTCAAATGGGAAGTTCTCTAAAGACATTGCAGACTCTAATAGCTATCGAGATAGACGGGGCATTGCCAACATAATGAGGATTCAAGAGCAGACCTATCCACGCCATAGCTATTTTATGTGTTTAATTAACCGCAACTGGCTAAAGTCTAAAGCTGTAAGTCCTACAGTGCATTATGTTTTAGATGATGAGTTGCTAGGTGATGTAATCATTTATTGCAAGTAGACTGAATAGTTTGTAGGTTAAATAGATGTCAGAAGCACTTGAAGCCGCATTGAATTTGTTTCCTGGGGATTGGGGAGAACCCTATAAAGCATTTGTCGAGAGAGCTGTTGAATTCGACGGCTGGGAAATCTTGCTTTACTGGTCTGATTCCACGATTAGGGTAAAACTGACAGCCGATACCCTAACGGGAATCTACGATATTCTTGACCCCGATGAGGATTGATAGAGCGAACCATGATTTTAGATTTTTGCCCGATCTGTCAACTCCCTATTCAGTGCCAGCATTGGTGGAATGTTGAAAACGATGATAATGACAATGAATCTAAAGAACAGGAGAGTTTAGAGGAGTAGATAGAAAGCGATCGCACTTTTTAATTAACTTGTTGCGTTCGGTCTGACTCACGGTTGAAGAGAATTTCTACTGTTTTTTCTTCGCCTAACATCCCATCATTAGCCAACTTCTGCTGTGCGATGAAACTATCTACTGAGTTGGCTACTACATACCCTGCCTCGATGCAGGCCTCAGCACTCTCTTCTAAAAACTCCTCTACAAAGTTCCTTAAAAATTCATTGGGT
>Ga0070663_100001657_pt1 | contig 12316 bp, 10 predicted proteins | sample KBSC63metaG_FD_65646 | JGI IMG/M metagenome (GOLD analysis project Ga0070663, IMG submission 65646) | Corn rhizosphere microbial communities from Kellogg Biological Station, Michigan, USA - KBS C6-3 metaG | ecosystem: Host-associated > Plants > Roots > Rhizosphere > Soil ...
AGATCAATGGTGTACATGCCTGAACCCCTTCCCAATCTGATGCCGTCGAGGCCGGTGAGCGCAGCGGGTTTCGGCGGTTAGAAGAGCCCTCGGCGGGAGCCGCCGTCCAGGGCGAGTGTTGCGCCGTGCAGCGCGTCGGCCTCGGGCGCCAGCAGTTGAGTTACCGCCCAGCTGACCTGGTCGACCGTGGTCATCCGACCCAGCGGTGAGAGGGATCGGTATTCATCGAGGACGGTCTCGACGCTGACGCCGCGCGCCTCGGCGTGGGCGGCGGCGAACCGACGGAGCCGATGGGTGTCCAAGGCACCCGGAGCGATCATGTGCACAGTCACGCCGCGTGGCCCGTAGGCGTCGGCGAGCTGTCGAACGAGGTTGGCAAGGGCAGCGTTGGTGACACCGGCCCCGCAGGTTTGCGGCGTGGGTTGGGAACCGAAAACGCCGCCGATGGCGACGATCCGGGACCCTTGGCTGAACCGGTCCTCCACAGCGCGGATGAGACGCAGCAGCCCCCCGAGCTTCAACGACACCGACCGGCCAAGGGCGTCTGGGGCGATCGTGGCCAGCGGTCCGGCCGGCGGAACGGCTGCTGACTGGACCACCATCCGGACGGGCCCGGACACTGCGGCGGCGATCGCCTCGCCCGACGAGTCATCGCCGATGTCCGCGGCACATGCCGTGATCCCATCGTCGGTTGCACTCAACTGCTCGAGGCGGTCACGGTCGCGGGCCACGGTGACCACCGGCACCCCGGCTTTGCGTAGCCGCGCAACGATGGCAGCGCCGACCTCGCCGGTAGCTCCGACGACGACGGCTTGCCCGCTCGGGCTCACTGGTGTTGGCATGGTCGAAAACCTCCTTGGCGGCGCATCGTCTCTCGGTACGCGGCGCCGATGCTCGCTCGCGGCCAGGCTGGCCGCATTGACCTATTGATAATAGACGACTGGTCATCTATTATCAGAGGCATTCCGCTCCACTCACCTCTGAACTGCGAGGATGCCGCCGATGACCGACCTGACGATCTATTCCGAACCACAAAACCCTGCGCTGCCGACTTCCGGATTTGTCCTGGATCTCGAGCACGCCGCACTGGTCATCACCGATCCGCAGATCGACTTCCTCAGTCCTGAGGGTGTCTCGTGGCCGGTGTTCGGTGACAGCATCCGTGAGAACAACACCGTGGCTCACATCGGCGAACTGTTGGACGCCGCGAAGCTGGCGGGAATCACTGTCGCCGTATCGCCGCACTATTTCTACCCGACCGATAAGCAGTGGCGGTTCGGTGATCCGCTCGAGCAGTTCATGAGCGCCGTCGGCATGTTCGGGCGCCAGGGGGCCTACACGACGGACGGGTTCGCGGGCTCCGGCGCCGACTTCCTGCCCGACTACCAGCACCACATCCACGACGGCCAAACCGTGATCGCCTCTCCGCACAAGATCGTTGGCCCCGAATCAAACGACCTCGTGCTCCAGTTGCGCAAGCGCGGCGTGAACCAGGTCATCCTGGCGGGAATGGCCGCCAACCTGTGCGTCGAAGGCCACATGCGCGAACTCGTCGAGCAGGGTTTCGAAGTCGCTGTCGTCAAGGACGCCACGGCGGGCCCACGGCTTCCCGAAGGCGATGGCTACCTCGCTGCGCTGGTGAACTTCCGATTCCTCGCCAGCGCTGTCTGGACGACTGCCGAGGCCGTCACCCATCTGAAGGACAGTCATCGATGATCCCGCTCGATCACGGTGACAGATCGAAACATATTGCCGCCGAGGCAATACCAATGACGAAAGACATCAGCAAGGAGCCCGAAAACATGACACCTAGTGAAAATCCAAGGCAGAAGAGGTTTGTCCTGAACAATGGCGACGGTGAGATTCCGGCGCTTGGGTTTGGGACGCTGGTTTCGGATAGTAGAGAAACGCGAAATGCCACCAGGGCCGCGGTCGAAGTAGGGTTCCGCCACCTCGACTGTGCCGAGCGGTACCGCAACGAAGAAGAGGTTGGCGCAGCGCTCAAAGAGTTGCTCGCCGACGGAACGGTCCGGCGTGAGGACCTGTTTGTGACCACAAAGCTGTGGAACAACAATCATCGACCCGAGCGGGTCAAACGCGCGCTGCAGGCCAGTCTGAACCGCCTCGGGCTAGACGTCGTCGATCTGTATCTCGTGCATACCCCTTTCGCGTTCGAGCCCGGCGACGACCAAGATCCGCGGGACCCGAACGGCGCCGTCGTCTACGACGCTGGAGTCACGTTGGAGGAAACGTGGACCGCGATGGAAACCCTTGTCGATGAAGGGTTTTCTCGCGCGATCGGCTTGTCCGATATCGACGTCGAGGGCACTCGTAGGATCGTCAATACCGCCCGAATCAAGCCGGCCGTCGTGGAGGTCGAGTCGCACCCCTATCACCCGCAATGGGAACTCCACGAATTTTGCGAGACTGCCGGCATCATCCTGTTGGCATTCGCTCCGCTCGGGCATGCGCTGGAGCCGCGACTGCTCGACGACCCGTTGATCGTCAGGATGGCTCAGCGCTTTGGAAAGACACCCGCGCAAGTACTTCTGGCGTGGGGTATTCAACGCGGCACCGCAGTTCTGACGTCATCTGTCAACCCCGATCGCATAGGCGAGAACTTTGATGTCACTGCGCTTCCGGAGAGCGCGATAGTAGAGATCAACGAGCGCCTCGAGACTCGCTACCGCTTCAACTCGGTGGTCGACGCGGGAAAACCGGGATTTATTGAAGTGCCCCAGGGTTGTTAGGAACCGCTTCGACCGACTTGCTGACGCTGCGGGCCCTTCGCGGATCACCTTCTACGACCTTCGCCACTCATACGCGACAGGGCCGCTCGAGACAGGCGTAAGCCCGAAGGTGCTGAGCAGGCATGACATTCACAAATCCATTCAGAAATGCCATGAAAACGGCCTCGGAGCGTCCTTCACCCGATAGTGCCGGTCGTCGCGTTAATGTCAGTAATGGCAGGCAACCGTTGCGCCGTCGGCTCTGGTCTCTCCCGGGCTCGTTCTCTCCTGGTTTACAGTCGGCGCATCTCTCGCGCCATGCAAGCATCCTCGAGGAATTGACTACGCCGCCGAGGAACGGGCCGAGGGCGAGGTCGCTTCGCCAGTGTTGTCAGCTCGGCGATCCGGCCTTTCCAGTCGACCCACCGCTTACGTCGTTCACCCAGCGGCTGCGCGGCAGCGGTTGACAGCATCACCTCGGCGACGGTGATTACTGGAACCTCCTGGCCTGGCTTAGGCTCTGGACCGGCTGTTGCGGCAGGCTCCTCGGGTGAACCCTGATCGCGTGATGTGTTTGGCGTTATCGACATGCGCCTGCCTCCCCCGTTATAGAAATCGACCCATGCGTCAATTCGGACACTACGATCAGAGCGATCTGGGATCATGAGTAGTCCGCTACCTGTGATCCGAATAACACTTGGTTGCAACGTGTTTCGTTCTGCTCGTCTTAACGTCTGCGTTACAGCGCTGTCACGTGGACGGCATGCGCAAAACCCACGGGACCTACGCCGGCAGGTGACCTTTTAACCGATGGTCGATGCCGCGCAGCCAGGCGCGTCGCCGGAAACCCGGTCGCGCAGCTGGCGTTGGGGCCACCCCGGATAACGTTGGCGGTCTCGATCGCCGCGCTCTGCCGGTCAACCACCGTGCTAATGGCTTAGGTCACGATCGACAGTTGCTGTGCCGCTTCGTCTTTGCTGGCTCGGCGTTGAGGCACGCCGGGCCGCGCGCGACCATGACGGTGATGTCGGCGTGCTCACCGATCGCCGAGACGGGAGGGGTCGGATCGAGCAGCCGGACTGACCCGCGCTCAACCGTGCGGGGCAAGTTCCGTTCTGAGAAATATCCGAACCGGACGGCAGCCTGCCCTTGGATCCCGGACAACTGGCGCGGCTGAATGCGGCGCTGACTGCGCTGTCGGGGTGGTCAGGGTGCCGCCATCAACACGGCCGAGCCGAGATGGTGGCAGACCAGCAGTGCGATTTCGACGTCGATCCTGTCATCGCCGATCCGGCGACCGCGCCGCTCGACCGCACGGTCGACGCGGTACTTGACCGAATTGTGGTGCAGGTTCAGGCGTTCAGCCGCCCCCTTGTAGCTCGACCCCTCGCCAAAGAACACCCGCATCGTCTCCCGGAGGCGGGCGTCGTTGTCGGTGTCGCTCGCCAGCGGGCCCAGCGTCTCGCACACCCACTCACGCGTCTCGGCCAGGTCCTCGGTGAGCAGGGCCGCGGCCGCCACTCCCGGGTCACCTGCCGCAGTGACACGGCGATTCTGCGCGCCGGCGACCGCAACCCGGCGTGCCTTCTGCGCCTGTCGATGTGAGCGCCGGAAGCCCTCTAGTCCTGACTGGGCGGTTCCCATCGCTAGATGAGGCGCATCCACGCTGTCGGCGGCAAATCGTCGGATGTGTTCCACCGGGTCCGCTGTCGCGGCGGTCCCGAGCGGGAGCCACCCCCACCCGCTGACCTGGTCGGCGGCCACAAACAGCGCGCCGTCCCGCAACGTCATCGAGTCGGCCAGGTCGCGCACGAAGCGCTCCAGTCTCAGCAGCTCGCGCCCGGGTGCGTCATCAGCGCTGGTCCACAGGATCATCGCGAGGTGCGTGCGACGCAGCGGATAACGGATGGCGGCAATAGCGGCGTCGATGTCGACCGAGCCCGCGGCAGAATCGAGCAACTCCCGCACCCGCAGCGCGCGAACGCTGTTGCGGTTCTCCACCCAGCGTTCACGTTCGGTCTCGTAAGCGTCGGTGACCTGCTGCGAGATCCAGTCGATGTAGCGGAACGCGACGATGCTGATCGCCTCGTACGTGTTCAGCGCAGCCTCCGGTTCGAGGCCGGCACGGCGGATCTCCTCGAGCACGTGGGCGAGCACCTGCTGCTGGCCTAACCGGTATGCGCGGACCAGAGCATTGACCGGAATGCCGTGTTGGGCGACGCGGCGCGCGTACTCCAGCGCTGCAGTCGGTGGCTCGACCCGTTCGATGCTGATGTGGTAGCGCAGCGCATCAAACACTGTTTCCACATTTCCCGCGACGCTGGCGCGGAGTAATTCAAGAAGCGCGGGATCGCCCCGAAGCTCGACGACCTCGGCGGCGAGGTACCGCTGGATAGACCCAATAACATCCGGCGCCCGCTCACCGATCCGATCGATGATCAGCGCCACGCTTTCGGCGACGGCCGCCTCGTCGTCTTGGTTATCCACGTCCTGCACCGTAACCACGGGTCTGGCCGCAGGAATACCGCTTTTGGTTTCCCGACACAATCCTGTGATCGGAATTGGGTGCGCGACGACGGTGTGTGCAGCATCACCGCTTCCTACGGTTGTGACATTCGATCAAATCCCCGACCCCTCAGGACCCGACCGTGAACCTGCCCACTCTGCCCGACCGCCGAGCCGTCGAGGCTCCCTCCGCGCCGTGCATCGCCGATGACGACCTCACCCTGGACAACACCGAGTTCCTCGACGCGGTGCGCAGGGCGGCATCGACGCTGCGTCGACACGGCGTCGGGGCCGGCGACGTCGTGGCCGTCATGCTTCCCAACACCGTCGACCTGGTGGTGACGCTGTTCGCGGCCTGGCGCCTGGGGGCAGCCGTCACGCCGCTCAATCCGTCGCTGTCGGCGGACGAGGCCGGCTACCAGGTCACCGACGCCGCCGCGAAGGTGCTGATCGTCACCACGCCCCGCAATCTCGGCGTGTGCGCGGTGGAGATCACCACGGGCGGCCTCACCGCCGACCCGGCGTCGGGTGACTACGTACATCGCTGCGGTGACAGTGCGCTGGCGCTGTTGATCTATACCAGTGGCACCACCGGGCGTCCCAAGGGCGTCATGCTCGACCACGCCAACCTGAACGCGATGTGCCAGATGGTGATCGACGCGTTCGGTCTGACCGAGGCGGACCACAGCCTGCTGATCCTGCCGCTGTTCCACGTCAACGGAATCGTGGTGGGCACGCTGTCGCCGCTGCTCGTCGGTGGGTGCACCACAGTCGCCGGCCGGTTCGACCCCAGGAGCTTCTTCGGCCGCGTCGAACGCAGCCGGGCAACCTACTTCTCCGCTGTGCCGACCATCTACACGATGCTCGCCGACCTGCCCGCCGACCTGACCCCGGACACGTCGTCGCTGCGATTCGCCGTATGCGGTGCGGCGCCGGCCAGCGTCGAACTGCTGAACAGGTTCGAAAACCGTTACGGCGTAGCGATTGTCGAGGGGTACGGTCTCTCCGAGGGCTCGTGCGCCAGTACCGGCAACCCGTTGCACGGCAAGCGCAAACCCGGAACAGTCGGGCTGCCGCTGCCGGGGCAACGCATTCGCATCGCCGACACCGACGGCAACCCGGTGCCCGATGGCGAAGCCGGCGAGGTGCTGATCGCCGGCCCGAACGTGATGCGCGGCTACCTGAACCGTCCGGAGGAAACCGGGAAGACCCTGGTCGACGGCTGGTTGCGCACCGGCGACATCGGCCGTCTCGACGAGGACGGCTACCTAGTGCTCGTCGACCGCGCCAAGGACATGATCATCCGCGGCGGCGAGAACATCTACCCCAAGGAGATCGAGACGGTCGCCTACCGGCTGCCCGAAATCGCCGAGGCGGCGGTTGTCGGTCGCGCCAACCCGGTCTACGGGGAAGAGCCCGTGATGTTCGTCGCCGCGTCACCCGGCTTCACCCTCGACGTGGACCGCGTTCGCGATCATCTGGCCGCATCGTTGTCGAAATACAAACGCCCCGTTGAGATCACGATTCTCGACGAGCTGCCCAAGAACGCCGTCGGCAAGATCGACAAACCGTCGCTGCGCAAACACGCCGCCGCTGTCTCACCGTCGGCCTGACCACCACACCCAAATCCGAAACAGGAGTTATTGCCATGGGATTCACCCAACCCGATCTCCCCGCACTCGACCCGGAGGAGTTCCTGCGAAAGCCGTTACGGGAGCGCCTGCGCATCCTCAGCACCAACTGGGTGGAGCACGGCTTCGGCTCGCCCTACATGGTGCACACCATGTACATTCTCAAACTGATCTTCTTCTACGCGCTCGGTGCCGCCGTCGTCGCCACCGTCACGTCGGGTCTGCCGGCGTTCTGGCACGTATCGCAGTGGTGGGACCAACCGATCGTCTACCAGAAAGCGGTGCTGTGGACTGTCCTGCTGGAGACCATCGGCGTCGCAGGTTCGTGGGGTCCGCTGGCTGGGAAGGTCAAACCCATGACCGGTGGCATCCGGTTCTGGGCGCGGCCCGGAACCATCCGGCTGCGGCCATACAAATGGGTGCCCTTCACCGCCGGTGATCGGCGAAACCGGTTCGACGTCGCGCTCTATGGCGCGTTGCTGATCTCGGTCGCCGTGCCGTTGCTGGCCCCCGGCGTGCCCAGCACTTCGATGTCGGAAGTATTGCCGGACAACACTTCCGGACTAGTGAACCCCGCGTTGCTCGTCGCGCCCATGGTCCTGCTCGTGCTGATGGGGCTCCGGGATAAGACCATCTTTCTGGGTGCTCGCGGTGAGCAGTACCTGCCTGCGATGTTCTTCTTCACGGTGTTGCCGTTCGTCGACATGATCGTCGCGTTGAAGCTGCTCATCGTGGTGGTGTGGGTCGGCGCGGGTGTGTCGAAGTTCGGCAAACACTTCTCGAACGTGATTCCGCCGATGGTGAGCAACAGCCCGTTGATTCCGTTCAAGTGGGTCAAGCGCGCGCACTACCGCAACTATCCGCACGACCTGCGGCCGTCGCGGGTCGCCGACGTGATGGCCCATGTGCTCGGAACCACCGTCGAGATCATCGCTCCGCTGGTGCTGCTGTTCTCACAGAACCAGACGCTCACCATCGCCGCCGCGGTGCTGATGGTCGTATTCCACCTGTTCATCATCTCGACGTTCCCGCTCGCGGTGCCGCTGGAATGGAACGTACTGTTCGCCTACGCCACGCTGTTCCTGTTCATCGGCTTCCCATCTTGGGATGGCTACGCCGTCACGGACATGTCCTCACCGTGGCTGACCACCGCGATCGTCGCCGGCCTGGTGTTCTTCCCGATCCTGGGCAACTTCCGGCCCGACAAGGTGTCGTTCCTGCCCTCGATGCGGCAGTACGCCGGCAACTGGGCGTCGGCGACATGGGCGTTCGCGCCGGGCGCCGAGCAGAAGTTGAACAAGGTCACCCGCTCGGCGTCCAACACGGTCGACCAGTTCGTCGCGTTCGGTTACGAACCGCAATGGGCGGAGGTCACCATGAACCAGCCGCTCGCGTGGCGGTCGCTGCACAGCCAGGGCCGCGGGCTGTTCTCGGTGCTGCTGAAGGCGCTTCCGGACATCGACGCCCGCACCGTGCGGGACGCCGAGTTCATCTGTAACACGCTGATCGGCTTCAACTTCGGTGACGGACATCTGCACAACGCGGACCTGATCGCCGCCGTGCAGAGCGAAGCCCAGTTCGAACCCGGCGAGCTGATCGTCGTCTGGGTGGAGTCGCAGGCGTGGGGCAGCTCGGTGCAGCACTACAAACTGATCGATGGGGCGCTCGGGGTTATCGAGAAGGGCACCTGGAAGGTCGCCGACGCGGTCGATGCACAGCCCTGGCTGCCCGACGGCCCGATCCCCACCGAGATCACCTGGCAGCGAACCGATCAAAGGCACGGGACACGGGCATGAGCACCGCGACGGTCGTCGGCAGCGGGCCCAACGGGCTCGCGGCCGCGCTCACCCTCGCCAGGGCGGGGCTCTCGGTAACGGTGCTGGAGGCCGCCGACGAGATCGGTGGCGGCACCCGCACCAGCGAGGCCATTGTCCCCGGCCTGCTGCACGACCACTGCTCGGCCATCCACCCGATGGCGGTCGGCTCACCCATACTGAGCGAATTCCGTTTGGAACGTTACGGTCTCGAGTGGCGGTTGACCGACATCGACTGTGTCCACCCGCTCGACAACGGCGACGCCGGAGTGCTGTATCGCTCCGTCGAGGAGACCGCTGCCGCCCTGGGCAGCGACGGTTCGCGGTGGAGGGCGCTGTTCGCCCGTCCCGCAGCGCATTTCGACGCACTGGCCGAGGACATCATGGGACCGTTGCTGCGGGTGCCCTCCCATCCGCTCACCCTGGCCCGATTCGGGGCGCCGACCGTGCTGCCGGCGGCAGCTCTGGCGCGGGTCTTCCGCACCGAGCAGGCCCGCGCGTTGTTTGGAGGAGTTGCGGCGCATGCCTTTCGGCCGCTGCACCTGCCGATGACCGCTGCCATCGGGCTGGGCATCTTGACCGCGGGACACCGGCACGGCTGGCCGGTCGCCGCCGGCGGGTCGCGCAGCATCACCGACGCGATGGCGGCCATGCTCCTCGACCTGGGCGGCAAGATCGAGACCGGGATCCGCGTCGACACCGCAGGTCAACTCCCGCCCTCCGACGTCACCCTGTTCGATCTCGCGCCCGAGGCGGTCGCCGAAATCCTTGGAGACCGCTTGCCGCGCCGAGTGTCTCGCGCGTACCGCCGCTTCCGGCGTGGGCCGGGCGCGTTCAAGGTCGACTTCGCCGTCGAGGGCGGCGTGCCGTGGACCAACCGAGACGCGCACAAAGCCGGGACCGTGCACCTGGCCGGGCCGTTCTCCGAGATCGCCGCGACCGAGCGCGACATCGCCGCGGGCCGAATGCCCGAACGGCCGTTCGTCCTCGTCGGGCAGCAGTATCTTGCGGATCCGCAACGGTCCGTCGGAAACGTGCACCCCGTATGGAGTTACGCCCACGTGCCCAACGGCTACACCGGCGACGCCACCGAGGCGATCATCACCCAGATCGAGCGCTTCGCACCCGGCTTCCGGGACCGGATCGTCGGCCATACCGTGCGCTCCACGACAACGATGGCCGCATACAACGCGAACTACGCCGGCGGCGACATCATGACCGGAGCCAAAGACATCCGGCAGCTGACCTTCGGACCGCGCGTGACGCTGTCGCCCTACTCCACCGGCGTGGCCGGCTTCTATATCTGTTCGGCGGCCACGCCACCGGGTCCCGGCGCGCACGGCATGTGCGGGTACTACGCGGCCCGGACCGCGCTTGACGACCTCAATCACTGACTGCGACAAGATAATCGGAGAAAACAAGATGAATGATCTGTTAGGGCGCCGGGCGATCGTCTCGGGCGCTGCCCGCGGAATCGGCCTGGCGATCGCAAAACGGCTGGTCGCCGGCGGGGCCAGGGTGGCGATCGCCGACATCAACGGCGACGGCGCCAAAGCCGCTGCGGCCGAACTGGGCAACGGATGCATAGGCATCGCCTGCGATGTCCGGTCGACCGCCGACGTGACCGCGGCCGTCGCGGCCGCCGTCGACGCCTTCGGTGGTCTCGACCTGCTGGTGAACAACGCCGGCATCGAGATCGCCAAGCCGTTGGTCGAGATCACCGACGAGGAGTTCACCCGCATCCTCGACATCAATGTGGTCGGCACGTTCCGGTTCACCAAGGCCGCGGTCCCCGCGCTCGCCTCTGCCGGAGGCGCCGCGATCGTCAACATGGCCTCCGTGGCCGGCACCGCTGGTGGGCCGCTACTCAGTGCCTACTGTTCATCCAAAGGCGCGGTGGTGCGCTTCACCGAATCGGTCGCCATCGAACTGCGCGCCGCGGGCATCCGGGTCAACGCCGTATGCCCGGGGATCGTGCAGACGGAAATGGCCGACCGACTGGCCGCGCCCATCGAAGCGATCTCACCGATTCCCTTCGACGACTTGATCACCCTGAAGCAGGGTCGATTCGGCACTCCCGACGACGTCGCCGAGGTGGTCGCATTCCTGGCGTCCGAGGACGCCCGCTTCATTACCGGCAGCCACTACCTGGTCGATGGTGGTTTGACCGCCAACCTCTTCTGAATCTCGTTAAGGAGCAACAAATCTCATGACACACGCAGCCCAAACTCTCGACAACGCCGCACCTGAGGCGCAGTCGCTGGCCGGCAAGGTGGCGGTCGTGACCGGTGCGGCCCGCGGCATCGGCCTGGAGATCGCCCGCACCTATGCGGCGCACGGAGCCAAGGTCGTGGTCTCCGACATCGACCGGGACATCGCCGCCGAAACCGCACAGGACCTGCCCGGGGCCTCGGCGCACCCGTGCGACGTCCGCGATGAGGACAGCGTTGCCGACCTGATCGACCACATACTCAACCTGCACGGCCGGGTCGACATCGCCGTCGCCAACGCCGGCATCGCCACTGTCGCTCCCCTGACCGAGATGTCGTTCGACATGTGGCGGAAGATGATGTCGATCAACCTCGACGGCGTGTTCCTGACCGTCAAGCACGCGGCGCGCGCGATGACCGCGGCGGGCACGCAAGGCTCGATCATCACGATGGGATCGGTCACGGCCCTCTGCGGCACTCCTCTGGTCGGGCACTACGCGGCGGCCAAGGCCGGGGTGGTCAACCTGACCAAAACCGCTGCGCTGGAACTGCGCCCGCACGGCATCCGGGTGAATTCCATCCTGCCGGGCTTCGCCGAGACCGCGCTCGTCACGGGCAACAAGAAGAGCTACACCGAGGCGCTGGGCGTCGATTTCGATACCGTCATCGCCCAGAGCCAGGGTGGCTACGTCACAGTCGAGGACGTGGCGGCGGTGGCGTTGTTTCTCGCCAGCGATCGGGCGTCGTTCTGCACTGGCGCCGGTTACGTCGTCGACGGTGGGCTGACCGCAAGCCTGATCTAACGAGGGGTACTTCGGCTGTCATGGCACCACGACCGCGCGACCTTGGACGATCCCTTCCTTCAGGTCACGGTAGGCCTGCGGGGCCTCATCGGTACCAGCAGGCGCTCGTGGGGAACCAGCAGGTACTCGGTCATCCCGCCGTCCAAACCCAGCCCCCCGCCGCCGCTGATGACCGGCGCCGCGGCCTGATTCCCGCAGTAGCCCTCCAGGCCGAGCCGGCACCGCTCGCACGCGCCGCAGCCCCAGGGGCCGTAGACGGCGACGGCGTCACCCTCGGCCACGGTGCTCACGCCGTCACCGACGGAGTCGACCCATCCGGCGTTCTCGTGACCCAAGGTGAACGGCATCCGCCACGGCACCATGCCGGGTTCGAAGTCGTTCATGAGGTGCAGGTCGGAGTGACACGCCCCAGCGCCCCGATCTTGACGACCACTTGTCCAGGGCCGGGAGTGGGCTTGGGCACATCGACAATTTCGGGTTCGGACTTCCAATCCATCAATCGCAATGCCTTCATGACACCTCGCTTTGAGGTCGGTCGGGTGCAGGAGCGACCGGTCAGGCCATCTTGGTGGTCAGCCACGGCTCGGCCTGCACTATCCGGTTCACGTATTCGAAGAACAGGTC
>Ga0070663_100001662_pt1 | contig 12304 bp, 6 predicted proteins | sample KBSC63metaG_FD_65646 | JGI IMG/M metagenome (GOLD analysis project Ga0070663, IMG submission 65646) | Corn rhizosphere microbial communities from Kellogg Biological Station, Michigan, USA - KBS C6-3 metaG | ecosystem: Host-associated > Plants > Roots > Rhizosphere > Soil ...
GAGCCACAACCGCCCCTTCGCCCGCCTCGATGCCGGCCTTGAGGAAGGGCACCGCGCGCGCGAGGTATTCGTCCTTCGACTCGTAGACGAGGGCGTTGTGCCGGAGTGCTGTGCCTTCAGAGCTCATTGGTCATCGATCCACGGATCGTGCTGCGTGTCCGCATGATCTGTAGTAAGCCGGCAAGCCGCGGTTTCAAGTTGCTGCTCCTCCGGTGGGGGCGGATTGGGAGAGCGCTGCGCGCAGCTTGCTCAGCGCGACGGCTTCGATCTGCCGGGCGCGCTCCGCGGTCAGCCCAAGTTCGGCGCCGATCTCGCGGAGCGTCTGAGCCTCCTGGCCAAGCCCGTAGTGGGCCCGGATCACCGTTCGTTCACGTTCGTCGAGCTGTTGGGTCAGGTCGCGCATGTCACGGATCTCAAAGGCGTCGAGCACGTGCTGGTAGGCCTGCTCGGCGGTGGGATCGACGATCGTGTCGCCGATGGTCGCCGTGGCTTCATCGCGGTCGGTCAGCTGTTCCTGCATGCTGCGCGGCGTGCGCTCGGTCGCCTGGAGGTGCTCCAGCTGCGGCCTTGTCAGGTCGGTCGCACGGCTGAGCTCGTCGCTGGTGGGTTCGACGCCGTGCATCTGGAGGTGTTCGCTGCGGGCTCTCCGGATCTGTGCAAGCTCGCGGACGGCGCGATCCGACAGTGCCACCGGCCGTGTCAGTTCGGCGACGAGCTCCTGCATCGCTTTGCGGACCCAGAACGCCGCGTAGGCCCAGAAGGGTGTATTCAGCGTCGTGTCGTAGCGCCGCGCAGCGACGAGCAGGCCGGCGACGCCCTCCTGAAGGAGCTCCAAGCGTTCGACCCTGCTGTTCTTGAAGCTGCGGGCAACATCGCCGATCGCCGGCAGAAACGCCTCGACCAGTTTCCGGCAGGCGTCCGAGTCGCCGCATTCGGCCGCGATCACCAGATCCCGTTCCTGCAAAGCGGTGAGTCGTTGCTGAACCACGGGGCCCCGATCGGGAGGAGGTCTCGATTCTCCCACTCCGGGCTTGAGTTGGCACCGGGGCGGCTTATTGGAACAGCGATGAGCAACGTCCAGATCCGTAGCGAGACCGGAACAGGGAGCGCGAGCGCCGGAAAGGCAGGGGGAGCACGAGAAGCGGATCGGGGAGGAAGACCCGGAGTGGTCGGACTGGTCCGTGTGGGTGGCGTCTTGGGACCGGTGCTTCGTGGCCGTACCAGCGAGTGTGCGAGGCTCGACGAGTTGCTGAGTGCGGTGCGCCGTGGAGAGAGCGGCACGCTCGTTCTGCGTGGGGAGGCCGGCATGGGAAAGACGGCCCTCCTTGATTACGCCTCGCGGTTGTGCGAAGGGTGCCGAGTCATTCGTGCCGGAGGCGTCGAATCGGAGATGGAGCTTCCGTTTGCGGCCCTCCATCAACTGTGCGTGCCGTTGCTCGACGGCGTCGAGAGCCTGGCGGCTCCCCAGCGTGATGCGCTGCGAACGGCTCTCGGCCTGATGTCGGGTCCGCGTCCCGATCGTTTTCTTGTCGGTCTCGCGATGCTGACTCTGCTCTCGGACGCGGCAGAACCACAGCCGCTGATTTGCATCGTCGATGACGCGCAATGGCTCGACCGTTGCTCGGCCCAGGTTCTGTCGTTCGTGGCACGGCGTCTCCACGCGGAGTCGGTGATCGTGCTGTTCGCCGATCGCGACCACGACCAACCGACTGAACTGGCGGGGCTGCCGGAACTTGCGTTGCGGCGACTGTCGGACGTCGACGCGCGCGAGCTGCTCGCCTCGTCGACCCCAGGACGGCTCGACGAGCGGGTCCGTCAGCGGATCATCGACGAGGCACGCGGCAACCCGCTCGCATTGCTCGAGCTGCCTCGCGGTGTCTCGTCGGCGAGTCTCGCCGGTGGCTTTGCGGTAGCGGACTCGTTGCCGCTTGTGAGCCGCGTGGAGGCGAGCTTTCGGCGTCGGGTCGACCAGCTACCCGAGGAGACGCAACGGCTGTTGCTCCTGGGTGCGGCCGAACCGACCGGCGACCCGATGCTCCTTTGGCGAGCCGCTGCCGTGATGGGTCTTCCGATCGAAGCCGCTGCTCCTGCCGAAGCGGCCGATCTCATCGCTGTCGGTACGCGAGTTACGTTCCGTCACCCACTGCTCCGGTCTGCGATCTATGGCGCTGCGTCCCCCGAAAGGCGTCGAGACGCGCATCGGGCGCTGGGAGAGGCCATCGATGCCGAGCGCGATCCTGATCGCCGTGCCTGGCATCGCGCTCATGCGGCGCTTGCACCAGACGAGGAGGTTGCACTCGAGCTCGAGTTGTCCGCTGACCGGGCTCAGGCTCGCGGCGGGATCGCCGCCGCAGCCGCGTTCCTGCAGCGCGCCGTAGCCCTGACAGTCGACCCGGCGCGGCGCGCGGAGCGCGCGCTGGCGGCGGCACAAGCGAGCCTCGAGGCCGGTGCGTTCGACGCGGCGCTCGAGGTGTTAGCCACAGCCGAAGCGGGACCGCTGGACGAGTTTCAGCGTGCGCGCCTCGATCTCGTGCACGGGCGGATCGCCACGGCCTCGAGCACTGGGAGCGCCGCTGCGCAGTTGCTGAAGGCGGCGAGGCAGCTCGAGCCGCTCGACGTCGACCTTGCGCGCGAGACCTACCTCCATGCGTGGGGCACCGCTCTGGCTGCGGGCGAGCTTTCGAGCACCGGTACGCTCCGCGAGGTCTCGCGGGCTGTCCGCGCCGCTCCGCCGCCGGCGCACGAGCCACACCCGACCGACCTCCTGCTGGACGGCCTCGCGCAGCTGGTCGCGGAGGGACTCGCAGCGGCGGCGCCGACGCTGCGGAACGCGGTGAGTGCGTTTCGTGACGACCAGAAGGTGCACCAGTGGGGAGTGGTGGCGGAGACCGCCGCCGCCGCCGCGCTCTGGGACTTCGAGAGCTGGGATGTGCTCGTCACCCGGCACTTGCAGCTCGCCCGTGAAGCCGGAGCGCTCGCGCTGCTGGCGATCGCGCTGGAATCAAAGGGCATCGTCGTTACGTGGAGCGGCGACTTCAGTGGAGCGGTCTCGCTGATCGCGGAGGCTGATGCGGTCACCGGCGCGACCGGCATCCGGATCGCCTCGTACGGCGGAATGTTGCTCGCGGCCTACCAGGGGCGCGAAGCCGAGGCCTCCGCGCTGCTCACAAAGACGATCGAGAACGCCACCGCCAGCGGCGAGGGCATCGCCGTCCAGTTCGCGCGCTGGACAACCGCCGTCCTCTTCAACGGCCTCGGCCGCTACGGAGAGGCCCTCGTCGCAGCGCGGCAGGCGAGCGATGCGGCGCGCGAGCTCTTCATTTCCCACTGGGCGCTGGCCGAGCTGGTCGAGGCCTGCGTCCGTAGCGGGAACTCGGACCTCGCCGCCGACGCCCTTGGGCGACTCGTGGAGGCCACGAGCGCGAGCGGCGCCGAGTGGGGACTCGGAATCGTGGCGCGCTCGCGGGCGCTGGTGAGCGAGGACGAGGCGGCGGAGCCCCTGTATCTCGAGGCGATCACTCGGCTCGGGCGCACGCCGCTCCGGCCGGAGCTCGCCCGCGCGCACCTGGTCTACGGCGAATGGCTGCGGCGTGAGAACCGCCGTGTGGACGCGCGCGGACAGCTCCGCACGGCCTATGAGATGTTCATTAGCTTCGGCGCCGACGCATTCGCCGAGCGCACCCGCCGCGAGCTGCTCGCGACCGGCGAGAAGGTGCGCAAACGGAGTGACGAGACACGCGGCCAGCTCACCGCGCAGGAGGAGCAGATCGCGCGGCTCGCCGCGGACGGGCAGACAAACCAGGAGATCGGCGCGCAGCTCTTTCTCAGCCCGCGTACGGTCGAGTGGCACCTGCACAAGGTGTTCACGAAGCTCGGTGTCGGCTCCCGCATGCAGCTGCGCGACAACCTGCCCGTTGCCGCGCGCACCGGCGCACCGGCCTAGCCACCGGAACCGCAGACCAGGCACGCGACCAGGGGCTCCATGGGCGCGACGGGGGAGCCCGACGCGCAAGCTGCCGCCATGACTGCATCAGGACACACACCACAAGGGAGGAATGAACATGCCACGCATCGCTGTTGGAAAAGAGAACGACGCTCCGATTGAGATCCATTACGAAGACCACGGCAGCGGCAACCCGGTGGTTCTCATCCACGGCTATCCGCTCAACGGGAACTCGTGGGAGCGTCAGGAGCGAGAGTTGCTCGCGAGCGGCCATCGCGTGATCCGCTACGACAGGCGCGGGTTTGGTCGCTCGAGCCAGCCGACCGTCGGGTACGACTACGACACCTTCGCCGCTGATCTGAACGCGCTGCTGGAGCACCTCGACGTGATCGACGTCGTGCTCGTCGGCTTCTCGATGGGCACGGGCGAGGTCGTCCGCTACCTGGGAACTTACGGGTCGAAGCGCGTGCGCAAGGCGGTGTTGCTCGGGACGATCCCGCCGTTCGTGCTCAAGACCGACGACAACCCCGAGGGCGTCGACGGACAGGTCTTTGAGGGCATCAAGGCGGCGATCGTCAAGGACCGCTACGCCTTCTTCGAGGACTTCTTCAACAGCTTCTACAACGTCGATGTCCTCGGCGGCAGCCGGATCAGCGACCGTGCCTGGCAGGCGAGCTTCGACGTGGCCGTGGGCGCGTCACCGTACGCGACGTATGCGTGCGTCGACACCTGGCTGACCGACTTCCGGGGTGACCTGTCGGAGATCGACGTCCCTGTGCTCGTCATGCACGGCACCGAGGACCGGATCCTCCCGTTCGAATCGACCGCCGCACGGCTGCCGGCGCTGATCGCCGATTGCACGCTGATCCCCGTCGAGGGCGGCCCACACAACATCTGCTGGACGTTCCCCGACGAGGTGAACGACGCTCTGCTCGAGTTCATCGCCGCCAAGGCGATGGTCACGGCGTGACCGCGGACGAGCCGGCGGTCTCCAGCGGCCGCCGGCTTGGCTCCTACACCTGGTTCAGCACGTAAACGAAGCTCGGATGTCGATGTGCCCGCCGTGCACTTCACGAATCTGCTGAGCGTCGTCGCAGTCGGCCTGCTCGCCCCGCTCGCGCTTGGTTTCTTCCCACGGCTCCGGCTGCCTGCGATTGCGCTTGAGATCCTGCTCGGCATCGTTATCGGGCCGTCCGGGCTGGGCTGGGTCGAGCCCGATCTGCCCGTCTCGATCCTGGCTCTCGTCGGGCTAGCCTTTCTGCTGTTCCTCTCAGGTCTCGAGTTCGACGTCGCGCGCCTACGCGGCCGGATCCTCGAGCTGACCGGGGCCGGGTTCGCGCTGTCGCTCGCGATTGCGATCACCCTCGGCCTGGGGTTGAAGGCAAGTGGCTTTGTCAAGTCGCCGCTCTTTGTGGCGATCGTGCTCGTCTCCACGTCTCTTGGCGTGATCGTCCCGACGCTGAAGGACTCAGACAACATCAGCTCGAACTTTGGCCAGTTGGTGATCGCTGCGGCCTCGATCGCGGAGTTCGGTGCGATCATCCTGCTGTCGCTTTTCTTCTCGGGCAGTGGCTCGACCAGCATCGCCGGGACGCTCATTCTGCTTGGCCTGTTTGCGTTGGTTGTAGCGCTGGTGGGCGTCGCGATCGTCGGTGTCGAGCACTCCATCAGCCTCTCACGCGTCCTTCTGCGTCTCCAGGACACGACCGCGCAGATCCGTGTTCGTGCGGCGTTCGTACTGCTGATCGGGTTCACAGCACTTGCCGACGAAGTCGGGCTCGAGACGATCCTTGGAGCGTTTGCGGCTGGCGCACTGCTGTCACTGATCGACCGCGACAAGGTGATGACCCATCCGCAGTTTCGCGTGAAGCTCGAGGCGGCCGGGTTCGGCGTGTTCATTCCGGTGTTCTTTGTCACGAGCGGCCTGCGTTTTGACCTGAACGCGCTGTTTGCCAGCGCGTCGACCGTGGCGCGAGTGCCGCTGTTTCTCCTCGGGATCTACCTCGTACGCGGGCTGCCGGCGATCGTGTACGTGCGACTGCTCGGTCGCTCGCGCTCGGTGATTGCCGGCGTGCTGCAAGCCACCTCCTTGACGTTCCCGGTCGCCGCCACGCAGATCGGGCTCCAGCTCGGCGCGGTCAGCCGTGCCAGCGCCGCCGGTCTCGTGGCCGCCGGGCTTCTCTCGGTGGTGATCTCACCGGCGTTAGCGCTCTTGCTGCTCCGCCGCGAGCGGCCGGACACTCGTTCGAAGTCGTCTGCTCAACCAACGCCCACTGGCTGGACGGCAGGATCGCAGGGACACATAATCAGAGGCCCGACCGCCGCTGTCGGAGATCAGGCCTCCGACCTGCGCTGATTTGGTAGCGGGGTCGAGTCATGGACCCATTAAACGAACCGCTGGGGTCGCCGTTGAATCGTTACTGGAATGGCCCTCTAGGCATTGGAAGGCTGCGGGTTCAACCCGAGGCGCCCACTTCTCGGCCTTGAGATCGAAGGAGTCCCTTGCCAAGCTTGTAACAAGCGATGCGGGCTCCCGTTCTCACCGGGACTGTGCTCGCCGGGTTCCGCCTGAAGTCGGTGGTCGGCGAGGGGGCGATGGGCGCCGTCTATCTCGCCGAAGAGATCTCGAGTGGGCGTCGCGTGGCGTTGAAACTGCTCGCTCCGGAGCTGGCGCGGGACGAGCGCTTCCGTAAGCGCTTCTTGCGTGAATCCCAGCTCGCGGGGAGTCTCGATCATCCGCATGTCGTCAGGACCATTGCGTCAGGTGATGAGAACGGCGTCCTCTACCTCGCGATGGAGTACGTCGAGGGTGCGGACTTGCGCGAGCTGCTCCAACGGGAAGGACGGCTCGATCCTGAGCGCGCAGTCGATCTGATCGGGCAGGTCGGCGAGGCCCTCGATGCGGCGCACGCAGTTGGGCTGGTGCACCGGGACGTGAAGCCTGGGAACATCGTTGTCGCCGAGGACGCTTCCGGCGAGCACGCCTACGTTTGCGACTTCGGCCTGGCGCGACACGTCTCCTCGGCGAGCAGCCTGACCGGTGAGCGCGGCTTCGTGGGCACAATCGACTACGTCCCGCCGGAGCAGATCGAGGGCGGCCAGATCGACGGTCGCACCGACGTCTATTCGCTCGGTTGCGTTCTGTACGAGTGCCTGGCGGGTTCGCGGCCGTTCGATCGGGACACAGAGCTCTCGGTCTTGTTCGCACATCTGAACGAGCCGCCGCCGCGCCTGTCCGAGGCTCGGCCGGATCTGCCGGCTGCGTTCGACACGGTCTTCGCGACAGCGCTGGCGAAATCGCCGGACAACAGGTACTCGACGTGCGGCGAGCTGGCCCGAGCCGCTCGCGCAGCACTGCAGGGCAAGACGCTCACGCGTCGCCGGGTCCGCCGGCGGCGAGCGCTTGTTGCCGCTGCGGTCGTGCTCGCAGCGGCCGGTGCTGCAATCGGCGCAGTGCTCGCCACCGAAGGAGGGCATCCGAAACGGCATGCGCTTTCATTACGCCCGAGCGCGGTCAACCTCATCGACGCATCGACGCGCCGAGTCGTCGAGCGGGTCGGCTTCGGAATGCCCGTCGATGTTGGAGATACATGGTCCGACGTCGCCGTTTCGGGAATCTCGGGCTGGGTTCTGCTCGGCGCCCGGCAGCGGCTCCTTCGCATCGACCTTGCCACGAAGAAGGTCACCCGTATGGTGAAGCTGCCGTTCTCGCCGGGCGCACGTCTTCTGACGGCCGCCGGTTCGGTCTGGGTTACTCAGGATTTCGGACCCGGGCTGCTGCGGGTCGACGAGCGAACCGGCAAGATCGCTCGTCGTTTCATGTTCAAGGGAGAGGCGATCGGGGCCGGGCTCGCGTTCGGTGCCGGCTCGCTCTGGCTGACGCTCGGATCCGACGTGGCGCGCGTCGATCCGAAGAGCGGGCGCGTCCTGCATCGCTTTCCGACCGGCTCCCGCTGGCTGGTCTTCGCAGACGGGGCGGTCTGGGCCGTGCGTCCCGAGAACGGCCTCGTCACAAAGATCGATCCGGTCGAGAACAGAATCACGGCCCAGACGAAGCTGCACGGCTGGGCCAGCGACGTAGCAGTCGGTGGAGGTTTCGTCTGGGTCTCGGTGATTCCAGACAGCGCCGTCTTCAGGCTCAGCGAGGACGACCTGAGCGTGCAGGGAAGCTCATCGACGGGGCCGGACCCGGAGCGCCTTTCATTCGGCGGCGGCAAGCTCTGGATCGCAAACACCGCCGCCTCGTCCGTGTCGCTCCTCGATCAAGTGTCCGGAGCGCGCCAAACGTTCGCCGCGAGAGCGGAGCCGACTGCCGTCCTGTACCGCAAGGGGCTCGTCTTCACTGGCGCGGCTCCCGCGCCTTCAGCGCTTCCGCCGATTCGGGGGGAGGAACTTCGCATCTCGACGCCGACTGAAGATGCCAATTACGGCAGCACCGATCCCCTGAACTTCGGGTTCCCCGACGAGCAGTTCTTCTATGCCACCTGTGCGAATCTCCTCAACTACCCGGACTCGGCGGGGCCGGACGGAGCGCGGCTCCGGCCCGAGATCGCAGCCGCCACTCCGACGGTCACGCGCGGTGGGCGCACCTACACGTTCCGCATCAGACCGGACCTCCGCTTCTCTCCCCCTTCGAACGAGGCGGTGACGGCCGAAACGTTTCGTCGTTCGATCGAGCGTGAGCTCTCGCCGTACAACCGTTTTTCCCCGGGGCCGCGATTCGTCTCGGACATCGTTGGCGAGTCCGCGTACCGGCGAGGCGCGGCTGACCACATCTCCGGTCTCGCCGTCCGCGGGAACACGCTCTCCATCACGCTCGTCAAACCGGCAGGGGACTTCTCACCCGGATCTCGATGCCCGCGTTCTGCCCCGTGCCCCGCTCAATCCCTGTGAAGGGCTACGCGTCGGCTCCACCTGCTTCCACCGGCCCGTATTACGTGTCCTCGGTGCAGGGTGACCGCACGGTCCTGCTGCGAAACCCCAACTACCGCGGAAGTCGGCCAAGACGCGCGGCGCGAATCGTGTACACGAACGACGTGGCGACGCCGACCGCCGTCTCGTTGGCGAACGCCGGAGCAATCGATCTTCTTCCGCAGGATTTCGACAACACCACGTCGTTCTTCGATCCCGGCGGGGTGCTCGCACATCGTTCGGGTGGGGGGAGCGAAGCCGCTCGAGCCGGGCGACAGCAGTACTTCCTCCACCCGGCTCCCCTCCTCGACTACATCGTCTTCAACACGAATCGTCCTCTCTTCCGGGACGTCCGGCTGCGGCGTGCCGTCAACTACGCCATCGACCGACGCGCGCTGGCGGCAGCGTTCGGGGACGCACCCGCGGATCGGATCGTCCCGCCGGCGGTCCCCGGCTTCCCGGCCGGACGCGTCTATCCCCTCAATGGCCCGGATCTCGTCGCGGCCCGAAAGCTCGCGGGGCGAGTGAGTCGACACGCGGTGCTCTACTGGTGCGGTCCAGATGCCAGACAGCGGACGCTCGCTCACATCGTGAGCTCGAATCTGGCGGTGATCGGCATCTCGGTATCCGTGACGGCGTCTCAGAGCTGTCCGAAGAACTCGCGCTACGACGCGCAGATGAAACGCGCCGACATGATCCTGTTCAGCGGCTTGCGAAGCGAAGAACGCGAGCCCGCCCCGTTCCTTGAACAAGCGCTGATGCGTGGCGGGGCCTTCGGCTCCGCGCTCGGCCCGGGATTGTGGACTACCGGCCGCTTCCGCGATCGACTCGCACGGGCAGCTGTGCTTCGCGGCCCTACGCGATCGCGCGTCTACGTTCGCCTGGTTGACGAACTGGCGCGCGCGGCGCCCTTCGCCGTCTTCGGCAGCTTCATCTGGTCCGAATACTTCTCTCCAAAGATCGGTTGCAGGGTCTTCCAGACCGAATACGGCAGCGTCGATCTGGGCGCGCTCTGCAAGAGCTCGAGCTAAACCCCGATCGACCAGGTGAACCGAGTCCGGCTCCCGCGCGGTGCAAGGCCGCCCGGACGCGGACCCCGGTGGACGAGGAGTGTCGGTGGAGCAGCGTGCTTGACGAGCGCACGACGAACGGCGCCGATGCCCTCGCCGCGCCAACGTGGCGAGATGCCGACGACGACGAGCGTTGCAGACTCCACCACGGCGACGAGCCCATCCTCGGTGGGGTCAGCAAGGAGAGGTTCGGCCCCGACTCCCACAAGGCGCTGTACCGACAGCGACGCATCCGCCAGAAGCCTGCTTGCGTCGCGCCTATCGCGTCGCGGATCGGCGGTGGTACCGACAAGCCGCAACGGCGCCTTCGTCCTCAGTGCCAACCAGGCTCCGAGCTCGAGTGCCGCCCAGTCGTGCTCGCTGCCCCCAAACGGCACGAATACGCCGTCGCCGCGCGCGGCGTCGACGTGCCCCGCGAGCAAAGCGACATCCGCTGGAGATGTGTCGAGAATCTCGGCGAGCTCGTTGGAAAGAGCGTCCTCGACCTGCGAGAGCCCCAGAAGGACGAGCTCGACGTCGTAGGTGCTCGCGAGCCGCACCGTGTCTCGAGCGAGGCCGTCGATGGTGAACACCGCACTGCGGGCGTTCGCCGACAATGATGCGCACCGAGCGGTCAGCGAGGCTGCCGTGGTCGCAAGCGCGCTCTCGTCGGCCAGCAGGCGGGCGACGATCAGCTCGCGCGGTTCCGTGCTTGCGAGCGGCTCGGCGATCGCCAGCAGCTCGTCGAGCTCGACCTCGTCGGCGGAAAGAACGAGCACCGCACGGTCGCCCTCGACAACCCCGCCTCCGAGGTCCAGCGCCGGATCCTGGGTCAAGATCGCGCGCTCCAGCTCACGCAGCCGCGGCGTGGGCTCGATTCCAAACTCCCGCATGAGCGTTTCCCGAGTGTTTCGGTACACGTCGAGCGCCTCCGGTTGTCTGCCCGATCGGTAGAGGGCAAACATCAACTGCGCGCGAAAGCGCTCACGCGTCGGTTGTTCGGAAGTGAGTTGCTCGAGCTCGGCGACGAGCTCCCGATGGCGGCCCAGCGCGAGGTCCGCCTCGATCCGCTGCTCGAGGGCTGCAAGCCGGATCTCGTCGAGCCGCTCAATCGCGCTCTGCGCGAACGACTCGTACGCGAGATCGGCGAGCGGTGTGCCGCGCCAGAGCGCCAGTGCCTCGCGCAGGAGCTCGGCGGCACGTTGCGCTTCCCCTCGTACTAGCAGTTGGGACGCGTTCTCAGCCTGACGTTCGAAGCGGTTCAGGTCGAGCTGTTCCGGCAAGACGTGAATCACGTAACCAGGCGAGCGGGTCTCGATGACCTGCTTGGGCAAGACCTTTCTGAGGTCCGAGATCTGACGCTGGACTTGCGTGACCGCGGTGACTGGGGCGGCACCAGCGTAGAGGGCTTCGGCAAGTCGCTCGACCGAGACGACCCGGTTCGCTTCCAGCAGGAGAATGGCAAGCGTCGCCCGCTGCCTCGGCCCGCCAAGACGAATAGTGCCGTCGGTTTCGACAACTTCGATCGGTCCGAGGATGCGGAAGTCGAGCACGCAGGGAGACGGTAACCCCTCGATAGCGATTCGATAGCGGCCTATCGGATGATCGCGCCGTAGTTCGATTCGAGTCAGCGAGCGAAAGGAGGAACGATCATGCGCAGGCTGCTCATCTTGGTGTCACTCGCCGCGGCGATCGCCGCACTCGGCGCGAGCGCCGCAGCCGCGAAGCCGCCGGGTGTCAACGGCAAGATCGTCACAAACAGCGACAACCGGGTGACCGGCGAAGAGCAGGTCTACACCGTCGATCCCGACGCGACGAATCGAGAGCTTGTCTACAACAACAGCGAGGTGGGCCAATGGTCGCCCGACGGCACAAGGATCGCGCTCGTCACCCAGGTCGGCCTCCCGCAGGTGCTCCTGTTCAATGTGGACGACGAAAGCTCCGTGTATTTCGGGCTGCCGTTCGACCTCTACCCGGACCTGGCGCTCTTCTGCGCGGTGTGGTCACCGGACGGCGTCCGGCTTGCGTGCGAGGGCCAAGGCCAGACGGATCCGAGCCTGACCGGCGTCTCCACTCTGCGGTCATCGGACGGGGGCGACCTGCAGCGGGTCACCTCGGATCCGACCGGCGACGATTGCCCGAGCGACTATGCGCCGAACGGCAGGCGGCTGGTCATTACCCGCGCTAACGACACCAGCTACGCCCTCTATACCGTCAAGCTGAACGGCAGCGGCCTGACGCAGATCACGCCCGACGGGATGAACTTCAACTTCTGCAACGGAAGCTGGTCCCCACAAGGGAACGAGATCCTGTTCTCGGCACGCGTACCGGCGGGCTACCACAGCTCGATCTGGGTCGTACACACCGACGGCAGCGGACTCAGACAGATTCCGGTCCCCGG
>Ga0070663_100001664_pt1 | contig 12297 bp, 11 predicted proteins | sample KBSC63metaG_FD_65646 | JGI IMG/M metagenome (GOLD analysis project Ga0070663, IMG submission 65646) | Corn rhizosphere microbial communities from Kellogg Biological Station, Michigan, USA - KBS C6-3 metaG | ecosystem: Host-associated > Plants > Roots > Rhizosphere > Soil ...
TACGGAATCATCAAGATCCGCTGGGGCAAGGGACGGGACGATTCAACAGCCACGGAGCGGTTCGTGTTCATGTATTCGCTTCTGTATCTCGCGCTGCTGTACGTAGCGATGGTTGTGGACCTGCACGTATTCAGATAGTGGCTGCAACCGCGGTTCAGGCCGCCGAACCGAAGGGCGGTGCGAAGAAGGATCGTAAGCCGATATCGCCCACCGCACTGGCGCGACTGTTTCCGCGCGTAAAGCCGTATATCGGCCAGCTCGCTGTCGCGCTCGTCTGTCTGCTCGCGGCGAGTGCAGCAGGTCTCGCGTTTCCTGCGATCGTCGCGGTGCTGCTCGACACCGCGTTCCAGCACGGGAACGCAACGTTTCTCAACGAGATAGCGGTTGGCCTGCTGCTGTTGTTCGCGGTGCAGGCGTCGCTCAACATGGTTCAGGTCTACCTGCTGACGTCGACGGCCGAGCGCGTGATAGCGACGCTGCGCACGGATCTCTTCGCGCACATGGTGCACCTATCGCCGGGTTTCTTCACGGACCGGCGCACGGGCGAGCTTACGAGCCGGCTGTCATCCGACACGAGTGTGCTGCAGACAGTTCTGAGCACGAATCTGTCCGAGTTCACACGACAGTCGATCTTCCTGGTCGGCGCGCTGGTGATGCTCACCGTCAAGCAGCCTGCTCTCACGGGAACCACGCTCGCGGTAGTGCCGCTGGTCGTTGGCGCGGCTTTCATATTCGGACGAATGTTGCGCCGTGCGAGTACGGGGGTGCAGGACAGAATCGCCGAAGCAACCGGCACGGCTGACGAAGCGTTCTCGCAGATACGGATGGTGCAGAGCTTCACCGCCGAGAGCGAGGAGATCCGGAAGTACGACAAGCATCTGTTCGACGTGGTGCGCGCGGCCGTGGATCGCGCGAAGATTCGCGGCGTATTCTTCGGCGCGCTCACGTTTTTCGGATTCAGCGGTGTCGTCGTCGTACTCTGGGAAGGCGGGCGACTCGTGCTCGCGGGTCAGCTCACCGCTGGCGCGCTCGTGTCGTTCCTCCTGTATGCGATGTATGTCGCCGGAGCGGTGGCGTCGCTGGCTTCGCTGTTCGGCGCGTATCAGGAAGCGGCCGGTGCGGCGCATCGCATCTTCGAGTTGATGGACATGACGCCGACTGTGATCGACCCGGTCGCGCCTGTTGCGTTGCCGCGGCCGCGACGAGGCGACGTCGCTCTCGAGCACGTGCACTTCAGGTACCAACCGGAGTTGCCGGAAGCACTGCACGACGTGTCGCTGCACATAGGACCCGGCGAGATCGTCGCGCTGGTAGGTCCAAGCGGCGCTGGAAAGACGACGGTCGCATCGCTACTGCCGCGATTCTGGGACGTCACCGGCGGATGCATAACGTTCGACGGAATGGACATTCGTGACCTGTCGCTCCGCGATCTGCGTGAATCGATCGGCGTCGTTCCGCAGGAACCGACGTTGTTCAGTGGAACCGTGCGGGACAACATCGCGTACGCTCTGGCCGGAGACTCCGTCGCGGTGCCGGACTCGGCGGTCGAATCCGCGGCGCGCGCGGCCAACGCGCACGAGTTCATCGTCCGGCTGCCGCAGGGCTATGACACAGCGGTCGGCGAGCGCGGAGTGAAGTTGTCAGGCGGACAGCGGCAACGTCTCGCGATCGCCCGCGTATTTCTCAAGGATCCGGCGCTGGTCATTCTGGATGAGGCGACGTCGAGCCTCGACTCCGAGAGCGAGCGCCTGGTCGAGGCCGCGATGGAGGAGTTGCTGCGCGGCAGATCGACGCTGATCATAGCGCACAGGCTATCGACAGTGCTGCGCGCCGATCGCGTCGTCGTGCTGGAGCACGGACACGTCGTCGAGACCGGTAGTCATGCGGATCTGCTCGACGCGGAAGGAATGTACGCAAAGCTTTACCGCGGTCAGTTCCGCGCCGGTGACCGCGTAGCGCTGGAGAGCATGTAGCGATCGCGCCGTGAGTTGACAGTCACTACCGCACGGTCGAATCGTAGTTGTGTCCACTCATGGAGGCTTCGTTGTTCCGACAGAGCTCGTCATCGAATCTGCAATTCCCTCGCGTAGCGGCAGGCGTCGCATTTGTCTGCGCATTCACCGCCATCACTTCCGCACGAGCGCAGAACAGCGCTTCAGCACCGCACCTCAGACAGTTCACCAGCGTAGCGATCGCGCCGGACGGGCAGCACCTGGCATGGATCGGACCGGACTCGCCGCGGGGCGAGACCATAGCTGTCGAACTTGCAGCCAACGGCGGCAAGGGTGCCCCGGTAACCGTAGCGCTGCCCGGTGCGGATCGCGGCAGCATGTCGGAGCTCGCATGGTCAGCCGATAGCAGGCAGCTCCTGATACGAGCTACGACGAGCAGCGGGACGCCCGCGCTCTACGTGGCTGCCGCCACCGGTGGTCCGGCACGTCGAATCGCAACGGTGACGGGATCTGTGCATGATGCGCGGTTTTCGCCGGATGCGTCGCGCATCGCCGTTCTGTATTCCTCACCGTCCGAAGAAGCGAACGGCCCGACCCAGGCGACACCGCGCGATACCGGCGCGATGGACACGCACATCGACCGGCAGCATCTCGCAATCGTGGATGTCGCGACAGGCAGACTCAAAGTCATTTCGAAGCCCGACGTCTACGTGTACGAGTACGATTGGTCGCCGAACGGAAAGGAATTCGTCGTGAGCGCGGCCAACGGATCCGGCAACAACAACTGGTGGGTGGCACGTCTCGATGGAATAGACGCAACGACGGGCGCCGAAAGAGAAATTGCCAAGCCCAAGGTGCAGATCGCACAGCCGACCTGGTCGCCCGATGGAAAGCAGATCGCCTTCATCGGCGGTCTGATGAGCGATCAGGGGTCCACCGGTGGCGACATCTACACGGTTCCGGCGACTGGTGGCGTGGTGCGCGACATCACGCCCAGCATCACCGTCTCGGCGGGCGCCTTCAGATGGCGGAGTCCGGAATCGATTCTTGCGACGATGTGGTCCCACGGCGGCTCCGAGATCGCAACCGTCGATGCACGTACGGGTGCCGTGGCTGCATTGTGGTCGGCGGATGAAGCAATCGCCGCCGGAAGGGCGAGAGGTCTTCCAGTCATTTCTGCGACTTCCAATGGATCGACCGTCGCACTCGTGCGCGAATCGTTGAGCACGCCGCCGGAGATCTGGGTCGGGCCGATCGGCCACTGGACGCAGATCACGCACGTCAATACAGGCGTAACCCCGTCATGGGGCAAGTCCGCAAGCGTCCACTGGCGCAGCGACAGGTTCGACGTGCAGGGCCTCCTCATCTACCCGCGCGACTTCGACGCGAGCAAGCACTACCCGATGATCGTGTACATCCACGGTGGACCGTCATCGGCTTTTGCGCCGACGTTCATCGATGCATCCGCCGAGCAGGCTGTACTGTCGCGGGCGGGCTACTTCGTCTTCATGCCAAATCCGCGCGGAAGTTACGGCCAGGGCGAAGCGTTCACGAAGGCGAACGTGAAGGATTTTGGATACGGTGATCTCCGTGACGTGATGGCCGGCGTCGACACTGTGATAGCCCGTTATCCGGTGGATGCAAAGCGGCTTGGCGTTACCGGCTGGAGCTACGGTGGCTTCATGACCATGTGGACGGTAACGCAGACGACTCGCTTCAAGGCAGCCGTCGCAGGCGCGGGTATTTCGAACTGGCTGAGCTATACGGGCGAGAATCAGATCAGCGAGTGGATGGTTCCTTTCTTTGGCGCTACCGCGTACGAAGATCCGGCGGTTTACGCAAAGAGCTCGCCGATCAATTTCATCTCGCACGCAAAGACTCCGACGTTGATCATCGTCGGCGAGCGCGATGCAGAGTGCCCTTCACCGCAGTCGTTCGAGTTCTGGCGCGGACTGCAGCATGTTGGCGTGAAGACGCAGCTCGTTGTGTACCCCGACGAAGGACATCACTTCGCCAATCCGGTGCATCAACGTGACATGCTCAACCGATCGGTTGCCTGGTTCAACCAGTACCTGAAATAGCTCTGACCGTTACGGATGGAACTGCAGATTCACAGTTGCAGTTCCATCCGGGGTGACGGTAACCGTTCCGTCCGCGACGCCGAGCATCGGCTGCCATGCACGGATGTGGTGCACACCCGGCGGAACGCCATCGATGGTGAATGCGCCGGCGGCATCTGTGGTCGCGAAATACGGCTGATCCAGCACCACGACCCAGGCGCGCGACATCGGCCTGCTCTCCACGGAAAACTCGATCACGCCCGGTGTACGCAGCAACTTGTCGTACGGAATTACCTGTCCGTCGTCGGTGAACGGCGCGAGCGCGACCGTATCGCCGCTCGCAACATTCGTCGCGAATACCGTCTCGGCGAGCGGATCGTAGTTCACTACGTTGAGCGCGCCACCCGTAACCACGGTCTGGACCTGTGGGTCCCACGCGCAGTTGTCATTCGTCAGCTGAAAGCGCCGCTGGCTCGGGAGCGGCTTTCCCTGTCGGACGTCGGTAAGCCAGACGACCGCGTTCGCGACCTTGCCGTTGCTCCGCGCCAGCAGCTGGACAGTGAGCGGCTTGCCGCACCCGTTCTGGTCCGCCGGGACGATGATGGCTGTGTCACCGGGCGGCGTTCCGGTGAAGGAGACCACTCCGCTGATCCTGCCACTCGTGGCCACCGAGCCACCATCGTAGGAAGTCGGCGATCGCGTGACGATTGCGGCGCGATGGGCCGCCCCGACGGTATCAGCGAGGGCCTGAGCGGAGCTTTTGTCGCGACCCGAACAGGCGGCGACAAGAGCCAGGAACAATACGAGAACTGGGTGTCTGGAAACGTGCATGCGACCAACTTCGAGTGCGAACAAGGATGAGTCTGCTAATTTACCAACGGTGACGACCAGATTCCTGGTACGAGCCCAAAACCAGTTTCGGCGGGGTGTACGCCTCGTCGCAGCCGCGAGTGTCGCATGCGGCACCGCCGCCTGCGCGTCCGCGCGTGGCCGGCCGCCGGCGACAGGCGCCGAATTCTGGGGCTTTGTCGCGCCCTGGGATCCGCGCAGCGAAGCCAGCACGGTGACGCACGATGCGCAGCTCGACGTGGTCATCTCCGGTTTCATAGTCCTGGATAGCGCAACGTTCCGGCCAACCGCACTCTACGCGGACTCGTCCGTGCGCAACAATCCCGGCAATCGCCGGCGCATGGCGCTCGTCACATCGTACCATGGCACGCGCTTTCACCCGGAAACGATCAGGGCTCTCGGAAGCGATTCGACCGTGCTCGGACAGGCGGCCGGACGCACGGCCACGCTGTTGGGGAGCGCCGGCTATCGCGGCATGATTCTCGACTTCGAAGGGCTCACCCCCGACGACCTCGACGTTCTGATTCGCGTGAGCAACGCGTTCGCGGACTCCGCACGCGCACACGGCGTATCACCGACGGGGATGGCGATTCCCGCAACCGATACCGCCGCGTATCCTGGCCGGCCGCTGCTCAGCGCGGTCGATTTTCTGGTGGTGATGCTGTACGACCAGCACTGGCTGACGTCACCGCCGGGCCCGATCGCGTCGCCGGACTGGGCGATGCGCGCACTTGGAATGCGTGCCGCCGACGTGGGGAGCTCGCGCGTTGTTGCTGCGTTCCCGACCTACGGATACCAGTGGCGCTCGGATAGCGCGACGGCTGTCGTATCCTTCGCGGACGCCGAGGCTCTGGCGCGCGGCGCGCACGTCCCGCTGCAGCGTGATCCAGCATCGAACACGCTACACGCCGAGTCGGATGGGTGGAGCGTCTGGGTGAGCGACGCAAAGTTGCTCGACTCGCTCGTTCGCGGCGCGCGCCGCACCGGAATCACCAAGTTCGCACTGTGGAGACTTGGTCTCGAAGACCCAAGGATTTGGACCGACGTCGTGCGTTGACGGTGGAACGTCGACGCACGACGTCGGCGCGCGACCAGGTTACACGATGAAGAGATCTTCCTGAATGCGGCTTGGCGTGATGAGCAGAGATCCCTCCGAAACGTATCCATTGACCTCGGTCCGCATCCCCACCTGCCCCGGTATGTAGATACCAGGCTCGATCGAGAAGGCAACACCGGGAAGAAGCACGCGCACGTCGCGGCTCTCGAGATTGTCGATGTTCGGTCCGGAGCCGTGTATGTCGCGCGAGTCTATCGAATGGCCCGTACGGTGGGTGAATTTTTCGCCGAAGCCGCGCTCCGTTATGTAATTGCGCGCTGCGTCGTCGGCTTCGCCGCCCGTGACCGGGACTCCATTCTCGATGCGGTCGCGAAGCACTGCGATCGCCGCGTCGCGCGCACCGCGAACAGTCTCCCAGATCGTGACATTCGCCGCGCTGGCAGGTCCCAGCGACCCCATCCACGTCTGGTCGGCGTACACGCCGTCGGGCTCGCGTGCCCAGAGATCGATCAACAGAATATCGCCGTCGTTGATCAGCTCCGACTGCTCGGCGGTCGGCTCGTAGTGTGGATTGGCCGCGCTCAGTCCGGTCGAAACGTTCGGGCCGTGGTCCGTGAACAGACCCGCTTCGTCGAATTCCTGACGGATGAGCTGCTGCAGTTCGTACTCGCGCATCGGGCTGCCCGAGCGCGCCTTTTCGCCCGCGAGCGCCATCGCGTTGCGCGCGATCCGCGCCAGGTGCTCCGCAGCACGTTTGTGCGACGCGAGCTGCTCCGGCGTCCACACGGCGTAGATGCGCGTAACGAGATCGGCCGACGTCACGACTTCAGCGCCTGCGTTGCGCACCATCTCGACTACGCCTGCAGGGATGCGATCGAGATACGGCACTGCGTCTCCGGCGGAATACTCCATCGCCACCCGCTCTCCGGATACCGTCTTTGCAAGAAAAGCCTCCAGGTCGCGCCAACTGCTGTAGACGTACTTTGTCCAGTTGGATGGCCACGTCTCCCAGGGGCCCTGCTCTATCGCGTGAGTTATCGCAACCGGATTTCCGTCGCGCGGGATGTAGCAGAAATAGCGGCGCGTCACCATGCCGGAGATGCCGACGATGCTCGCGGCGATCGGGTTCGTTCCGCGGAAATCATACAACAGCCAGCCGTCCACGCCCGCGTCGGCTATGGCAGCGCGAATTTCATCGAGTTTAGAGACAAGCAGCATTTCTCAGGGCCTTCTGTCAGGTGAGAGTAAGAAGAGTCAACAGCTCATGGAGCGCAGCGTCGTAGTACTCGCGACCAGGCTCATCGGCACCCGCCGATACAGGCGCGCGCGCAGGAACATCCATCCGAAGTACCGGTCCTGACCGGTTGAGCTTGGCTCCGAAGTATCGGGCGAGCAGTTTCTGCGCCTGCCGCCGTGCAATTGGCCGCGCGATAATGCGAGGGAGCACGTTCACGCTGCCGCGCATGAGGGCAGACAGGCGGCCGTACGCAGCGCGCGCAATGGTGACGCCCGCGCTCCGGAACAATTCGATCGCGTCCGGCCGCCTGCCCATGAGCCGCGCGAGGGCGACGACTTCGGCTTCCGGTATCGGGTGGCCGCGCTTGACAGCCTCGTTGTAACGCCTGATCTGAGCGTAGATGGTATCGGTCGTTCCCAATCGCTTGTTGAGGAACTCCGGAGCATATTCCGCCTCGCCATCGCCGTCCGGGCGGTCAGCTTCGCGCACGGCCTCGAGTAGAGAAAGCGGCACGAGCGGATCGACTGACGTGGAATGGGCTGGCGACATATTAGAGCGCCAAGTTAACTCCCACGGGTGACTGAGACAATTTTCGCGCAAATCGGAAGCTTGAGTTTGCCGGGCCGCGCCCTCACCGGGCTCGTCCTCGCGATCGGAGCAGCGCTGCTGGCTCGGCGCGCACGGTCGCTGAGCGGGAGCGGAGCCGTCGCTGCAGCCGCGTGCGGGACGTTGTGCGTCATCGCCGGCTGGCGATGGGCCGGACTGCTGATTGCCTATTTCCTGGCCGCAGCGGCCCTCTCATGGGCCGGCAAGGACGACAAGGAAGCGCGCAGTGCCGGCATCATTTCCAAGGGCGGACGTCGCGACGCGACGCAGGTTCTGGCGAACGGAGGGGTCTATTCGCTGGTTGCGGCCCTCAGCGCAGCGGTTCCTGCCACAGCACTGGTCTGGGGGGCTGTCGGCGCGCTGGCAGCGGCCTCTGCGGACACGTGGGCAACAGAATTGGGGGTCTGGCTGGGAGGCGAACCAAGATTGATCACTAATGGAACGATCGTCCGTCCAGGTACCTCCGGTGGGGTGACTGGTGCCGGACTCCTGGGCTCCCTTTCCGGGGCGGCATGGGTTGCGCTCTGCGCCATGCTGGCCGGTTTCCGAGGACATGGCGTCGTCCTCGCCGCACTCATCGGCGGCTTTGGTGGATCGATCATCGACTCGCTGCTCGGCGCGACCGTGCAGGAGCGACGCTGGTGCGACGACTGCGCAGAACCTACGGAACGGACAGTTCACCTCTGCGGGACTACCACCCGCCGAGTCGGAGGAATCATTCGACTCGACAACGACGTAGTCAACCTAGTTTCCACGGTAGGAGGTCTGTTGATCGGAGTCATCGTTTATTGCATTGCAAGAAACTTCGGAGACTGGGGATCGATTGGGTAACGGCAGTACGTCGATGAGAAAGACGCAAGTGATAGTCGTCGGAGCGGGGCCCGGTGGATCATCCACGGCATGGCACCTCGCAAAGTTGGGAATCGATGTGGCGCTCCTGGATCGCGCGACGTTCCCGCGTGACAAGGTCTGCGCCGAATATCTCAGCCCTCAAGCATCGCGCATCATCGCCGCGATGGGAGCGATGAAGCAGCTCGAAGCATCCGGTCCCGCACAGCTGACAGGCATGCGCGTCCGCGCGCCGAACGGCTACGAGATACACGGAAGCTTCGTCGCAGATCACGGATACCGCGCGTTCCACGATCGAGGAATCGCCGTGCGGAGATCGATACTCGATGCGATCCTCGTAGAGCAGGCGCAGACGGCGGGCGCGACGCTCGTGCAACGTGCGCGAGTAACCGATGTGATTCGCGACGGCAGCGGCCGCACCTGCGGGGTGACCATTCTGGATTCGGATGGCTCCACGCGAGAGATGCGGGCACCGCTGGTCATTGGCGCAGACGGTCTGCGCTCAGTAGTGGGCCGCAGACTGGGACTCACACGTGTCTCGCGCATTCCGCGCCGCGTCGCGTTCGTAGCGCACTTCCGGAACTTGCCCGGGGTCACGGAAGTTGGCGAGATGCACGTCGAGAAGGACGGATACGTTGGCATCGCCGACGTCGGAAACGGTCTGACCACCGTCGCGCTGGTGGTGCCGGCGCGTGCCGCGCGCGACGCAGCTGTGGATCCGGACGCGATGCTGGACGAGTGGTTGATCGGTCATCCGCATCTCGCTGCGCGGTTCGCAGTCGCCGAGCGCGTCGAGCCCGTTCGTGCGACCGGACCGTTTGCGTCGTACACGAAGAGAGCGTGGGCGCGCGGCGCAGCCCTGGTGGGAGATGCCGCCGATTTCTTCGATCCGTTCACTGGCGAGGGCGTGTACAGCGCATTGCGCGGCGGCGAGCTGCTGACGCCCTTTGCGGCCGAGGCAGCGACGAACGCAGCTGGCGCGGATCGGGCGCTCGCCGCGTACGACCGCGCGCGCCGCGCTGAGTTCCACGGAAAGTGGCGGGTAGAGAGGCTTATTGCGGCGACCGTAGCCGTTCCCGCACTCATCAACCATGCGGCGCGCGCGCTGTCGAGGCGCAAGGAAATGGCAGATGTGCTCGTAGGGGTGGCCGGGGATTTCGTGCCGGCGAGCCAGGTGTTGAGGGTCGGGTATTTCGCGCGGCTGTTACTGTTCGGTGTATGAGCCTCGATCCAGATGCATTCAGAGCGGTAATGGGAAGGTTCGCAAGCGGTGTCACGGTCGTGACGGCGACCGACGACGCCGGATCCGCCTACGGCATGACGGTCAGCGCCTTTGCGTCGGTGTCGCTGCAGCCACCACTGGTTGTGATGTGCATCGATCACACCGCCTCGCTGCACGACACACTGGCGAACGCGCCGTACTTCGCGGTGAACATCCTTGCATCCACGCAGGAGCCGATCGCACGACGATTCGCGGAGACGGGCGCGCAACGATTCGAGGGAATCGGCTACCGGAATGGCGAGAATGGCGTGCCGATCCTCAACGATGTGCTCGCATTTGTCGAATGCAAACGCGTATCCTCGACCGAAGCAGGCGATCACACCGTCATCATCGGAGAAACTGTGGCGGCATCGATGCGTGATGCGCGGCCGTTGCTCTACTACCGTGGTGGATTCGCCCAGTTGGAGCGCTAGAGGCCAGCGATGCCAGGGTTGCTGACGCCGCGGCGGAGATACGGCAAGGAGCTGCTCGATTCCCGGCAGGAGGATGAGAGGCTTGTACTTCGAACCGTCGAGGACATCCGACGCTCGAACATCATCTTCAGTGGAACCCGCTCGGCGATCACGGAGCTTGCGTTACACTTCGCGCGCCTTCCAAAGGCAGCGACGCTGTTGGACGTCGGTACGGGACGCGGTGACATTCCGCATGCGGCGGTCGTGGCCGCCGCCGCTCACGATGTAACTCTGACCACTTTGGGATTGGACGCCGAGCCCGCGATCGCGAGAGCGGCTTCCGGTTCGGTATCGTACGCGATATGCGGCAGCGGACTTGCACTGCCATTTGGTGATGGAAGCGTGGATGTCGTGATGTGCTCTCAGACACTGCATCATTTTCGCGGTGACGAAGAGCGCGCACTGCTGCGTGAGATGAATCGCGTGGCCCGGCTGGCAGTCGTCGTGAGCGACCTGCAGCGCAGCTGGATCGCAGCTGCCGGCTTCTGGGTGGCGTCGTTTCCGCTCCGGTTTCACAGCGTTACCCGACACGATGGCGTGCTGTCGGTAATGCGAGGATACACACCGGCAGAATTATCGACGGCCGTATTCGACGCGGTTGGCGTGCAACCGCCGGTGCATCGGCGACTTGGCTTCAGGATCACGACAAGCTGGCTACCGACCGCGAGCGAGTGTGCAACGTGATCGACCTCGGACCGATGCCGGCTGGCCGCCGCATGCACGTCCTGGACGAGCTCGAGGTGCGCGCGCCGTTGCGCCGTATCTTCGCGCTCGCGCGAGATGTGAGTCGCTGGCCGGAACATCTTCCGCACTATCGCTTCGTCCGCTTCAATAGCCAGGAGACGGATGGTGGCGGAGTGGTCGAGATGTCAGCCAACAGACAGTTCGGATTGCTCGATTGGCCCACGTGGTGGCGATCTGACATGCAGGTGATCGACAGCGCGCCGGCAGTCCGCTTTCGGCACGTTGCGGGTATTACGCGTGGAATGGACGTCGAGTGGAGCTTCGAGCCCACGCCGGCGGGGACGCACGTTCGCGTCCTGCATGTGTGGAATGGACCCGGGTGGCCGCTTGTCGGAGAGATTGCGGCTACGACGGTGATTGGACCAGTGTTCGTGCACGGCATCGCGTCGCGCACTCTTGCAGGGTTGGCACGCGTGGCGGAGGCCGAATGAGGGGCAGGCGAAGAGTAGTCATAACAGGGATCGGCGCGATAACACCAATCGGCTCCACGAAGGAGGGAATGTGGGACGGCGTGTTGCGTGAGAGATCGGCAGTACGCTCGCTCACGCGATTCGATCCGTCCATCTTTCGCAGTCACAACGCTGCCGAGGTTCCGGACTTCGATCCAAACGATTTCATCGAGAGCAAGCGCGCTCGACGACTGGACAGATTCGGTCAGTTTTCCGTGGCCGCGGCGAAGCAGGCGATCGAGGACTCGGAGATCGATCTGGCCACCGAGGATAGAGACAGAGTCGGAGCCATGATGGGCACTGCGCTCGGCGGCGTCGGTTACGCCGAAGACCAGCTCAGCGTGTTTCTGCGTGAAGGATTGCGCGCGGTCGATGCAACGCTCGCGCTCGCCGTGTTCGGCGGTGCGGCAAGCTGCAATATCGCGATCGAGCTGGGTGTAACGGGCCCGAACTCGACCAACGCGATGAGCTGCGCGTCCGGTGCGATGGCGATCGGCGAAGCGTTCCGCCAGATCCGCGACGGTTACGCCGACGTCATGATAGCAGGAGGAGCGGAGGCACCGCTCGCACCGCTCTGCTTTGGCGCCTTCGCCCTCATACGTGCGATGTCCACGCGCAACGACGATCCCGAGCACGCGTCGCGACCGTTCGATCACGAACGTGATGGATTCGTGATGGGCGAGGGCACGGCGGTGTTGATACTGGAGGAACACGATCGCGCGGTATCACGCGGCGCGCGAATCTACGCGGAAATCTGTGG
>Ga0070663_100001666_pt1 | contig 12295 bp, 13 predicted proteins | sample KBSC63metaG_FD_65646 | JGI IMG/M metagenome (GOLD analysis project Ga0070663, IMG submission 65646) | Corn rhizosphere microbial communities from Kellogg Biological Station, Michigan, USA - KBS C6-3 metaG | ecosystem: Host-associated > Plants > Roots > Rhizosphere > Soil ...
GGCCGGCCCGAAATGTCGATCACGACGCGCGACAGCGTCTCGTCCATCGGCATGTGGATCGAGGCATAGCGGGTGATGCCGGCCATGGTGCCGAGCGCCTGCTTCACGGCCTGTCCCAGCGCGATCCCCACGTCCTCGGTGGTGTGGTGATGATCGACATGGAGATCGCCATCCGCCTTGACCGTGATGTCGATGCGCGAATGCCGGGCCAGCAGATCGAGCATATGGTCGAAGAAGCCGATACCGGTCGATACCTTGGATACGCCCGTGCCATCGAGGTTTACCGCTACCTCAATGTCGGTTTCCTTGGTCTTGCGCTTGATGGTCGCTGTGCGCATCGAAAACTACTTTCTCTGCCGAAAACGCGGCCCTTTTAACAGGCCGATGTCTCCTTCGCTACTGCGGGATGACGCCCAAAAGGCGCGAACTTCGGCCTATGGTGACCGAAATCGAGGGTGAAATGCCGCGATTGTAACCCTACGCGCAAATCCCTAAATCTGGCCGTACACGAGGACATTTCATGCAAGCTTCCCAGAATGAGCTGCCGGTCTGGCACGGCACCACGATTTTGACGGTCCGCAAGGGCGGCAAGGTGGTGATCGGCGGCGACGGCCAGGTCTCGATCGGCCAGACCGTCATCAAATCCAACGCCAAAAAGGTCCGCAAACTCGGCAAAGGCGACGTCATCGGCGGCTTTGCCGGCGCTACCGCCGACGCCTTCACCTTGTTCGAGCGGCTGGAGAGCAAGCTGGAGCAGTATCCGGGGCAATTGACGCGGGCTGCGGTCGAACTCGCCAAGGACTGGCGAACCGACCGCTATCTACGCCGGCTGGAGGCGATGATGATCGTCGCCGACAAGGACGTGTCGCTGGTCCTGACCGGCACCGGTGACGTGCTGGAGCCGGAGGCCGGCGTGATGGCGATCGGATCCGGTGGCAATTACGCCCTGGCGGCCGCTCGTGCCCTGGTCGATAGCGACAAGGATGCCGAGACAATCGTGCGCCGGGCGCTGGATATCGCGGCCGATATTTGCGTCTATACCAACCGCAACGTGACGATCGAATCGTTGTGAGGAGAGCGGCCGGTCATGGCGCTGCCCTACGCCTTCCGCCCGATGACTTCGGCCGATCTCCCGCTGATCCGGCAGTGGCTGGCGCAGCCGCATGTCAGCGAATGGTGGGGCGATCCGGAGGAGCAATATGTCCTGGTCAGCGGCGATCTCGATGAGCCGGCGATGGATCAATATGTCGTTTCGACAAAGGGCGCCGATTTCGGTTACATCCAGTGTTACGACCTGACGGCGTGGAATTCAGGGTTCGGAACGCATCCGGAGGGCACGCGTGGCATCGATCTTTTCATTGGCGAGCCCGGCATGATCGAGCGTGGCCATGGCTCGGCAATGATCCGCAGCTTTGTCGACGAACGGCTGGCGAACGGCGCGCCGCGCATCGTCACCGATCCCAATCCCGCCAATCACCGCGCAGTGCGCGCCTATGCGAAAGCGGGCTTTGAAAGGGTGCGCATGGTGGATACGCCCGACGGCCCGGCCCTTCTGATGGTCTGCGACGCATGACTACCAACACCATCGAGAAATCTCCAATCGCGGCTCAGGTTTCAGCCTGGCACTGGTTCTTGATCGCGGCTGCGATTCTCGCCTTTCAAGCCATTACGCTCTATGCGATGGGTCGGCTGCCAATCTGCGCCTGCGGCTATGTCAAACTCTGGCACGGTGTCGTGCAGAGTTCGGAGAACTCGCAGCACGTCGCCGACTGGTATACGCTGTCGCATATCCTGCATGGTTTTCTGTTTTATGGCGCGGCCTACCTCGCCTTTCCGCGCCTCGCCTGGCCGGCCCGCCTGATCCTCGCGATGCTGGTCGAAGGCGCCTGGGAGCTGATGGAGAATTCCAACTGGATCATCAACCGCTACCGCGCAGGCACGATCTCGCTGGATTATTTCGGTGACACCATCGTCAATTCGGTCTCCGACACGCTTTCCATGATCGGAGGCTTCCTGCTGGCCAGAAAACTACCGGTCGCAATCACAGTCGCGCTTGCACTCATCTTTGAGATCGTGATGGCGCTCCACATTCGCGACAACTTGACTCTTAACATTATCATGCTGATCAACCCTTTCGAGGCGATCAAGCAATGGCAGGCGGGGCCGCCGATCATTTGATGCATCGAAATGCGGCTTGTTCTCGTGACATTCGAACCTTAGTTAAAGGCCTATGACCGACTTTTCTCCCCGTGAAATCGTCTCCGAACTCGACCGCTTCATTGTCGGTCAGACCGACGCCAAGCGTGCCGTCTCGATCGCCTTGCGTAACCGCTGGCGGCGGCTGCAGCTCACCGGCTCCTTGCGCGAAGAAGTGCTGCCGAAGAATATCCTGATGATCGGGCCGACCGGCGTCGGCAAGACCGAGATCGCACGGCGGCTGGCAAAACTCGCGGGCGCGCCGTTCATCAAGGTCGAGGCGACCAAATTCACCGAAGTCGGGTATGTCGGCCGTGACGTCGAACAGATCATCCGCGATCTCGTCGAAGTCGCGATCGCGCAGACCCGTGAACGCAAGCGCAAGGACGTGCAGGCCCGCGCGCAGCTTGCCGCCGAGGATCGCGTGCTCGATGCGCTGGTTGGACCTGCCTCCAGCGCCGCGACCCGCGATTCCTTCCGCAAGAAATTGCGTGCCGGCGAACTCAACGACAAGGAAATCGAGATCGAGACGCAATCCTCGGGCGGCATGCCAATGTTCGAAATACCGGGCATGCCGGGTGCGCAAATGGGCGCGATTTCGCTCGGCGATATCTTCGGCAAGATGGGCGGGCGCCCCAAAACCCGGCGCCTGACGGTGGAAGGCTCGCACGAAATCCTCATCAACGAGGAATCCGACAAGCTGCTCGACAGCGATCAACTGGTGCTGGAAGCGATCAACGCGGTCGAGAACAACGGCATCGTATTCCTCGACGAGATCGACAAGATCTGCGTGCGCGACGGCCGGACCGGCGGTGACGTCTCGCGCGAGGGCGTGCAGCGCGATCTGCTGCCGTTGATCGAAGGCACCACCGTCTCGACCAAGCACGGCGCGGTCAAGACCGACCATATCCTGTTCATCGCTTCCGGCGCGTTCCACATTGCAAAGCCGTCCGACCTGTTGCCGGAATTGCAGGGCCGCCTTCCTATCCGCGTCGAGCTGGATGCACTGACCCGGGACGACATGCGCCGCATCCTGACCGAGCCGGAAGCCTCGCTGATCAAGCAATACATCGCGCTGATGCAGACCGAGGGCGTGACGCTCGATATTACCGATAGCGCCATCGACGCGCTGGCGGACGTCGCCGTTGCCGTGAACTCCACCGTGGAGAATATCGGCGCACGGCGCCTGCAGACAGTGATGGAGCGCGTGCTGGACGAGATTTCCTTTGCTGCGCCGGACCGCAACGGCGAGACCATCAAGGTCGATGCCGACTACGTGCAAAAGCATGTCGGCGATCTCGCCAAGAACGCGGATTTGAGCCGGTTTATTCTTTGACCGTCGTCCCTGCGAAAGTAGGGACCCATAACCACAGGACTGTGTGGTTGATGCAGGCTGGAGCTCCAGCTTTTCTCAATAATCAGGGCCGGTGGTTATGGGTCCTGGCTCGCGCTTCGTTTGACCGGGACGACGGCTGGGATAACGACGCGTTGCGCATCACGCGTTGGGCATGTGATAACGGCGCCTGATCTGATCGTTCCGGGTGCCGAATGAATTTGCGGGTGTGGGAAAATCCCTGGCGCTTGATGCTTGCCGTCAATGCCGCCGTAATGGTCGGAGTTTTCCTCTACAAGCTCACGCTACCACCTTACATTCCCTACATCCATTTGCTGATCGACTATCATTTCGGCTTCACCAAGCGCGCGCTGATCGGCGCGGTCGTGTCGCTGTTCACCGACCGCGTACCGCTGTGGCTGGTCTACGCGCTCGGGAGCGTTGTGTGGCTGATCACGGCTGCCCTGTTCGTTCGGCTGTTCCGGCAGACGTTTGGTTTTGGCCGCGAGCATCTGCCGCTGTTCGTCCTGACGGCGGGCTCACCGTTCTTTCTCAAGAACTTCCTGTATACGCTCGGGCACTTCGACATCTACGGCTGCGCGGTCGCTATCAGCTTGCTGCTGTTGCCGGCGAGATCAATCGCCTTCGTCACCGTGGCGGCGCTGGCGTCGGCGGTGCTGGTTCTGATTCACCACATCCAGTTCCTGATGTACCTGCCGACGATCGCGGTGATCGTTGTGCTGCGTCATTACCTCGTCCAGGGTCTGACGCCACGCAATGCAGCAGTCGGCGTCGCCGCGGCGCTGGCTTTGGGTATCTTGTTCGTAGCCACACAATTCTATGGGACGATGACGGTGCCGGCCGCGGAATTCGTCGCCCATCTCCAGAGCCGTATCGCCGACCCCTCGCGAGAGGATCTGCCGCGCTACACACATGCTTTTGCCCTTATCTGGTATCAGCCGCTTTCCCAGGAAATCCGCGATACCTGGGAGCGCATGCCCTCCAACCTCTTGGGCGTGCCGGTGTTTGCGCTGCTGATCTGGCTGCATGCACCGCTATGGCGGTATTTTCGGAACCTGGTTGCCGCGCTCGCGGTCGATGCTCACCGCCGTATCGTCGTCGCGGCGATCGTCCTTGTCAGTGCCGGCTACCTGGTCATGTTTGCGATGGTGTTCGATTATTCGCGGTGGATTTCGAACTGGGCGGTGTGCCTGTTCCTGATCCTGCTTGCGGTGAAGACCTTGCCCGCCTCGCGAGACGCACCGTTGATATCGGCGGATGATCGCATGACGACAATCTTCGGCTGGATCGTCACGGTGATCCCGCGCGTCGGGATCGTGCGGCCGTTCTGAGAAGTTACAACCTCAATCGCCGCACACGGACATATAACGCGCCCTCGCCGCCATGACCGATATGGGCTTCCTCGTACCCGACCACCAGCGAACGGAATTCCGGCAAGCTCAGCCATTGCGGTACCTGACGGCGCAACACGCCGCGCTCGGACTCCGCGCCACCGACTTTGCCTTTGCCGGTAATGACGAGCACAAATGTCAGGCCGTCATGATGCGCGCGCTGCAGGAAGGTGAGGAGCATCCGGTGCGCACGGGTCTGTGTCATGCCGTGCAGATCGAGCCGGGCGTCGATCTCCTTGCGACCACGTGAAAGCTGCGAACGTTCGCGACGCCCGATTGGCGCCAGCGGCGGCGGTTCTATCTTGGGCGGCGCAGCTATCCGCGGCGTTGCAGGCAGCTTTGGCGAGGCAACCGGTCGCGGCGCGACGCTGGTTTCAGCCTCGGGCAAAGCGACCGGCGCCTTCACGGCACGATGCCGCTTGCGCAGCGGTTTGACGTGCTTGGCAACGCTCTCCCAGAGCACACGCTCTTCTTCGCTGAGGCCGCGCTTGCGCCGCGGCAGCGGCGTCAGTTCCGGGATCGAGTTCGAGGACCGGCGTTTCATGGACGGGTGCGATATCGGCGGAGGTGGCGGCGGTGGGGCTTTTCAGGAACCACCTCGATCCTGGGCCGGGCTTCCGGCAGCGGCACCGGCTTTGCGATGGCGGCCTGGGCGGTCGAAGGCTGCGTGGCGCGGGCCGCTTGCGGCGGCACCGGGGCCTCAGGCGGTTTCGCGCCGGTCTTCAGGTCTTTTGGCTGATCCTTCAGTGGATCGCCCTGCGGAAACAGTTTTGCGATTTTCTCCGACGGCCGCTCGTCCGGCACCGGCATCTTGCGGCCCCGCTCCACCGGATCGAGGCTCTTCGGCACCAGGATGACGAAGCGCATATTGTGGCGAAGGCGGCCGGAAACCTTGCCGGCATCGACCCCCGCGCCGAAATAAAGATCGGCGCGCGCCGGGCCAACAATGGCAGAACCGGTGTCTTGCGCGATCATCAGCCGCCCAAACGGCGTCTTCGACCGTTCCGATTCGATCGGCAACTCACCTTCGATGAAAAACGGCGTGCCATACACGTGTAGCGATTTGTCGACCGCGATCGACCGCCCCGGCGTCAGCGGCACGCCCTGCGCGCCGACCGCCTCGTCCTTGTCTGACAGCTGCACCTCGCGGAAGAAGATGTAGGACTTGTTCTGCCGCCGCAATTCGTTAGCGCCGTCTGGATTCTGCTCCATCCACTCCCGGATCTTCTGCATCGACATCTGATCTTTTGGGATGATGCCCCGATCGATCAGGATGCGACCGACCGGCGTGTAGGGATACCCATTATGCGCATCGTAATTGATGCGAACCGTGGAGCCGTCCTCCAGGCTGACGCGCGCCGAACCCTGGATCTGCGAAAATAACAGATCGGTCTGATCCCTCAGCCAGCAGATTTCGAGGCCGCGGCCGTCGATCGCACCGTCCTCGATCTCGGCGCGATCGTAGTAGGGCACCAGCTTGCGGCGGCCGATCTTGCGGAACACCTGTCCCTTGTTGGGCAATCCGACCGAACCCTGATTAGTGCCGCGGACAAACAGATTGGAGGGCCGGCGATAGACCGGCACGTTGTAGACCTCGTTCTGCGTCCGCGAGCCGTCGATCACGGGCTCGTAGTAACCTGTGACAAAGCCCTCGCCTTCGCCGAGCCGGGAAATGCGCAGGGGCAGAAATTGCTCCTCGAAGAAAGCCTTGGCTTTGGCGCCGTCGTTGAGCTCAAGACCCTTGGCGACACGACAGGGATCGCGCAGCGAGGTCCCCAGCGCTTTTGAATCCGCCGACAGGCCTGTCTGCGCGGCGATCGGCTTGCAGCTCACGCGAAACGCCTTGTAAGCGGCAAGATGATCGTCCTCGTTCCAGCCGGCGATATCGGACCAGGCCAGCGGCGCATATTGGCTGCCGCTGATTTGAAGCGGCCATTCAAGCTGCGGATATGGCAGCGAACGCGGGTGTGGCTGACGATGGGACGTCAGATGCGACCGCGCGTGGCGCGCCGCAAACGCATCCGAGGGAGCAATCGACAACGCGACAGCGATCACAGCAAACGCGAACCCAACGAGGCTGCGCGTGCTATTGAGCGCTTCCGGTGCCAACCAGCTTCCAGTTCGGATCGCGAGAAGTCGTATCGCGGGCGAATGTCCAGACATCGGTGATATCGGCAACCTTGTCCGGGTTGCCATCGACAATGGTGCCGGCCTTGTCGCGCGTGACCGAAATCATCTGGGACACGAAGCGAACCGTTAGCTGCGCCGCCCGGTCGCGGGCTTCGGCGCCCACCAGTTCGGCCTTGTCGATCGAAACAAACCGCGTTTCGGTTTTCTGCTCGTGCTTCTCGCGATCCTTGATCACGGCATCGAAGCTCTCATAGACCTCGGACGACAACAGATCCTTCAGCGCGCGGCGATCGCCATTGGCGAAAGCAAGCACGATCATCTCATAGGCGCCGCGTGCACCGGAGATAAAGTGCCGCGGATCGAACGAGGAATCGTTGGCGGCAATACCATCGAGGCCGGCGGCCAGCGGCGTGCCCGGTTCGGCAATGCCCTTCCAGCGGTCAGTCGGCGGCGGCGCATCCGCAGTCGGCGCCAGCGGCGCTTGATCGATCACGGCGCCGGGCATCGGCACCACGTTGTTATCCTGCGTACGCTGCACGACGTTGGGGGCAGCCCGATCATAGGGCGGCCGCTCGCTCCCGGTGCGCTGTCCGAGGACGCTGCGCAGGCGCAGGAAGATAAAGACCGCCAACGCCAGGAAGATGATAGTGTAAATATCCACGTCGTATTCGCTTTCTGGTTCTAACGCCGGCAACGGGCCCGGCGGTCGAGCGTTCCATCAAGGGCTCTCTCTTACGAGAGTGTCCCTGGGAACGGCAGAGATTACATCATCGATTGAGACTGCAGCATGTAGGCATGAAACTGTGCCCGGCCAATGGCGCGTTTTGGCGCGGGTGAATTGTAGCGCGTTTTGGCGGCGAGGGGAAACCCGATCATGTCCGGAAATCACGCATATTCAATTATTTAGGATAGAAGTCGTGAGGTCCGCCGGGCCGTATTAGCCATATCCGCCACAAATCACCGCTGGCCACGGTCCGCCAGCCGCCCGTCGTCCTTGTGGAATGAGGCGGGGCTATGATAGCCACTCGCCCGACAAAGGTATTTCCCCTTCCGAGCGAATTAAGACGAAACCCCGGTCTCCGCTCGCCAGAGCTTCAGGAGTGAGTTTCATGACTAACGGCAACGGCGCGCCCCAAGAGCAGGCCCCTCCCCAGCTGAACGTGCTGGCGCAATACACCAAGGACCTGTCGTTCGAAAATCCGAACGCGCCGGGTTCGCTGGCGCCGCAGCAGCAGCAACCGGCGATCAATATCCAGATCAACGTTTCGGCCAATAATCTCTCCGAAAACGAGTTCGAAGTGACGCTTTCGGTCGAGGGCAAGGCTGAAAACGCCGGCAAGGTGATGTTCAGCTTCGATCTGGCCTATGCCGGCGTGTTCCGGATCGTCAACGTGCCGAAGGAAAACCTGCACCCGCTGGTCATGATCGAATGCCCGCGACTGCTGTTCCCGTTCGCGCGCGAGATCATCGCGACCGCGGTCCGCGACGGTGGCTTCCCCCCGCTGATGCTGGATCCCGTCGATTTCGTCGGTCTGTACCGCAGCAACATGGAACGGCAGGCCGCAGCCCAGGCCGCTTCGGGCGCGAAGCCGAGCTAGGCAAAGATAAGCAAGCGGCTAAACGCCGCTAGCCGGTTCCCAGAAATTCGTTCCAGATCGGCTTGTCGCCCAAGGTGGCGATGAAGGCCCGGTGCGCTTCGCGGTCGGCATCGGTGATCCGTGGCGCCAGCGGCGTCTCTCGCTGCCGTCTCGGCATTTCGCCGGTCCGCCCTGCCCGCGCCTCGCGGGTCTCGGAAGCCAGGATCAATTGCGACTGCCGCGCCCCGATCAGGTCTATATAGACTTCAGCCAGAAGTTCGGCGTCGAGCAGCGCGCCGTGCTTGGTGCGGCGCGAATTGTCGATCGCGTAGCGCGAGCAGAGATCGTCAAGCTTGTTCGAGACGCCGGGATGCTTGCGGCGCGCCAGCAATAACGTATCGACCAGCCGTTCGCGTGAGATCGGCTGTCGCTTGATGCGGTCGAGCTCGGCATTGATAAAGCTGATGTCGAACGACGCGTTATGGATGACGAGCGGCGCATCCGCGACGAATTCCAGGAACGCGTCGACCACCTCGGTGAACAACGGCTTGGAGGCAAGGAACTCGGTCGACAGGCCGTGCACGTTAAATGCTTCGGCCGGCATGTCGCGTTCGGGATTGATATAGCAGTGATAGGTCTGGCCAGTCGGCATGCGGTTGAACATCTCGACGCAGCCGATTTCGACCAGCCGGTCGCCGCGTAGCGGATCGAGGCCCGTGGTTTCGGTATCGAGAACGATTTCACGCATGGATTTTCTTTGAACCGCTATCGCGGCGAATCAGGTTCGCCGCCGCGGCATCTTAGCAACCTCGGCCAGAATGTCCCGGATCCGGGCGCGCACAGGGTCCAGCCCATGCGAAGTATCCACGACGAAATCCGCACGCTTGCGCTTTTCGGCGTCGGGCAACTGCCGCGCCAGGATGGCGTCGAGCTTCTCGCCGGTCATGTTGTCGCGCGCCAGAATCCGTTCGCGCTGGGCTTCCGGCGATGTCGTAACCACCACCACGGCGTCAACGCGCTTCTCACCGCCGGTCTCGAACAGCAGCGGCACGTCGACGACAGCCACGGGCGCGCCGGATCGTTCGGCGTCATCGAGGAATTTTTGCCGGGAAGCACCAAGCATCGGGTGAACGATCTGTTCGAGCTGCTTGATGGCGGCGGGATTGTGCAACACCTGTGCGGAAAGCTTTACGCGATCGACTTTGCCGCCCGCGGTCGTGCCGGGAAAAGCCGCTTCGATCGCCGGCGCCGCCTCGCCTTCATAGATTTTGTGAACGGCAGCGTCGGCGTCGTAAACGGGTACACCGGCCTCCGCAAACAGCTTTGCGGTGGTGGATTTTCCCATTCCGATCGAGCCGGTCAGGCCGAGGATCAGCATTTTGTCATCGCCATCATGTGTGATTTTCAGACTGTTAGGAGCTGCTCGCTACGCAGGAACGCCAGCAGCTGCAGCAGCGGCAGGCCGAGGATGGTGAAATGGTCGCCTTCGATGCGCTCGAACAAATGCACCCCCAACCCTTCCAGCTGATAGGCGCCGACACTGGTCGTAACGGCCGCTCCGGCCTGGTCCAGATAGGCCTCGATCTCGCTTTCGCCCAACCGCCGCATAGTCATTTTGGCAATACTGACATCGGCGATCAATATCTTGCCATCACGCGCCACCGCAAAAGCGGAATGTAGTTCATGCGTGTTGCCGGCAAGCGCGCGCAATTGCGCTGCGGCCTCCCTGCGCCCCACGGGTTTGCTGAACAGCCGTTTACCCAGCGCCAGTGTCTGATCGGCGCCGACGACAAACCGGCCGGGCCTTTGCGATGACACCGACTGCGCCTTTTCGCGCGCCAGCAGGCCTGCGATCTCGCCGGGCACCGAAAGACCGGATTCCTTCTGCACGGCGCGCTCGTCGATGTCGGCAGGAATGGCTTCGAACTGGATGCCGGCATTCGACAACAGCATTTGCCGCGCATGGCTTTGCGAGGCCAGGATCAACGGGTCTTTTCCACGCCAGATGGTCATTCCAGGAAAATCATTCCGCAAGTCGCTGCCGCTGCCGGTCCGAAAACAGCTTCATGACCGCGGCCGCGGTCTCCTCGATCGAGCGCCGTGTCACATCGAGTTGCGCCCAACTAAATCTTGCGCTCAGGCGCCGCGCGAACGCAACTTCATCCGCCACCGACTGGCGGTCGATATAATCGTCGTTGCCGGAATCGGCGCCCATGCTCAACAACCGGTTTTGCCGGACCTGGATCAGCCGTTCCGGGGTTGCGTGGAGACTGACGACCAGCGGCTTTTTCAGGTTTTCCAGCTGGTGCGGCAGCGCAATGCCCGGCACCAGCGGCACGTTCGCGGTGCGGATGCCGCGGTTGGCGAGATAGATCGAGGTCGGCGTCTTCGAGGTGCGGGACACACCGACCAGCACCACGTCGGCATCCTCGAGGCCTTCGACATGCTGGCCGTCATCATGGATCATCGTATAGTTCAGCGCATCGATGCGTTTGAAATACTCGGCATTCAGCACGTGTTGCGCGCCGACGCGCCCGGTAGTCGCAGCGCCGAGATAGGCTTCGAATAATTGCATCACCGGCCCGATGATCGACAGGCTCGGAATATTGATATCCTTGCACTTGGCCTCAAGCCGGCCGACCAGATCCTTCTCGAGCAGCGTGAACAGCACGATGCCCGGCGCTTCCTCGATTTCATCCAGCACACGGTCGAGCTGCTTCTGGCTGCGCACCAGCGGATAGACATGTTCGACAGCCGTCACGTTGGCATATTGCGCGGCCACCGCGCGCGCCACGGTGATCAGCGTCTCGCCGGTCGAATCGGAGACCAGATGAAGATGAAAATAATTGCCGGTCGTAGGCACAAAAACCCCTGTGTATCCTGTGAATCCTTGTGGAGCTTAACCGAGATAATCGACCTTGGGCCGCCGTCTCTGGGATAACCCGGTCTTTTCTTCACAGGGCCTCGATTAGGGAAAAGTCCGGAAGGCCCTCGCAATGATAGTGAGAATATGTGGATTTGTCCCTTCATAAGCTGGCCACAAAGCGGCGCAAGGGATTGAAGCAAGTCACGTTATTCGAACGATCGAATTTGTCGCCGGAATTGTTGAGCGATGTGAACAAGCCTGGGGAACCGCGGGATTGTTTTGTGTGAGTCCAATTCACCGCTACTTAGACTCAAACCTAAGATTCTAGAATTATTAGTTTAGAGAAGCGGTGCATTGAGGATATGTCTTCGTCCCACGCTGGCCGAGCATCTCCGCAACGCTGGAATGGTCGCTACGTTCCAAGAACTATCAAGGACCAGGCAATCGGCATGTACGAATGGATCAAGGCGCTGCACGTGATTGCCGTCATCTCGTGGATGGCCGGCATGCTCTATCTGCCGCGGCTGTTCGTCTATCACTGCGAAGCCGAAATTGGCTCGAAGCAGTCCGAGACCTTCAAAATCATGGAGCGGCGGCTGTTGAGGGCGATCATCAACCCAGCGATGATCCTGACGTGGCTTGCTGGATTGTATCTGGCGTGGAGCGGACATTTATTTTCGGCCGGTTGGCTGCACGGCAAATTGCTGCTGGTGATCATTCTGTCGGGCGTCCACGGCTTTTTTTCTCGTTGGGTTAAGGATTTTGCCAAAGACCAAAATAC
>Ga0070663_100001668_pt1 | contig 12292 bp, 13 predicted proteins | sample KBSC63metaG_FD_65646 | JGI IMG/M metagenome (GOLD analysis project Ga0070663, IMG submission 65646) | Corn rhizosphere microbial communities from Kellogg Biological Station, Michigan, USA - KBS C6-3 metaG | ecosystem: Host-associated > Plants > Roots > Rhizosphere > Soil ...
GCAGCGTGGCCTGCTGGCCCCGTGACCGGAACGCCTCGCCGATCCGGCGTGCGTCGGCGACGTCGCCGGGCGCTCCCGTGCCCGCCGCGAGGATCGCCGCGACCGGCCGGGGAAACGGCATCGTGCGCAGGTACTCCCGCGGCGTGTTCGCGCCCGCCGACGCGCCGAGCGCCGCCCGGTTCTCCGGCGTGTCGTACGGCATGCTCAGCAGCAGCACGCCGAACTCGCCGCTGTGCCGCAAGCCGATGTTCAGCGCCGCGAAGGCGCCCCCGGACATGCCGCCGAGCGCGCGGTGCTCCCGGTCCGGGAGGGTCCGGTACCGGCGGTCGATCGCGGTCACCACGCTGCGGGCCAGGTACGTCTCCAGCCGCGGGCCGCCCGGGAGGTCGAGGCCTTCCCGGTTGCGGCCCGGCTCGCCCGCGGTGAGGTCGACGCTCACCACGATCATCGGCGGGAGCGCGCGGTTCCGGTAGAACAGCCGCAGCGTTCCCGGGGCGTCGCCCGCCGCGAGCCAGTCCTCGGGGCCGCCGGGGCCGCCGTGGACCAGGTAGACGACCGGGTACCGCCGGTTCGCGTTCGCGGCGTCGGTGTACCCGGGCGGGAGGAGCAGGAAGTTGCGGCCGGACAGCACGGCGTTGGCCGGGTCGGCGATGACCATCCGCTCCACGAGCGGGGCGTCCGGGTCGGCCGGGTCGGCGAGCCGGATCCGCCGGGTCCCGGGCATCGATCCCGCGTCCTCGAACAGCCGCCCGATCCCGTGGAACGGCCCGCCGCCGCGCTGCAGCAGCAGGACCAGGTCCGGCCCGGAGCGCAGGTAGCCGACGTGGGCGTTGACCGCGGCGGTCGTGGTCAGCACGACGCACACGGCGGTCACGGCGATCCCGCACCGCCGCGCGCCGGTGCGGCGGCGCACGAGGACGGTGACCGCCACGCACACCACGGCCACCGCCGCGCAGGCGAGCCAGAGCCACGGCGACTCGAGCGGGCCCGCCGCCTTGGCGTGGCGGGCCACCTCGGCCGGCACCGACACGCTCATCGAGCGGGCCGGCCCGGTGCGCGGTCGCGGCTGTCCACAGGGACTCCTTTCGTCGGTCCCATGGTCGGCGCCCGGCACCGGACGGCGGCACCGGCGAACCGGCCCGAACTCCCCGCCGACCGGCTGGTGCGGTCCAGCCGACCGGCTGCCGCGGGTCGCCGGGCCTCGGGTGGCGGGCCGGGGCGGCTCCCGGCGAGACTGGGCGCATGGTTCGAGTGGTCGTCGTCGACGACGAGGAGCTGGTGCGTTCGGGTTTCCGCCTCATCCTGCAGGCGGCAGGCGACATCGAGGTCGTGGCGACGGTCAGCGGGGCGCAGGCGGTCAAGGAGGTCGGCCTGCAGCGCCCCGACGTCGTGCTGCTCGACATCCGGATGCCCGACGTCGACGGCCTCACCATCCTGCGGCAGCTGCGGGGCACGGCGAACCCGCCGGTCGTGGCGATGCTCACCACCTTCGACTCCGACGAGTACATCGCCACCGCGCTGCGGTCCGGCGCGGCCGGGTTCATCCTCAAGGACACCGCGCCCGAGCAGCTCGCCCAGCTCGTCCGCACCCTGGCGGCCGGCGGTGTGGTGCTTTCGCCGAAGGTCACCCGGACGGTGGTGGACGGCTACCTCGACTCGGGCGCCGGTTCCTCGGCGGCCACGCAGGCCGGCCGGCTCTCCGAACGCGAGCGGGCGGTGCTCGTCCTCATCGCCGACGGGCTGTCCAACACCGACATCGCCCACCGCATCCACGTCAGCGTCGGCACCGTGAAGGACCACGTGTCGGCGATCCTGACCAAGCTCGGCGTCGGCAGCCGCGTGCAGGCGGCCCTGGTGGCCCAGCGCGCCGGCCTGCTCGAGAACCGGCCGCAGTGAACCGGGGGCAAGCCCTCCTCGCCGACGCCGGGCTGATCGCCGTCGCCGCCCTCGACGCCGCGTTCAACCAGCCCACCGGCCCGCTGACCGTCGGTGCCGCCGTCGTGGCCGTCGGCGTGCTGCCGATCCGGCGGCGGTGGCCGGTTCCCGTCTTCGCGCTCACCCTGCCCGCCCTCGTCCTCCTCGGGTCGGTGATCGCGACGGTCGTGGCGCTCTACGCGGTGGCCGTGCGGTATTCGAACCGGTTCCTGCTCATCGCCTGCGGGGTGCTGGCGGCGGTCGGCTACTTCATCCCCGGCCTCGAATTCGAGTACCCGCGCGCCGACCTGGTGCTCACCCTGATCTACGCGACGATGACCGCGGCGGCCCCGATCTTCTTCGGCAGGCTCGTCCACGCGCGGCAGGAACTGGCGCTGCGGCTGGCGGACATCCGGGCCGCGCGCGAGCACGAACGCGAACTCGACGCCCAGGCGATCCTGGCCGCCGAACGCAACCAGCTCGCCCGCGAGATGCACGACGTCGTCTCGCACCAGGTCAGCCTGATCGCCGTCCAGGCGGGCGCCATGGGGGTTTCGACGCAGGACCCGGACCTGAAGGCCGCGGCGGAGAACGTCCGCAGGCTGTCGGTGGACACGCTCGACGAACTCCGGCACATGGTCAACCTCCTGCGCGCCGCCGGCGGGTCCGCCACCGAACTGGCGCCGCAGCCGACACTGTCCGATCTGGACCGCCTGATCGCCGGCAGCGGCATCGAAACCCGGTTGGCGGGCACCGCGCCCGAAGGCGTCGACACCGCCGTCCAGCGCACGATCTACCGGACCGTCCAGGAAGCCCTCACCAACGTCCGCAAGCACGCCCCGGGCAGCACCGCGACCATCGAATTCGCCCAGGAAGACACCGATCTCACCGTGACCGTCGGCAACACCGCGCCCACCCGGCCGACCCTGCCGCTGCCCAGCGCCCGGCACGGGCTCATCGGCCTGCAGGAGCGCGCGGCCCTGCTCGGCGGGACGGTTCGGGCGGGGCCCCGCCCCGACGGTGGCTACCGTTTGCAGCTGCGCCTGCCGCTGCCCGCCCGGCGCCATTAGCCGCACCCCGTCCGTGCCCCGAACACCCGAGGTCCCATGAACTCCCTGTTTCTCGCGGTCGCCGCCGCCATGGTGGTCCGCTCGCTGCTGGCTTCGCGCCTGGACCGCTGGTACCTGGGCGCACCCCTGGTCATGGTGCTGGCGGGGGTCGCGGCCGGCCTCTTCGTCGAAGACTCGATCGGCGCCGTCCTCAACACCCAGGCCGTGCAGCAGGTCGCCGAGATCATCCTCGCGGTGCTGCTGTTCACCGACGCCACCGAGGTGCGCGGCGGGCGGCTCTGGGGCAGCAAGCCGGGCGCGGTCGCCCGGCTGCTCCTCATCGCGCTCCCCCTGAGCCTCGGCCTGGCGATGGTGCTCGGCTGGGCGTTGTTCCCCGGCCTGTCGTGGCCGGTGCTGCTGCTGATCGCCGGGGTCGTCATGCCGATCGACTTCGCGCCGGCCGAGCGGCTGGTCCGCGACCGGGCCGTCCCGGCGCGCGTGCGCAGCGTGATCAACGTCGAGAGCGGCTACAACGACGGGATCGTCTCCCCGCTGTTCCTCTTCGCCCTGGTCCTGGCGGGCGATCACGACCAGCACCGGACGCCGTTGGCGGCGTTGGGGACCGTGGTGCCCTTCGCGCTGAAGGCCGTCGTCGCCGGCCTGGTGATCGGCGCCCTGCTGGGCTGGCTCATGAACCAGGCCCAGCGCCGGAACGCGATGACCGGGCAGTCTTCGCGCATCGCGATCCTGCTCGCACCCCTGCTGACCTACACGGTGACCGTCGGCATCGACGGCAACGGCTTCGTCGCTTCGTTCGTCTGCGGCATCGCGTTCCGGTACGTCCACCGGCAGGCGAAGGCGCGCTACCTCCGCAGCACACCGGCCGGGCAGCGCACCGCGGGCGGCCTCGTGCTGAACCCGGACCTGCGGCTGCTGGAGGACGTCACCGCGCTGCTGACCACGGTGATGTGGTTCATGGTCGGGGTGTCGGCCGTGCTCATCGTCTCGCTGGGCGTCTCGTGGCAGGTGGTCCTGTACTGCGCACTGGCACTGACGCTGGCCCGCGTGCTGCCGGTGCTCGTTTCCCTGGCCGGCTCGGGGTTCTCCGCCCGCGAGCAGCTCCTGGTGGGAGCGCTCGGCCCGCGCGGCACGACGACGATCGTGTTCGGGCTGCTGGCGTTCAACCGCCTGGCGGACGGCAGCACCGCGGACACCATCCTGGCCATCACCGTCACGTGCGTCCTGGGGAGCGTGCTGCTCCACGGCGCCGGCGCGGAACCGGCGAAACGCTTCCTGAGCGAACCGGGCAGGAAGGTCACCGAGAGCGCACGACGGCAGAAGACCACCGCATCGCGGTGAGCACCCCACGGCCCGGCTACAGCAGGATCTGCTCCAGCACATCCGGCCCCGACACCAGCAGGAACCCCGCCAAAGCCATCGGCACCGTCCACGCCACCACCCGCACCGCCTGCGAACGCGACCGGATCCCCCGCCCCAGCACCAGCCCGAGCGCCAGCAGCGTCACCACCGTGAACACCGGTCCGTCGGCACGGTCGGACCGCCGCACCACCTCGCCGAGCAACAACCCCGCCGCCAGCGCCGTGCTCACCGTGCCGCGCACGTCCTCGCGCCCGATCGGACCGAACACCAGTCCCGCCGCCGTGCCCGCGACCGCCGCCAGGAAGCACCACAACCCCAGCTGCTCCAGGTTCACCGAATACGGCATCCCCGGGTACTTGATGCCGTACATGACGTCCTTGCCGTAGTAGAACGCCACCACCGCCGCCTCCAGTGCGACGATCGCGCGGGCGATCGCCCGGCCGTCGCGGGCGCCCGGGACCACCGCGGCCAGCAGGGCTATCCAAAGCGTGAACGCGTGCGCGAGCGGCCGCAGCACCGGGCTGTAGTACGCGTACGCCCCGATCGCCCCGGACACGAGGCCACCCAGCAGCGCGGCACCATCGGACACCGTGATCCGGCGCGTTTCCAGCACATCGACCCCCCAGGTCCAAGCGAAGGCCGTCACTGTAGCGCCGAGTGACCGGGGGTCACCCGATGCGGGGACACGTTTCGCGCATACTGGTGACGGCGGAAGGAGAGGCGGCTTGAGCGCAACCGCGGAGACAGGGGCCGGCGCCTTCGGGCACCCCGCGTTGTTCTACCGCGGGGCCGCCGAGTACCTGGCGGGCACGGTGCCGTTCGTGTGGGGCGGCCTCGCCGTGGACGAGCCGGTGGCGGTCGCGGTCCCCGGGGACAACCTCGAACTGCTGCGGCGGGAACTCGGTGCGGACGCCGCCCGGGTCCGCCTGCTGGACATGACCGAGGCCGGGCGCAACCCCGGGCGGATCATCCCCGGCGTGCTGCGCGCCTTCGCCGACAGCCACCCCGGCCGTGCGGTGCGGATCATCGGCGAGCCGATCTGGGCGGCGCGGTCGGCCCTGGAGTACCCGGCGTGCGTCCAGCACGAAGCCCTCATCAACCTCGCCTTCGCCGGCCGGGCCGGGACGATCCTCTGCCCCTACGACGTCGAGGCGCTCGCCCCGGACGTCCTCTCCGACGCCGAAGCCACGCACCCGGTCCTGTTCGACGACACCGGACAGCGCCCCAGCACCGCCTACGATCCGGCCGAGGTGATCGGCCGGTACAACGAGGCCCTGCCCGTGCCGGACGGGGCCTTCGAGCTGGCGGACACCACCGACCTCGCGGCGGCCCGCGCGCTGGCCCACGTCCGCGCGGCCGCCTGCGGGCTGGACGAGGACCGCGTCGCCGACGTCGAGGTGGTCGTCACCGAACTGCTGTCCAACAGCGTCGAACACGGCAGCGGGTCCGGCACCGTCCGGCTCTGGGGCCGCGAAGGCGAGTTCGTCTGCGAGGTCCACGACCACGGCCGGGTCACCGATCCGCTCGCCGGACGGCACCCCGCGACCCCCGACCAGCCGCGCGGGCGCGGGCTCCTGCTCGTCAACCACCTCGCCGACCTCGTCCGCCTGTACACCGGCGAAGACGGCACCACCTTCCGGGCGTACTTCCGCGCCTGAGCCGTCGGTGCACGAGGCCGCCCACGACGGCGCCGATCGCGACGCCGCCGTAGACGTCGGTCGGCCAGTGCGCCCGGGTCCGGAGCCTGCTGTAGCAGACGGCCGCCGCCAGTGGCGCGATCGCGGCTCCCGTCGCGGGCGCGGTGAGCGCGACGGCGACCGTGAACGCGGCCGCCGTCGTCGCGTGCGTGGACGGGAACGCCGATGACTTCGGCTGTTCGAGCAGCGCGCGGTGGGCAGGCAGGTTCTGCGCCGGCGGCCGCGGGCGGCGCACCACGGCCTTCACGCCGTGCCCGAACGCCATCCCGGCCGCGCCCGCCAGGAGCCCGCGGCCCGCCGCCCGGCGCCGGGGTCCCGGCCGCCACGCCAGCACCCCGGCCACGAGACCCCAGAGCAGGCCGCCCTGCGCCACCGCGCTGAGCGCCGTGACCGGCCACGCCGGCCGCGTGACCGGAAGGTCGTTTTCGTCCGGTCCGTCCTCGGACCGAAAGGACATTTCGCTCGGCATGGCCCCCAATTTCCCGCCGTCGGCCCGGTTCAATCACCCGTCTGTCCACGGTGGAGCATTCCGGCGTTTGTCCGCGCCGCGAGCGGGTACACCCTTCTGGTGATTGCGCTGCGGCGAACCCGGCTGTGCGCGGTGACCGTCGTCGCGGTCGCGGCACTGACGGTGGCCTGCGGCGCCGACCCGCAGGCCGAGACCGTGCACGCCGGGCGGGAAATCCGCGGCCAGCTCGAGCTCCTGCGGCTCGTGGTGACCGCCGACCGCGCCGAGGTGCCGCCCGTGCCCAGCCTGTCGGTCACCGTCCGCGACGCGGCCGACGAACTCGGCGCCGCGGGCAAGGACGTCGGCGAGCTGACCGACGACCGCGCCCGCGCGGCACTGGCGTCGATCACCGACCGCGCGGTCGCGGTGGCCCACCGGCTCGACGAAGGACTCGGCGACGGCACCGACGAGGGCCTCGACGCGATCGACGCCGAACTGCAGGGGCTCGTCGCCGAACTCGCCCGCTGGGGCGTGACCTCGTGAGCAAGAAGTTCCTCGCCGTCACCCTCGGCATCCTCACCGCCGTCGGCGGCTTCGTCGACATCGGCGACCTCGTCGAAAGCGGCGTCGTCGGCGCCCGCTACGGGATGGCGATGGTCTGGGTGACCGTGCTCGGCGTGCTCGGGATCTGCGTCTACGCCGACATGTCCGGGCGGATCGTGGCGGTGTCCGGGCGGCCGGTGTTCGACCTGATCCGCGAACGCCTCGGCCCGCGGATGGCGCTGGTCAACCTCGCGGGCTCGTTCCTCATCACGCTGCTGACCGTGTGCGCGGAGATCGGCGGCGTCGCGATCGTCATCGAACTGGCCTCCGGGGTCGACCGGCTGGTCTGGGTGCTGCCGATCGGCGTGCTCATCTGGCTGGTGGTCTGGCGGGTCGGCTTCGAGCGGATGGAGACCGGGTTCGGCCTCGGCGGGCTCGCGATCGGCGTGTTCGCCGTGGCGGTGTTCTTCCTGCACCCCGACTGGTCGTCGCTCGGCGCGCAGGTCGCCGGGCTCGCCCCGCCGCCCGACCAGGCGCTGCCGACCTACGCCTACCACGCGGTGGCGCTGTTCGCGTCGGCGATGACGCCGTACGAAGTGTTCTTCTTCTCCTCCGGCGGCGTCGAAGAGGGCTGGACGGTCAAGGACCTGTCCGTGCAGCGCGCCAACGTGCTGCTCGGATTCCCCCTCGGCGGCCTGCTGGCCATCGCCGTGATGGCGTGTTCCGCGATCGTGCTGTTCCCTGCCGGGGTCGACGTCAGCCAGGTCAGCCAGATCGTGCTGCCGGTGACGCTCGCCCTCGGGACCGCCGGTCTGGTGATCGTGCTGATCGGCATCTTCGCCGCCACCTTCGGCGCGGCGCTGGAGACCGGGCTGTCGTCGGGGTACATGCTGGCGCAGTACTTCGGCTGGGACTGGGGCAAGCGCCGCGCACCGCGCAAGGCCGCCCGGTTCCACCTGACCGTCGGCGTCGGCCTGCTGGTCGCGGTGCTGGTGGTGCAGACGGGGCTCGATCCGGTCGGCCTGACCGAGATCTCGCTGATCTTCTCGGCGGTGGCGCTGCCGCTGACCTACCTGCCGGTGCTCATCGTCGCCAACGACCGCGAGTACCTCGGCAAGCACGCCAACGGCCACTTCAGCAACATCGTCGGCGTGGGCATGCTCGTCGTCATCGCCATCGCGGCGCTCGTGGCGATCCCCCTGATGATCTTCACCGGAGCAGGCCAATGAACCCGTGGACGGATCTCGGCCGCATCGACCTCGGCGACGCGCTGCTCGACCGGCAGATCATCGGCGAGGACGGCACGGTGGTCGGCAAGGTGGACGACCTCGAGCTTCGCGCCGAGGGCGGGACGTACGTGGTCGACGCGTTGCTCGTCGGCCCGGAGGCCCTGGCCGACCGCCTGGGCGGCCCGATCGGCAGGCTCCTGCACCACATCGGCCGCGGCTTCCGGGCCCAGGCACCGCAACGCATCCCGCTGAACGCCATCCGCCGCATCGAGCCGACGGTCGTCGTGACGACGGCGGTCGCCCACGCCACGGACAGCCCGTCGGAGGACTGGCTGCGCCGCCGCGTCATCGGCCGGATCCCGGGAGCGGGCCGTGCGAGCCGGTGAGCTGATCGGCCGCCCGGTCCGCGACGCGACCGGCCGCGACCTCGGTGCGATCCGCGAGATCCGCGCGGAGGCGGTCCCGCGGGCGGACGGGCTGCCGGAACTGGTGCTGCGCGGGGTGATCGTCGGGCGCACGCGGGTCCGGCTGTTCGGGTACCAGCGCCACGACCAGCGAGGGCCGGTGCCGTTGGTGGCGCTGATTCGCTGGTTGCACCGGCACAGCCGGTACGTGGCTTGGGAAGACCTGGACGTGTCCGGCCGGGAGGTCCGGGTGCGGCGGCCGTTCGGTGAGCTGGCTCCGCTCGACCAGCCCTGAGCGCAGGTCAGGGCAGGCCGGCGAGGTCGGCCAGCAGGGCCATGTGGTGCTCGAAGTACTCGGCGCGCGCCGCGATCATGTCGTCGAGCCGGTGGAAGACCTCGAAGTTGAGCTGGCCGAACAGGTGCGTCCACGCGAGCAGCACCCGGTCCAGGCACTCCTCCGGCAGGTCCGAGGCCTGTTCGTCGATCAGCCGCCGCAGGTCGGCGCGGACGGGCCCGGGCAGCGGCCGCGGAGACGCCGGCTCCCCCGGTGCGTCGCCGACCACGGCGACGAGCAGGAGGATCACCTTCGACGCGGGCGCCACGGTTTCCGGCGGGGCGGCGTAGCCGGGCACCGGGTTTCCGTAGAGCAGGCCGTATTCGGCCGGGTGCTCGAGCGCCCAGGCCCGCACCGCGCGGCACACGGCCAGCCACCGGCCGCGCGGGTCGTCACGCGCGACCTTCGCTTCGGCGGCTTCCGCGGCCGCGCCGAGCCCCTCGTACGCGTCGATGATCAACGCGGTCAGCAGGGCGTCACGGCTCGGGAAGTACCGGTACAGCGCCGAAGGGACGATGTCCATGTCCCGCGCCACGGCGCGCAGGGACAGGTTCGCCCCCTCCTCGGCGAGACGCCGCCGGGCGGCTTCCTTGATTTCCTGGTGCATCTCCGAGCGGACCCGGGCGCGCAACGACGAAGCGGACACCACCCCAGTCTCGCACACTTCCGAGAACACCCGAACTCGACGAGAACAGTGTTCTTGACCTGGACCGCCGCGCGCAGTACGGTGTTCTTATTCGAGAACACTGTTCTCGCCTGGGTGGAAAAGGTGGTCTTCATGTCCCTTCACGTCATCGTCGGAGCCGGTCCGGTCGGCTCGGCCACGGCTCGCCTGCTCGCCTCCCGTGGCGAGGAGGTCCGCCTCCTCAGCCGCAGCGGCGGAGGGCCGGCGATCGAAGGCGTCCGGCTGGTCGCCGCCGATGCCACCGACTCCGCCGCCGTCGCCCGGCACGCCGAGGGCGCGGTGGCGCTGTACAGCTGCGGAGGGCCCGCGTACCACCGCTGGGCCACCGACTGGCCCCCGCTCGGCGCGGCGCTCCTGCGGGCCGCCGAGACGAGCGGCGCCCTGCTCGTCACGACCGGCAACCTCTACGCCTACGGCGCTGTCGACGGCCCGATCACCGAGCAGCTGCCGATGCGGCCCAACTCGGTGAAGGGCGAGGTGCGGGCGAAGCTGTGGGCGGACGCGCTGGCCGCGCACGAAGCCGGCCGCCTCCGCACGACCGAGGTGCGCGGGTCCGATTACCTCGGTGCGGGCGCGCTTTCGTCGTTCACCGCCTTGGTGCTGCCGAAGGTGCTCGCCGGCAAGCGCGCCTCGGTGCCGGCCGACCTGGACGCCCCGCACAGCTGGACCCTCATCGGCGACGTCGCCCGCACCCTGGTCGCGGCCGCGGCCGACGAGCGCGCCTGGGGCCGGGCGTGGCACGTGCCGACGGCACCGGCGGTGTCCCTGCGCCGGCTCGCCGAGCGCGCCGCGGAACTGGCGGGAGCGCCGGCGGTCCGCATCACGACGATGCCCAGCCCCGTGTTGCGCCTCGGCGGGCTCTTCAACCCGATGGCGCGGGAGATGGTGGAGATGGAGTACCAGCTGCGGCGCCCGTTCGTCCTCGACTCTTCGGCCGCGACGGCGGCGTTCGGGATCGAGCCGACACCGACCGACGAAGCACTGCGGGAGACGATCGACGGGCTGCGTGAACCCGCCACGCCCCGGTGAACGCCGTCAGCTCTGGCCGGGGATCTCCGTCGCGCGTTCCCACCCGGACGGCAGGCGGCTCACGTTGAGCGCGTGGTCGAGCCCGCTGGCCGACAGCGCCCGGCGCACCACCCGGTTGTCGCCGGTGACGATGCGCAGGGTCGCGTTCTCGCGGGCCACCCGCGCCTGGATGCCGCCCAGGGCCGCGAGGCCGGCTCCGTCGAGGAAGTCGACCTCGGACAGGTCGAGCACGAGGACCGGGAACCGGCGGTGGGCCCAGGTGCTGAGCGCCGAGCGCACCTGGGGGGCGCTGTCGGCGTCGAGCGCTCCGCGGATGCGGACCATGACCGCGCCGAAGTACGGGCGGATCACCTGGATGTCGAACGCAGTGCGCTGTTCGCGCACCGACGGCGCTACGGGGATCGCCGTCGCTGGGGGCTGGACGACTAACATTTCCACGCCTCATTCGCAGATGACGTGACGAGCGGGTCTCGGCCAACCCGCTCGGTCGCTGGCAAGTCGGGGGACGGATGCTGCTGAACCGCACTTCGCAGCGTAGTCCTTGATCCGAACGGCGCAACCCCGCCAACGGCCGAACCCGGCACCTCCGCACGCGACCCGCACGCGCGCCACTCAAACCACCCATCCGGGTGAATCGGCTCGCTAACCGGGCGATCACCAGCACCGTCCACAGAGGACTCCGTCCGTCGCCTCTTGACAAGCACACGGGTCCCCGCTCATCATCAGCAATCTCAGGGTTCCTGATATACCGGTCGCTCAGTGAGGAGTCGGACGATGACCGCAGTGGAGGAGCGGCCGGACCTCCGGCCCCGCCCGGACGTGGAGCCGGGCCGGTTGTTCGTCGGCGGCCGGTGGATCGACACCGAGAACCGCTTCGACGCCGTGGACCCGGCCACCGGGCAGACCCTCACGACCCTCGCCCGCGGGTCGGCCGCCGACGTGACCGCCGCGGTGGCCGCGGCCCGGGAGGCGTTCCCCGGCTGGGCCGCGACGCCGGGCCGGGAGCGGGCCCGGGTGCTGCACCGGGTCGCGGACCTCGTGCGGGAGCGCGCGGACGAGATCGCCGCCCTCGAGAGCGCCGACGTCGGCAAGCCGATCTCGCTGTGCCGGGCGGTCGACGTCGAAACCGTCGCGGAGCAGTACGAGTACTACTCGGCCCTCGCGCAGGGCGTGGACGGCGCGACGCGGCAGATCCCGATCCCTTCGCACGCCTACACCCGCCGCGAACCGCTCGGCGTGGTCGCCGCGATCACGCCGTTCAACTTCCCGCTGATCCTGTCCACGTCGAAGATCGCGCCCGCGCTGGCCGCCGGGAACACCGTGGTGCACAAGCCGGCCGAGGACACCTCCCTCAGCTCGCTGCTGATGGCCGAGCTGCTCGCCGAGGCCGGCGTGCCCGACGGCGTGCTCAACGTCGTCACCGGCTTCGGCTCGGAGATCGGGGACGCCCTGCTGAGCCACCCCGGCGTGGACAAGATCGCGTTCACCGGTTCCACCGCGGTCGGCCGACACGCGGCGAGCGTGGCCGGCGAGCACCTCAAGCCGGTCACCCTGGAGCTGGGCGGCAACGCGGCGCACAT
>Ga0070663_100001672_pt1 | contig 12286 bp, 8 predicted proteins | sample KBSC63metaG_FD_65646 | JGI IMG/M metagenome (GOLD analysis project Ga0070663, IMG submission 65646) | Corn rhizosphere microbial communities from Kellogg Biological Station, Michigan, USA - KBS C6-3 metaG | ecosystem: Host-associated > Plants > Roots > Rhizosphere > Soil ...
GCAGAGGGCGTGAAGTACGCGGCGCTCGACGCGGCCGGCACGCACGACGCACTGGAGTACCTCTCCCGCCAGGGTCTGCTGTACTCGGGCGAGACCGGCTACACCTGGACGGGGGACAGCAGCCCCGCCACCTACGTCTCGCTGCGCAGTGTCAGCTGGGACAACTTCGTGATCATCGAGCGAGGTTCTGCGGGGACATCCCGCACCCCGGGCGCCGATCGCACTCTAGCCGAGATCGACTGGCGCTCGGCGCACACCATGTTGCACGAGCAAGCGATCTACCAGCACGACGCGGCGCAATACCAGGTCGAGCGGCTCGACTACGAGAACCACAAGGCCTTCGTGCGCCGGGTCGAGCCGGACTACTTCACCACCGCGCTCACGAATAGTCGGGTGACGATCCTCGATCCTGCTGCGGAGCGCGAGCTGACGCAGGGCAAGCTGCAGCATGGTGACGTGGAGGTGATCGAGACGGTCACCGGCTACAAGAAGATCAAGTTCGTCACGCATGAGAACGCCGGCTACGGCGACGTGCGTCTGCCGGACCTGCAGATGCACACCACTGCCTTCTGGTGGACGCTACAGAACCCGCGCATGTATCTCGACAACTGGTCGCCTGCGCTGCTGATCGCCGCGCTGCGCGGCGCCGGTGCCGCCCTGGAGACGGTGGCAAGCATCGCGCTGATGTGTGAGCCGCGTGACATCGGTCGCACGTTGGGGTCGGAGGATGTTCCCACCGACCATGAGGGCTATCGTCCCACGCTGTTTCTGTATGATGCGCTGCCGGGCGGGGTCGGGCTGGCGCGGCGCATTTTCGAGCGCGCGGAGGAGCTCTTTGCACATGCGACGCGCCTGATCGCTGGTTGTCTTTGCAAGTCCGGCTGCCCCGCCTGCATTGGTGCAGCAATTCTGTCCGAGCCGCAGTCAGCCATGACCCCCATGGCTGCCTCGGCGAGAAAAGCAGCCGCACTGGCCCTGCTCGAAGGATTCTAGCGGCAGCGCTTTGCCTCGTGAGGCGGGGCGCTCGCAGAGTGGTTCGGCATTTCGGGACAATCGAAACGGTTGCGCTGCCCCGACGGCCGCCTTAGCCTTGAAATCTCGTGGCTTCCCTATCGATCCAGCGGTGGCGCACAGTTTGCGGCAGGGTAGGGTGCGTCGCGCTGCTGGCGAGTGCGGTAGCCGGCTCGGTCTCGTCCTGCTCCAGCTCGGGCAATGAGCTCGGCAGCCGCCGCCGGAGCGATCCGGATGCCGTGGCCAATCCGGACGATTTCGTGGGCAAAGGCGCTGCGCCGGAGACACCGACCACACCGCTCGCTCCGGTCGATCCCAACGCGCTGCTGGGCGTGAACCCGACACACGGCCCCTTCAGCGGAGGCGGGATCGCTGTCGTGCGAGGCAATGGCTTCGCGAGCACCGTCCGGGTCTGGTTCGGCGACGTCGAGGTGCCGCACGAGCAGGTGGTGGCGACGCGCGCCGACCGCGTGCAGATCAACGTACCGGCGGGAGCGCCCGGTGACGCGCCGATCACCACGCAGAATGGCGACGACGCTGCCACCCGCCGGGTGCTGCCGGCGGGGTACCATTACGACGCATTCTTCGCCCGGCCCGATCACGGGCCCACGTCCGGGGGCAGCACGCTGACGCTGGTCGGGTCCGGCACGTCCTGGACGGATCAGACGAGCGTGCAACTCGACGGCGTCGCCTGCGAGGTGACGGCGCTGCGCGGCCCTCCCGGGGGGGAACAGGAGCTCGACTGCCGTCTCCCGGCCGGTGGCGAAGGACAAAAGAGCATCGCCATCACCACCGCCGGTGCAACAGACACGCTGCTCGGCGGCTTCTCGTACGAAGCGGGCGAGCTGGTCACGGGTGGCCTCAGCGGCGCTCCGCTCGCCGGCGATCTGAACGTATACGTCACCAGCCCGGGTGGCGCTCCGCTCGCGGGCGCCTACGTCATCCTCGGCACGACCTACGATCTCGCGCGGCTGGGTCAGCCTGGCTCCGGCGTGCGCCAGACGGATGCGGCGGGCCAGGCGCCGTTCCTGGGAGAGGTGACGGCTCCGGTCACGGTCACCGTCGCGGCGCGTTGCTTTCAGCCGCTCACGCTCGCGGCCGTGGCGGTCGACACGGTGCGCGCCGAGCTGACAGCGGTGGCATCTCCGGATTGTGCGGAGGGGCAGCCGCCGATTTTCGGCGGCTCGCCGTCGCGGCCCGTCATCCTCTCCGGAGAGCTGGTGTGGTCTGGCGGGCTGGAGCTGGCGCGCGCGGGCTGGGTGAACGTGCCGGCGCCGGCCAACCCCGCCGAGCAGCGCACCGCCTATGTCTTCCAGCCCAGCGCCGATCCGGAGACGCGATTTCGTTTGCCGCGCGCTGACGGGGCGATCACGCAGGGCAGCCCCGGGCAAGCTGGGTACGCTTTCCAGCTCGCGACAGGCTCGGGCAGTCGCACCTTGTATGCCCTGGCGGGCATTGAGAACCGCAGTGTCGATCCGCCGCGCTTCACCGCTTACGCGATGGGCATGCTGCGCGGCATCTACGCGGACCCCGGTGAGACGATCGAAGGGCTGTCGATCGCGATGGACGTGACCCTCGATCAGGCGCTCACCCTGCAGCTGGAAGAGCCCGTTCCCAGCACGCGCGGCCCCGATCGCCTGGACGTGAGCGTGGCGGTACAGACGCCGGATCAGAGCTTCCTGGTGCTGCCGAACCTGGTGGCAGAAGCGCCCGTGCCAGGCAGCAGCTCGCTCGATCTGGTCGGGCTACCCGCCCTCGTGCGCGCGCTCGAAGGCGCACAATATGCCGTCAGCGTGCGCGCAGCCACGGGCACCAACCAGAGCCTGCCGCAGAGCGTGCTGCCGCTGATCATGGCGCCGGAAGCCAGCCGGGCGATCCCCGTGCGCGGCTTCGTGCCCGTGCCCACGCTCAGCCTGGGGGCCAACCCGGACGGCACCTGGAATCACAGCTTGTCGGTGAGCTGGACCGACCGGGGGCGCAGCGTCGATCTGATCGAATACACGGTCAGCAGCGGCTCCGGCTTGATCAACTGGACGGTGGCAGCGCCGCCGGATGTGTTGTCCGTCCAGTTGCCGGAGCTGTCCGCGCTGCCGCAAGGGGACTTGCTCCCGGGCGCAGTGGATGTGGTGGCCTCGCTTGCGGGCATGGACGACTTCGATTACGCGAGGCTCGACCTGCGAGCGCTGCGCCGCGCGTCGTGGCAGGCGTACGCGCTCGATGTCGCCTCCTCCCACTATGAGCCCTAGAACGTGAGCCCTAGAGCATGAGCGCTAGAGCGTTCGGGAGTGCGCTCGGGCTGCTCGCGGTCGCCTGTTCGTTTGACCCGGCCGATCGCTGGATCCGGCGCCCGCCGGAGCCGGGCTCCACGGAGGTGGTAGCGCAGGAGGCGCAATGCCGCGTGGGCGCCGTGCGCTGCACGACGGCGCTGGAGAGCTGCACCGACCCGGGTTCGGGCCCGGAGTGGGGCGTAGTCGACGACTGCGCGTCCCGCGGTCAGGTTTGCTCGGAGCAGCTGCAGGCCTGCGCCAACTGCATCCCGAATGGCCAGAGCTGCGATGGACAGACGGTGCTGCGCTGCGATGCGCTGGGCGAGACAGCGACCCCGGTCACGGAGTGCGACACGTCCAAGGCCGAGGCCTGCCGCGGCGGCAGCTGCACCAATCTTTGCACGCTCGCGGCAGAGCAGCGTAGCAACGTGGGCTGCGAGTACTGGGCGGTCGATCTCGACAACGCCGTCGCCGGTCCAACGCTGAACGCCGCGGCCCAGCAGTTCGCGGTCGTGGTCAGCAATCCGCAGCCGGACTTGAGCGCGCTGGTCCGCATCGAGCGGGACGACAGCGCACCGGGTGATGTGAACGCGCCCGTGCAAGTTGCCGAGGCCACGGTCTCGCCGTTCAACCTGGTGGTCTTTCCCTTGCCGGCGCGCGAGGTCGATGGATCGCCGCCCGGACAGTACAATACGGGCAGCAACACCGCGCTCACGCGCCACGCCTACCGCGTGACGAGCACGGTGCCCGTCGTCGCGTTCCAGTTCAATCCGTTGCAGAACGTGGATGTGTTCTCCAATGACGCCTCGCTGCTCAAGCCGGTGGAGGCGTTGCGCGGCAACGTGGGGACGCTGGAGGACGCTTATGTCGTGTTGGGCTGGCCACAGACGATCGCCGCCACCGACAACCCCGACACCAATTTCGGCTCGGACACGCCGCTGAACTTTCGCGCTTTCCTGACCATCACGGGCACGCGCGCCGATACGCGCGTGCGGGTCACGACGGCGGCGCGCGTGATCGGCGGCGGTCCGGTGACGGAGCTACAGGCGGGCGCGAGCGCGGAGTTCACGATCGGCGCCTTCGACGTGCTGAACCTGGAGACCGACGACTTCGGCGCCGATTTCTCCAGCTCGATCGTCGCGGCCAGTGCCCCCGTGGCGGTCTTCAGCGGCAGCGAGGCCAGCGATGCGCCGCGCTTCGATCGCATCGCCGAACGGCGCTGTTGCGCCGACCACCTCGAGGAGCAGCTCGATCCGGTCCGCAGCGCCGGCAAGCGCTTCGTGGCCGCGCTCAGCTCCAACCGCCACCTGGCGCTGGCCAACGCGGGCGCGTTGCTGCAGCCCGAGCTCGAGCCGGAGGTGTTTCGGATCATGGCGGTCCTGCCAGGCGGCGCCACCGTCACCACCAGCCTGCCCGGGGAGCTGAAGGAATTTCGCCTCGATGCGCGCGGCAGCTGGCGCGAGATCGTGGCCACGCGGGACTTCTGGATCGAGAGCGACAGCCCGGTGACCCTGGGCAACATCACGGCGAGTCAGAGCGCCGCTGGCATCCCCGGCAATCTGCCCGGCGGCGACCCGAGCCTGATCATCGTGCCGCCCATCGAGCAGTACCGCGCCGACTACGTGTTCTTGACGCCCGACCTGTACGCCTTCGATTTCCTGCGCATCATGGCGCCGCGCACCGCGCACGTGCTGCTCGACTCGGTCTCGGTCGAGAGCTTCCCGGGCTGCCATCTGGAGCGCGGCACCGTGCTCGACCAGCCTCTGCCCGCAGCCTTCGGCTACGTCGTGTACCACTGCCAGCTGAGCTTCCCGGTCATCGATCCCTCGATCCTGGCAGACGACGCGCTGCAAACCGGCGAGCAGAGCGACGGCGTGCACGAGGTGCGCAGCGATCAGCCCGTGGGGGTGATCGTCGACGGCTTCGACCGCAATGTGAGCTACGGCTACGCTGCCGGTACGGATCTGCGCGAGATCGTGCCGCGTTAGGCCCGGCCAGGGAGAGGTTCATCTGTTCAGTAGTGTGCGTTTCGCTTTCGCGCTTCATTGGCTCTTCGCCGGTCCATGGCGTAGGTAGCCGCCATGGCTGAGCTGCCAGAGCCCGAAGTATCCCCTGCCATTTCACCGCCCGACGACCCTCCGACGACGGTCGAGTCCGACGCGAGCAAGCGGCCGCCGGAGGGAATTGGCCGGCCCGGCTTCATCTTCTTCGGCATCGTGGCCGCGGTGAGCCTGCTCTGCGACGTGGCCTCGAAGGCATGGGCAGAGGTGGAGTTGACGCGCCGCTCGCTGCTCGATCCCATGGTGCTGGTCGAACAGCACCTCAGCTTTGCGCTCGCCTACAACCGCGGTGGGGCCTGGGGCTTGCTGCAGAACGCCAGCGAGACCGTCCGGCGCCCGTTCTTCTTGGTGGTCAGCGTGGCCGCCATCGCGTTCATCGTATCGCTGTACGGCAAGGTCCAGCCGGGGCAGCGGGCGCTGAGCTGGGGTCTGCCGCTGGTGCTCGGCGGGGCGCTCGGCAATCTCGCTGACCGCATCACGCGGGGCAGCGTGGTGGACTTCATCGACTACCGAGCGGGCTGGGTCGAGAGCATGAACCAGCTGATCGCTTCGGTGGTCTCGGGCTGGCACGTCACCGATCACTGGCCTACCTTCAACGTGGCAGACATTTCGATCTGCGTGGGTGTGGGTCTGATGGCTCTCGATATGCTCCTGTCCGGGCGTCGCAATCTCCCGGGTGCCAGGGCAGAGTCCCGCCGCGAGCCGCGCCGGCCCTCCTCGGCGCCGCATCCCGTGAGATGACGTCCCCCTCCACCGCGTTCCCTTCCGCACGCTCCTGCGCTTCCCGGGAGCTCTGAACATGCACCCGACGCTGTTCACCGTGCTCGGCTACCACGTGTCGAGCTACATGCTGCTGATCGGCGTCGGCTTCCTCTTTGCCACGACGATGGGCGCCATCTGGGTGCGCCGCGTGGGGCAGAACCCGGACACGATCGTCGATCTGGGCCTGGCCGCGGTGGTGGCGGGCCTGGTCGGCGCACGGCTCCTGCACGTGCTCGCAGACGGCTACTTCTGGGACTATGTGCACCTGTGCACCGATCCCAGCAAGGTGGCCTGGCCGGTACCGCGCAGCGAATGCCTGGAAGAGTTGTCGGGCGTGTGGGACGGCGCAGCCGCGGTGTGCCGCCCCAAGCAGGCGGATTGCTGGGCATGGGCTCAGATCTGGGGAGGAGGGCTGACCTTCTACGGTGGCTTCATCGCCGCCACGCTGGCCGCCGCCTGGTTGTTTCGGCGCGACCGGTTCCCGTTCTGGAAGGGCGTGGACATGGGAGGCATGATGGTGCCGATCGGGCTCGGGCTCGGTCGCCTCGGCTGCGTCATGGTGGGCTGCTGCTTCGGCAAGGTTTGCGAGCGGCCGTGGGCGTTGCATTTCCCCTCGCGCAGCCCCGCCAGCGAGTGGCAAGCCCGCCAGCACTTGCTCGACAGTCCGCTGCGCGCTTCGCTCGCCGTGCATCCCACGCAGCTCTACGAGTCGTTCGCGGCGCTCGCGATCGCTGCGTTTCTGATCCTGTATCTGCAGGCACGGAAGCGCTACGACGGCCAAATCTTCGCAGCATTTCTCGCGCTCTACGCCCTCAGCCGCTTCGTCATCGAATTTTTTCGCAGCGACGATCGCGGCGGATGGCTCTGGCTCTCGACCTCGCAGTGGATCGGGCTGGTCATGTTCGCAGCTGCGATAGCCATCGATCGCGGCCGCGGCTGGCGCCGTCCGCGTGCCGTCGCGCCCGCTTTTTCGCCCATCACCTGACTTCGTCAGCTAGAATCCACATATGTCAGGTCGCCGCCGGCTCAACGCGCTCCACTGCGTTCTCCTGTTCAGCGCGCTGTGCGCCTATCTGGCCTGCAAGGACGAGGAAGCGCGGCCCGGCGCCGTCGGCGATTGCCCGGATGGCTGCATCGGTGGCCCCAGCCCGACCCGCGATGCAAATAGCGGTTCGCTGGGGGTGGGCGGTACACGCGGAAGCGGCAGCGCGGGTGCGGCGGGCTCGGCCAGCGCGGGTGCGGCGGGCAGCAGCGCGACGGAGGGTGCGCTCAGCGGCAGCATCGACGCGGTCATCTCCACGGCCTTGGCGGAGAGCGCGGATCTGGAAGGTACCGTTCAAATCCAGGCTCCCGGAGCGGAAGGCGATCAGGTCACCACCACCTCGGAGTCGAATGGTTCGTTCCTCCTGCCGGGCGTGACGCAGAGGGCCAACCTCTGGGTCGGCGTCGGCCCGTTCAACGGCGATACCAACAGCACCTTCATGGACACGCTGCAGGTGGTCGATTCGACGCATGCGACGCCGGTTTCGCTGCTGGTGATGCGGCGCCCACCCTTCCAGGAGTTGGTCTCGGCGAGCTTCCTCGCCAACTCCGTGGAGCTGGACCCTGCTCGCGGTCACGCGATCCTGCGCTTTGTGAACGCACAGCGCCAGGGCATCACCGGCGTCACGCTGACGACTCCTGATCCGGCCACTACCAGCGTGGCCTATGACATCGCGGACGACATCTACAGCGACCAGCAGACGGAGACCTCGCTCAAGGGCACGCTGGTGCTGCTCAATCTCCCGGCCAACGCCTATCCCGGAACCGCGACGACCATCACGGCGCTGGTGCGCGGCACGCGGCGCGACGTGGACGCGCACATCGCTGCCGGAGCCGTAACGTTCGTCACGACGGTCATCGAATGAGGCCGGTCTCGGAGTTGGCCAGTCCAGCGGGGATGAAAGAGCACTGACATGAAGCTGATCGACGGTAAGGCCATCGCACAGGCGTTGCGCATCGACGTGGCGAGCGGCGTGCGCCGCTTTCTGGAGGCGCACTCGCGCGTGCCGGCGTTGCACGTGGTGCTGGTGGGGGACGACGCGGCTTCGGCCGTGTACGTCCGCAACAAGGAAAAGGCAGTGACCGAGGCCGGCATGCGCGGCGAGGTGCACCGCCTGCCGGCCACCACCAGCGCCGCGGAGCTGCACGCGCTCGTCGATCGCCTGAACCGCGATCCGGCGGTCGATGGCATCCTGGTGCAGCTGCCGCTGCCCAAGCACATCCCGGTCGACCCGCTGCTGGAGAGCGTGAATCCAGCGAAGGATGTCGACGGCTTCCACCCCGTCAACGTCGGCAAGCTCTGGTCGGGCCGCAACGCGCTCGTGCCTTGCACTCCGCGTGGCTGTCTCCACCTCCTGCGCAGCGCCGAGATCCCACTCGAGGGGGTGCGCGCGCTGGTCGTCGGGCGCAGCAACATCGTGGGCAAGCCCATGGCGGCCCTGTTGCTCGGCGCGCACGCGACCGTGACACTCGCGCACTCGCGCAGCCGCGATCTACCGGCGCGCTGTCGTGAGGCAGACGTGCTGATCGTGGCGGCGGGTCAGCCGCGGCTGGTTGAGGGCAGCTGGATCAAGCCGGGCGCGACGGTGATCGATGTCGGCATGCACCGCGGCGCGGACGGCAAGCTCTTCGGCGATGTAGACTTCGCGAGCGCGAGCGCGGTGGCGGGCGCCATCACGCCGGTGCCGGGCGGGGTCGGGCCGATGACGATCGCAATGCTGCTCGACAATACGTTGCGCGCCGCGTCGGCGCGCGAGAATTCATAGCCGGGACAGCCGGCGCGTGATTCGCTCAGCCGGGTAAGCCGTAGCGAGCGGGCGCGACGCCCAGGGCGTGGCAGAGCTGGGTGAGCACTCCATCCGCGGCCGCATACAGCGCCTCGAGCGTTCCTCGATTGTCGATCACGTAGTCTGCGCGCGCCCGCTTCTCGGCGAGCGGAAGCTGCGCGTCGATGCGAGCCTGCAGGTCCGTGGAGGCGCTGCCGTCGCGGCGCGTGGCGCGCTCGCGCTGCAGCGCCTCCGGCGCGCTGACAAGCACGACGGGGCGCAGCCCCGCCTCCATGTTCTTCTCGAACAATAGGGGGATCTCCGCGCACGCGAGCGGCTCCCCCCGGGCCTCCAGCTCGCGGAGCCGCTGTTGCCGCAGCGCCTCGATCCGCGGGTGGGTGATAGACTCGAGAAGCTGCAGTTGATCCTTGTTGCCAAATACGCGACGTCCAAGCTCTTTTCGGTTCAGCGTGGCGCCGTCCAACAGCTCGCTGCCGAACTCGCGGAGGATCGCGGTGAGACCCTCACTGCCGGGAGCCACCACCTCCCGGGCGAGCGCGTCGGCGTCCAGGACCGGCAGACCGCGGCCTCGCCAATGAGCCGCGACGCTGCTCTTGCCGGAGGCGATGCCGCCCGTGAGCCCGAACACTCGCATGCCTGAAGTCTGCCGCATGTGACGCTAGATTTGCTTCGGAAGACCTGAACCCCTAGTCTACACCCTCTGAACCGATGTCAAGGGTAGTGGGCGTAGCTCAACCTCCGGCCCGCGGAGGCCGCGGATGACGTTTTTGCGCCGCCTGGCGCGGCTGGAGGCCACCGCCGCGGTCCCAGAGAGCTCGGCTCCCTCCGCCGCGTCAGCGCCTCCGGCAGCAGCTCCCAGCCCTGCACGCCCCCAGCTGGCGCAGCTGCGCGAGCAGCTGCAGGCGCTGCTCACGCGCGGCGATGGAGCTCGCGGCCAGGCCGGGCATGTCGCGAGTCAGCGTGCCCGGCAGCGCCAGCTGCAGCAGCTGCCTTTCGTGCGCAGGGAGCAGCCCGCCGGTCCGCTCTGGCAGCGCACCGAGCGCCTGACGGGAGCGCACCGCATCGGGCAGGTGCGCCTCGATCAGCTGGAGCGCGCGCAGCCCGCGGTGCTCGCCGAGCTGGCCCTGGACGCGAGCGTCGCCCTTTCGGCGCCCGAGAGCTGGCTGTTCCTGGACACGGAGACGACAGGCCTGGCGGGCGCGGGCACGCTGGCGTTCCTGGTCGGCATGGCGAGCTGGGATCCCGCGCAGGGCGCGCTGCTGGAGCAGCTGCTGCTGTTCGAGCCGAGCCATGAGCGCGCGCTGCTGGAGCGCGTTCAGGAGCGCTTCCACACCGCCAGCCTGATCATCACCTTCAACGGCAAGTCCTTCGACCAGCCGCTGCTCGACGGGCGCATGTTGATGCATCGCTTGCCCCGCCTGCCGCGGCGGCCTCATCTCGACCTGTTGCATGTGGCGCGGCGCCTGCATCGAGATCGCCTCGGTCGCTGCAATTTGAAACGCCTGGAGAGCCAGGTGCTCGGGTTCGAGCGCGGACCCGACATCGACGGCGCACAGGTGGCGACGGTCTACGCGCACTTTCTGCGATCAGCGGATACGTCCGGCATCAACGCAGTGGTGGCTCACAACCTGTGGGACGTGCAGTCCATGCTCGGCCTCGTGGGGCTGTACGGGCAGCGCTCGCCCGCGCTGCACGGTGAGGATCTGGCGGGCCTGGCGCGCACCCTGCGCCGTGCCGGGGCCACGGGGGAGGCCGAGCGGGCCGCGCAAGCCGCCTGTGAGCGTGGGGGCGGGGTCGACGCGCTGCGTATTCGTGCCGAGCTGGCCAAGGCCCGCGGTGACGCGCTCGGGGCGATCCGCGACCTCGAACAGCTGTGCGCCGAGGTCGACGACCCTGCGGGGCGGCTGGAGCTGGCGAAGCTGTACGAGCATCGTCTGGGCCGTCCCGCGCGTGCGCTGGAGTGGCTCGCCCGGGGCACGACCGAGTCGGACGAAGCAGACGCCCGGCGGCGCGCGCGGCTCGCGCGCAAGCTGCAGCTCTGCTAGAGGAGCCGCACCATGGCCTACGATCACCGCTCTATCGAAGAGCGCTGGCAGAAATACTGGGAAGAGCAGGGCTGTTTTGTTACGCGGCGCCGGCCGGGCGCCAAGAAGGCGTACATCCTCGACATGTTCCCGTACCCGTCCGCCTCCGGGCTGCACGTGGGGCATGTCGAGGGCTACACGGCGACGGACATCGTCGCGCGCTATAAGCGCATGTGCGGCTACGACGTGCTGCACCCGATGGGCTGGGACGCGTTCGGGCTGCCCGCGGAGCAACACGCGCTGGCCACGGGCGCCCACCCCAAGCAGACCACGCTCGCCAACGTCTCCAACTTCCGGCGCCAAATGCGCCGGCTCGGCTTTTCCTACGACTGGTCGCGCGAGATCGACACCACCGACCCGGGCTACGTGCGCTGGACGCAGTGGATCTTCCTGGAGCTCTACCGGCGCGGGCTGGCGTTCCAGAGCGAGATCCCCGTCAACTGGTGCCAGGCGCTAGGCACGGTGCTCGCCAACGAAGAGGTGGTCGACGGCGTGAGCGAGCGCGGCGGGTTCCCCGTCGTGCGCAAGCCGCTGCGCCAGTGGCAGCTGCGCATCACCGCCTACGCCGATCGGCTGGCGGCGGACCTGGAGGGCCTCGACTGGCCCGAGACCAAGCAGAAGCAGCGCGACTGGATCGGCCGCAGCGAGGGCGCCGAGGTACGCTTCGCGATCAGCGGTCGCTCCGATCGCCTGGTGGTCTATACCACGCGCCCCGACACATTGTTCGGCGCCACCTACGTCGTGGTGGCGCCTGATCACCCGCTGAGCCTGTCGCTGGCCACGGGCGCACAGATCCAGCCGGTGAGCGACTACATCGCGCGTGCTGCCCGCAAGAGCGAGCTCGAGCGCACCAGCGCCAAGGAGAAAACGGGCGTCTTCACCGGCTCGTACGCTGAAAACCCCGTAAACGGGCAGCAGCTGCCGATCTACGTCGCCGACTACGTGCTCGGCAGCTACGGGACCGGTGCGATCATGGCCGTGCCCGCGCACGACGAGCGAGACTTCGAGTTCGCGACCGCGCTCGGCTTGCCGATCGTGCAGGTGGTGAGCCCCGACGGCACGCTCGCCGAGCGGCTGACGGAGCCGTTCATCGGCGAGGGCATCGCGGTGCGCTCGGGGGCCTTTGACGGCCTGCAAACACCCGAGTTCAAGTCCCGCATCATCGACTTCCTGGAGAGCAAGGGCCTCGGCGAGCGGCGCATCAACTACAAGCTGCGCGACTGGGTCTTCTCGCGCCAGCGCTACTGGGGCGAGCCGATCCCCATCTACTTCCC
>Ga0070663_100001683_pt1 | contig 12270 bp, 10 predicted proteins | sample KBSC63metaG_FD_65646 | JGI IMG/M metagenome (GOLD analysis project Ga0070663, IMG submission 65646) | Corn rhizosphere microbial communities from Kellogg Biological Station, Michigan, USA - KBS C6-3 metaG | ecosystem: Host-associated > Plants > Roots > Rhizosphere > Soil ...
TAGAAGAGAAGGCCGCAATGATTTGGTATACCGTATTGGATATTAAAAAGCGGGCAAAATCTGAGGAGTTGAATTTACGGGCCACTATTGAAAAAAATCCGCACACAAAAAGTATTTGCAGGATATTGGAAGCAATACCCCAGGCGCTATTCTTTACAAAGGTTGATTGTAAAGCTTTATACTTCTTGTTCCTCGAGTTCGTAAAGATCATCTTCTTCAATAATTTCTTCTTTAAGCGGGTAGGCTACTATCAGCACAATAAGCGTAGCAACCATAATTAACAAACGATAATCGTAAATGGAGTAAACGGTGTTAAAAGCAACCATCCAGCTTACCAGCGCCGCCATAAAAAAGGCCACACGGTTGTCATAAATGCCTTTGATGGCGTAGCTTGCACCCCTTACCAACGGTACGATAAGGTAAAGTGCAAAGATCGCAAAGCCGATAAAACCCAGTTCTACCATAATTTTGAGATAACCGTTTTCCGGCTGATCAAAATAAACCAACTGACCGTCTTCAACCTCCAGGTACTGGTCTTGTGAGTGCCTGATCACATAGTTCTGATAGTTGTTGGCGCCAATGCCCAGGTACGGATGCTTCTTTGAAATATCAAATGCTTCTTTCCAGAGTTGCTGCCTGAAAAGCAGGTCTTCAGACAAATTCTCCGCCCGGTCAAAAACACCGGAATGGAACGAAAATGCTTTTAACAGGATAAAGCCGCCCACCATTAGTATGATGCCGTAAATACGATATTGTTTGGCCGTCATTAAAAAAACAAGGACCAAGCCGGCAATGAAACCGCCGAAGGCTGATCGGCTTCCGGCCAGACTTATGGCAACTACGGCTAAAACAAATACCAGGTAATTAAGTGCGTAGATTTTTCTTGCCGAACCTTTTTCCACATACAGGAACAGGAAACTGCCCATGGCCAGGTATTGTCCGTGTGCCTGGGAGTCATAGAATACGCCAGGGTAACGGATGATATGAAAAACAGGGTCAATGGTATTAGGACTCAATCCGGGGTAGAAGGTGAACTTTAGACCCACTACTACCTGTATGGCCATAAAAACCAGGGCTATAACGTAGCTTGTTTTCAAAGCTTTTATTACTCGCGGGAAGAAGCTCTCGTCTTTAAAACACTCCGTCATTAAGAATCTTGCAAAAATGAACACTGGCAATGTTTTGAGCAGGCTTAGGTAGGTTTTGCCGGGAAATTCGGAAGCCAGGCCACCCAGCAGTATAATGATGCTGAAAAGTACAAAAAGTACAAAGTAAAAATTGTTCCTGCTTTCCAGGTTGATGGTTATAAAATCCTTAAAAAGAAATATAAAGCAGTAGAAACAAATAATATCAAACGTTTTGAACCCGCCATATGCCTCATAGGTTACTTTAATGTCCATCAGGGGCAAAAGGGCAAGTACAAAAAGCAGGCAGGATTGTACAGTATTTCCTTTATAAAAGATGTTTATTATAAAGAGCAATAATGTTAAACCCGGTAAAACTGTGGTTAAATAATGCTGCATCTCTACTTATGAATAAAAGAGGGTATGGGCGTAAACATTTTTTTAGCAGGTTTAAAACCTGCTAAAAAAATGCTTCATAGATTGGCCAAAAGTTCTTTTATGGCGGCTCTCGCTGTAATAGCTGTTATCATAGCGGTAGCCATAGCCATATTTATTTCTTTTGATGCCGTTGAAAATGATATTCATGTTAGGTAAGCGATCATCGCCGTATATCTCGTGTAAAAACTCTAGTTCGTCTTTACCGGTATAGCCCTGGCGCACTACATAGATAGATACGTCCGCAGCACGTGCAATGATCATAGCATCGGTAACTAAATGCAGGGGCGGCGTGTCAATGATCACGTCATCGTATCTTTCCTTCAGTTCGGTTATCAGTTCGATATAGCGATCTTTTTCCAGCAATTCAGACGGATCTGATGGGATAGGGCCGCAGCTGAGTACATCCAGGTTCGGAACTAATCCGGATGGCTGTATAATGCTATCTAACGGAATGTTGTAGGAGAGATAATCGCTGATGCCGGGGTGATCATACGCCAAACCAAACATTTTAGAAACTTTCGGTTTGCGAAGGTCCATTTCCAGGATCACGGTTTTGCGGCCCGATACAGCTAACGATGACGCAATATTGGCGCTTACAAAACTCTTACCCTCTTTAGATACGCTCGATGTGAAGATAGTAACGCGTCCTTTGCCTTCGGTTACATGCTGCTCAGCGAGGACGTTGCCTATAACCATTCCTTTTTGCAGGTTAAGTTGTAAGCCGGCCGGATGCGGCGCCCTGTTTTGATGAACAAAGTTAAGGTTGGTGCGTAAGGCCCTGAATTGCTCGCTGATAAGGAAGTTCTTATCGAGTACCACAATCTGGTTTCTGCCGATATCTTCGTAAGAAATTTCACCAAGGATTGGAATGTCAAGTGCGTCGATGTCTTTACGGCTGGTGATCCTGTTACCAAATGATTCGCGGAAGTAAATGATCAGGAAGGGGATACCCAAACCAATGATCAGCGCAATGGCGGCTACCAATTGTAATCTTGGCCACTTAATATCGCCCACATTGGCACGATCAACTATGCGCGCATCCGGAAAATTAGAGGCATAAGCCAATGACAGTTCTTCCCTTTTTTGCAACAGGTAGGTATACAGGTTTTCTTTAATATCCTGTTGCCTTTTCATGTCGCCAAACTTACGGTCCTGGATAGGAACGTTATTGATAGAAGCCTGGTAACGACCGTTAAATGATTTTATTTGTGATTTTTGGCTCAGCAATGATGCTTTTATACCCTTTACCGCTTCCCTGATGGCACCTTTAGTTGACGCGATTTGTTTGTTTATCGGGTCAAACATCGGGTTGTTTTCGGGGGTGGTGGCAAGTAAGGCGGTTTTCTTAAGCTGAAGCTGAGATAGCTTGTCGACCAGGTTAGTAAGCGTTGGATCTGAAATACCTATAGTAGCTGGTGGATTGTCTGCATTGGAGTTAACATATTGCTCGATGGTATTAACGGCATTCAACTGTACGTTAACGTCATTAAGCTTTTGCTCACCTGCATTTACGCTTTCGAGGTAGGCTTTGGTTTGAGAACTCAGATCGGCCAAACCCTGACTGGCGCGGTAACCCTGCACCTGGCTTTCTGAGTGGCTTAACTGGCCGCTTAACGAATCTAGACGACGGTCGATAAAGTCTATCGTACCTTTAGTTTTACGTTTTTCTTCGGCAATAGAGGCATCGTTGTAGGCTTTGATGAGGTTATTTAAAAAGTCTTTACCTCGTTTGGGCACTTCGTCCTCAGTAAAAATGCCGATGGTAGGAGCCAGCTTGTCCAGTAAATGTACATCCAGTGATTTGATGTAGTTGTTGCTAACCAGTTCTGGATCTGTTACGCCAATGGTAATTTTGGAACCAACGTACTGATCAAGAAAATCGGTAGGTTTTAGCATCCAGGTTCCGAACGTGCTTTTTACTGGCGTATTAAAAGCAACGGTTTGTTTGTGTCCCCCGAGGTTCTCTACTTCAAAAGACTTTTTGTCTTTAATACGTACCTTTAACTGTTGGCTGCGGGTAAGGTCGCCTTTTTGAACCATTTCAAACCTGAACGGAGCAGACTCATACAAGTCTTCTGTTTTGATGGATTGATCAAGGGTGTAAGTGGTCCATAACTGAAGCTGGTTAACAACTTTGCTCACCAGGTTCTTGGATCGCAAAATTTCTATCTCAGCTTCCGCATTTTTGGGCGAAGTAGTTTGCTCCAACTCAGGAACAACGGGTTTATCTTCGGGTGATTTTTTATCGTCCTTTACCAATATAGTTGCGCTTACTTCATATACCGGATTGATGATATGCATATAAAAGTAAGCACCGGCGCCAGCTATTAAGAGCCCAAGGATAAACAAGGGCCAATGGTAGATGTATTTGGTTAAAACAGCCCTCAGGTTGGTTACCTGAGGTTTATTTGCTGTTTTAACACTTTTTTGTGGCTTGATGGTCATGATTATCTCTTATAAACAAACAACGATACGGTAATGGCTACTAATGAAAGAGCCGAAATAATCAGGCTGGCTTTCTGGTAGCCGGTGTCAGCGTTTTGCAGTTTAAGTTTGCTTGGCTGAACAAAGATCAGGTCATTGCTCTTAAGGTAGAAGTATGGTGATTGAAATACTTTTTTAGTATTCAGATCAATAGGGACATACATTCTTTTTCCGTCAATTTCCCTTACCAGGATAATGTCATCGCGTTTACCGGTAATGTTTAAGTCGCCGGCCAATGCAAGGGCTTCAGTAATAGTTAAGCGTTCGCTTGGGCTTGAATAAATGTTCGGACGCATAACATCACCCAGTACCGCCACTCTAAAGTTCACAATACGTACAGATACAGTAGGTTTGCTTAAATACGAAAGTAATTGTTGAGTTAATTGGGCAGAAAGTTGTTCTGTGGTTAAACCGCCAACTTTTACCTGTCCTACCAGCGGTAGAATTACGTTACCATTTTGATCAACAACATAGCCGTAAGCCGGATCGGCTGAGTTAGGGCCTGCGTTTTGAACGTTATTGTTGAAAACGTTTGCAGCGTCCTGGTTAAGGCTGGTTACACTGATCTCCAGACGATCAAGCGGCTGAATGGTGTGTAACGAGAAGTTGTTAATATCCTCTGTGGTGATATTTGCCCTGCTTAGATCTTGAAAATAAGGTATCTTGTCGTAAGAGGCGCAAGAGGATAAGATTGAAAGTATCAGCAGAAAACTTAATACTTTGATGGTACTGGCAAATTTAATAGAGTTAATAGATTTCATAGGAATAGAGTTAAAAGTGTTAAGTGTATTTATATTTAATAAGCGTTTTTTTCTCCTTTAAAAATGTTGATGATGGTTAAAAAGACTATTTTAAGATCAAGCATGACGGACCAGTTTTCCATGTACCAGAGGTCATGTTCAACTCTTTTCTCCATCATCCACTTTTCTTTGGTTTCGCCGCGATAGCCGTTCACTTGTGCCCATCCGGTAATGCCTGGTTTGGCAAATTGGCGTACCATAAATTTATCAATTATCTTGCTGTATTCATCGGTGTGCGAAAGCATATGCGGCCGCGGGCCCACTACGCTCATGTAACCCATTAAAACGTTGAAAAATTGAGGAAACTCGTCCAAACTGGTTCGGCGCATAAACTGGCCGATCGGCGTAACGCGTTCATCACAGGGGCCGGCTTGTCGTAAATCGCTTTCGCCGTTTACCTGCATACTTCTAAACTTATAGCACCAGAAGGGCTTATTATTGCGCCCAGTTCTTAACTGTGCAAAAATTACCGGGCCCTTGCTCTGAAGCTTAATCATGATCGCCAGTAACGGATAGAGCCAGCTATAAATAAATATAATAACAAATAAGCTTACTGCAATATCGAAGAGACGTTTTTTGAAACGGTTTTCTATGCTTTCCAGCGGTTCTTTTCTTGCACTTAATACAGTAAAGTTGCCCATCCTATCAAATTTAAAGTTTGGCTCTATGGCTGAAAAGTCTGGAACAAACTTTAAGCGAATACAGTTCTTTTCTCCCTCCGTAATAAGTTCAGTCAGATCGTTCATTCTTTCCGGATTTATCGAAACAAATACTTCTTCGATGCCTGAAGCGGCTGCAGCCTGAAGCTGTTGTTTTGTTGAAGTAATTGGTGCAGGCTTATTGTTGTTTATACCCTCATTTTCCTGATCGAGGAAGCCAACAAACTTTAGGCCATTTTGGTTTGCGAGATATTCTGATAGCCTTATTCCACCGGTATTCATCCCCAACACTGCTACAGACTTACGCAGATCGTAGCTTTTAGTGAGCATACTGATCAAAAACGTACCTAAAAAGCGACTCAATAAGAAGCCAAGCAACAGGGTAACATAAAAATAAATAATAAAGTTTTTGGGAAAGCCGGTCTGATTGCTGAAAAACAGGAATACGACAAATAATGATAAGTGTAAAATAATGCTTCTTAATGTACTTTTATATATTAGTTCTAATTTATATATGTTTTGATTGTAGTATAACCGGTAAACACGGGTGGCAATGATCCATAACAGTGTACTTACTATAATATTGTAACGGTGTACCGTGGGGTCAAAGTAAGTGTGCACAGAGCCGGTTAGATGCAGCGCTGCAAAAAAGCAGAAGTTTACCAGCGCTATGTCTGAAAAGGCGAGGAGGTAGCGTAAAATATATAAGTAACGGGTTTCCATAAGTTGAACCAAAATCTAGTACGGGCCTTCAAATAATTATTATAATTTATTACTGTAAAAAAATATTTTAACACAGTTATTAAAATATTGCTGACATAGCTGCTACATTTAATTGATCACAAGGTGAAACCAATCAAGTGCTTTAATAGTTACTGCCCGGAGATTATGGAGATTCTGGAAGAAAATCTGATAATTAGGACAGTGAGTGCTGTCTTTTATTATGCAAAAATTTTGCCCGAAACGAAACTTTGTTTGATTTATTGTGATGATGTTAATACATGATTAAATTTTGGGATGGTTTTAAAACCCACTCTATAACCATTATCTTTTAACTCAATACATTGAAAAAGAAGCAGTATCTTATTTTTTTAACCTATGAAGTTATTTTTTTTCACCATTTTTTTGCTGCTGAGTCTTCAGCTTAAGGCAAAAGATTTTTATGTAAATGCCCGCACCGGAAATGATAGATTTAACGGCTTGAGTATTTCAAAAGCAAAAAAAACTATACAGGAAGCCGCCAATCTGACCAAACCGGGAGACACTGTTTTTGTAATGGACGGTGTATACAGTAACGTTTGTGCCGATTGCAATGTGGTTAATATTACCCGCAGTGGCAAGCAGGATAAGTATATCGTTTATCAGAACTTTCCTGGTCAGCACCCGGTTATCAGTTTTGACGGTTGGGCCGGATTTTTTATACAAAGCGGTGTAAGTTATATTAAAATATCGGGTTTTGAGGTAGTTGGAGATAACGCAAAACTTAACGTAGCCAAAGCACTGAAACAGCCGGGAAGCTGTGCAAATAAAAAGGGAAAGATTGATCCGAAGTTTAACGGAAACGGAATAGTGATAGATGGCTTGGGCAAAAAGCACGCGCACCATATCGAAATATTGGATAACATTGTGCATGATTGTCCGGGCGGGGGCATTGGCGCGTCGCACTGCGATTATATTAGGGTAGAAGGTAATACGGTGTACAACACCAGCTGGTATACCATTTTTGGCACCAGTGGTATCTCATTCTACGAGTTCTGGAATTATGATAACGCTCGTGGTTACCATAACGTTATTGCCCGCAATAAATGCTATAATAATAAATCCTTTGTTCCGTGGTTAAAATACTGCGTTATTTATGATGGCAACGGCATTATTATAGACGACTTTAGAAGCAAGCAAAACCCGGCAAAGCAAGGTGCCTATAAAAGCCGCACCCTGGTGCAAAACAATATCTGCTGGTACAACGGCGGAACCGGCATACACACCTTTCAGACTGACCACGTGGACATCATTAATAATACAGCCTACTGCAATTGCCAGAATGCGGAGGTGAAGGCCGGCCAGATTTTATCAGGAATAGGAGATGATAATAAGATTGTTAACAATATTCTTGTTTCTGATAAAGATATTATCCTTAATTCTAACTATGGCAACTCCCATTTTATGTATGAGAATAACCTTCATTATAATGTATCAAACCCTGGTAAAGAGAAAATAAGCATCACAACCGGCTCCTGCATCAATGGCGAAAATCCGTTATTTGTTAACCCTGCAAACAGTTTGAAGGCCGATTTTCATTTACAGGCTAAAAGTCCGGCGATTAATCACGGTCACCTGCGCATTTACAGTACTTACGATTATGACGGTAAGAAGCGGGGCGAAGGGCATACTGCTGATCTTGGTGCTTATGAATATTAATCTGGTATGTAACATTGGCGACTGAAACCCGTACTGTTATATTTACCCTCAAATGAGATATTGATGAGCTTTCCTGTGTCCCGAAAATATTATCTGTGGCTGGCGCTTCCTCTTTTATTGCTGGTTGCTTTTATCTGTAAAAATCATCAATCTCAAAGTGAAGCCAAAGGTACTGGGAATCATCTCAGTAACCCCGCCAATAACGCTCCTTTTCGTGATATGCTTGGGGTAAACGCTTTTGAGTGGAACCTGCTGCAAAACCCTGTAGACCCTAATAACACCATGGTTGTTTACGAGCCCAAAATGAAGGTATTGGAGGGGTTTGCGGGCATGCGACATTACCTGGACTGGGGTAGAATAGAGGGCAGCAAAGGCAAATATACCTTTGCACCGGCCCATAATGGCGGCTGGAATTATGATGCCATGTACCAGCGGTGTAAAGAAGCCAACATTGACGTGCTGGCCGATTTGAAGACCTGTCCCGACTGGCTTTTGGAAACGTATCCGAAGAATATGCGCGACGCTGAAAACGTGCCGGCGCCCTACGGCTCTGATAGAAAACAACCTGCGAGCTATATTTTACAGGCTAAGGCTGCCTTTCAGTTTGCTGCGCGGTATGGTAGTAATAAGAAAGTGAGCCCTTCCCTTATTTCTGTGGATACTTCGCCACGGTGGACTGCCGATCCGTTGAATCAGCCTAAAGCGGCGCTAAATCTGGTAAAATATATTGAATGCGATAACGAACGCGATAAATGGTGGAAAGGCGATAAGGCAAAGCAAAGTGCTGAGGAGTATGCAGCAAACATGTCTGCTTTTTACGATGGCGATAAGGGTAAGCTGGGTAAGAATGTTGGTGTAAAAAATGCTGACCCCAACATGAAAGTGGTAATGGGCGGTTTGGCTTCTGCTGACGTAGCTTATGTGGAGAAGATGATCGAGTGGTGCAAATTACACAGGGGGCATCGTGCCAATGGTTCCGTTGATCTTTGTTTTGATGTGATCAATTACCACTTATATGCAAATGATCATAAACAGCAGTCGTCTAACAATGCTACTGTAGGTGTAGCGCCAGAGTTAACAGAGGCACCCGCGCTTGCTCGCGCTTTTGTTGTGCTGGGTAATAAATATCATTTACCCGTTTGGGTTACCGAAGCTGGTTACGATGTTAACCAGCAGAGTCCGCAGCGCGCCATACCTGTTGGCAACAAGAGTGCACTAATAACACAGGCTAACTGGCTGCTGAGAACGGCCTTGCTTTACGAACGCGAGGGGATAAAAAAACTGTTCTTCTATGAGCTATATGATGACAACTTGCAAAACGCTATGCAATATGCCTCGTGTGGATTGGTTACTAATGATTTAAAAAGGCGGCCGGCAGCAGACTATATATTACAGGCTAAAAATCTGTTGGGGAACTACAGCTATCAAAAGACTATTGGTAACAACCCCATCGTAGACCTGTACAAGTACGGACAAAAATCGATTTACGTGCTGACCGTTCCGGATCAAAAAGGCAGAACTGCCACCTACACACTACACTTGCCCGGTACGCGCCATGTAATCATGCATACTCCGCAAGTTGGTGCGGATAAGATGACGGACCAGTTGCGGCCGGTAATAAAGGGCCAGCTAACAATTGAAGCGACGGAAACCCCCGTTTTTGTTGAAATAAAGGATTGACAAGTAAACGCTATGCCGGTCGGACCACTAAGCCGTTCAATAAATTATACATGCAACGTTTTTGCCTGATTTCTTATTTTTCATTTTATTAAATCATCAGCTCTATGAATTAGAGTTGTCTAATTTATTATTAGAAAATCAATTTTTTTGATGTGTCTGCCAGTGTTTAATCGATAACTCTATTAAAGTAGACATAAGTGGATAGAAAAATTAACATTCATGAAAATTAAATCTTTTTTAAAGTAGTTTTATTTCGCTAAAGTTAATTGTGGCTTTAAGATTGCTAAGTGTTGTGTGAATTCTGTAACTAAAATTTAAATCACTTAACGCTCAACTTAAAACATAACTCAATGGGAAACTACTTCGACGTACACGCGACAATTGGAGGGATGCCGGCCGAATTTAAAGTAGTGGTAGAAGATTATAATGAATTAGGCACCTGTTACCTGGTGTATTACGAGGGTAATGACCTGGGGTATTTTTGCCGTCTCCCCGACGGCAATTACAAAGCAATAGACCGCACTCAACTTACCCAGCAGGAAATTCAAGAAATAGGCGACCTGGTTGAAGGAATCAAAGGCCTGAGGGTAGCTTCCTAGAAATTATTCTGCCAACTGGAAGGAGAAGTGCTATAGATACTTTCCATTCCTTTTAGCCGCGTTCGCTACACAAAAAGTGAGGTGTAGATTGTGCCAAAATAGTCGTGAGGTGTTATTTATATTTACCTCACGAATTGGTTTTTAGATGTTGTTGAGACTGTGCAGAAAATTATAACCTGAGCGTTTGTTCTGGCCTTTTTGGATCAGATGTTAAAAGGAAATTATCAAGAACGCCTTGGCTATAGTCTGCCTCCCAAACATTAAATACCCTTTTTTGTAATAATCACAACAAATACTGATTGCAGGCATGGTATGCTCTCTGTTTTAACTGAACAGATGGTTCATTTAATCGTCCGGCTGCAATCAGTCTTTTTTGCATACAGTTTTATCCGTGTAAAAGGAATACCCATGTGGCCGTTCAATAAAAAAGTCGACAAAACGCCGAGTGTAGTGCAACTTTTTATAAGGTTTCAAGATGGAACCTATCGTATTCAACCACATGAATATATCAATTATCAAAGGATGCGTTACCTGTTAACGGTAACTTCACTCCAAATCGATAATAAACCGGTAAAAGAACTTCAGGTTATCAAGCTCAAGGAAAAACCGGCAGCATTTCGGTTCCCATGGCTGCGGAGTAAACGCAAACTCAGCGTTGTACAGGTTTAAATCCAGTTTTTTGTTGGTATAATTTGCGAGTTTGTATTTAAATACACTTTTGTAAATTTTGTTATCTGGCCCGTCTAAAATTAGCAATTTGTAAAAGCAATTAACTTATTAATAAAAAAGTTTCATTAGTTCGGATTTTTCTCCCTATATTTACTCACTAAACTATGTTATCGCTAAGCAACTTGTGGTGGGTTTGGTGTATTTAGTGCTTTGCTAATATATTTTAGAACTTGCAGTAACAATTTAAGCGATGAAGAAATCTACCATTCTGGCAATATTGTTTGCGTTTCCTATCTTACTGAATGCTCAGCCACAACTGAAGCAGATTAGCGCACCTGTTAAGGTTCAAGACAATAATGATGTGTTTATCTTTATTGGATTTGTATTATTCATATTTATACATCTTGCGGCCTTCCTTTTAATTACAGACGTTAGGCTCCGTCGGGCTGAAAAACTAAAGCAAAAGGACGAAATGGAGCTGGACCGCAAAGTGCGCGAGCAACTGCCTGCAGAAATCTCTTTTTCAATGGAGCAGGAGACAGAGCTGGAAGCTATCTAAAACAGCAAGGCAACATTTTACTTGTATCTATCGCATTCCATTCTTTATATTGAGGCAAAGCATTTCCATGTTTTGCCTTTTTTATTGATCCTCGGTTAGACCGAATTTTCTTCATTGCTTTTAAATTTAATCGTTACTAAATTTTCTATGCTAATGATTAGATTTGCGTAAAGTCAATTATACCTGATTAAATTACACTTGATGAGGAAACCCTTACACCCATGGAAAGGCTGTGTCTTGTTGGGACTGCTGTTGTTGCTGAGCCTGTATTGCATAGGGCAATCTGTTAAATACCTGGGCATAGAACAAGGCCTTTCCAACAATGCTGTTACCTGTATCTATAAAGATCATTATGGCTTTATGTGGTTTGGTACCTATGATGGGCTAAACAAATATGATGGCACCTCGGTAAAGGTTTTTAGAAATATATGGGGCGACAAGCGCTCGTTAAATGACAACCACGTCAATAAAATAGCCGGGAACGGAAACCGAATTTATGTTGGCACAATCAACGGGTTGGTATATTATGACTATAATGAGTCGCGGTTTTATCCCGTGATGTATCGCTTGCCAGCTACAGATCATGTGCAAAAAATCACAGGTGGTATTACGGCCCTTACGGTCGATGACAGCGGAACTGCTTATATTGGTACTGATAACACCGGATTTTATATTTACGATTCGAAAAAAAGTGTAGCCAGGCAGGTCAATCTTCTTAATGCGGGCTTTTTATATAGTGTGCAAGCCCTAACATGGGACCGCTCGGGAGATATATGGATTTTTGTAAGAAACGTCGGCCTTTGCCGGCTTGATTTCAGCCATAGTCATCTTCTTAGGGTC
>Ga0070663_100001685_pt1 | contig 12262 bp, 7 predicted proteins | sample KBSC63metaG_FD_65646 | JGI IMG/M metagenome (GOLD analysis project Ga0070663, IMG submission 65646) | Corn rhizosphere microbial communities from Kellogg Biological Station, Michigan, USA - KBS C6-3 metaG | ecosystem: Host-associated > Plants > Roots > Rhizosphere > Soil ...
GAGACGCCGCATGCGTTCCTCGTGCGCCAACGCCTGCTGCGCGCACAACGACTGCTGCGCACCAGCCCGCTCGCGATCGGCGAGATCGCGCTCGCCTGCGGCTTCGAAAATCGCTGCGCGTTCTCGCGCCTGTTCCGCAAGCGCTTCGGTACTACCGCGAGTGTGTTGCGCAGGGGTGGGGGCGCGCCAATGGCGTTGCGCGCAAACGTGGATTGAAGAAAGCGCCGCCGATTGCAGCGGCGCGTCCACGTCCGAAAATGGGGCGTTGCCCGGAAGGCCCGGGCCGCGTCAGCGCGGCCCGGGAAGCAGCGTCTAGAACTTGACCGTAATCTTGCCGAAGAAGTAGCGGCCGACCGTGTCGTAGGTGTTCACGTCGGTGTTGGCATTGGCCACGTTTTCTTGGTAGAAGATTGGCGGTTGCTTGTTGCCCACGTTGTCGACACCGACCTGGATCATCGTGTTGAGCGGCTCGATGTTATAGCCGACCGAGATGTTGTGGTAGGTGTACGCACCGAACTTCAGGATCGCGTTCTCGGGATGCGGATAACAACCGTCCGCACCGGCCGCATCGCCTGCCGCTGCCGACGCGCCGTTGCAGGCGTAGCCGATGCGACCGCGGCCGATGTAGCGCGCCGTCCAGTTGGCGTTGAAGGCACCCCAGTTCCAGTCGAGCCCGGCCAATGCGCGCCAGCGCACCAAGTTGCCGTAGGTGCGATCGAAATGGCCGGCGAAACCCTGCTTCAAGCCCGTGGTGATGTCGTATTTCTGGATGTACGTCGTCTGGAAGTTCGCCGTGAAGTTGCCGAACGACGTTTCCGGAAGGCGATAGCGCAGGTTCACGTCGGCGCCCTCGGTCACCAGCGTGCCCGCATTGAACGAGGACTCGTAGATGTACTTGATCTGGCCGTAGCTGGAGCCGGACGTGTTGCGGGTGATCAGCTGGCAGGTTTCCTGGACGCCGTAGTAGCACGAGGTCAGGATCGTCTGCGCGATGCCGGGGCCGGACACGATCAGGTTGTCGAGCACGATGCGGTAATAGTCGGCGCTGACCGAGAGGCCCGGCAGCCAGTTCGGATCGTAGACAAATCCGTAGTCGAACGACTTGCCGTGCTCAGGCTGCAGATTGATCTTGGTGCCGAAGGCGCTGTTCGAATAGACCGAGCCGTTGACGATGCCGTTGGTCTGGCTGGTTCCGGTGTTCTGGAACACATAACCTTGGCAAGCCGGGTTGCTGGCCACGGACGCCGGTCCGCAGGGATCCGTTGCCGTCGCCGAGTCGGCCGAAGGGCCGGCAAACAGGTCGGTGACCGACGGTGCACGGAACACCTTCGACACCGTCGCGCGCAGCAGCAGGTCTTCGATCGGCTTCAACTCGATCGCGACCTTCCAGTTGTTGGTGCTGCCGAAGTTCGAGTACTTCGAGTAGCGGTCGCCGAGGGTCAGGTTGAGGCTGTGCACGAACGGCTGGTCCTTGAGGATCGGGACGAGCAATTCGGCGTAGGCCTCCTTGACGTTGTAGCCGCCCTGCGTGTTGGCAGTGCAGATCGAGCTCGGGCCCGAGCAGGAAATCGACGCGATGTTGCCCGCGGCGTCGCGTGTGATCTGGCTGACCAGTTGCGCGTCGGCCACCGAATCGACGTATTCCTTGCGGTAAGACGCGCCGGCGGCGAAGCCGACGTCGCCGGCCGGCAGGCTGAACAACGAGCTCGAACTCACGCCGAATTCTGCCGACTTCATCTGGTAGTTGAGCGGCGAGTTCTTGTAGCTGGTCTTGGCGCTTTGCAGCAGGGAGATCGTGTTGGGATCGTAGATGTTGAAGATGTTGATCGGGTTGCACGACGCCTGGGTGCAGGCAAAGTTCGAGGTCAGCCTGCTGTAGTTGATGTAGTTCGCGTTCTCGCCGTGCTGGGTGACTTTGCCGTAGCTCGCGTCGGCGAACCAGGTCCAGCTCGAATCGGCAAAACTGCCTTTGAAGCCTGCGGTGACCAAGTCGTGCGTGGTCGAGAAATTCGTCTGGCGCGGACCAAGGCTCGACAGACGCGTCTTGAACTCGTTGTATTGCTGCGAGCCGTCGGGCGCGTTGCCGAAGGCGACGCCGAACGGGTTGTAGTACTGGTTCGACGGGATGTACAGGTTGTCCTGTTGTGCGTCGAGCGGCACCGGCGCGATCTGCGTGCGCGATACAGTCTTGTTGTGGAAGATCTCCATGAACGCTTCGACGTTGTCGGTGATCTTGTAGTTGCCCAGCGCGAACAGGCCGGTGCGCTCGCTCGGTGTCTGGTCGTAGTTGCCTACCGCCTGGTAGTTGAACGCGTCTTGCTGGCCGTTGTAGCAGCGATAGTCGCTGAGCGACGTACCGGTGGTGCCGTCCTTGCGCGTGACCCGGCCGCCGTTGCCGGCGATGCCTTTGCAGCCATTGAACGGGGCGCCGCCGAGTATGCTCGCAGGCAGGCTGATCGCGCCGTTCGGCGTGCGGCTCGAACCGCCGTGGACGACGTAGCCGGTGTTGTACTTGTACAAAGCGTCGTGCGAGTACGCACGATTTGCCGCGAGCACCGAATCGGTCTTGTTGTAGTTGATGCCAAGCAGGATGCTGCCCTTGTCGGTCGATTGGCCGAACATCGCATGCACGGCCCTGCGTTGACCGTCGTCATGGTCGCTGATGCCGTAGTCGACGCCGATCTCGGCACCCTGGTAGTTGTTGCGCGTGATGATGTTGACCACGCCGGCAACCGCATCCGAGCCGTAGACGGCCGAGGAGCCGTCGCTCAGTACTTCGATGCGCTCCACTGCCGAGGCGGGGATGATATTGAGGTCCTGCAATTGGAACGGCACACGGTGGCCGTTGATCAGCAGCAGCGAACGCTGGGTGCCGAGGCCGCGCAACGAAATCGTCGACGCACCGGTACCGCCGCCGTTGTTCACGTTGGGGTTCATGGCGTTGCCAGCCATGGAAGGCAATTGCTGGATCAGGTCGCCGAGCGTGACCTTGCCGGACTTCTCGATCGCGGCATGGTCGATGGTGAGAACCGGGTTGGCGGTTTCCATATCGACGCGGCGGATGTTCGAGCCGGTGACGACGATGGTTTCCAGATTCTGCGACTTGGCGTTGTCGGCGGCGGGCGCTGCGTTCTGCGCCGCGGCCGGAACGGCGACGAGGCAGGCGAGCGAAGTTCCGGCCAGCGGCCACGCGCGCAAGGCATGGCGTATCGCTGTGCTGAGCACATGTTGGGGCATCTTGATCTCCTCGAAAAAAGCTGTCTTCGGCCGGGGCTGGCCGGTGCGCGCAAGCGTTACAAATCCGTTGCGAGGAAATGTGCCCAAGAGCGGTCTATCGCTTTGCCGCAATTGCGCGCTGGCGCATGCCGCGAGCGCAGCAACAGCTGCGGCGGCTTTCGCCCAACGACTACTATGTGGGCCGGCAATTACTGCAACCCATTGCGCCGCGCATTTGGTGAGGATCGGGGCGCCGATCGAGCCACAGCAAATGAGGATTCATGTTCGCAAACAGATCACGAAGATTCATCCTGTGCCTCGCGCTGCTTGCTCCGCTTGCGGCGCAGGCCGGCACCTGCGAGGTGCAGGGCGGAGCAACACGCACGCATCTGGTCGAGCTGTACACCAGCGAAGGCTGCAATTCCTGTCCGCCCGCGGAGCAGTGGATGAGTTCGATTCGCGACAAGGAAGGCCTGGTCGGACTCGAATTCCACGTCGACTACTGGGACTCGCCGGCCTGGCATGATCCCTACGCGAAACAGGCCTGGGCGCGGCGCCAGGAGGTGAAGGCGAAGCAAGCCAAGGCACAGGTGTACACACCGCAGATCTGGCTCGACGGCAAGCTGTGGAAAAGTTGGCCGAAGGGCGACGCGCCGGGCGCCGAGCAGCCGGCAGTCGCGCAGATGCCGCTCACGCTGCACCTATCCGCCGAGACCGGCGACAAGGTCAAGGTGCGCCTGCAGGCGACCGGGTCGGAAAATCCAGAGCACAAACGCTTCTACGTCGCCCTGACCGAGAACCGGTTGGCGCAGGAGATACGCGGCGGCGAGAACAAGGGCCGTCGCCTCGAGCACGATCAGGTCGTGCGCGACTTCATCGGGCCGCTGCGCTTGCCGGAGGCGCAGGCCGAGTTGAAGGTCCCGACAGGCACGGCGCTGCCGAACGCTGCCGTTGTCGCCTTCGTGCAGGACGAGGACGGCGGTGAGATGGTACAAGTCCTGCGTCTGCCGTTGACGGAGTGCAAATGATGAACACCACGACCTTGCGTGAGATCTCGCTCGGTGTCGACCAATCGGGCAAGTGTTCGCCCGCCGCGTGGCGGACCGTGCTCGGCGCAGGTGCCGCCGCGGCGACGCTCGATCTGGTTTACGCCTGCACCCTCGTCTATTTTCTGCGCGGCATGAGCCCGCAGCGCCTGTTGCAGTCGATCGCGAGCGGCATCTACGGACAGGAATCCTACTCCGGCGGCTGGGCCACGGCCGCGGTCGGCTTCGCCGCGCACTACTTCATCCTGATCGTCGCGGCGTGGTGGTTCTTCCTCGCCAGCAAACGCCTGCGCGTCTTGCGCGAGCAGCCCGTGGCCTGCGGCATCGCCTACGGCGTCGCGATCTACGTCACGATGAATTTCGTCGTCCTGCCGCTGTCGAACGCGCCATTTGCAAACAAGGCTTTCGATCTGGCGATCACCTTGCCGCGCCTCGTCGAATTTGGCATGCATCTCGTCTTCGGCCTGATCATTGCGCTGGTCGTGCGTCGTTACTGGCGCCGGACGATTTAAGAAAAGCGAACCGGGCATTGCGCCCGGTTCGTGGTTCCCGCAACCCTCAATCGACCGCGGTCAATCGAAGTTGCGCGTCACCCGCAAGCCGATCGTGCGCGGCTGGATCGGCACCACGTAGTACTGGCCGAACACATTGGCGTACTGGCTGCCGGCCGGCTGTACGCAGACCGAGGTCGCGCACTCGGCGAAGCGATTCAGTTCGCCGCGACTGTCGAACGCGTTCTTGATGTAAACGTCGAATGCCCACGCGTTCTTCTTCAGGCCGGCGGACAGATCGAACGAGGCATAGCCGGGCATGTCGCCGATCAAGCCGTTTTCGAGCGTGCGCAGATCGGTGCGGCGACGGCCTTCGACGAAGCCCGCGGCTTGGAAATAGCCTTCGCCGCCGAACGCATCGAACACGTAGCGCGCGCTGAGGTTGGCCTTCTGCTTCGCGGTCAGCGGCAATTGCGTGCCCTTCGGCGCCTGCGGGCCATCGACCGGATTGCCGGTCTGCGGATTGATCGTGCCCGGCGTGCACACGGTGGCGGGCTTGCCGGTTTCGTCGAGGAATCCGCAATAGTCGGCCTCCAGCTTCGACTTGAGCAAGCTGATACCCGCGGTCAACGTGAGGTTGTACGTCGCCGCCCAAGTCAGATTCGACTCGAAGCCGCGGATCTGTGCCTTGTTCGCATTGTGGATTTCGGTGAGGCCGTTCGCGCCGAGATAGGCGAACTGGAAATCCTTCCAGTCCTCCTGGAACACCGCGCCGTTCCAGCGCAGACGATGGTCGAGCCATTCGGTCTTCCAGCCGAACTCGTAGTTGGTGAGGAAGTCGGCGACATAGGGCGGCTGACTGCCGCGACGGTTGATGCCGCCGGGGCGGAAGCCCTCCGACCAGGTCGCATAGATCATCTTGTCCGCATCGAACTTGTAGGTCAGGTTGCCCTTGCCGACGTGGTCGCTCTGCGTGGTCTTCTTGTCGAGGTTGGTGCACGGCGCACCGTCGAACTTGTAATCGCTGAAGCAGGCCGCTTCGCCGGTATGGCTGCTGTAGCCTTCGCTGAAGCCGAAAAATCCACGCAGGCTGTTCTCGGTGTGGAAGAAGCGCGCGCCGAGCGTGCCGGTGAGATTGTCGGTGATGTCGTAGCTGACTTCGCCGAATACCGCACTGCTGTCGTCGACGCGATGCTGTTTGGTCAGCCACAGCGTGTTGGGCCAGCCGGTAACCGACGTCGCCGTGGCAAGACCATCGATGATGTAGTCCTGCGAGATGCGGTGCGACTGATGGTCGAGGTAGAGGCCGGCAACAAAGCGGAAGCGCTGATCCTTTGGCGAGTTGATGCGCAGTTCGTGGCTGGTCTTGGCATAGCCATCGACGCCGTGGATATGCTGGCCCGGGTTGATGTAGTTGCCGTTGTTGTCGGTGATGTATTTGCCGTAGCCGGACAACGTGTCGTACCAGAACGAATAGTCGCTGTAGTCCGAGTCGGTCCAGTCGCTGCGGTTGAGGTGGGCGAACGCATAGACGAGATCGAAGTTGCCGATCTTGCCCTGCACGGTCAGCGCACTCTGCACCCAGCGGTCTTCCTGCCATTCCGCGTAGCCGTGACTGACCTTGAGGTCGCCGATCTTGGGGTCGAACGCGTAGCTGCCGCCGTTGTGCTGGCTCTGGCCCATGATCGTAGGCGTGATCGACCAGTCGTCGTTGAGATCGAGTTTGAGCGCCGCGCGCGCACCGCGCAGCCAGGATTCGTTATAGGCATCGTGCACGCGGCTGGCGTTGTCCGCAGTGATGCCCGAGGTCGGATAGGTGCGGGAGCCGAGCACGTTGTCGACATAGCCGCCGTCGTGCTCGTCCCAGCCGACCACGCGCAGCGCGGCCTTCTCTGATAGCGGGATGTTGACGAAGCCTTCGGTGACATAGCCCAGCGTGCCGTGGGACACCGAGTTGATTTCGGTGCTCACGCTCGCCGCGAACGCGCTCGGGTCGGGTTTGTTCGTGATGATGCGGATCGTGCCTGCCTGCGAGCTGGCGCCGTATAGCGTGCCCTGCGGGCCGGCGAGCGCTTCCACGCGCGCGACGTCGTAGATGTGCAGATCGAGCGCGCCCTGGATCGTCGTGATCGGCTCCTCGTCGAGATAGACGCCGACGCTCGGCGACGGGCCGGAATGGTTGCCGTTGCTGCCGCTGGCGACGCCGCGCATGTAGATCTGCGAGAAACCCGGCGCAGTGCTCTGGATCGACACGCTCGGCAGCATTTTGACGTAGTCGGTCATGCTGTTGACGTTCATCTCGCTGAGTTTGTCAGTCGATAGCACGTCGATGCTGAGCGGCACGGCCTGCGCATTTTCCGTGCGCTTCTGCGCGGTCACTGTCACCGATTCGAGCGAGGCGGTCGGCTTCTCCTCGGACGGTTGCGCGGGCGGAGCGCTCTGCTCCGCATCGGCGGCGAACGCCGGGGCGCAGAAAGCGAGATGTATTGCCGCCGCGAGCGGCAGGCGGATAAATTTTGAACGGCCTCGAAGGCGCGGCCGGACTCCGGGACAGATGGTTGCCACGATGAATTCTCCCAATGAAATGCAACGTTGCGATTGGATGCGGTGCGTCCCCACGCAGCCGCGCCGGTTACCTACTTCTTGTTTCAGCTTGTTCGAACTCCGTCAACGTGTCGCCAAGTGCCTCCTTCAACGGACCGAGCCAGGGCTCGTAGTGCTGCCAATGATCGACGCCAGCCTTGTAGATCGGCTGGCGCACCTGTTCGGAACTCGCCGTGCGCACCGGCCGCTCGTTTTCGAAGAAGCGCAGCACGCCGTCCTCGAACGGCAGGCTGCAGTAGTCGAGGAGCGCGCGCACTTCGCGTTCGGTATCGGCGACTATGTTCTCGTAGATCACGCGATGCACGCGGCCGGGCAGCACGGAATCGAAATGCCGCATCAGCTCGGCATAGTCCCGGTAGTAGCGGCCGATATCGGCGAGGTCGTAGGCGAAATTCTGCCCGCGTGCGAAATGCTGGCGGAAGCACGACCAGCCGCAGGCGAGCGGATGTCGGCGCGCGTCGATGATCTTCGCGTTCGGCAGAATCAAGTGAATGAGACCGACGTGGGCGAAATTGTTCGGCATCTTGTCGATGAAGAATGGCCGCCCGAGCTTGCGATGCTTGGCCGAGCGTTCGAGATATTCCTCGCCGAGCGCGCGCAGTTCGGCGCCGCTCATGCGTGCGAGTGCGTCGTGGTACGCGCCCGGCTCGCGGTTCGCGGAAGCGCGGCGCAACGCGCGCGTGATCGAGGTGAGCTCGGGCAATTCCATCGTGCCTTCGACCTGCGAATGGCTCGACAGGATTTGCTCGATGAGAGTGGAACCCGCGCGCGGCAGGCCGACGATGAAGATCGGCTCGGGCGAGGACGAACCCTGACCGGCACGCGCGGCAAAAAAATCCGGGGCGTACATCTGCTTCGCGCGCGCGAGCCGAGCCGAAGTGTCATCGGCGCGATACGGCGCGAGCTTGAGGCGCAGCGCGTTGCCGGCGGCATAGTGGGCAAACGACGTGGCGTAGTCGGCGCGGTCTTCGAGCGCCTTGCCGAGCGCGAAGTCTAGGTGCAACCTGTTTTCGTCGCCGAGCGAAGTATTCGCGAGCGCTGAGCGCATCGCCGCAATTTCTTCGTCGCCGAAGCGGAACGTCTTGAGATTGGCCAGGCTCCAGTAGGCCTCGCCGAAGCCGCGATCGAGCCGGGTGCACTCTCGATACGCGGCGATCGCGCGCTCGGTGTGGCCTTCGGTTTTCAGCGCATGGCCGTAACTGAGCCACGCATGCACCTGCCCTGGATGCTCGCGCAGCAATTCGGCGTAGATGTCGATCGCGGTGGCGTACTCGCCGATACGACAGAGCACGGCGGCCTTGAGGTTGCGGTATTGCGGATTGGCCGGATCGTCGCGCAGCAGCGCTTCGAGTTCGGCGATGGCCTCGATCGGCCGGTTCGCACGATGCAGGACGATCGCATGATTGTGCCGCGCCTCGCGGAAGCCGGGTGCGAGTTCGAGGCAGCGCGCGAGCAGGTTCTCTGCGTCCTCGATGCGGTCGACGCGCACGGCGAGCTCGGCGAGCATGCGGATCGCAACGACGTCGGTGGGCGCCTCGCGCAATTGCGCACGCAAGCGAGCCTCGGCTTCGGGGATGCGATTGGCGGCGAGCGCCGCCGCGGCTTGCATCAGCGCCGGATCGTGAACGCTGTGGCTGACGTGTTCGAGATAGGCGTTGGCGGCTGCCGCGCTGTCACCGGCCGCGAGCAGACGGTCGCCGAGCTGACGCCAGATCTGCGGTTCGGTCGGCGTGCGTCGTGCCGCTGCGCGCAGGGCAACAAGATCGGAACGGATGCTGCTGTCGATACCGCAGTCGAGCATACGGCGCCTGGACGATGGACATTGCGCAAGCTCCGCTCCACCGGAGCGGAGCGGCGAGGGTTTCGCCGCTCCGCGAGCGAGTTTGCAACAAGTCCGTCATATCCGCCACTGCCGTCTGTGGCGGACGTCGCGTTACCAGTGCAACGTCGCCTTGCCGTAGACGAACGCGCCGTTGAAGCCGAACGGCGAGTAGTTCGAGTACGGCAACTGACCGTTCTGCGAGTTGGCGTAGATCGTTGCATCCGGATAGACGTTGGTCACGTTGTCCGCGCCCAGAGTGAAATCCCAGCGGTCGAGATGGTAGGTGCCCGAGACATTGAGCAGCCACTTCGCGCCGTAGGTCTGGTCGAGCGCCGCGTTGCTTGCGTTGAGCACGGTGACGTCGCCGTAGCGGGTCACGTCGCCGTGCAGGGTCAGGTTCCAGAAGCTCCAGTCGGCGCCGAACACGTATTTGTCTTTCGGCGAGCCCAGGGTGATGCGGCCGACTTCGTCGCGCGTCACGCGCGCGAGAACGAGGCCGTTCTGCTGCAGTATCGCCGGGTTCGGCTGGATATAGAGGACGTCGGTCTTGTTATGGTTGGCCGCAAGGCTGAGGTTGAGCGTGCCGGCCGAATCGAGGTCGAGCCTGTAGTTGGCGACCGCGTCGACGCCGCGCGTGCGCGTGTTCACCGCGTTGGTGAAGTAGCGGCCGCCCTGCACGCCGGGATAACCGTTCGCCTGCAGATAGTTGCTGACCGCCGTGCCGGTCAAATTGCCGGAGAGCACGATGCGATGATCGACGGTGATCTGATACGCATCGATCGTCGCCGAGAACGCATCGGTCGGCTGCAGCACGAGTCCCACGCTGTAATTGCGCGACTTCTCGGCTTTGAGCGGTTCGGCGCCGAGCGCGATCGCGGCCGGATCGGAAACCGGGAAGGTGCGCACCTGCTGCAACTGGTTGCCGCTGGGTGTCGACACGAGGTTGGTCGCGGTCGAGGAAAAATACTCCTGGGCCAGCGACGGCGCACGGAAACCATTCGACGCGGTCGCGCGCACGGCGACCGCATCGACGATCTGGTAGCGCGCGGAAAGCTTGCCCGACAGCGCGCTGCCGAAGTCGCTGTAGTCCTCGTAACGGCCGGCGAGGCCGGCGGAGAGCTTGTCGGTGAAATTCGTCTCGAGATCGAAATACGCCGCGTAGCTGTGCCGGCTATGCGAGCCGGCGTCGTTCGGCGTGAAGCCGGGATACACCTGCGCGCCGGTGCCGAAGTACGAGGCCGGGTCGCCCGCGCTGACCGAGTAATTCTCGTGGCGGTATTCGCCGCCAAAGGCCACGGTCACGGCGTTGGGCAGGAAGCCGAATGTCACGTCCTTGCTCAAGTCCGCGTTCAACGCGCCCTGTTCGCTTTGCAGGATGCCGTCGAAGAAGTACGTCGGACTCGTCGGCCCGATGCTGGTGTTGAGGCTGTGCGCGGTGTCGATCGCGATGCGGCTGTAGCCGTAATCGGCGCTGAGGTCGTAGTGCCAGCCGTCGGCGACCGTGCCACGCAGGCCGGCGACGCCTTGGCGGTCCTGCGCGTGCACCAGTTCGAGCGGCAGATAGCCGTTCGGATAGATCGAAAGGATGTTGTTGCTCGCACCGGCTGCGCGGAAGAAACCGTTCGAGGTCGAATTCAGATTGCGGGCGCCGCCAAAGGCATAGAGCGTGGCGGCATCGGACAGTTTGTACTGGCCGTTGAAGGAAAATTCCGGTTGCTCGATCTGCGGGTCGCCATAGCGCTGCGCCACGACGCCGAGCGGCGGCTGACTCGCGCTCGGCGTGCCGAGGTAGGGGCCCGCGCGATTCGACCAGTCGTTGCTGTTGTATTGCGCGGCGAGGTGGATCCAGCCGCTGTCGCCGAGCTTGAAACCGCCGTCGCCGCCCGCAAGCAACTGGGCGCCGTCGCCGGCGCTGTATTCGCCGGTTTGCAGCGATGCGCTGCCGTGTTCGCTGCCGCTCTTGAGCACGATATTGACGACGCCGGCGATCGCATCCGATCCGTACTGGGCGGACGCGCCGTCGCGCAGCACTTCGACGCGCTCGACCGCACTCAGCGGAATCTGGTTCAGATCGAATGGCGCCGAGCCGCGGCCCTGGCTGCCGTTGACGTTGACCAGCGCCGAAGTGTGCCAGCGCTTGCCGTTGACGAGGACGAGGGTCTGGTCGGGTGAGAGGCCGCGCAGCTGCACCGGGCGTACCGCGTCGGTGCCGTCGGTCAGCGACGGATTGGGGAAATTCAGCGATGGCACCGCGCGCGACAGCGCCGCGGTGAGCTGGGCCGCGCCGGTCGCCTGCAGCGCTTCGGGGGTGATGATGTCGATCGGCGAGAGCGATTCGGCCACCGTGCGGTTCTGTACCTTGGTGCCGGTGACGATGATCGTCTCCATTGCCTTCGTTTCCTTGGGCGCCTCTGCGAGAGCCTGCTGGGCGGTCGCATTGGTAACGATACCAACAGCAAACAAGGCAAGCGCGGCGGGAATAGGGCTTCTGTTCATGGCATTACTTCTCTGGCTAGCGGTATTTCGACGCAAGTATTTGTTACAATTGGGTTAAAGTTAATGTTGCGTTGCGGCAATGTCAAATATCCTTTGCTTCTAAGCGAAGGTTGTTTGGCAAGTCCGCGGCCTCTTGATAAACGCCCAATCGACCCGATACTTCGCCGCTGCGCGAGTCGAGCCGGCTTGGCAGTCTCGTCATCATCGAACCTGCGGAAGACCCGATGCCCATCTACGAATTCGAATGTGCTGCCTGCGGCAACCGTTTCGACCGCCTGCAGAAGCTCAGCGACCCCGATCCGACCGTGTGCCCACACTGTGGTGCCGAGCGCGTCTCGCGCCGTCTTACCGCACCTGCGTTCCGTTTGAGCGGAAGCGGCTGGTACGAAACCGATTTCAAAAAGGACGGCGACAAGAAGCGCAATCTCGCCGGCAAGGATGAAGCGCCTAAAGCCGCTGCGGAGCCGGCCAAGCCCGACGCGGCAAAGGTCGCCGCCGCTCCCGCGGCGGCAAAGTCGCCGGCAGCGAAGGGCGACTCGGCGGCGTAAGGCGGCATGCAATGAACGTGTGCTGATCAGTTGCCGACC
>Ga0070663_100001687_pt1 | contig 12258 bp, 9 predicted proteins | sample KBSC63metaG_FD_65646 | JGI IMG/M metagenome (GOLD analysis project Ga0070663, IMG submission 65646) | Corn rhizosphere microbial communities from Kellogg Biological Station, Michigan, USA - KBS C6-3 metaG | ecosystem: Host-associated > Plants > Roots > Rhizosphere > Soil ...
TGGTGCTGGTGCTGGTGCTGGTGCTGGTGCTGGTGCTGGTGCTGGTGCTGGTGCTGGTGCTGGTGCTGGAGCAGGTGCAGGTGCAGGAGCTGGAGCAGGTGCTGGAGCAGGTGCAGGTGCAGAGTTATTCGCTTGCGTGCTGTCGCCACCACCGCAGGCCGACAGAATCATGCATAGGAGCAAGGCGCTTGCTATCTTCGGCCGCAGAGCGGCTTGGTGTTTGTTAAGGTCATTCATCTCGTCGTTCCTTTAGACTGCAATGTCGTGGGCTCGATGCGTGGCTGCACGACGGACTTGGCCGGTGCTTGAAAAATCGCTCAGCTGTTGGGCACGCTTGCGCCGGACGACGACGCCAGGGCGGGAGTGCCTGGCGAAATCGTCCGGAGCCAATCCGCTTTGCGGGTCAGAACTTCGCGCTCAACCCCAGCTGCACGGTGGTCGCGGAGAATGGGTCTATGCCCGGCGTGCCCTTGCCGCCAAGTCGCCACTCGGAGCGCTGCACGTACTGCTCCACCTTCAGATCGGTAGACCACTGTCCGAACTGGATCTCACCCTTCAGACCCACGCTTACAGCGCCGAACGCGGACAGGCGCTGGTCGGTTGAGCTGTATGTAGGCATGCCGAGCGGTCCGGGATAAACGCTCGCATCGGCCACCGGGTCATAGTAGAAAGATGCCGCATTCTGCGAGTAGTAGCGCACCGACGGCGTGATCGTGAAGGACGACGTCACGGGTTGCACCCAGGCGGTCTCGACTGTGTGCGCGTGGATGCCAAAGCTGTCGTTGTAGAACCGATAGCTGCTGCGCAGCGTCGCATCCGGTGCGTCGAAGTGGTGGTTCCAGCGCAGCATGCCAATCGTCTCGTTGCGCGTGCGTGGGCGGTGATCGAAGAGCTTGTACGGGTCGTCGTAATAGCCCCTGCCCGCGGAGTAAGTCAGACTGAGTTGCGCCAAGTCGTTGGTTGAGAGCGCCTGCGTTACGCCGCCGGTCAGCTCGGCTGTGCGCTTGCGCTCGCCCACCACGATCTGATTCACCGGGTTGATGGTGTCGCTGGTCCCGGCCACGCCGATGTTCCAAGTGGTGTTCTTGTCGAGGCTGGCATAACGCCCTTCGAGCGAGACGGCGGTCGACTTGTAGTCGTGCTCGGTCGAATAGGACAGGCCGACGCCGACCGAACCTCGGTCCATGTAGCGGGTCACCTTCACGTCGCCCGCTTTTCGCTCGTCTTTCATCCCTGGCACCTTGGTGGCGCCCGAGACGTCGCTGTAAAAGCGTGGTGTTGCGCCGGAGACGTGATCGACCACGCCCGAAACCTCGAACGACCAGTGAGACGTCGGTACAAGCAAATAGACGGATGGTGCGTTGACGGTGATCCGATTCAGCGAAAGGCCTTCGCTGCCATCGTAGGTGGGGTAGATCGTGTGATTGGGCTGGCTATCTTTGTAATGCAGGTACTTGAGCGCAATCACACCCTTTTCCGGCGGCTCCTCAGCCTGCGCCGACATGACGCCTGGCAGTGCCAGCGCAGCCGCGGTGATAGCGCCCCATTTCCCACTTCTTTTCTTCACAGAATCAGTTGCAGCCACAGCCACCTCCACCGACGCCGGAACCGCCCGAAGCCGCCTCTTTGCTGGCCAGGATGTGCTGATCGAAGCGCTGTTCCAGGTTGTCTCCCCCCATGGTCATTGCTTCCTTTGCCAAAATGCCCTTCTCCCACGGCTGCGGTGAATGGAACTCAGCACAGCCTGCCAGGCTGGCTGCCAGCGCGCACAGAGCGCTGATGTATCGTCGATCAATCATGTTGCTTCCAGTCTGTGGCTACAGGACTTCAATGAGCGGACGCCAACGCGCCCGCAATGGCGTCTTCAAGCTCTTTGCGCTCTGCGCCTTTGAAGCCCGCGTGCATGCTGATGACCTTTCCATTCGGGCCGATCAGCAAGGAGCTCGGCATGCCCTTGATCCCGTAAAGCTTGGGTGTCTCACCCTGCGAATCGAAGGCCACGCTGAAGCTGGCAGGGACCTCGGCGAGAAACTTGTCGGCATCGTCACGTTTCGCATCGACATTGACGGCGACGACCTGCAAACCCTTGGCCCCGTACTTCGCCTGCATCTCGTTCATCCATGGAAACGATTGACGGCATGGACCGCACCAGGAGGCCCAGAAGTCGAGATAGACGACCTTGCCCTTCAAGGCTGCAAGGCTCACAGGGCCGTTGACGCCAGCCAGCTTTATTTCTGGGGCCAATGCTCCAGGCTCCACGGCCTGTGCAGTAGAGACTGCGCTGAACAAGAGCGAGGCGAGGGCAAGTGCAAGAGATAGGCGTTTCATATGACTTCCTTCAGTCGTTCGATTGAGATGAATTGCGACGCACGAAATAGGTGCCGCAGAGCATGCAGGTGGTGATGAGCAGCCACAGCAGATCGAGAGACCCGCCGCCCGTATTGGTCATCACGGTGTCGGCCTCGGCGGTCAGCGGGACCTCGATGGTTTGACCTCCAGCGGAGAGCACGCGCAGGGTTCCGTTGACCGCACCACTGGTGCTGGGCATGAACACCACCGACACCGTGCATGACTGACCAGTCGCCAAGGTCAAGGGCACACCAGGACAGGCGTCGGTAGCGTTGGCCGGCGACACAACGAAGTTGCCTGTCGTCGTGACGGAGGTGATGGCCGCGTCCATGGCGGAGCTGTTTGAGATGCGCAGGACCAGCGGATCGCTGCGGCCACCTGTGTGCACTGTGATCGAACGATAGTCGAGCGCAGTGGGTGTGACGGCCAGGGTACCTGTAGCAGGGGTCGCCGGCATAGATGGCATAGACGGCATAGACGGCATAGACGGCGTGGACGGCGTGGACGGCGTAGACGGCGTGGACGGCGTAGATGGCGTGGACGGCGTGGACGGCGTAGACGGCGTAGATGGCGTGGATGGCGTGGATGGCGTGGATGGCGTGGACGGTGTTGACGTACCTCCACCAGTCATCATCGCTGCTACCCCGTTGCCGCTGAGCGGGATGTCGGCAGGATTGCTGCCGCTGGAAGCGACAAGCAGCGTGGCGTTGCGCGCACCAGCCGTGTCTGGCACGAAGCTCACGACAACAGTGCAGGTCGCGCCCACGGCCAGTTTGATGCCACCCAGGCAGGTGCCTCCGCCAATCGAGAACTCGTCAGCGTTGGCGCCAGCCGTGCCGATCGACGAGACCGTTACAGCCCCTGGGCCGTTGTTGACCAGCGTCAACGGATTCGCGTCGGTTGACTTGCCGACCTCGGTTGGAGCGAACGACAGCGAAGGGACATTGGTGCTCCATGCGAGCATCGGGAGCATGACGTTTGTGCCCAGGCCAGTCAGCACGATGCTGTTCGGCGAACTGAAGGCGTTTGAAGTGATCACCACGCTTTCGGCCGCATTGGAGGACTTCGGTGTATATGTCACGGACACCGTGCAAGAAGCGCCCGCTGCAAGGCTGGCCGGGCAGTCGTGAGACACAGTGAATTCGCTCGAGGTGCTCCCAATGCTGGAAATCGCCAACGTCCCGCCCCCGCTGTTGCTGACCGTGACCATGCGTGGTGTCGAGGTCATCCCGATGGTCACCATCCCAAAGCCGATTGAGGGTTGCGACAGGCTGATTGCCGGGGCCTTGGACGCGACGCCTTCGCCAGTGAGGGCGATGGTGGCAGTGCCAACGGATGCGTTGGTTGCAATACTGATCGCGGCCGAACGTGCACCGAGCGCGCTCGGTTTCAGCGCTGCCGTGATGGTGCATTTGCCCGCCGGGGCGACTGGTGTGCTGACTGCGCAGGTGCCGCCCAAGACGATGTCAGTGGCGTGCATGCCGGTGGCTGTGATGGCGCTGAGCTTCAGGTCTGCCTGACCATTGTTCGTGATGGTCACGGTGCGCGCCGCTCCAGTGTCCCCGAGTCCTTGCGAGCCGAGATCGAGAGATGTTGCGTCCAGCGCAAGGCCAGGCGTTGCCGCGGCGTTGCCCTGGCCGGCAAGCGTGACGGTGCTTGCATTGTTGCTGGCGTTGTGCTGAACGCTCAACGTTGCCGAACGCGCACCCGCGGCGGAAGGCGTGAAGCGCAGCTCGACGTAGCAATTGCTTCCGCTCATCAAGCTGGCGCCTGCCTTGCAGGTGGAGCCGGCTCCGATGGCGAAGTCGCTGGCGTTGGCTCCGGACAGAGCGATCGAAGACAACTGCAGATCGGCCGTGCCGCTGCTGCTGATCATCACACGCATCGCGTCCGATGTTGCGCCCACGGTTTGGGTAAAGGACAGCTGGCTGGGTGAAACGGTGATCGCTGGCGAGCTGTCGACGCCGGTACCGCTCAACGAGACAGTGCTCGCGCCGGCATTGTGGGCGACGGACAGCGTCGCCGAGCGGGCTCCGGCCATCGTTGGTGTGAAGGTCACGGTCACGGTACAACTTGCGCCGGCGGCGATTGTTGCCCCTGATGAGCAGGTGCCGCCGCGAACGGCGAAGTCGCTGCCAGAAGTGACGCTGATAGTTCCAAGTACCAACGCTGCTTTCGCACTTGCGGCATTGCTTATCGTGACTGTCTGCTCAGCGCTGGTGCTGCCCAGTTTCTGGCTTGCAAAGCTTAGATTGGTCGGGCTGGTCGAAGGGCTGGGCGTGGCCGCTACTGCCAGATAGCTGGGCTTGCCGCCCAGCTTGCTTGCGATGTAGGCGGCCAGGTCGTTGAGTTGCGAATCGGTGACGCGATCAGTCATGAAGCCCATCGGGCTGACGCCGACGATCGCGGCCTTGATGCTGGACGCATTGACGCCGTTGGCGATCCGGTTCTGCGCGTTGGTTGGAAGCGTGCTGTGACAAGCCGCGTTCGAACAGCTCGGCTTGCCTGCTATGACGCCGTTCGTGTAGAGCGACTGGCCGTTGGCGGCGTCTTGCGCGTGGGCCAGGAAGCTCGCGAGAGCGAGTGTGGCAGTGACGATTAGATTTCTCATTAGTTAAGCCTTTAGCCAGGGAAGGTCTTGCCCAGCGACGCTCCATACGGCGTCGGTGTGATCGGTGTTGGAGGCCCGCACGTTCGGGTAGCCATAGACGGTCGTGTCGTAGTCGCTCTTGGACACGCCCATCGCACGCAGGACCATCCCCATCCATTGCGTGTACAGCAGGCCGTTCCACCAGTGCGGGTTGGAAGACCAAGTGAATTGAGTCAGATCGCGATAGTCGACCGACTGTCCAGTCTTGAAGTAGCCGCCTGCGTCGCCGAGGGCGATGACAGGAATGCAGCGGTTGTGGTGGTGACCGGGATGGCCGCCAGACCCGAGTTCGAAGCCGCTGGCGATCAGTGACTTGTCGAACAGAGTCTTTCCGTCGGCCGTGGTGATCTGATCCAGCTTGTTTGCAATGTCGAGCATGACACTCTCGAATTGCAGCTGCACTGCGGCGCTGAATCCCGCTCGCTTGACCGGATCATCCATCGAGTGGGCATAGTCGCCGTGCCAGGAATTTTCAGGCTCGGGGCCGAACGTATAGTTGAGCGTTCCAGAAACATAGACTCGGCTGATGCCGGCGGCGAAGGCTGCGACGACGATGTCGTTCCACAGTCTCTCGCACTGTGCCTGGCTGCTGGGCTGCCCATAGAAGCCGCTGGTCGATTCGAGGACCGAGGTGTCGGTGGTGGGGCGCGTGAAGCTGCTGCTGACGGTGGTCATCACCTTGGACTGCACGTCGCGCAGCAGATCGAGGTAGTTGCTCAGGCGCGTCTTGCAGTCTGCAGAGCAGGACCGGTCGGCCATGACCAGATCAGCGTGCTCCTTGACTCGGTCTACCAGGACGACCTGTTCCGGAGCAGCGGAGCCACTGCTGCTGGTGGAAGACGTTTTGAACAGGCGGTCAAAGAGCTTGACGTTGCTTTCCGCGGTGGCTTGTGTTGCCACGGTGCCCGTGCCCGACTTGGACAGCGACGCGAGGTTTCGCACGATCGCCGGCTGAAGAACAGGGCTCGGATAGAAGCTCTTGGATGCCGCAAGCACTTGGTCGATGGTCGGGTTCTTCGCATCGCCGCCGAGCGGGCCGCCGCGGTTGTGGCCGACACCCACGGCGAAGTCAATTCCGTTGATCACGTTCATGCGTGACAACATGCGTGCAGTCAGAATCGAGGACTTGGCCTGTATGACATCGGAGATGACTGTCATCCCGTTCGTGGTTGTGACGGCACCAGCCAGCGCCGCGCCTCGAATGGCAATGCCGCCAAAGGTCTGCGTCAGGGTGGGAGCCTGGGTCAGCAAGGGGCCGTAAAACTCCTGTTGAAACAGGCCGTGCCCAGTGGTCGTGTGCACGAAGTACCGCTCAGCAGATGCTGAAGCCATTGCTGCAGCCTGAGCCTCGCGTGGAAGCAGCGATGGCAACAGTGGCAAAGCCAGTGCTGTACCGCCGGCGCCGAGCAGAAACTGTCGGCGAGAAAATCGATTGAATGCTGGCTTCATTGCGCGGCCCTTTGTATCGTGGTGAATTCCGAGTGCAGCTCGATCGAAGCGAACAGGTTGATCTGGCTGACGTTGGTGCTCTTGCTCTTGATGCCCGCGATGGCGAGCGTGGCGTCGATGATTAGGTTTCTCATGAGTAAGCCCTTAAGCCCTTAGCCAGGGGAGGTCCTGCCCCGCGACGTTCCATACGTCGTCGGTGCGCTCACCGTTGGGGCTTCGCACGTTCGGGTAGCCCCAGACGGTCGTGTCGTAGTCGCTCTTGGACACGCCCAGCCCACGCAACACCATCCCCATCCACTGCGTGTACAGCAGGCCGGAGTACCAGTGGGGATCAAAGCCGGAGGAATACCAGAATGAACCTAGATCTCGATAGTCGAGCGATAGTCCAGTATTCAGGTAGCCACCTATGTCGCCGAGGGTGATGATCGGAATGCAGCGATTGCTGTGGCCATCGGGACGGCAACCTGAGCCGAGTTCAAAGCCGCTTGCGACGAGTGACTTGTCGAACAAGGTTTTTCCGTCGGCCGTGGTGATCTGATCGAGTTTGTTGGCAATGTCGAGCATGACACTGTCGAACTGCAATTGCACTGCGGCGTTGAATCCCGCCCGCTTGGCCGGATCGTCCAACCCGTGGGCATAGATGCCATGCCAGCCTTGCTCAGACTCGGGGCCGAAGGTGTAGGTGCTAGGCCCGCAAACGTAGACGCGGCTCATGCCGGCGGCAAAAGCTGCGACGACGATGTCGTTCCACAGTCTTTCGCACTGTGCATGGCTGCTGGGCTGCCCATAAAAGCCAGTGGAAGCTTCGAGGGCCTCGGTGTCGACGACAGGACGCGAGAAATTGCTGCTGGTGGCGCTGGCCATCACCTTGGACTGCACGTCGTGGAGCAGATCGAGATAGTTGCCCAGACGAGCCTTGCAGTCTGCCGAGCAGGCCCGGTCGGCCATGACCAGGTCAGCGTGCTCCTTGACCCGGTCCACCAGGACGACCTGATCCGAAGCGGCGGTGCCACTGGTAGACGTTTTGAACAAGCGGTCGAAGAGCTTGACGTTGCTTTCCGCGGTGGATTGCGTAAGCACGGTGCGTGTGCCCGTGCCCGACTTGGACAGCGACACGGGGCTTCGCACGATTGCAGGCTGAATCACAGTGCTTGGATAAAAACTTTTGGATGTCGCAAGCACTTGGTCGATGGTCGGGTTGTTCTCATCGCCGCCCAGCGAGCCGCCGCGGTTGTGGCCGAGAGGGAGGGCGAAGTCCAATCCATTGATCACGTTCATGCGTGACAAGATGCGAGCGTTCAACGCCGACGACTTGGCCCGCACGATCTCAGAGATGACCGTCATGCCGTTCTCGGTCGTGACGACACCGGCCAGCGGTGCGCTTCGAATCTCAAAGCCGCCATACTTCTGCGTTTGAGCCGGAGTCTGTTTCAACAAGGGGCCGTAAAAGTCGCTTGGAAAGACTCCGTGCCAAGTGGTCGTGTGCACGAGGTACCGCTCGGCGGATGCCGAAGCCATCGCTGCAGCCTGAGCCTCGCGTGGAAGCAGCGATGGCAACAGTGGCAAGGCCAGTGCTGTACCGCCGGCACCGATCAGAAACTGTCGGCGTGAGAGGCGGTTGAAGGCTGGCTTCATTGCGCCCTCTGTACAGTCGTAAATTCCGAGCGCAGCGCGATCGAAGCAAACAGGCTGCGCAGATTGGCGCCGCTGACCGCCTGCTGACGCAGCGATTCAATCAACGCGCCGTCGGCGGGCGTGTCAGCGCGTCCGAAGGCATAGCGCACATAGTTACGCGCAAAGCAACGCTCGAACTGACCGCTGTCGAGGATGTACTGCTGTGCCTCGGCGGGTGACCTGACGGCGCGAGACATCATCCCATCCAGGCTGGGGAGCGAAGCCGTATCGATCGGCTTTTCGCCGAGAGACTTGCCCTTGTCGTCAAGAACAACCTCTGTTTCGCGAGCCCGCCCAAGCGCATCGAAGCCTTCAAATACAAAGCCCCATGGGTTCATCAGCGGCTTGTGGCATCCGATGCACGAGGTGCCATTCATCTCCGTAATGCGTTCCGTGCGTTGGCGCGTGGTCAGCACCCCGCTGAGATCGGCTAACGCGTTCGACTGAACCATGGCGGGAGTTGGCATCGGCTTGCATGTCAGTCCGAACAGCACGCGGCTTCCGCGCGAAATGGGCAGCGTGGTGGCGGTGGAGCCTTGCGCGAGGAAGCCGATGCGGGTGAGCAAGCCGACACGTGAAGGTTCAGAAAAAACTGGTGGCGAAGACACGCCATCCCAGACCGACGTTTTGTAGAGAGAGGCAATGTCGGCGGTGCGCGCGAACGAGTGGCGATCGGTCAATACCTGCTGCAGCGACGCGTTGTGCGCTGCCAGGTAGGACACCATGTCGAGCACTTCGTTGATGGCCGCGTCACGGGATGTGGGCAGCGCTTTGAAGCTGCCCGCAAAGGCGTCGAACTGCGGGTCGCCGATCTTGCCGTCGAGCGCCACCAATTCCTCGATCCGGAACCAGCCGCTGAAGAAGTCGCGCATTGCGCGATCAGAACGTGGATCGGACATCATCCGGGTGACTTGCGCGGTATAGGTGGCTGGCTGCAGCAGGGCACCGCTGTCTGCGTCAGCGTTGAGCGCGGCATCCGGTACGGAATCCCAGAAATGAAGGGCCAGCCTTGTCGCCTGCTCGTGGGCGGTCAGCGGAATGCAGCTGGAAGAAGCATCGGAAGAAGCCTGTCCTTTCTCGATGACAAAGTAGAACTTCGGCGACGCGATCATGGTTGCCAGTACACGGGCAAAGGCGCTCGGGGTGTTCGTGTTGCCAGCCGCGGTCCGATAGACGTTCACCTCGGCATCCGTCATCGGCTGGCGAAACAGCAGCCGCCCGGCCTTGCGGATGAAGCCGGTGACGCACTCGTCCGCGGTACCGGTGCAAGAGCCCGACAGCTTGGCCATGCGATTGGGATCGGAGGTCATTGCCTTGGCCAAGGCTTGGGCGGTATCGCGCAGGGCAGAAACCTGGCGGTCATTGACCGTCGTGTCCAGGCGCTCGTAGCCCTTGTGTCGGGGCGTGTCTGCGTTGACCGCCGTGTCGGGTGGGAACTGCGCCGTGTCGTTGACCATCTTGCCTACCGTGGCGGCAAGTGCGGTGTCTGCCGTCAGGGCTGTGGTGACATCGGTCAGTGCATTGACGACTTGCTTGCGCGTGAGCCGTCGGGGAGGGCCGAGAGAATAGCATCCGGGCGAGGCGGTGCTCTCCGAACTGACCGCCAGGGCAACCGCTGTTCCCTGCCCATGCGGATCGATGAAGGCTGTCTGCGCGGCTGCTGCCGTCGCTGGGACGCCCGTTGCTCCGGCGGGCGCACCGACCGCGGATCGAGTTCCCGCATCTTGCTCGACCGACTCACTATTGCAGGCTGCGACCGTCGCAGCGCAAATCAGCGTTAGAAGTAGCGTTCGCATTCTTGATCCCGAGTTGTTGAATTGCTGACCGATTGCCATCTCGATGGAATCGGCTCCTGTAGACAGATTGTTGGCTCGTCGAAAAAACGTGGAACGACGGAAGCCTGATCAACTTATGACCCAGTTGGTCCGCCAAGGCGTGTAAAGCTTTCGTGTGTGTTTTTTCACACCCATTGCTCCAGCTACGACACGGCTTGCGTCACTGAACGATGAGCGCAGATGAAGCTCGCGCCAGGGGTGTGCGCTCCCCGCAGCCGTCATGCCGACGCGAAGCGGGGGGGGTGGTCAGGCATGCGCGCTGCCTTCATCCAACCGAAGGTACTGGCTGGTGAGGGCGCCATATCGACCGGATCAAACCTCCCCGTGCAACTGGTCGCATGCCGATGCGCGCGCGTGGAAGGTTGACGGGATATCGATGATCAATTGGGTGTGGTCGAAAGTTGGAATAGACATGGAGTCCTGAATGCCGATGCGACCGAATGGCTGCCAGGATGTCACCTTTGACAAAGCCCAGAATAGGCATGTAAAAGACCTTTTACGCGATGGGGTGGCAATGCTAACCCGATGCTTCTGAAACTTGCAGTGGGCAAATGAACTCGCGTGTAAGACTTGTTCGTCGTGCGATCGTCGCGCACCCTTGCTGCGTGTTTAAGCATCTTGTACGTTTCCGGCTATCCACGCCGATAGGGATCTCTGCTGAGCTTCGCGGCAGTAGTGCGATTGCCGTCCCCTGGACCTACAGCCGCCGGAATCAGATGACTTTGACTACAGCGAGCGGTACCTTATACGCTGGCATGTTGTCACGGCGATTGAAACTTGGTGTGCCAGCAACTTCAGTTCTGCCGCCTTACGCAGTAGTTGCACACAAAATAGCTCAGGCCGCCCCGCGCATGCCAGTCATGTGCAGCTATTTGCTTATTGTCGCTATTGAGTAGGTAAAAACCTTTCGATAGCTATCTATAGCAAGGGTTCTGGCGGCGGCGGGGCGCACTATCTGGGCATTCAATTCACCCGGGAGCACACTGCGTCTGATCATTGGAGTTCGGCGGCTTCATCAGTGTCTGCATCACAGCTACCGGGTGCCGGGGGCAAGTTGAAAGTACGACTCGAACCTCGGTCAGTACATCGTGCTGCAGTCAAGAGGACCAGATTGAAGGCGTGGCGCGGCATACGGATGACGGATGACAAGCCGACGTATGACGACAGTTATGGCCGTCGAGCATACGGTTGCTACTGGTGGGCTGATAAGCAACGGCCCGCCCTGCTCTGCCGGAGGGGGCACAGCTGCAGGCCGTGCCCCGAATTTCAGAAGCGGTCGAAAAAGGACTTGATTTCTGTCGCCGCGAAGCCGGGCGGCCAGTGACCACCCGGGCTGTATCCGCACCAGGCCACTGGCTTGTTGTCGCTGCAACCTTGATAGATCACGCAGCCATTGGCGCCGATTCTGCTGGTTGCCTGCGAGCAGTTGTTCTTGGCGATGAAGTCGTTTCGCGCCTGTTCGCCGAAGTGGTAGCTGACGACTGCGTCTTCCATGGCATGGAACATGATGACAGCGGTTTTGTTCGGTGAGGGTGAACAGCCGAACGGGAAGCCGGACATTGGCGCCACCGCGCGGAAGACGTCCCCCATCTGGCAACCAATCGCATTCGACATCGCTCCGCCAAAGCTGAAGCCGGTCGCAAAGATGTGGCTGGTATCGGTGCATAGGCCCTGCTTGAGCTGCTTGACCATCGCGCCGATGAAGTGAATATCGCTGTCGTTCCAATTGCCCCAGCCCGCATCCAGCCCCAAAGGAGCTACGAATATCGCGGACTCGCCGTAGAGCTCCTTCAAGCCATAGAAAGGCTTGCCGCTGGCCCAGCTGTTTCCAAAGTAGACATCGGTGGCGCTGCCGCCGAGCCAGTGCAGGCCGACGATCAATGGATATGCCTTGTCGTTCTTGTAGCCGGACGGAAGGAGGACCCAGAAGTCGCGCGGCACACCATCTGAAGTCAGGGTGTATTTGCCGTTCGAAAACTTGGCAGCAGCGCCACATCCCTCGCTACCGTTGAAGGGTGCAGGTGCAGGTGCAGGTGCAGGTGCAGATGAAGAACCTTTCACATCACACTCTTTGATTAGCGAGGCCGCCGGGTCACTACCAAAGTACTGGTTGGTGCATTGGCCGGCACCCGTCACGGACTTTTCTATCCAGCTTGAACCAGAACCATAGCGAACGATCTGGGTTCCGCTGACCGAGAAGGATTGACCTTCGCTAGCAGTCTTTGTCCAGCTCGACGCATTGGGTGCTGATATCGGTGCTGGTGCTGGTGCTGGTGCTGGTGCTGGTGCTGGTGCTGGTGC
>Ga0070663_100001688_pt1 | contig 12257 bp, 9 predicted proteins | sample KBSC63metaG_FD_65646 | JGI IMG/M metagenome (GOLD analysis project Ga0070663, IMG submission 65646) | Corn rhizosphere microbial communities from Kellogg Biological Station, Michigan, USA - KBS C6-3 metaG | ecosystem: Host-associated > Plants > Roots > Rhizosphere > Soil ...
CGCGATCTCGCGCACCAGCGATGCGGAGACGAAGCCGTAGCGGGTGCGCGTCGGCAGGAACACCGTGTCGAGCTCGGGAGCGAGATCGGCGTTGGCGTGCGCGATCTGCAGCTCGTACTCGAAGTCCGTCTGCGCGCGCAGGCCGCGCACGATCACGCGCGCTCCGGCCTGCCGCGCGTAGTCGACCAGCAAGCCGTCGAACTGATCGACGCTCACGTTGGCGAACCCCGCGCACACGCTCCGCAGCAGCGCGAGCCGCTCCTGGATGTCGAACAGCGGCTGGCGGGCGGTGTTGCGACCGATGGCGACGATCACTCGCGGAAATAGCTCCGCCGCACGCTCTACCAGATCGAGATGTCCGTTCGTCGGTGGGTCGAAGCTACCGGCGTACAGGGCGACACGCGAGATCGTCATGACGGGGGTCGCTCAGCGGGCGGCGCGCGGCGGAGCGTTGGGAACACTGGGAGCGCTGGGAACACTGGGCGCGCTGGAAGCGGCCGGTGCGGACTCTTCCGCCGGTGATTCTTCCGCAGGCACCGGCATCTCCTCGAGCCACATCGTGCGGCCCTCGTCGACCAGGCTAGCGCGGAACTCCGCGAGCAGTGCGCCGCCGATCACGCCGTCCAGGCGCACGCCGCCCGATTGCTCGAGCTCGTCCAGCGGCAACCCCGACATCGCCGGTACGCGCGGCAAGTCGAAGGAGCCGAGCGTCAGGTGCGGCAAGCGTCCCTGCTTCAACTTGGGATCTCCGGGCAGCGGCTCGAAGCTGTTCGGGTCCACGCCGGCTTTCTGCCAGCCGCTGGGCGCGACCGCCATCGGGAACAGGACGCCTGTGTCCACCAGAAACACGGCGCTGGGCGCCTTGGCGTCTGTGCCGAAGCGGCTCCTGGTGACCATGCCACCGCCCTTGATGTAGCTGATCTCCAGCGAGGTGCCGCCGGGCGGCGGTGGCGGCGCAAACGTGCGCACCACGAACTGGCTCGCATAGAAGTCGAAGGTGACGTTCAAGCGGCGCAGCAGATTCACGCCCAGCAGCAGCTTGATCGGAGCGCCGAGCCGGCGCGAGAGGCTGCTCAGGTCGCGGTTCAGCGCCGGCACGTCCTTGACCTCCAGCCGGCGATCGAAGCGCAGCGATACCCAGCCCGGCTTGTGCTGGGTCGAATCGATCACGACCTCGGGCGTGCCCGTCGCGACCATCGCGAGCACGGGCTCGCCATTCAGCTCCAGCGGCACGATCAGCGTCGGCAGAGGCACGCGCGGCATGTCGACGACCGCGAGCAGTGCGCCTGTCACGTGAAATGGATCGCGTCCCTCGCCGGTACGGGCCAGCTGCACCACGCCCTCCGCCCAGGGATCCTTGACATCGGGGTCTTCCAGCAGGCGATCGAGCTCATCTGCCGCTTTCGACAGTTGCCCCGAATACCAGAGCGCGCGCGCGCGCAGACCGCGCGCTTCAGGCGAGTTCTGCCCCGCGAGCAACGCCAGCGCGTCGTCATATTGGAGCTGCGACAGCGCGATGCTGGCGGCGAGCGTATGCGCGGCGGGGCTGTCGCGCTCCTGCTGCAGCACGTTCTGGATCGAGAGCTGTGCGTCGTGGATGTCGAGCGACTCGAAGCTGGCGCGCGCTCTCTCGTACCACTTGCGGGTCGCTTCGGGCCAGGAGGCTTCTTCCCCCGCTCCCAGCGCGGCGCCGCAGGCGACGCTCAGGAACACGAGCAGCACGGCCCAGCCAGCGCCCCTGCGCTGGCAGGGCGTGGCGCGCGCGCTCGCGGAGCGGCGATGGAACCTTGGTGCAAAGGGAACGGTCATGCAGGCGCAGTAATGCATCCCCCGGCCGGGGTCGAGCGTTGGAGGCGCAAAAACGGTAGGGCCCGGGCTTGCACCTGGGGGGGCCTGGCGGTCGGGACTGCCCAGAAATGGACCTTCCGAACGGGCGCGCCTACGATACCCCGGTGATGTCGCCTTCCGAGCTTCGTGGTCCGACTTCAACGCCCAGCGTCGCCGGCAGACTCGGCGTCGGCTTGCTGCTGTGCGCGTTCGCCTGCGGCCCCAGCCAGCCAGCGCAAGCACCGAGCCCCGCGAGCGAACCCGCACCAGCGCCGGCGGATGCACCTACCAGCCCGGCGCCGCCGGCGGTGGCCCCAGCCGAGAGTGCAGCGGCAGCCCCTGCAGCGGGGGAACCCGGGCCGCGGGATGCGCGCGGCAAAGAGGAAATTCAGGCAGTCCTCGCTGCAAACCGCGACAAGGTGCGGGCCTGCTACGAGGCAGCGCTGAAGAACAACCCGGGCATCCACGGCGATGTCGTCGTGGCATTCGTCATCAACCCCGACGGCAGCGTAAAGAGCGCCGAGGTCAACTGGTCGGAGAGCGAGATCCATGTACCGGAGCTCGACTCCTGCGCCGTCGACGTGGTGCGCGGCTTGAAATTCCCCCCGTCTTCTCGTGGCCTGGAGTCGAAGGTGAACTATCCCTTCAACTTCAACCCGCCACGCCAGCCTTGAGCGGGCGCCTCGCTCGGCAAGCTTCGATCGATCTGCGCTGAACCATCGGCGTCGCTCGATCGATGCGCCGCACGCCATCCCCCAGCGCCGAAACCCAACACCCCCCTTTACGGGCCCGAGAGGCCTTGCCGAAGATTGCTCATCGCCCGCTTCGGCAAGGGGCGCCCCGGTTGGGCAGCTTCAGTTCGAGGGCCCGTCGGGCGCTCACCTCGTGAGAGGTGGCGACCCTCGGCGCCAGACGTTGTCTGCTGGCGCCGAGGCGCTTGGCCACTCGAACTGAGTGAAGAAGCTCGGATTACATCGCCGGCGGTGCAACCGCGGCGCGCTTCTTCTTGCCAGCGCGCTTCTTCTTGCCAGCACGCTTCTTCTTGCCAGCGCGCTTCTTTCCGCCCTTCTTGGCGGCGCGCTTACCGGCCTTCTTACCGGCCCGCTTCTTAGCGGTTCTCTTACCAGCTTTCTTACCTGACTTCTTTGCGGCCATGAGCAGTCCTCCTGCGAACCAAGGTTCGGTGAATTCCTCCGAACGAACCGAGGTATGTTGCAAGACGTATATTGCCACCTATTGCGACCTGTCAACGAAAAAAATGCAATGGCCGGCCTCGAAAGGCCCCGATCCCCGCGATTAAGACTCTGCAACATTTGCGGGCTAGGCAGTTGTCTAGTAAGAGATCCCTCGACGGACCCAGGCCGACTGGCAAGCAGAAGAACCGGATGCACAGTACTGAACGAACGCGGCCAAAGCCCGTAAAACATGCGGAACGGGCGTGCCTGGGCAGCGCTGGACGAGGCCGCGAGAACGAGCGAAAGCAGAGCTTTCTCGGCAGGCTCCACAACAGGCAAAAAATGCGGGAGGCGACAAATGCTAGCGTCAGCGAAAATCAGCACAGCAATCCTCACCGGAGGTCTCTTTTTTCAGCTTGCGGCCTGCGGGTACTCCCAGGAGGAGTGGGATCAGAAGGTTCGCGAGAACAGCGCGCTGACTCAGCAGCTCGCCGCGGAGCAGAAGGCGAACGCCAAGTGTGCCGCCGATAACGCGACCGCGAATCAGGAGCTCGAAGGCGTCAAGCGACAGTTTCAGGAGCGAGGGGTGAGCCTCGACAACCTGACGCAGGATCTCGAGCAGCAGAAGCAGGCGAACGCCGAATACCGCCAGCGCGCCGAGCAGCTGGAGCAGGTGCGTCAACGCTTCGAGACGCTGCGGGAGAAGCTCAAGAAGCTGACCGAGCTGGGCCTGAAGGTGCAGGTGCGAGACAATCGCATGCTGATCCAGCTGCCGGGCAGCGTGCTATTCGACTCCGGCAAGGACACCCTCAAGGCCTCTGGGCTCGAGATCCTGGGTCAAGTGGCGACCGTGCTGCGCAGCGACGCGGACCTCTCGCAGCGCGAATTCCAGGTGGCAGGTCACACGGATAGCAAGCCGCTCACCTCGAGCCCCTACAAGGACAACTGGGGACTCTCGGCAATGCGCGCGCGCTCGGTGCTCGCCTACCTGACGGGTCCGAGCGACAAGGGACAGGGCGGTGGCCTGGAGCGTACGCACTGGAGCGCAGCGGGCTACGCCGACACCGACCCGGTCGCCAGCAACGATACCGAGGAAGGGCGGGAGCAGAATCGCCGCGTCGAGCTCGTCGTGCTGCCCAACGTCGAAGAGATGCTCAACTTGAACAGCCTCGCGAGCAAGTGAGCAGCGCGTGGATGGGGCCGCGGCGGCGGCCCCTGACCGTGCTGCTTGCACGGCCCGCAACACCTCTGCAGGCGCCGGCAACTCGCAGCGAGAAGCCCCAGCAAGCGGGCCGCGAGCACGTTGCCTGGCACCGGCGATGCGCTCAAACCCAGCAGAATGCGCTGCAGCGAGTGGCGCACGCATGCGATCCAATGGATCGTGGATGTTTGCGTCTGCTACGGTAAACGAGCCGAAAGAGTGCTTTCTGCGTTAGAATCGAGCGCTCTGTTCCGATGAAAGCCGGCGCTGTCCTCGACCGGTCTCGCGGATCTGCTACCATTCAAGACGTGGTTGCGGTGTACCCCACGCCGTAGCGCAATTTGAGCCCGAAAACTTGCCCATCCACGCCGATGGTGAGGAGGCGTCCTCAGCGACTCCTTCCAAGGGAAAACCCCTCGCGACCCGAGTCTTTCTGCAGGGTCCCAGCCAAATTTGCCGGCAGCAGTTTTGCCGGCAGCCCATTCACCGGCAGCGAATCCCCCGCAGCCAGTCGCCGCAATCCAGCGCCTCGAGCCTCATCATTCGCCGCGCGCAGAACCTCGGCTCGGGCTTCCTCCTCGAGGGTTTGCGCCCTTCGAGCGCTAGCTGTCCCGGAGCTGCCCAGGAGCAGCGATCCGCAACAAACATGACCTCTTCAACAAGAACGAAACAGGGTCGGCCGCTCCGCCCAACATCGCTCCGAAACGGTTGCAGAGGTGAAATTACCTCCAGCCAGTGGTCTGACATCGAGCACCCGCTGCGGGACAACGTTGACATGCCCGTGCCATCTCACTACAGTGCCGCGCCGAGCGGTGACCTGTGCACTACGTACAAATCTCAATTCGTGGTGTGGGGGGAGAGCAGAAGAAGCGTGTCGATCACCAATGAAAGACCGCTGCCGCCTCGGCCGGAACTCTCCCGGTCCCCGAAGGCCCTGTCTCAGAAGGAATGGTCCGGACGCTTTTCTACGTCGGTTGGAGCGCTCGCGATGGAATGTTCGTCGATGACGGCCTGCGCGCTGGAATTGCGTGCGGCTGCATCGAATGGCGCCGAAGCTACCGCGTGCAGCAGCGCAAAGAACGCTGGTGGCGAACAGATGAAACACGGCAGCGTCGATACTGGACGACGGCGCGAGCACTCGGGTTATCGCTGGCTGAGTCATCGTTGGACGCGGTCCGCTTCGACGGGGCGAGCCAGCCTGAGGGACGGTCTCCCAAGGAATAGTTTCTTCACCTAGTTCGTTGTGGTGAAGCTCAAGTTTTTGCGGGGATACCCCGCAGCCCGCGCGAAAGCACGTTGTCAAAACGTGCCGAGCAATTGCGAAAAGCGCGCGTTTCCTCGCATCCGCGAGGACCGCGACAAGGAGAAAACATGCAGGCAAGCGCAGAAGTTGAGTTCAAAGTCGGTGACAAAGCAGTCTACCCGGCCCAGGGAGTTGCTGAAGTCATCAGTATTGACGAACGCGACATCGCCGGATCGCGCCAGCGATTTTACGTCCTGCGGATTTTGGACACGGATCGCAAGATCATGGTGCCCGTGTCGAATGCCAATGCGGTCGGCCTGCGTCAGGTGATCAGCGAACAGGAGATCCGCGAGATCTTCGACATTCTGAAAGAGCGCACGATCGGCTTTGACACCCAGACCTGGAACCGTCGCTACCGCGGCTTCATGGACAAGATCAAGACGGGCTCGATCTACGACGTCGCCGAGGTGTTGCGCGATTTGTACCGGCTCAAGGCCAGCAAGCAGCTCTCGTTTGGTGAGCGCCGCATGCTCGATACCGCTCGTTCGCTGATCGTGAAGGAAATTGCGATCGCCCGCGAGCAGACCGAGCAGCAGGTACGCGACGAGATCGAAGCGATTTTCTTTTCGAACTGACGATTCGGACCGGCTCGATCCGCGTCCCTGAGCCGCTGGCCAGACCCGGCGGGAGCAGAATCTGCGGACGCAGATTCCACAGGAAGAGCGGAGTGCCGGTTCAGGGGCGCGCGGACAGCCCATCTGGCGCAGACAGCGCCGAGCACACCGGGACCAGTAGCCACATGAGCTGGTCCCGGTTTGTCGTCTCTCTGGCACTCCGCGGTGCGTAGAACCGCTGGCAGCGCGACGCTGCCCTCAGCCCGTCGAGCCGCGGCGTTCGAGCGGCGGTAGCTCCGGCAGCTCCAGCACGACCTTCCAGCGCCCGTGCTCGAGCACGCAGCGGATCTGTTTGCGCTCGTTCGGCGAGTCCCCTTCGGCGGTGACCACGGCCCAATCGGCGCCTCGCTCCGTGCTCCAGCTGCGAGGTTGAAAACTGAGGTAGAAGCGCGATGGCGCGAGCATCTCTTCAGGAGTGACGCTGCGACCCGAGGTGGCGCTGGCGCGCCTGGCGCGCTCCTCCAGATTGGCGCGCGCGGAGGCCGCCAGGAGCTCAACTGCTGCTTTCGACTTCGAGGCGTCGCCGTGCACACGCTGCATGCGTTCGATGAACTCCTGCACCGCGCGCTCCGGTGTGTCGTCGCTCGCCTGGCGAGCGCAGGCCTGCAAGCTGCTGAACGAAAGCGCGGCCAACAACAACAGCTCGCGCGCTCGAGGCACTCGATCGGGGGTCGCGCGGGCCACGCGCTGTATGTAGTGCAAAGCCGCCTCCGGCTCCAGTCGCCGGGAGCCCGCAAAGGCTCGGAAGTTGGCCATTTCGCTCACGAGCCCTAGGATCACGGGAGATGGCGGTCAGCGATGCTTCGCAGATCCGGCTGAGCTGGCCGGGCAAGCAGGAATCACCGGAAGCCCCCACGGCCGCGCTGGAGTTGATGCGCGCCGGCAACGCCCGCTGCGAGCTGATCTGCGGCGAGAACGTCAGCGCCTTGCGCGCCCTGGAGCGAGAGCGCGCGGGGCAGGTCACGCTCGCGTACCTGGACCCGCCCTTTTTCACCGGCAAGACGCACGTGCGCGTGACGCGCAGGCGCGAAGGACGCGGCAAGATCCTGCGCTCGACAGCGCCCGCTTTCGACGACCACTGGGAGAGCTTGCCGGCGTATCTGCAAGCGCTGCGCGATCGGGTCGCGTCCTGCCGGGAGCTACTCGCCGAGCACGGGTCGCTGGTGTTGCACGTGGATCCAAAGACGAGCCATTACGCGAAAATCGTCTGTGACGAGGTCTTTGGCCCTCGATGCTTCGCCAGCGAGATCATCTGGCGCTATCGGCGCTGGCCATCCAAGACCAAGAATTTTCAGCGCGTGCACGACGTGCTGCTGCGCTTCGTCAAGAATCCGCGTGTGGAGCCGCGCTTCTGCCAGATGTACGAGCCACTGGCGGCGTCCACCGTCGCGACCTGGGGCACGCAGCGGCAACGGGCCGTGGTCGGCTCCTCCGGAGTGCGCACGCATTCCAGCCGGACAGCAGCGGAGAGCCCTGGAGCGCCGCTCGGAGACGTCTGGGAGATCGGCATCATCGGCCCTGTCGCGCGCGAGCGCACCGGCTACCCCACGCAAAAGCCAGAAGCGTTGCTGGAGCGTCTGATCACCAGCTGCTCGGGTCCGGACGATCTGGTGCTCGATCCATACGCGGGCAGCGGTACCACGCTGGTCGTGGGCATGCGTCTGGGCCGGCGCGTGATCGGCATCGACAGCAGCGACGAAGCTCTCGACGTGATCCGGCAGCGCCTGACGTCGCTCGAGATCGAGCCGCGCGAGCGGCGAGTGCACGAGGCCGGCGAGGCAAGCTCCCGGCGCGCCCGCGCCAGCTAGCGCCAGTCCCCCCTCATCGGTCGCCCCGGGCCGCCAGTTGCGTGGTTCATGGCCGCAACTGCCCGCGGCGCCGGCCGATGGAGAGGGCGTGAACACGTCCAATGGCGGCGGCCGCGAGGACCGCACGATTTTGCTCGGGGCGCGCCCCGTGGCGCGGGATGGGTCAACAGGTCAACGAAGCGGCGAGCAGCACGTCAGCGTGGGTCGCTGTGTGGATGTAACCGGTGCGCGCGAACGACTCTCCGCCCCCGCGCTGGGCACGGTCCTCGGTGGCGCGGCCGCCGCTCTGGCCGTTGCCCGAGCTCCCTCGCTGCGGCTCGTGCCGATCGACACGGGCATGGAGGTGCCGGGGAGCCAGCCGGCGCGCCCCGGCAGCGCCGGCGCGCCGCTACCGCTGCACCCCGTCATCGCCCTGCAGCCGCTGGCTCGACCGCGCAGCGTGGAGCCGTCCCGGCGCGTGGAACCGTCGCAGCACACTCTGCCCTCCCGGCGTGAGCCCTCCCGGCGTTCCGAGCCCTCCGAGCATGCCGAGCCGTCGCGGCACGCCGAGCCCTCCCGCCACACGCAGCCCGGCTCGCGGCGTGAGGAGAAGAAGCCCTCTTCCGCGCCGCGCCCCGCCGAGGCCGCACCGGCGCCCAAGAGCGTCCCACCGCAGCCGGCAGCGCCCGAAGCGGGAGTCCCCGAGCGCCGCGACCTGTTCCGCCAGGCCGCGCTCGAAGCGCGCGATGGTGTCGCCGCGCCGCTCGTCGACGCGGCCGAGCCCAAGGCCGGTTCCTGGGGCGTGCTCGCGCTGCTGCTGTCGCTGGTGGCCGCTCTGTTCCTCGGTGCCGGTCTGCTCAGTGTCGAGGTGACCGTGCGAGCACCCGGCGCGCTGCGGGCGCCCAATGGGCTGCGCTCCGTGGAGTCGGTGCTGTCCGGCGCGGTGACGGAAATCCTGGTGCAGGCGGGCGACGAGGTCGCGGCCGATCAGATCGTCGCGCGACTGGAAGAGACGCAGCTGCGGGCCACGCTCACGCTGCGCGAGAAGGAGCTCGCCGCGCTGCGCCACGACACGGATGAAGCCGATGCAGCTGACGCCTCGCTCCTGCAACAGACCACGACAGCGGTAGAACATCAGCGCACGGCGCTCTCGCGCCGGGGCAGCATCCACCAAAGTCAGCTGCGCCAGCGCTCTCAGCAGCTGACCAATCTGCGCACCATGCGCGAGAGCGGCGTCGCGAGCGGCAACGACGAGCTGTCCGGCGAAGAATCTGTGCAGGCTGCCGCGGAGCAAATCGCGCTGGTCGGCTCCCAGCTGGCCGAGTTGAATCTCTCGCTCGCCGATCGTCGGCGCGAGTGGAAGCAGCGCGCGCTGGATCGCAAGTCCTCGCTCAGCCATGCCGTGGCCGCCGTGGAGGAGGCCAAGTCGCTGCTGGCGCTGACCGAGGTGCGCTCGCCGGCCGCCGGTCGCGTGGAGTCGCTGCTGGTCACGCCGGGGGCGGTGGTGCAGCCCGGGCGCGTGATCGCGCAGATTGTTCCGCAGGACGTGCCGCGCTCGATCGTTGCCTTTTTGCCCTCGCGCGAGGTGTCGTTCGTGAGCGTGGGTAGCCAGGCCAACGTGGAGATCGAGTCGCTGCCGGTGAACGAGTTCGGCATGGCAAAGGCGCAGGTCAAGCGCATCTCCGCCGACGTCGCCAAGGTCGAAGAGATGGCCGCCGCGTTCGGCGAGGCAACTCCGGGTTCCTACGTGCGCGTCGAGCTGGAGCTGCTGGACGATGCGAACCACGAAAAGATGGCGCCTCACCTGCGCTCGGGTGAGCGCGTGCTGGTGCGCTTGCACCGCCGCCATCAGCGTGTGTTGGGCTTGATCTTCGAATTTACTCGCAAGTGGCTGGGCTGGTGATGGCAAAGAAAATCCGTGCAATTCAGCAGCTAGAGGCCGCCGAATGTGGCGTGGCGTGCCTCGCCATGATCCTCGACCTGCACGGGGCATCGATCCCACTGGACGAGCTCCGCAGTCACTGCGGCACCTCTCGCGACGGAAACTCGGCGCTGCAGATCCTGCAGGCCGCCAAGGGCCTCGGCATGATGGGCCGCGGCCTGAAGCTGACCTTGGAGCAGCTCGCGGCCGTGAAGACGCCGCTGATCCTGCACTGGAACATGAACCATTTCGTGGTGTTCGAGCGTTTCGCGAACGACCACGCCATCATCGTCGATCCGGCCACCGGCCGCATTCAAGCCGACCTGGAGCAGCTCAATCGCTGCTTCTCGGGTGTCGCCTTGCAGCTCGCGCCCGGTCCCAAGTTCAGCAAACGAGCGCGCAAGTCCGAGAGCATTCGGCGCTACTGGACCAACCTGAGCGAGCGCAAGCGAGCGCTGGCGTTCGTGATGCTGGCCGGCGCCTGTAGCGAGCTGCTGGGCGTGGTGGCACCGGCGCTCAATCAGCTGCTGATCGATGAGGTGATCCGACCGCTGCGCCACGAATGGCTGCTGCCCGTGCTCGCCGTGCTGCTAGTCGCGACCCTGGCCAGCCTGGTGCTGGGCTGGTTGTTCCAGACCACCCTCTCCAACCTACAGACGCTGCTGCGCTCGACCCTCACCGACCAGCTGGGTCGCCGTCTGCTGCGCCTGCCGCTGGAGTTCGTGGGCGGGCGAAGCCGCTCGGATCTGTTGCAGCGTGTCTACTCGCACGCCGGCCTGGGCGACCTGCTGACCAAGACCGCGCTCGGCGTGTTCGAGGGCCTGTTCGTATTGGCCCTGGCGGGCTTGATGCTGGCCTACGATCCTGTGCTCGGCGGGCTCGCGCTCGGCATCGATCTGCTGCGCATCTTCGTGCTGCGCCGGGTCCGGGACGACGCGCGGCAGCGCTCGGCAGGAGAGCTCACCGCGCGCGCGGCGGAGTTCTCGGTGGTGCATCAGGCGACGAGCTGCGCCGAGGTCGTGAAATCCTTCGGCATGGAGCAGCGGCTGGAGCAGTGGTACGAGCGCCGGCTCACCGAGCGCCTCGGCTGGACCCGCAAGGTGGCGCGGCTCGGCGCGGCCGCGAACGGCTGGCTCAGCATCTTCGACGGCGTGGCGCGAGCGGCCGTGTTCTGGGTCGGTGGACTCAAAGTCATCCACTTCGAGATGTCGATCGGCGTGTTCGCCGGCTTCCTGGCGATTCGCTCGCTCTTGGGCAGCCCACTCGCCTCGATCTGGACGACGCTGGAAGGCTGGCTCGAGTTTCGCAGCGTCCTCGCGCGCAGCGACGAGCTGCTGGCACAGCCGACCGTCGACCACGGCCAGCGATCCGCGGACGGGATGCGCGGGCAGATCACGCTGCGCAACGTGGGCTTCCGCTACTCCACCGGCTCGCCCTGGATCGTGCGCGGAGTCACGCTGACGATCGAGCCCGGCGAGCACGTGGCGTTCATCGGTCCCTCCGGACAGGGCAAGTCGACGCTGCTCTCGATCGCCGCCGGCATCCTCGAGCCGACCGAGGGCGAAGTGCTGCTCGACGGCGTGCCGGTGCGACAGTGCAGCGAGGCCTCGCTGGCGCGGGTGTTCGGCACGGTGGTGGGCACGCCGCTGGTCACGGCCGGCACGGTGCGCGAAAATCTCGTCGCGCGCCTGCCTCACGCCGACGACGCCGCAGTGCTGGAAGCGTCACGGGCGGCTTGTTTCGACGAAGTGGTCGCGCGCTTGCCGCGCAGCTATGAGACGGAGCTGGAACCGGAAGGCGCAAACCTGTCGGGCGGCGAGCGCCAGCGCCTGGGGATCGCCCAGGCGCTGCTCGGGCAGCCGCGCGTGCTGTTCCTGGACGAGGCGACCTGCTTCCTCGACGCTGCCAACGAGAGCCGTGTGCTCGCCAACTTCCTGCGCGTCGGCGTGACGGTGATCTCGGTCGCGCACCGGCCCCAGGTGATCGAGGCATCGCAGCAGGTGTTCCGGGTGGAGGGCGGCAAGGTGACCCCGTTCGAGCGCGCCCAGGGCGTCGGCGCCGAGTCGAAGCAGCAGAGCCACGGTGGGCGCTCCGCATCTCGCTCGGGCAGAGCAGCCCTCAGCGCAGTCCCGAGTCCGTCGTGCGCGGGCTGAGCGAGACCGGGCGCGCCGGCAGCGTTGCCAGCGCTGACGGCCTGCCCGGCTCGAGCGCTTCCAGCACGCGGGGCTCGAAGCCCGCGAGCAGGGCGGGCCGGTAGTCCCGCAGGCCGTTCCTGCGCAGACCCTCGGTCAGAGCCTGGACCTCGCTCACCTGTCGGGCGTGGACCAGCAAGGCTCGGATGTCAGCGGACACAGCGCTCAACCGACCTGGCTGCGCGGCGCGGCTCGCTCGCCGCCACAGGACCGCGACGGCGTCCCCTTCCGCGACCG
>Ga0070663_100001692_pt1 | contig 12255 bp, 8 predicted proteins | sample KBSC63metaG_FD_65646 | JGI IMG/M metagenome (GOLD analysis project Ga0070663, IMG submission 65646) | Corn rhizosphere microbial communities from Kellogg Biological Station, Michigan, USA - KBS C6-3 metaG | ecosystem: Host-associated > Plants > Roots > Rhizosphere > Soil ...
GCGGTGAGCTGGTCGTGGATCCGTTCGACCAGCGCGATCCCACCGCCGCGGTCGATGACGACATCGATGCCCTCGGTGGCGGAGCCGGAGCGCGCGGCGAACCGGGCCCCGGCGACGACCTTGTCGGCGGTGAGCAGGATTTCCCGGTACTCGGCGCCGCAGCGTGCCGCGGTGTCTTCGAAGGCCGCGATGTCGGCCACGCGGGTGGCGAGCTGCGGCATGACGACGTCGTGCCCGGTCCGCAGGTGCGTCTCGGCCATGGCGAGCGCGAGCAGCTGCGCGGCCTTGAAGGTCTCGAAGAAGGTTTCCCGCCAGCCCCCGATGAGGCAGACGACCCGATCGGTGTCCAGGTTCAGCACACCGGGGTGCTGCTCGGCGTAGACCTGCGCGATCGTCGACTTCCCGATCCCGGACGGCCCGTTCAAGTGGATCAGTCGTGGCACCGCACCGAGGCTAGCGCGAAGCGGGCTCGGCGAGCCACCACCCGCCGAGCAGCGCACCGACCCCGAACACCGCGAAGAAGATCCCGGCGGCCACCGGCGTCCCGCCGAACATCGCGAGGACGACGACGAACATCAGCAGCAGCCCGATCCCCATCAGGATCCGCCCGCCGACGAGCTTCGACGTCGCGGCGGGCGCCGCGGCCTGCTGCGCGGGTGGTGGCTCGAACCCGAGGGCCACCGGTGCGGCGCCGACGTCGAGCAGGGCCGCACCCAGCTCGGCGGCCCGCGTCAGCCGGGGCTCGTTCGCGGGCACGGACGGGTCGGCCACGAGGTGGGTGACGCTCGCGGTCAGCTTCTTGGCCAGCTGGACACCCTCGGCGAGGACCCGGGCCCGCAGCCGGTCCGCCGCCGCGGTCGTGCCGAGCACCAGCACGCGGGTCGGCCTCTCGCCCGCGGTGGGCTGCAGGTCTCCGGCTTCGGCGGCACCGAGCGCGGACGCCACCTGCCGCAGCTCCCGCGCTTCCGCTGCGGTCACCACACCGTCCCGTTCCGCGATCTCCCGCAGCGCGGTCACGAACCGCAGGTGCGTCGAGCGCACCCGGTCCGCCGGCCAGCCGGCCTCGGCCGCCAGCGCGGCCAAGGCCGACACCTCGTCCGGGGAAAGGTGCTGGTCGGCGACGACTTCCGCGAGCAGGTCCAGGTAGGCGTCGCCGCCCTGGCCGGTCACCACGCGCTCGGCGGCCTCGGCCATCCACCCCGGCTCCACCGGCTCCGGCTCCGCACGCGGGCGCAGCGGACCGGTAGCGAACCGCGGCAGTTCCGAGAAGACCGGAGGCGCCGCGAAGGTGACGCCGTGCCGCCCGAACAGGGCGGTGGCCAGCTGCGCGACCGTGCGCGCGCCGGACAGGGCCGACCGCACGGGCCGCGACGGCACGCCGAGGGCGTGCGCCACGGTGGTGAGCCGGTAGTTGGGCAGCGGGACGGCGGTCCGCGCGGCTTCCAGCGTGCCCACGCCCGGCAGCACCGGCACCCCGGTGCCGAGCCTGGCGGCCTCGTGGCCCAGGAAGGCGGCGACGAACGGGAGGTCGTGGGCCACGACGACACTGCCGCGGCAGAAGTTCAGCAGCGAACCCAGGACGGCACCGAACGACGGCGCGCCGTCGAGCGCCTCGCGCGTGATGCCGTGCACGAGAGCCGGGCCGGGCGGCACCCCGGGGCCGGGGTCGACCAGCGTCGACAGCTCTCCGGCGACCGAACCGTCCGCGTGGACCCGCACCGCGGCCAGCTCCACGACGTACCCCGGCCGCAGGCCGGTGGTCCGGATGTCCAGTGCGGTGAATTCGACGGACCGGGCGGGGTGGCCACCGGCGCCGAGCAACGGGAGGGATTCGATCACGTCCGCAGGTCGTTTCCCGGCCGGCCGTTGTGACAGCTTTTCGGCACGCGACCGGAGTTCGTGACGTGATCGTGACGGCAACATTCCGCCGGATAACGACTGATGGTCGATCACGAGCTTCCGCGTAACGAGGACGACGGTTTTCCCGAGTACACCGTCGGCACGTCGCTCGAGGAACGAGGAAATCCCGCATGCAGCCGAAAAAGCGCTTTCCGAACTGGCTGAAGATCGTCCTGGCCGCGTTCACGGTCCTGTTCGTGCTCGGCGCCATCTTCGGGAAGGCACCCGAGCCGAAGCTCACGACCGCCGCCGCTCCGGCGTCCTCGACACCCCCGCCGACCAGTACAACTTCGTCCGCGACACCGACACCGGTGGCCGTCACCTACACCGTCGGCAGCGTGACGGACGGCGCGACCGTCGTCGTCGACGGCAGTGACGGGACCAGCAGAACGGTGCACGTCCTCGGCGTGCTCGCCCCCGTCGCGAGCACCGGCTGCTTTGCGGCGGAATCGCTCGTCTGGGCCACCTCGACGCTTTCCGGCAAAGCCGTCAAACTCGGGTCGGAAACGGCGCAGGGCATCGCTTTGACGCTCGCCGACGGGCAGGACTACGCCGCTCTGGCGATTCAGCAGGGGTACCTCAAATATGCGGCCGCCGCCGCGCTGCCCGCGCTCGCCGCCACCGAATCCGCGGCGAAGACCGCCGTCAGCGGGCTGTGGGGACCGCCGTGCAACGGGACCATCGACGCGCCCGCCCCGACGCCGAAGCCCACGCCGGCACCCACCCCGGCGCCGAAGCCGGCCCCGGCCACCAAGGCGGCGCCCCCGCCGCCGCCCGTGGAGACCACCGAAGACGAAGCCCCGGCCCAGAACGCCTACTACGCGAACTGCTCCGCGGCGAAGGCTGCCGGAGCGGCACCGCTGCACCGCGGCGAACCGGGCTACCGGCCCGCGCTCGACCGCGACGGCGACGGCGTCGCCTGCGAACGGTGATCTAGCCTGGGCCGATGACGACCGCCGACGAACTGCTCGGCAGGCTCGCGGGCCTGGACAAGGACGCGCTCGCGAAGGTGCTCGCCCACCGGCCGGACGTGCTGGAGGAGCCGTGGCCGCGGCGGCTCGACGTCGTCGCCGCGCGGCTCGCGTCGGCCGCGTCCGTCGATGCCGCGCTGCTCGCTTTGCCGATACCGTTGGTGCAGGTCGTGCGGGCCGTCCAGCTGTGTTACGCGCTCGGGCGGCAGCCTGCGCCCGTCGCGGAAGTCGCCCGGTTGCTCGGCACCGGCACCGATGTCGTCGAGTCCTCTGTGGACGAGCTGGCCGAGCGGGCACTGCTGTGGCAGGACGAGGACGGCGTCGAGCTGCCGGAACTGCTGCACCGCACCGGCTTCGGCGCCGAAGGACTCGGGCGGCCCGTCGCGAACCTGCTCGAGGAGCTCGGGAAGACCCGGCTGGCGAAGCTGTCGCAAGCGCTCGGCACCGCATCGAAATCCGGGCTCGTCCGCTTCTTCCGGGACGGCGAGCGGGTCCGCGAGCTGTTCGCCACCGCGCCCGAGGAGACGCGGAAGCTGTTGCAGGACATGGCCGACGGCGTTCCCGAGGTCGAGGGCGTGGCTCCGGCGGGCTGGGCGTTCGACCACGGCTTCCTGTTCGGGACCTACCACGGCACCGTGGCCATGCCGCTCGAAGTGTCGCTCGCGCTGCGCGGCCCGGACCACCAGCTGCCGTTCACCCCGGAGGAACCGCAGTACGCCGTCACCCACGTCGGGGCCGAGGCCGCCGAAGCGGCGTCGTCGGCCGCCGCGCTGCGGTTGCTCGACCGGGTGTCGGCGATCCTGGACCTGGCCGCCGCGGAACCGTTGCCGCTGCTCAAGGACGGGACGATCGGGGCGCGGCTGGTCAAGAAGGTCGCCAAGGACACCGGGGGCACGCCGGCGGAGATCGGGCTGGCCATCGACCTCGCCACGCAGGCCGGGCTGCTGGTGGCCGACGAGCCACCACCGCCGCGCCGCGGCCAGAAAGCGCCCGCGCCCACCCTCGCACCGGATCCGGACCTCGCCCGGCCCGAGCCGGCGTTGCTGTACCGCCTGCTGCTCACGACGTGGTGGGACCCGGTGCCCCCGGAATTCGGGATCGACGTCGAAGCGCTGGTGCGACGGCTGGTCGTGCGGCTGCCGGCGCGGCTCGGCCCCGGCGACGCCATCACCGGCGTCGACGCGCTGACGCGGCTCGCCGAGTGGCACGCGCCGATGGTGCCGTCGGACGACTTCGGTGCACTCGTCCGGGACGCGGTCGAAGAGGGCGAACTGCTCGGCGTCCTCGCGCACGGCGCGGCGACCGCGGCCGGACGCGCCCTGCTCACCTCGGAACGGCTCGTCGAAGTCACCGGTGAACTGGTCTCCCGGGCGCGGACGACGGCGTTGTTCGGCACCGACCTGACCGCGATCGTGCCCGGCTCGCCCGACGCCCGGCTCGCCGCGCTGCTGGACCGCGTCGCCGACCGCGAAGCCCAGGGCACCGCGACCAGCTGGCGGTTCTCCCCGGCGTCCGTGCGGCGGGCGTTCGACCAGGGCGCGACGACCGGCGAGCTGCTCGGCGACCTGCGCACCATCGCCGCGGGCGACCTGCCGCAGCCGCTGGTGTACCTGGTGAACGACGTCGCGCGGCGGCACGGCGAGGCCCAGGTGCTCGACGTCGCGAGCGTCGTCGTCGGCGAGCCCGCCGTGCTGGCCGAACTCGCCGCGCACCGGAAGCTCGCCAAACTCGGCCTGCGCGCGGTGGCGCCGACCGTGCTGACGTCCACTGTGGACGCCTCGGGCACGCTGGAAGCGTTGCGCGAAGCGGGTTACGCGCCGACCCGCCACGCCGCGGACGGCAGCATCATGCTGCCCGCCCGTGAGCAGGCCGAGCCGACGGTGGCCGTCCGCGATCCCGAACCCGGCGAGCTGCTCCCCGATCCGGCCGGCCACGCCGAGCGGCTGCTGGCCGCCCCGGCGACCGGCCCGGCCCTGCAGCGCGGCCGGCTCGCCCGGGCGATGAGCGACCGCTACGCGGGCCGGCTCACGGCGAAGCAGCAACAGCTCTGCTGGCAGCTCGAAGCCGGGCTGCCGGTGGCCGTCGCCTACCGCGGCGAGCACCTCGTCATCGCCTACCCCGAGCTCGACGGCGACATCTTGGACGTCTGGTCCGTCCACGAGCGCACCTACCGGCGGCTCGAGCTGACGTCGATCGACCTCGCTCAGGCCTCGACGGCGGTGAGCCTCGCGTAGGCCACGACGTTGTCGAGGTAGTTGCCGCTCGCCCGGTCGAACGCCCCGCCGCAGGTGATGAGCCGCAGTTCGGGGTCCGGCGTGTCGCCGTAGACCTGGTCGGTCGGGAACGTGGCCTTCGGGTAGCGCTCGACGCGGTAGACGGTGAACACGGCGATCCGGCCGTCCGCGCGGCCGACTCGGGCCTGTTCGCCGGGGTGCAGTTCCTTCAGGCGGGAGAAGGCGCCGGGCACGTGCTTGTAGTCGACGTGCGCGGCCAGCACCGCCGGGCCGGCCTCCCCCGGCGACGGCGCCCCGGTGAACCAGCCGACCGTCGTGGCGTCGCCGGGGACCTCCAGCGCGCCTTCCGGGGTCAGCCCGAGGTCCCTGATCCCGTCGGCCCGCACGCCGATCGCCGGGATGGTCAGGGACGCCGGTTTCGCCGCGGGGAGGCCGTCGGCGGACGTTGCCGCGGTGTGCGCGATGCTCGCGGTGCCCGCCGGATCCGTGGCGGCCGGGCTCGGCGGGGCGATCTCCTGCGGCGCTTTCGGCGACAGGACGAGGACGAGGGCCACGGCCACGACCACGCCGAGCGCGGCGGCGACCGCCGTGACCGCCGGCCACAGGCGCGGGTGCCTCAACTCGGGCGCCGGCGCAGGTAGAGCACCATGCCGCCGGACACCGTCGCGGCGAGCAGCGTGCCGCTGACGACGAGGAAACCGGGGACGTCTTGGTCCGGTTCACCACCGCCGGTGGCGACGCCGCCGACCGGCTTGACCTTCACCTGGCCGTCGGTCTTCTTGGTGGTCGTCTTCGGCGGCGTGGGCTTTTTCGCCGTCGGAGTCGTCGTGCTCGGCTGTTTCGGACGGTGCTGCAGGGATTCGCAGGCGATTCCGTCTTTGTCGTCGTCCAGGTGGTAGGGGTCGCCCGGCGTGGCGTCGAGGACGTCCTGCGCTTCCTCCTGGTACTGGAAGTTCTTGCAGTCGACGTCGCCGGTCAACGGCGTCGAGAGCTGCGCGGAGGCGAAGGGGACGGGGCCGAGGATGGCGAGCCCGGCGACAGCGGCGGCCGTCGTCAGGGCACGGCGAAACAGGGACAACGGAATTCCTTCCGAACGGGATCCGGTGCGATTGCGTGGTTACTATCGCCGCCTCGGCAAGGCTGTTACGGACCATTCCGTAATTCTTGAAATGCCAGCGTCCCACGAAGCGCGACGGGTTCCGTGATTCTTTCGCATTTCCTTCTTGACCTGCGGATTCACCGGCCGGGAATGCGTACCGGCCGGAATGTTACGGGGTCCGCGGTCACACCTTTGAGGTAATTCACGTGTGACGGTGCCGACCGGCCGCCACCACGGCGTCCGCACACCCCGTAACCTCGGGGTATGCCGATCCAGGTACTGCTCGTCGACGACCACGAACTGGTCCGCCGCGGGCTCCGCGACCTCCTCGGCGACGAGCCCGACATCGAGGTCGTCGCCGAGGCGAGCAGCGTCGAAGAGGCGCTGGCGGTGGCGATGCACGTCGAGCCGGAGGTCGCGGTGGTCGACGTCCGCCTAGGCGACGGCGACGGCATCACGCTCTGCCGCGAACTGCGGTCGAAACCGAACCCGCCGGCCTGCCTGATGCTGACGGCGTTCGACGACGAAGAGGCGATGGTCGGCGCGATCATGGCCGGTGCCGCGGGCTACCTGCTGAAGCAGGTGCGGGGCCAGGACGTCGTCAACGCGGTGCGCGAGGTGGCGGCCGGACGGTCGCTGCTGGACCCGGTGAGCACGGCGCGGGTGCTCGACAAGATGCGGCACCCGCCGACGGACGAGCTGGCGACGCTCACCGAGCGCGAACGCGACGTGCTGGAGCTGATCGGCCAGGGACTGTCGAACCGCGAGATCGCCGAGCGGTTGTTCCTCGCGGAGAAGACCGTCAAGAACTACGTCACGTCGGTGCTGGCGAAGCTCGGCATGCAGCGCCGGACGCAGGCGGCCGCCTGGATCGCCCGGCGCGAGAAGTAGCCGCTCCCGCGCAATCCGCCGTTCGCTGCGACCTTTCCGCTTCTCGTCACGGTCCGCCATGTCGATCAGGGCTTTCCCCTGCCCAGATTCACTCGAACGTGAGTCGAATATATGTTCGATGAGCCGGTAAGATCATCGACGAGGGCGTGGAAGGGAGGCTTGATGACCCGAGAAGGGTGAGGCCGAGTCAGTCGAGTGGAAGGTCGAAGGCGACGAGCGTGCCGAGGCTGGGTGAGGAGTTCAGGAAGAACTTCCCGCCCGCTGCGTCCGCGCGTTCGGCGAGATGACGGAGACCGCGGGTGGCGACGCCTTGGGGAACGCCGGAACCGTTGTCCCGGACGCGGAGTTTCACTCCGCCGGAGTCCCTGGTCAGTGTCACGCGGGTTTCGCTGGCGCCGGAGTGCCTGACCACATTGGACAGTGCTTCGCGCAGCGCGGCCCGGATGTGGTCGGCGCGTTCCGCGGGCACGTCAGCGAACTCGCCGGACAGTTCCAGGGTCGGCGGGTAGCCGAGCAACTCGCCGGCGATGCGGACCTCGCCGCGCGCCGACTCGGCGAGATCGGTGGGCGTGCCGGTGTCGTGGCGAGGCTCCGGTGACCGCAGCGCGCGCACGGTGCCGCGGATTTCCTCGATGGTCTGGTCGAGCTGGTCGATCGCGTCGGACAGTCGCGCGCCGTCGGCCTGGGCGAACCGCTTGCGCATGTTGCGCCGCACCCGGTCCAGCTGCATCCCGGCGCCGTAGAGCCGCTGGACGATGACGTCGTGGAGCTCGCGGGCAATGCGTTCCCGCTCCTCGTAGAGGGCGACCCGGTGACGCGCGTTGGCGCCTTCGGCAAGGGCGAGGACAACGCCGGCCTGCGCGGCAAAGGCGACGAGCATTTCGACGGTCCCGGCGGAGAAGGGTTCCCGCCCCCGCTTCCGGTAGACGGTGAGCGAACCGAGAACCCGCCCCCCGGACCCGAACGGCGCGGCCGCGAAGGGCCCGTAGCCGTGGAGTTCGGCGGGCACGAACGGCGCGGTCCGCGGATCGACGGTGAAGTCCTCGCTGGAGACGGGTTCGCCGCCCCGGGCCACCCGCCCGGCCGCGGAGTCGGCGGGCAGGGTGAGGCCGCGCAGGGATTCTCCGGCGCTCCCGGTTGCCCCGGGGTGCTGGCTGCCGGTCGGCGGGGCCGAGCCGTCGTTGCGCGCATCGGCCGCCGAGGCGGTGGGGTCACCGGGGGCCGAGCCGGCGGGCGCACCCGAATCCGACCGGCCCGAGCCGCCGTTGCGCTCATCGGCCGCCGGGGCGGTGGCGTCACCGGGAGCCGAACCAGCAGGCGCACCCGAATCCGAGCCGCCGGCCGACCGGCCCGAGCCGGCAGGGCGCGCATCGGCCGCCGGGGCGACGGGCACAGCCGGGTAGCCGGCGGGCGTCGGGTAGGCCGTTGCGTAGTGGGCTGCCTCGACCACGACCCGGCCGTCTTCCGTGCTCACCATGGCCAGGCCCAGGTCGGCGTCGGCGAGTTCGGCCGCTCTGGCTACGACCGTGTCCAGCACCGCTCCCGGGTCGTCGCCGGACAGGGCGGTGCTCGTGATCTCGGTGGCGGCGGACAGCGCCCGCGCGGCTAGCGTCGGATCCATGAGTTCCGTCATTATCGCGCGGTGCGATGGCGGCGCGGCAAGGACACCGCGGGAATCGATCACGGCACCCGCACCCGCGTGACGACCCGGCCGTCGCGGACCTCGAAGACCACGTCCGCGCCGTCGGCTTCCTCGGCGCGGTGCGTCACGTGCACCACCGTCCGGCCCGCCAGCGCTTCCCGCAGGTGGGCACGCACCTCCCGGGCCGTCGGCTCGTCGAGGTGCGCGGTGGGCTCGTCCAGCAGCACCAGCCCCGCCGTCGGCGCCCCGAGCAACGCCCGGGCCAGCGCCACCCGCTGGGCCTGGCCGCCGGACAGTCCCGTGCCGCCGCTGCCGAGCAGCGTCTCCGGCGAGACGTCGGTCAGCGCGGCGCCGTGCAGGGCCGCGCGCAGTTCCTCCTCGGTCGCCGCCGGGCGGGCCAGCCGGAGGTTCTCGGCGACCGTTGTCGCCGCGAGCATCGGCTCCTGAGGGGCCCACGCCACCGTCTCCGGGACGGCGACCACGCCCCGCCGCGGCTGGAGGAAGCCCAGCAGCGCCGCGACGAGCGTCGACTTGCCCGCCCCGCTCGGTCCGACCACCGCCGCGTACGTGCCCGGCGCGAGCACGAGATCGACGTCGTGCAGGAGCACCGGCCCGCCGGGCCAGCCGAGGTCGGCGCCCCGCAGCACAACGCCCCTTTCCGAAGCCGGCGACGAAGGCGCTTCCGGCACCTCGGTGAGACGGCGGCGAGCGCGCTGCAGCGTGTCCCAGTGCTGCGCCACCGGCGGGAGCAGCGCCAGGACCTCCGCCAGCGCGAGCGGCACCAGCGCCGGCACCGGGGCCAGGACCGGGTCGAGCCGCCCGCCCGCGACCGCCGTCGCGGCGAGGGCCGTGCTGACCACCGCCGCCACTCCGCAGACCAACGTGACCAGTGCTTCTGCCGCGCCCGCACCGAAAGCCTGCCGGCGGGCCTGCGTCACCAACCGCGTATCAGCGGCCACGAGGGCGGAGCGATGGTCGCGAGCCGTCCCGTAGGCGAGCAGTTCGGCCGCCGCTTCGAACACCACCAAGACCCGTGCGGCCACCTCGCGACGGCCGGCGGCCAGCGCCGACGTCGCCCGGCGTTCGGCGCGCAGGGCGAGCCACGGCGCGCACAGCCCGAGCGCCACCGCCGCCGCCAGCGTCATCCCGGCCGCGGGCAGCACCCACGTCTGCACGGCGATCGCGCCGGCCGCGACCAGCGCCACCACCAGCGGCGGCGACACCACCCGCGGCAGCAGGTCGCGCACGGTGTCGACGTCGCCGACCAGCCGGCGCTGCCCCTCGCCCGCGCGCAGGCTCCGCGCGGGCCCGAGCCGGACCAGCGAAGTCCACAGCCGGACCCGGACGCGGCCGGCGATGCGGAACACGGCGTCGTGCGTGACCAGGCGCTCGACGTACCGGAGCGCCGCGCGGCCGAGTCCGAACGCGCGGACGCCGACGACCGCGACCGTGAGGGTCAGGATCGGGGGCTGCTGGGACGCCTTGGCGATGAGCCAGCCCGACGTCGCCGTCAGCGCCACCCCGGCCAGCAGCGCGAGCGCACCCAGCGCGGCGCCGCCGAAAAGCCGCCCGTCGAGGAGCGCGCGCCACCCCAGCGGCGTACCCGAGGAGTCCACTGTGGACGTCTCGGTGACCGGCGCGACCTCGGACGGCAGGTCGACCGCGGCGGTGCGCTCGTGGGCCGCGATGACCGCCGCGGCGCCGTTGTCCACGGCACGCTGCACCGCGTCGAGCACCAGGCGCGCACTGGCCTCGTCGAGGTGGGCGGTCGGCTCGTCGAGCAGCAGCAACCAGGCACCCCGCTGCACCCGGTGCAGCGCCCGGGCGACGGCGACGCGCTGGCGCTGGCCCAAGGACAGCTGGGAAACCGGCCGTTCCTCGAGCCCGGCCAGACCCAGTTCGGCGAGGACCGCGCCGGCCGAGCCGACCTCTTCGCGGACCGTTCCGCCGGCGAACACCGGCGACTGCGGCACCCACGCGACCTGCTCGCGCCAGCGCGCGAGGTCGGCGTCGGCCAGTTCCGTCGAGCCGGCCGTGATGGTGCCGTCGTGCGCCGGGACGAAACCGAGCAGCGCCGAGAGCGTCGTCGACTTGCCGCCGCCGCTTGGGGTACGGAGCCAGACCGTCTCGCCGGGCCGGACCGCGAACGACTCGCCGTCCGGGGCGAAGCCGCCGCGTCGCGCCACCCGGAGCGAGGAGACCCGCAGCTCGCCCGGCGCCGGGACCGCGGTTCCCGAAGGGGGCACGGGGAGCGCCAGCAGGTCGGCGACGCGCCGGACCGCTTCGACGCCGTCCTCGCTGGCGTGGAAAGCGGCGCCGACCGCGCGCAGCGGCTGGTAGCACTCCGGCGCGAGGATCAGCACGCCGAGCCCGATGGCGAGCGGCAGGTGGCCGCCGGCGAGCCGGACGCCGATCACCACCGCGACGAGCGCCACCGACAGCGTCGCCACCAGTTCGAGGACGAACGCCGAGGAGAAGGCGACCTTCAACGTCTTGAGCGTCGCGCGGCGGTGGCGTTCCGACAGCCCGCGGACGGTCTCGCCCTGCGCCGCGGCGCGGCGGAACGCGGTCAGCACCGGCAGCACGCGCACGAGTTCGAGGAGCCGCTCGGACATCCGATGCGTCGCGTCGGTCGCGCCGGCGACGCGGTCGGCGGTGTACTTGCCGACGAGGACGGCGAACATCGGCAGCAGCGGCACGGTCAGCGCGACGATCACGCCGGACGGCCAGTCGGCGAACAGGATCGCCGCGCCGGCCCCGAGCGGCACGACGGCCGCCGTCACCAGAGCGGGGAGGTACTCGCGGAAGTAGGCGTCGAGCGCGTCGAGGCCGCGGGTGGTGAGCGCGGTCAGCTCGCCGTGCCCGCGCTGGGCGATCCACTCGGGGCCCAGGCGCAGCGCGTGGTCGACGGCTTTGGCGCGCAGCTCGCGTTGCGCGGTCGCGGCGGCGCGAGCGGAGACCGTGCGCACCGCCCAGCCGGTCAGCGCGCGCGTCGCGACGAGCGCGAGCAGCGCGGCCAGCTGGGCGGTGCGTCCCCCGGAACCTGCTCCGACGATCGCCGCGAGGACGTCGGCGAGCAGGAATGCCTGTGCCACCAGCACGGCGGCGTTGAGGAAGGAGAGGAAGCCCACCAGGGCCAGCGCTCGGCGCACGGCCGGCACGAGGGCAGGCAATGCGCCGAGCGGGCCCTTTCCCGGCCGCGCCGAGTCCACTGTGGACTCCGAGGCGAGAAGGGTTGCGCGTCCGGGAAGCTGTAACAACCGGGGCTCCGCCCCGGGCCGGGGGCTCCGCCACCCGGAACCCCCGAAAGAATGCTTGGTCATGGCACGTGCACCGCCGGGATGTGCTGGGTGCCGATGCGCTTGCGGAACACCCAGTACGTCCAGCCCTGGTAGACCAGCACCGCGGGGGCGCCGAAGACGGCGACCCACGTCATCACGGTCAGCGTGTACGGGCTCGACGCGGCGCCCTCGATGGTCAGGGTGTTGGCGGTGTCCAGGGTCGAGGGCAGGACGTTCG